>JGI26088J50261_1000850_pt1 | contig 17257 bp, 14 predicted proteins | sample SaaInl1SG_22_DNA_FD_50261 | JGI IMG/M metagenome (IMG submission 50261)
GGCAACCATCAAAGCCCTATCCTCATAACAGGAATTACCGATAGAATATAGGGGTTTGCTTGACATTTTTGTGCAAGCAAGGCAACGTTCGGCTATGAAGAGCATCGAGAGATCACAGATGGCAGAGAGCGAACCGGTGGCAAAATTACGTGCCGCAGGCTTGCGTCCCACCCGCCAGCGTATCGCTATTGCGGCGCGCCTGCTATGTGGCACGGCACGTCATATCAGTGCAGAACAGCTGCATGATGAGCTGAGCGCACATGGTCAGCCCATGGCACTGGCCACGATTTATAATTGTTTGCATCAATTTGAAGAGGCCGGATTGTTGCGCCCGGTACATCATGCAGGCGATGCGGTATTATATGATACGAATTTGGGCGATCACTATCATTTTGTGGATGTCGAAACAGGCACTATAATGGATATTGACCCGGGCGATATTGCCCTGCCGGATTTACTGGATATCCCGCCAGGCTATGAGGCAGAAAGCATCGAGCTTACGGTGCGCTTGCGGCGCAAAAATTAATCTGTATTTTTACAGTTTAGAACCATTCTAAATTGCTTGACCTTTTTTTTATGGCTGTTGTAGGCTTGCATCATCTATTGATAAAAAAATAGGGAAGTATATCTCGTCAGCAGATTTTTGTGGCCGGCTCTTGTAATCTGCTGAACTGCGTTAATTTATGTTTTGAACACCCAAATTGTCCGAGGAGACGGTTATGAACACCCAGAACAAATGTCCGTTTATGCATACCAATTTAGAAGGTACAACCAATAAGGATTGGTGGCCGAACCAGTTGGATGTCAGTGTGCTGCGCCAGCATGATGCGCGCTCTAATCCGATGGATCCGGATTTTGATTATCGTGAAGCGTTCAAGAAGCTGGATTATACCGCTCTGAAAAAGGATTTGAATGATCTGATGACTGATTCGCAGGAATGGTGGCCAGCCGATTATGGCCATTATGGCGGGTTTTTCATCCGTATGGCCTGGCATGCTGCCGGTACCTATCGCACCACAGATGGCCGTGGTGGCGGCGGGACAGGGGCCCAGCGTTTTGCCCCGCTAAACAGCTGGCCGGATAATGGCAATCTGGATAAGGCGCGCCGCCTGTTATGGCCGATTAAACAAAAATATGGCAACCAGATTTCCTGGGCAGATTTGTTCATTTTGGCCGGCAACGTGGCGATTGAATCCATGGGCGGCAAGACTTTCGGGTTTGGCGGTGGCCGTCCCGATATCTGGCATCCGGAAGAAGATATTTACTGGGGCAATGAAGGCGAATGGCTGGATAATAAACGTTATCGCGGCGAGCGCGAACTGGCCAACCCTCTGGCCGCCGTTCAAATGGGTCTGATTTATGTGAACCCGGAAGGCCCGGATGGCAATCCTGACCCATTGGCCAGCGCGGTTGATATTCGTGAAACCTTTGCCCGGATGGCAATGAATGACGAAGAAACCGTCGCCCTGGTCGCAGGCGGTCATACCTTTGGTAAAGCCCATGGCGCAGGCGATGCCGGCCTGGTCGGGGCAGAGCCGGAAGGCGCACCAATAGAACAGATGGGTCTTGGCTGGATAAGCGCACATGGCTCTGGCAAGGGAAGCGATACTATCACCAGCGGTATCGAAGGGGCATGGACCAGCAACCCGACAAAATGGGATAATGGCTATTTCGACCTGTTATTCGGCTATGAGTGGGAGCTGACCAAAAGCCCGGCCGGTGCCCAGCAATGGCAGGCAGTTGGCCAGAAGCCGGAAGATATGGCACCGGATGCCGAAGATGCCTCCAAGCGTGTGCCAACCATGATGACTACCGCAGATATGGCAATGCGGATGGATCCGGCCTATGAGAAAATCTCTCGTCGTTTCCATGAAAATCCGGATGAATTTGCCGATGCATTTGCCCGTGCCTGGTACAAGCTGACCCACCGCGATATGGGCCCACTTGTGCGCTACCTTGGGCCTGAAGTGCCAANAGANGAGCTGATCTGGCAAGACCCTATNGAAGCGCCTTCTTATGTGCCAAATGCCGGGGATGTGGCGGATCTTAAAGCCCGTATCGCGGCGGCTGATCTGACCATTTCAGAAATGGTCACTACCGCATGGGCCAGTGCATCTTCTTATCGCGGCTCGGATATGCGGGGCGGGGCAAATGGCGCCCGTATTCGTCTGGCACCGCAAAAAGACTGGGAGGTGAACCAGCCTGATCAGCTGGCACGTGTTCTGGATGTGCTGGAAGGTATCCGCAAGGATTTCGGCAAGGAAGTCAGCATGGCCGATATGATTGTGCTGGCCGGTAATGTCGGGGTGGAAAAAGCTATCCAGGCAGCCGGAATGAATGTCGATGTGCCGTTCACACCAGGCAGAGGGGATGCCACACAGGAAAACACAGATGTGGCTTCCTTTGCTGTGCTTGAGCCTCTGGCAGATGGTTTCCGCAATTACCAGCAACAAGCCTTTAGCGTGAGTGCAGAAGAGCTGTTTCTGGATAAAGCCCAGCTGCTGACGTTGACCGGCCCTGAAATGACCGTTCTGGTCGGTGGTTTGCGTGTATTGGGCGCAAATTACGGCGGCACAAAACATGGCGTCTTTACCGAACAGGAAGGCGTTTTAAGNAATGATTTCTTTGTTAATCTTCTGGATATGAAGGTGGCATGGAATGCGGCTGGCAATGATATCTATGAAGGCCGGGATAGAAAGACAGGCAAGATTATTCGCACCGCATCGCGGGTGGATTTGGTGTTTGGCTCGAACTCTATCTTGCGGGCGATTGCCGAGGTTTATGCCCAGGACGATAATAAAGAGAAATTTGTAAAAGATTTCGTTGCAGCCTGGACAAAGGTGATGGAGCTGGACAGGTTTGAGCGTGCATAAACCCGCTGTCTTTCGGCGGTAATAAAACAGGAAAACAGCGCTGGTTTCAGCGCTGTTTTTTTATCGGTCTTGTTTAATTTATATCTGGTTTAATTTATATCTGGCGGTGGCGCAGCTGCTGGTTGGATAGTGCAAGGCCGGCGCCCAGCAATCCGGGATGCGCGGCGGTTATCAGCCAGACAGGCACGCTATCCAGATAGTCGCTGAAAATGCCGTAATCCGACAGGCGATGCATAAAGGCGCTTTTGGTAAAAAAACCGGACAGGTGCGGTAAAATCCCCCCGCTTAGATAGACGCCCNGGCGCGCACCGGTCATTAAAATGACATTCAACACAAAATTGGACAAACANTTTATAAATAACAGAACNGCCTGTTCGGCTATCGGGTCATGTGGGGCATTTTCGGTAATTTCAGCTGCAGACAGGCTCTTTTTGTCTGCTGCACAAAAACGATAAATAATCTCCAGCCCGCGCCCGCTTAACACCTCTTCAAAGGTCACGATACGGCCTGTTTTTTCTGCGATAAATTCGCGCAATTCGGCCTCCTGACTATCGCGCGGGGCAAATAAACTATTTCCGCCCTCACTTTCCAGTGGCCGCCAGCTGATATCCTCTTGCCCATTACCAGAGACAGGAAGCAGGGCACACACGCCCAGACCCGTGCCAGGGCCCAATATCGCATAAGGGGTTGCGTCCATCGCCTGGCCCGATTTTATCAGCTGTTTTTCGCCCTTTCCCAGCATGGGCGGCAGCAATGCCTGTGCGGTAAAATCATTTATAACGCACAAGCTATCCAGCAAGAGGGTCTGTTTCAGCGCCGTTTTGGAAAACGACCAGTCATTATTGCTCATGATGATGCGGTCTGCCTCTACCGGCCCTGCAACGGCCAGGCATAAACGTTCAGGCTGTATTTGCTGGCCATCACAATAGGCTGTTGCGGCCTGTGCCAGACTGGCAAAATCGCGGGTCAGGAAAGTTTGCACTGCCTGCAAACGGGTGGAAATAGCGATATCCTCACGCCCATCCCAAAGGGCAAAACGGGCATGGGTACCGCCAATATCTGCGATGACATCAACCATTAATCTCCAGCCCTTCTGGCAATGGCTTTTTCTTTTTATTGGCCAATTGTACCTCGCGGCGGACGATATAAAAGGCCGAGCCAAAAATAATGCTTGCCCCGACCCATGTCCAGATATCGCTGAGTTCAGCAAACATCAGCCAGCCAATAAGGGCGGCAAAGGGCAGGCGCGCATAATCCAGTGCCGCAACAAAAGACGCATCCGCCAGCGAATAGGCCTTTGCCAGCGCAAAATGGCCAAAAAAGGCAAAGGGGGCAAAACCGGCCAGCACCAGATAAAGCTCTGGCGGAAAAGATTCCCAGACAAAAAGAGCCGGGATAAGTGATACAGGTGTCATAAATAAATGCGAGAAAAACACGATCATCAATGGCCCGTCCTTGGCCGTCAAATGTTTAATCAGCAACATCGACATACCCATCATCACCGCCGAGCCAACGGCAAAAATATGCCCTGTATTTAAGTCCACAAAGCCTGGCCGGACAATGACCACCGCCCCAAAAAGCCCGATAATAATTGCCATCCAGCGGCGGATACGCACGACTTCCTTTAAAAATACCACCGCCCCCAAAGTAGTGAAGATCGGTGCAAGAAAGCTAAGCGCGGTTTGATCGGTAATCGGAATAAAAGATATGCTGGTAAACCATAGCCACATCGCACACATACCGACGCCCGCGCGCATAAGATGGGCCTTTAGCTGGCTGGTTTTGTTCAGCGTCAGACCCGCCCGCCAGGCAAAGGGCAAAATCAGCACAAGGGCAAAAAACAGACGGAAAAAAACCGATTGGGCAGGATGCATACCGGCATGGGCGGCATAGCGCCCAAGCGCCGCTATCATGGTGAGATTAAAACAGCAAAAAAACATCCATATCACAGCCTGAATAGCTGTAGAGGAAAACCAGGAGGCCGCTCTCATGAAGCGGCTTTCATCAGGCCGGCAATATCCGGCAAGGGGCGGCTGGTATCAGGGTTTTGGGCAAATAGCTGTTCCAGTGCCAGTGCAATATTTAAAATCTTGCGATCGCTGCCCGGAGGGCCCAGCACCTGTACGCCAAAGGGCAGCCCATTTTCATCCCTGCCACACGGGATAGCAGCCACACAAGCCATCGCCATAGTCGGGCGATAGGTAAGGGCAAGCCAGCTCATATAGGTATCCAGCGGCTGGCCATCAATTTGCGTCACCGTGCCATTTTCATGCGGGAAAGGCGGCACAGAACAGGCCGGCGCAATAACCGCATCCACCTCGTCAAACAAGGCCAGCCAGTTGCGGGCAATTTTCGATTGTTGCAGNTGGGCGCGGGCCACATCCTCTGCGGTATATTTCAGGCCGCGTTCCACATTATCAATCACAAACGGGCCAAGCTGGTCTTTATGCTGGCGCAGCTTTTCAATATGGGCGGCGATAAAATTCACCCCGCGCAACACTTCAAAAGCATTATCCGCATCGGTGAAATCCGGATGGCCGGTTTGGGCGTGGGCACAATTTTTTTGCAAAATGGCTGTCTTTTGATGAAACAGGCGGCGATAGGCAGCCGATAGGGGCGCGCCATCCAAATCATCCGACAGCATCAAAACAAGGCTGGAAAGATCAGCGGGTTCAATCGGCCATTCCAGATCATAATTCATGGAGACAGAAAAAGGATCGCGCCTGTCAGCTCCCATCTGGGCACGCAACAGCAAATCCAGATCGGTGACATTTCTGGCCATAGGCCCCAGGACAGAAAAAGGCGACAGGCTAACCGGCCGGTCTTCGGCAGGAATTACGCCCGGGCTGGGGCGAAAGCCGGCTACCCCGCAAAAACCGGCAGGGGTGCGCACCGACCCGCCATAGTCCGAGCCTGTTGCCAGTGCCATCATGCCGACGGCCAGCCCGGCAGCCGTCCCGCCTGACGAGCCACCAGATGTTTTGTCCGGATCAAACGGATTACAGGTTGCCCCAAATAAACGATTGCGGGTATTGCCGCCCGCCCCGAATTCCGGGGTGTTTGTTTTACCAATTATGATGCCGCCTTCGCGGTGCAGGGCCGCGACCGAAGACTGGTCACGGTCGGGTATATTTTCAGCAAAAAGCAGCGAGCCAAAAGTGGTGCGCAGGCCCTTTGTAACCTCCAAATCTTTCACCCCGACAGGCAGGCCATGTAACAGGCCCAGATCATCGCCATCCTTTATCGCTTTATCTGCTTTTTTGGCGGCCTTGCGTGCGGCGGCAAAATTATCTGTCACCACCGCATTTAANATCGGATTTAATGCCTCTATTCGCTGGATGCTGGCATCGACCAGCTCGCTGGAGGATAACTGTTTTGTGCGCAGCATAGAAGATAACTCGGTTGCGGGCAGTGTGAGTATTTCTTGCATCTTGTCCATTTCATTTCCCCCTGACTTTCCCTAAACTAAAACCTTAATGCAAAAACGCTATATTGATGATAGCTATTTCTATTTATCTGTTTTGCCGCGCAAGGCTGGCAGGCCAACCCCGGTGGCTTCAAACCCGCCATCGGCTGCCAGAATCTGTCCGGTAATATAGCTGGCTTTTTCCGAGGCAAGGAAATAAATCGCCTCTGCTATTTCGTGCTCCTGGCCGTAACGGTTTAGCGGTATCGCATCATGATAGGCATCGATAATATCGCGGGTATGTACCGCCATTGCCAGCTTGGTGCGCACCGGGCCCGGTGCCACACAATTTACCCGAATACCATATTCGCCCAGCTCTACTGCCTGTTGCCGGGTCAGCTGCATCACCCCGGCCTTGGAGGTGCCATAGGCCACCCGCAAGGTAGAGGCACGCAACCCTGAAATTGAGGCGATATTAACAATCGCGCCTTGCGTTTTTTTCAAGGCAGGTATCGCGGCTTGCGTGACCAGAAACATCCCGTCCAAATTAGTTGCCATGACCTTGCGCCAGCGCTCAAAATCTGTTTCCTCGATAGGGCCGAAATCTGCTACTCCGGCATTATTTACAAGTGCATCAATGCGCCCTGATCGGTTCAGGGTTCGGGCAATCATATCTGTAACCGCATCGGGATCGGAAATATCACATACCAGCGCCAGCCCGTCTTCAAAGCCCCTGGCACTTTCCATCAGCGCGTCTTCATCCCAGTCCACCCGCACGATATGCCAGCCCGCCTCCTGCATCAGATGGGCGGTGGCCAGCCCTATCCCTCTGGCGGCACCGGTAATGATAACAGTCCTGGCTTCAGGCGATGGATTTTTTTGCATATCTCTATCTCTTTAGACGGTTTTCCAGCGTTTCTTGCCAATATGGGCGAGCGGTGAGCCGCTTTGGTCATGCGCCAGTATCAGGATATTTTTACAGCAGGCTTTGCACTGATATCCAGTCTAGATTTTGCTACAGAACGGAGCAAGAAAAATAACATCCCCGACCCTTCTGTGAATAATTATAGACTAGCCAAGAAATTTTAGACTGCTAGAGTTGTCTGTATCTTCGCATCGCACGGCCGGCATCAATTTATTTTAGGGACATACGTTTAAATAAGATGAAATTAACGCTGCATCATATTAATCTTTCCACCCGCCAGGTTGCGGAAATGGATAGCTTTTATCGCGAGGTCATCGGCCTTGATACCGAAACAGAAGGCTTGCCTGTACTGGAAAAGAAAAAAGGCTATGCAGGCGATGTTGCCTTTGTCAGTGATGGGCATATTCAAATGCATCTGGCCGCCAAGGATATTCATGCCGGCTTTCGCACCGGTCAGATTGTTAACCCTGTTTCCAACGGGCATATTGCCTATCGCACGGATGATCTGAAAGGGTTTATGGCGCATCTGGACAAGCTGGGCATACCCTATTCGGACTGGGGCGACCGGGCAGTGGCGGGCTGGCATCAGATTTTTTTCTATGACCCGGATGGGAATGTAATAGAGGTTCATCAAATTACCGATAGCAGCGGTGCAGAAGACACAGAGTAGGGCAATGGTAATGCGGCAGGCAATCAGGCTGGGCGTCGATATTGGCGGTACATTTACCGATGCGGTGCTGGAGGCCAATGGCCAGCGCTATTCTTGCAAGGTGCTGACCACCTATGGCGCGCCCGAAGATGCGATTCTGGAAAGTATGGGACAGGTCTGTAACAAGGCCGGTATTCAGCCAGACGCGATAGAGCAGATTATTCATGGCACGACTTTGGCGACCAATGCGCTGATAGAACGGCGCGGGGCTAAAACAGCCTTTATCACCACCAAAGGCTTTCGTGATGTGATCGAAATGCGCACCGAAAGCCGGTTTGAGCAATATGATTTAAATCTGAAACTGCCAGACCCGCTTTTGCCGCGTAATCGCCGCTATGTGGTAGAAGAGCGTATCTCTGCCTCTGGTGATGTGCTGATAGAGCTGGATGTGGCGGGNTGTGAAGCGCTGGCAAAAAANCTGGCAAAGGCCAATTATGAAAGCATCGCGATTGGCCTGTTACATTCNTATGTNAATGACAGCCATGAAAAACAGATTGCCGATATATTGCGCCAGCATATGCCTTCTGTNCTTGTATCGCTCTCCAGCAGTGTATCGCCGCAAATGCGCGAATATGAACGNTTTAATACCACTATTGCCAATGCCTATATNCAGCCTTTGATGAAAGCCTATCTGGACAGGCTGAAAGGCCGGNTGCAAGCGGCCGGGGCGGATTGTCCTGTCTTTTTAATGCATTCCGGGGGCGGGATTATATCGCTGGAAAGTGCGGCGGCATTTCCGGTAAGGCTGGTCGAATCGGGGCCGGCAGGCGGGGCAATATTTGCCGCAGAAATCGCGGCCCGTCACCAGCTGGACAAGGTGCTATCCTTTGATATGGGCGGCACAACTGCAAAAATCTGTTTGATCCAGAACCATACACCGAAAACCGCGCGGGTGTTTGAAGTGGCACGCAGCTATCGGTTTAAAAAAGGNTCTGGCATGCCGATTTCCATTCCGGTGATTGATATGGTGGAAATCGGGGCAGGGGGCGGCTCGCTTGCCCATGTTGACCAGCTTCGCCAAATTCGGGTGGGCCCGGAAAGTGCTGGCTCAGAGCCTGGGCCTGCCTGTTATGGGCGCGGCGGTGAGCGGCCAGCCGTCACCGATGCTGATCTGATTATGGGCAAGCTGGATCCGGATAATTTTGCCGGCGGCAGCATTCAGCTGGATGTGGGTCAATCGGCTGCCGCACTCAAAGCCCATATTGGCCAGATACTGGATATGGACGCAACAGAAGCGGCCTGGGGGCTGGCCGAAGTGGTCGANGAAAATATGGCGAATGCGGCGCGGGTACATGCCATTGAAAATGGCGAGGATCTATCTGAATATACGATGATAGCCTTTGGCGGGGCGGCGCCCTTGCATGCTGCCCGTTTATGCGAAAAGCTGGGTATCGCACGCTGTCTTGTCCCCCCGGGGGCAGGGGTAGGCTCTGCCATTGGTTTTTTATGCGCCCCGTTCAGCTTTGAAGCAAACCGTTCGGTCTTTATGCCGATGCGTGCCTTTGATGCAGAACAGATAAAGGCGCTGTTTGCCGAGATGGAAGCAGAAGCAGCCGGATTTGTGCGCTCTTGCGATGGGAAGGCTGACATTGCCCTCGAATACAAAATCTATATGCGCTATGCCGGACAAGGGTGGGAAATAGCCGTACCTATCAGCGCAGCAGATGCCCGCCAGCCAGAGGCGGCACGTTTTCTTGCCCGGTTTGAAGAAGATTATAAACGCCTGTTTGGCCGCACGGTGCAGGGGATGGATGCAGAAATCACTGTCTGGTCTGTCAATGCCTTTACCCCGACGGCCAGGCCGCAAGCTGTTCAGGATGTGGCGGCAAAAACGCCCGCTCAAAGCCAGCAAAGCCGCCCCTGTTTTGACCCGGCTCTGGGACAGGCTATGCCGGCACAAATTATCGTGCGCGGGGGGCTGGCGGCAGGCAGCCTTGTCGATGGGCCTGCCCTGATTGTTGAGGATGAAACAACCATTGTCCTGCCCGCCAGCCGGCAAGCCGCCGCCGCAAGCGATGGTACGATAGATATCCGTGTAAAAGGCCAGATGGATGGAAATTAGATAGATGATTTCGCAACAGGGGAAGGCTGGATTATCCGCCTTGATAAGAAGATGAGCATTTCGGAAGTTGCCTATCAGGTGATGTGGAACCGCCTGATCTCGGTCGTAGAAGAGCAGGCACAAGCGCTGGTACGCACGGCATTTTCAACGTCCGTGCGCGAGGCAGGCGATTTATCTGCCGGGGTATATAATGACAAGGGCGAGATGCTGGCACAGGCGGTTACCGGCACCCCTGGTCATGTCAATGCGATGGCCGATGCCGTGCCGCATTTTATCCGCCGCATTGGCCGGCAAAATATGTTTGAGGGCGATGTTTATATCACCAATGACCCGTGGGAAGGCACCGGCCATTTACATGATATCACGGTGGTGACCCCCTCATTTTTTGATGGCCAGCTGGTCGGGTTTTTTGCCTGTACCGCCCATGTTACCGATATTGGCGGGCGCGGCTTTGGGGCAGATGGTAATTCTGTCTATGAAGAAGGTTTGTATCTGCCAATAATGAAATTTGCGCAAAAAGGCGAGGTAGATACCACCCTTATTAAGATGATCAGAGGCAATGTGCGCGAGCCGGATCAATTAATCGGCGATATTTATGCGCTGGTGACCTGTAATCTGGTAGGCGACCGCCGCCTCAGCGATATGATGACCGAATTTGGCCTGACAGATTTATCCGGCGTATCTGATTTTATTCTGACCAATTCGCATACCGCAACGCTGGCTTGTATCAATGCCCTTGTGCCTGGCAGTGCCGAAGGGGCGATGCGGATAGATGGCTATGACCAGCCTATTGATCTGAAAGTAGTGCTGACCATTGAAAAAGACCGTATCCTCAGCGATTGGGAAGGCACGTCCGGTATTGATAAAAAAGGCATAAATGTACCGCTTGTCTATACCAAGGCCTATGCCTGTTATGCGCTGAAATGTGCCATCGCCCCCGATATTCCCAATAATGCGGCCTCGCTTGCGCCTTTTGAGATTACCGCCCCTGAAAATTCGATTGTCAATGCGTTGCACCCTGCCCCGGTGGCATTGCGCCATATTATCGGCCATATGGTGCCGGATACCATTTTTGATGCGCTGGATAAATTATTGCCGAGAAGAGTGCCAGCAGAAGGGGCGGGATGTTTATGTAACTTCCAGCTGCAAATTCGCCCGCGCCGCGATGCGGCCGCCCCTGCTGATGCCCGTAATGCCGAGGTGTTGATCTTTAATTCTGGCGGCTCGGGCGCGCGCCCCTCTCTGGATGGGCTGAATGCGACTGCCTTTCCCTCCGGGGTTATGACCATGCCGGTAGAGGCCACAGAACAGGTAGGGCCGGTGATTATCTGGCGAAAAGAGCTGCGTGCCGGTTCAGGCGGGGCAGGGCGATATCGCGGCGGTCTGGGTCAGAATATGGATGTTGGTGTCACAGAAGGACATGAATTTTTTCTGCAAGCCATGTTTGACAGGCTGTTTCACCCCGCACGGGGGCGGCATGGGGGGGCTGCGGGCGCGCCAACCACTATCGCCCGCGAAGATGGCACGGTCATGCGTGGCAAGGGCAAGCAATTTATCGGCCATGGCCATTATGTGAAAATGGCCTTTCCAGGCGGCGCCGGATATGGCCGGCCAGAAGAGCGCGATAAGGCATTGGTGCGCCGGGATCTGGCCTATGGCTATATTACCGCTGAACAGGCAGCAGAAAAATACGGGCTCGGCGCGGCAGAAATTGCCGAAATATTACAGCTTTCAGAAGAGGGGGCAGATTTTTAGCCCCTTCGGTCAAAGCCTTTTTGACGGGTGTTTTAGACAATTTGGCGGATAATTGGCCGCTCAATCATTGAATTTTTGGTGCTTTTTGCTTTCCAGTTTTCGCTATGCCAGCTGAAAACAGCCACCGCGGCCAGCCCCAAACAGGCCATTAAAACATAGGTCAGCAATCTTTTTGCGCGCGCGCTTAAATCGGAATGTGTGATTTTTTCCATTGCCAGCCAGGCCAGTCCTGCCAATGCCAAAAACGCAATTCCACCAACAAGTACAGTATCTTCAAGCATGGGTTCCCTCTCATCCTGACGCATGAATTTTTTCAACTTTTCTGCTCAGATTAGACAAGCTTGAGTAATCTGCCTAGTTCTTTTCGGCGTATATGTCCTAGGTTGTCGATAAATAGCCTTATGTTGGGAAAATGAACAAAAGCTTGCCAACATGTGAAAATCAGGTACTATCGGGGGCTAACGGGGAGAGGTCTGTCAGGACGGGTGTTCTGGCAGGGATAAAAAGTAGGACGTTCTAGAACGCGACGTTTTGGGGAGTGTCCTATGTCAATTAAAAAACTTTTTAAGTTCACTGCACCTGCAGCTGTACTNTCAATTATGCCTGCAATCGCGCAGGCTGCTAACNTGGAATCTGACGATTTCGTGGGTATCAGCTTCTGGCTGATCTCCATGGCTCTTGTAGCCGCNACTGCTTTCTTCTTTCTTGAAACACAAAGAGTAGAAGCAAAGTGGAAGACCTCACTGGTTGTGTCAGGTCTGGTAACACTGGTTGCTGCTGTACATTATTTCTATATGAGAGATGTATGGGTAGCCACAGGTGATACACCAACAGTCTATCGTTATATTGACTGGCTGATCACAGTGCCATTGCTGATGATCGAATTCTATCTGATCCTGCGGGCGATTACGAATGTATCAGGCGGCATTTTCTGGCGCTTGACCATTGGTACATTGGTCATGCTGATCGGTGGTTACCTGGGCGAAGCCGGTTACATGAATGTAACACTTGGCTTTGTTATCGGTATGGTAGGTTGGGCATACATCCTGTATGAAATCTTTGCTGGTGAAGCTGGCAAGGTTGCAGCAGAAAAAGCCTCGCCTGCAGTGGCTTCAGCCTATTCAACAATGCGTTGGATTGTGACCATTGGTTGGGCGATTTATCCGCTCGGCTACTTCTTTGGCTACATGGCTGGCGGTGCCGATATGGCATCTCTGAACATCATCTACAACCTGGCTGACGTGCTGAACAAAATTGCGTTCGGTGTGATCATCTGGAATGTGGCGGTGTCACAGTCAGAAGCGAAGTAACGCTTTGGTAAGGCAGGGCGCCCCAGCGGGCTGCCCTGCCTTACAGCTTTTACCCATTAGTTTATTCATTCTTTTAGTCATGGTAATTTGGGAAGGGTGAGGATGATGCCAGAGAGCTTTAACAGCAATTTTGAACCTGTCCTTGTCAATAAAGAGGTTAATGTACCCCTTTCGGACAGCGCCCAATCCCTNTCAGATTTTATTCTCAGCCGCTTGCCAGATAATCGCCATCCGCTTGGCAAGCCTGCCCATCANCATTTTAAAAAGACCGGCAAGCAATTACGCGGACGCATGGCATTAACCGCTGCGGATTGTTTCGGGGTGCCTCGGGCAGTCTCGCTTCGCTGGGCAGCGGCGGTTGAAATTCTNCATAATGCCTCTCTGGTACATGATGATATTTGCGATGGCGATATGGTGCGCCGCGGGGCACCGTCTGTATGGGCACAATATGGCAGGGATACTGCACTGGCTCTTGGCGACTGGCTCATCGCTCTGTCCTTTGAGCTGGCAGCAGAGGCGGCCGTGATGGGGCAAACGCCCCGGCTGGTTCGCGTGCTATCTTATCACATGGCGGCAACCACCACGGGTCAGGCACTGGAATTTGCCATAGATAGCTATCCAAGCTGGGCAAAATATATGGATATCAGTACCGGCAAAACAGCGCCTCTTTTCGTGGCGTCGGTAGAAGGCATTGCCCATCTGGCAGACAGAAATGATATCATTGCCCCGTTGCAGCGATTTTTTACGGCGGCTGGCGGATGCTATCAAATCGCGAATGATATGCTGAATGTGATCGGCAAGGATGGGGCGGCCAGCCCGGCATCGGATTTATTGCGCCGCGCACCCAATGCGGTAATAGTGATGTTCAGAACCACCCTGGACAGGGAACATGCCAGCGCGTTTGATAAATGGCTGGCCTCTGGTACAGACCATAATGCGCTGGACTGGCAAACACGCCTTCGCCGCTCGCCGGCCTTGTCGATGACCGCTTCTGCCCTGATGAGTATGTTTGATGAAGCAGAAAGCTCGTCTGATGCCCTTCCGTCTGACTGTCAGGCCATCATTACCCCGATTAAAGCGCAATTGCGCCATGTCTGCAGAGATCTTGTTGCAGATAACAGCTAATTGCTGGCACACTACAGGGAATAAATCAGGCACATCTTATATGTGCCTATCCGAACCGGCTTTTTACAATTTTTACCCCCACATAGGGAGCGCAGCATTGTCATGAATGACATGGGCAAAATGGATGCTGGTGACAGCGCAACACATACGCTTGTTATTGGCTCTGGCTTTGGCGGCATTGCCGCTGCCTTGCGGATGCGTGCCAGGGGTCACCGCGTCACGCTGGTTGAGCGGCTTGGTGCCATAGGCGGGCGCGCCCAGGCCTTCGAGCAAGGCGGTTTTCGCCATGATGCCGGGCCAACGGTGATCACCGCTCCGTTTTTATTTGACGAGCTATTTGCGCTATTTGGGGAAAAGCGCGAGGATCATCTGGATTTTCGCCCGCTTGATCCCTGGTATCGCTTTCATTTCCATGATGGGTCTGAATTTGATTATCGCCCGTCTTTGGAAGATACCCATGCCGAGATTGCGCGTTTTTCGCCAGAAGATACCAAAAATTATGACAGGCTGATCCAGACCTCCAAGGATATCTTTGACATCGGCTTTAGCGAATTGGCCGATAAACCCTTTACCCGTTTCGGGGCGATGCTGAAACAGATACCGCAATTATTGCGCCTGAAGAGCTATATGACCGTCGCACAGCTGGTCAATAGCCATATTAAACATCCGCTTTTGCGACAGGCCTTTTCTATCCATCCCTTGCTGGTAGGCGGCAATCCTTTTGATACCACCTCTATCTATGCGCTGATCCATTATCTGGAACGCAAATGGGGGGTCTATTTTTGTATGGGCGGCACCGGCAAGCTGGTCGCAGAATTAGAAGCGCTGATGCGCCGGCAGGGCATTGATATCCAGCTGGATACAGACATTGAGGAGATATTGGTTCAAGGCAACAGGGTTGTTGGTGCACGCACACAAGGCGGCACAGAAATTCACGCTGACCGGATTATCTGTAATGGCGATCCGCCCACCATTTATGCTGAAATGCTGCCCGCCCATAAAGGCAGACGCAAAAAAACCCTGCCGGACAATATGACCCGCTATTCCATGGGGTTATATGTATTATTCTTTGGCACGAAGAAAAAATATCCCGATATCGCCCACCACACCATCTGGATGGGCAAGCGGTATAAAGCGCTATTGCATGATATCTTTAATCGCAAGATTCTGGCAGAGGATTTTTCTTTATATCTGCACCGGCCAACCGCCACAGATGCCAGCTTTGCCCCTGACGGGTGCGATAGTTTTTATGTGCTGTGTCCTGTGCCTAATCTGCAAGGCGAGGTGGATTGGAAAAAAGAAGGCCCTGTTTTGCAACAGCGCATTGTCAGCGCATTGGAAAAAACCATTATGCCAGAGCTGGGGGCGCATATTGTCGAAGATTTCTATATGACACCGGAAGATTTCAAAAGCCGGTATCGCTCGATGCATGGGGCAGGATTTTCTATCGCGCCCAAATTCACGCAATCGGCCTGGTTTCGATATCATAACCGTGACCCGCATCTGGGCATCTGTATTTTTCTGCAGCGGGCGCACATCCGGGCGCCGGTATGCCAGGGGTGTTATGTTCGGCAAAAGTGGTAGAGGCGCTGGTAGAAGAAGAAACAGCAGATACCGCAAAGACGCGGTAATCCAGCATGGATTTGCACCTGAAAAGGCGGTAGTAAACAGAGCAGAAAAATGGGCCGGCACGCAACAAAGATACAAAGAACAGAAGCGGCTGCAGCAGATGCGCAGGCGTTAAATGTGCTGGCCAGGGGCGGGCGCAGCTTTTTCTGGGCATCGCATTTTTTGGGGCGCAAGACAGCCTATAATGCGGCCCATCTCTATCAATTTTGTCGGACACTGGATGATTTGGCAGATGGGGATATCGCCGATGGGCCAGCGCGGCTTGCGGCGATACAGACCCAGCTAGAGAGGCTGGCAGATGGCAAGGCGATAGCCGAAATTGATCCGGCACTTGCGGCCTTCCTGCCGGTGATGAAAGCCTGCCACGTGCCGATAATGCCGTTTTTGCATTTGCTGGAGGGGCTGTTATTTGATCAGGGCGAAGTGGCCATCGCTTCAGAAGACGGGCTGATAAAATATGCCTATCAGGTTGCCGGAACGGTGGGGTTGCTGATGTGTCCAATATTGGGATGCCAGAACAGGCACGCTTTTTGTTTTGCGGTGGATATGGGCATTGCCATGCAACTGACCAATATCGCCCGCGATGTGCTGGAGGATGCTAAAATGGGCAGGCGCTATNTGCCCGCCCAATGGACAGGAAACCTTGNCCCGCAAGATATTTGTGAAGCTGCACNTGANCCGCAAGGGGCGGAGGCATTGGCCATTAAAACAGCCATAGACAGGCTTCTTCATCTGGCAAATCGCTATTATGAAAGCGGGCAAAGGGGGCTGGTCTATCTGCCTTTTCGTGCCCATATCGCCATCGCGGTTGCGGCAAATGTCTATCGGGAAATCGGCCAGAAATTACGCCGCCGCCAGCTGGACTGGACAAGGGGGCGGGCGGTAACAAACNGGGCAGAAAAAACCCTTGCCAGCCTGACCGCCTCTGCCAGCCTGGCCGCCAGAGTGNGCCAGAAACCCGCTTATCAGGCAGGGTTGCAATCTGCCTTGTTCGATTATACGGGTGGGCAAAATTATCCGGGGGACACGATTATCCGGGGGGGCAGATAGATGACAGAAAATCAGCCAAAGCCGGAAAATGAGGATATCTCTATCTGGGGGGCGGGATGTGCCGGGTTGTCTCTGGCACGCGCGCTTGCCCCGCATCTGGCCTCTGGCAGGATATCGGCAAAGGCAGCTATATATGGCGCTCTTACCCCGGCGATAGAGCATAGCCATATTTGGGGCTTTTGGCAGACTGGCTGGCTGGCCGAGGCAGCACAGCTATCGCGCAAGAGCTGGCAATATTGGCAGATTATCACCCCGTTTGGGCGGGTAACCCAGAAAAGTGAGCGCTTTGCCTATCATGGGCTGGAAAGCGCGGTATGGCTGAAAGATTGTCTAAAACAGGCAGAAGGGCAACTGGCCTTTAAACAGGGGGCGCCGGAGCCGGGCGCCGGTGCCGGAGATGGAGATGGAGATGG
>JGI26088J50261_1000855_pt1 | contig 17225 bp, 18 predicted proteins | sample SaaInl1SG_22_DNA_FD_50261 | JGI IMG/M metagenome (IMG submission 50261)
GATTTATATCCTGGTGATTACTTAGTTGGTATTGCTAAAAATATTATAAAATCTAATAAAGTTTTAAAATTTGATAAATTTGAAAATGTTTCAAAAGAACTAACTTTATTATCGGTTTCAGAATCTTTAAAATTGATTAAAAATAATTTATCAAATCTTGGAATAGTGCACGATAGATTTACAAGTGAAACTGATATTGTCTTAAATAATGAAGTTCAGAAAGCAATTGATAAATTAAAGGAAAAAAAGCTTGTTTATAGTGGAAAAATTAAGGCTCCCAAAGGTGAAGATGATGAAAACTGGGTAGAAAGGGAGCAACTTTTATTTAAATCAACAGATTTTGGTGACGATAAAGATAGAGCACTTCAAAAGTCTGATAAATCGTGGACTTACTTTGCTAGTGATGTTGCCTATCATGATAATAAATTAAATAGAAATTACGATACACTTATTAATATATTAGGGGCTGACCATGCTGGCTATATTAAAAGAATAACTTCTGTCGTTGAAGCTCTATCAGGAGATAAAAAAAAATTGATTTGTAAAGTAAGTCAACTCGTCAAATTAATTAAAGATGGAAAACCTTTTAAAATGTCAAAAAGAAAAGGTGACTATATAACAGTTGAAGACTTGATAGCCGAAGTTGGTAAAGATGCCACGAGATTTATTATGCTTAATAGAAGTAGCGATGTAGAGTTAGATTTTGATTTTACAAAAGTTAAAGAAAAATCTAAAGATAACCCACTTTATTATGTCCAATACTGTTATGCTAGAATATCATCTGTCTTTAGACACGTAAATCTTAATATAGAAAATGATTTGAATATAAAAGATTACGAATTTGCATATACGGGTGATGAAATAAAGATATTAAAAAAAATAGCAGAATGGCCTAAGTGTATTGAAGCTGCAAGTCTAAGACTTGAACCCCACAGAATACCAGTTTATCTTTACGAACTATCATCAGAATTTCATTCTTATTGGAATATGGGCAAAGAGGATCAATCAAAAAGGTTTATTAACGAACAAAAGAAAATTTCAAATGATAAATTAGTTTTTTTAAAAGTTATATCTAATGTTATCAAATCTGGAATGGATATTGTTGGAGTAGACACTCCTCAAAAAATGTAATGTTAAAAGAACTTAAATATCTTTTATTTTTGATTGTTATAATTTTATTTTTTTTTCTATCTTTCAAATATTATTTTTCAAATGAAAATAAAAAAAATTCATACCGATCTTTGAAAAATATTGAGGATAAAACTGAAAATTATTCTCGCAATCTTATTATACTTAAAAGTGATACTGTTGATATTGTTGAATATGTTGAAAAAACCATAGATAAAAATAAAAAGAATTACAAGTTTTGGGAACTAATTAATAATGATGGATAATCGTAAAAGTTTCATAGTTGGTTTAAAATCTACTAAATTATTGACTAGTGAAAAAAAATTTCTAATTAAACACAAGCCTTGGGGAATAATACTTTTTTCAAGAAATATTAAAAATATTGAACAATTAAAAAAATTAACAGGTCAAATTAGAAAAATATTCAATGATAAAAAATATCCTATTTTAATTGATCAAGAGGGTGGTAGAGTTAATAGATTAAAAAAATTTTTTAAAGCAGATAAGTTTACTGGAGAATTTTTTGGTAATCTTTATCTTAAAGATAAAAAAAAATTTTATATCGAATATAAAAAGTTTATCAATAAAACTGTCTTATTATTAAAAAATGTAGGAATTAACATAAATACTTTACCAGTCCTTGATGTTAGATCCAAAGGATCAAGTGCAATAATTGGTGACAGAGCCTTTTCAGACAATGCAAAGATTGTTTCAGAAATTGGAGATATTTGTATTAAAGAGTTTCATAATAATAAAATTGCCACTGTGATAAAGCATATACCAGGACATGGTTTAGCAAAGGTCGATAGTCATAAAAAAACTCCTACAATCAATAAGGAATTAAGATATTTAAATAATCATGACTTTTTGGCATTCAAAAATAAAAACAGTTTATTTGCAATGACAGCACATCTTATTTATAAAAAAATTGACAAAGTTAATACCGCAACACATTCGAAGAAAATTATAAAATTAATAAGAAATCTAATTAAATTTAGAAATATTTTGATGTCCGACGATATATCAATGAAAAGTTTAAAAGGCTCTATAGCAATTAATACAAAGAAATCTTTTAGTGCAGGTTGTGATTTAGTTCTTCATTGTAATGGAAATTTAAAAGAAATGAATGATGTAGCCCTATATTCACCAGTTATAAGTAAGTTTATTAAAAAAAAAACATCACAATTTTATAAGATTATAAGCTAATATTTGTCATGTCCGATTCTGATTCTAAAAACTTTAATGTAGATCTTGATAATTATAACGGCCCACTTGATGTGTTATTAGATTTGGCAAAAGCTCAAAAAGTTAATCTTGAGAATATTTCTATAACATTACTGGCTGATCAATTTCACAATTATATTACTAATGAAAAAAATCTAAATCTAGAATCTGCATCAGAATACTTGTTGATGGCTACATGGTTAACTTATCTTAAATCAAAACTTTTGTTGCCAGGAAATCCAGAAGAAGAATTTAAAGTTTTAGAAGTTGCTGAAAAATTAAAATTACAATTAAAAAAATTAGAATTGATTAGATTACTTTCTGACCAAATGTTACAAAGAAAAAGACTTGGTAGAGAAATAAGAACTAGAGGAATTAAAGGAAATATACGATCTATATATAGTACTGAATATAAACTAAATCTTTACGAACTTTTAAAATCTTATTCCTCAATTATTATGACCAAAGATTTTCAAAGGATGAATATTCCTAAACTTCCAGTTTTTACCACTGAAGATGGCATCAAAAGAATAAAAGAATTCTTTGGTAAGTTAATTGATTGGAGAAATATTAATGAACTAATACCTTCTTCATTTAAAAGTGGCTCAAAATTTAAAACAACTGGTAAAGCAGGAATTTTTGCTGGTTCCTTAGAGCTGGTTAAAGAGGGCAATCTGACTATAAAGCAAGAAAACTTATTTGATGATATTTATATTAAAGAATTAAAATGACAAAAATAAAAAAAGAAACAAATAACAATATAGTTACTTTCCCATCAAAAATGAATGATGGTGAAAGAGAAGTTGAGGCAATAATTTTTGCTGCTGCTGAACCATTAGATATTGACACTATCGAATCTAAAATTTCAAAAAAAATTGATGTTTTAAAATCATTACAGAAATTACAAAAAGAATATTCATCAAGAGGAATTAATCTAGTTTGTATTTCTAATAAATGGTCTTTTAGAACTTCTGAAAATTTATCGAACCTTATGTCTCAAGAAAAAACTGTAGAAAAAAAATTGTCAAGAGCTGCAGTTGAAACATTAGCAATAATTGTTTATCACCAACCTGTTACTAGAGCTGAAATAGAAGAAATAAGAGGTGTTGCTTTTGGAACAAACACACTTGAGATTTTAATGGAGNTAAATTGGGTAAAACCACAAGGCCGTAAAGATGTACCCGGTAAACCAATTCAGTATGGAACAACTGATGATTTCTTAAGTCATTTTAGTCTTCAAAAATTGTCTGATTTACCTACAGTTGACGAATTGGGATCTGCCGGTCTTATTGATAGCTCAAATATTGATAATGCAATATTTGGTACTGGTAAATTTTACAAAGAGAAACAAGTTGAAAAAAAAGAGGATATTTATGAAAATATCGATGAGATGTTAGGTGGAACACTAAGTCCAGATGAAGAAAAGTAAAAAGTTACTTTAAAAATAAATTTAAAAGAGGTATAAAATATTATGAGCATTGGAATTTGGCAAATAGCAATCGTAGTTATTCTTGTTGTACTTTTATTTGGTAGAGGCAAGATATCTAGCTTAATGGGTGATGTAGCCAAAGGTATAAAAAGTTTTAAAAAAGGTATGGCTACAGACATTACAGACGAACCTGAGCCTAAAAATGTTTCAGAAAATAATCAAGATAGCAAAGACAAAGAATAGATTAAATGCCCACTATTGGCTGGTTTGAGATTTTAATAGTAGTTGCTGTTGCAATCATTGTTATTGGACCCAAGGACTTCCCCTATATGTTAAAAAAAGTTGGTTCGTGGATTGGAACTACAAAAAGATATATTAGCAATATACAAAATGAGGTAGCTGACCTTGATATCAATTCTAATGAAATANAAAAACCTATAGAAGAAAAAAAAGATAATGACAAAATCTGAAAATGAAGGCGGTTTTGTAAGCCATCTAACTGAACTTAGAAAAAGATTAATTCATTCTTTTATTTTTTTATTCATTTTTTTTATTGGATGTTATTTTTTTTCAGAACATTTATATGGTTTTTTAGTTGAACCTTTCGCTAAAGCAGTAAATGAAAGTGGAACTGATAGAAGGTTAATTTTTACAGCTTTACAGGAAACATTTTTAACATACTTAAAGGTTTCTTTTTTTGCAGCATTCTTTGTTACATGTCCCTATATATTGGTACAAATATGGAAATTTATTGCACCAGGACTCTATAAGCATGAAAAAATTGCAATTGTTCCTTATCTAGTTTTAACGCCTATATTATTTTTTCTAGGAGGCATGCTTGTTTATTATTTAATAATGCCACTAGCTATTAAGTTTTTTCTCTCTTTTGAGAGTACAGGAGCTTCAACAGGATTACCCATTCAATTGGAAGCTAAAGTTAGCGAATATCTTTCTCTGGTTATGAAATTAATTTTTGCATTCGGTATAAGTTTTCAGTTACCAGTTGTCCTTAGCTTATTAGCTAGAGTAGGTATTGTTGATGCTGAATTTCTTAGAAAAAAAAGAAAATATGTCGTTGTAATGATTTTTGCTGCAGCTGCACTATTAACACCACCTGATCCCATAACTCAAATTGGACTAGCAATACCATTATTGATTTTATATGAATTATCTATATTTTCTGTAAACATTATTGATAAGAAAAATAAAAAAAATGCATAATATTAAAGAAATTAGAAATGATGTTGAGGCTTTTAAAAAAGCTTTGAATAAAAGATTTATAGAAATAGATGTGGATAAGATTTTATCGTTGGATGAGAATAATAGAGATTACATCCAACAAAGAGAATTACTTGAAAAAGAAAAAAAAGATATCTCAAAGTCTAAAGATCAATCACTTTTTGAAAAATCAAAAAAGATAACTGTTGAAATAGATAATATTAGTAAATTACAAGCTNGTGTTAAAAATGAATTGGAAACAATTTTGTCATCAATACCAAATATACCTCATCCAGACGTTCCTACAGGTAAAGATGAAAACTCAAATGTAGAAATTTCTAAATCAGGAACAATACCAAATTTTAAATTTAAACCTAAATCACATTATGAATTAGGTGAAGACTTAAACATGCTTGATTTTGATCTAGCAACGAAAACTACTGGTTCAAGATTTGTTTTTGTAAAAGATAAATTGGCCATGCTAGAGAGAGCTTTATCAAATTTTATGCTTGATACACATGTGAATACTAATGGTTATGAAGAAATATCTCCGCCACTAATTGCTACAGATGCTACTATGTATGGTACGGGACAATTACCTAAATTTGATAATGACCAGTTTGAACTTAAATTAGACGACTCTAGTGACAGAAAATTTTTAATTCCAACTGCTGAAGTTATTTTAACCAATATTGTAAAAGACCAAATTATTGATAAAAAAAAACTTCCAATGCGAATGGTTGCCTCAACACCCTGTTTTAGAAAAGAAGCAGGAAGTTATGGTAAAGATACTAAGGGAATGATTAGACAGCACCAATTTTACAAAGTTGAAATGGTGAGTATTGTTGAAATTGATAAGTGCTTACCAGAACTTGATAGAATGACTGATTGTGCAACTAAAATTTTAGATTTACTAAAACTTCCATACCGAAAAATTGTTTTATGTACTGGTGATATGGGTTTTAGTGCTGAAAAAACTTTTGATATTGAGGTGTGGCTTCCATCAGAAGATAAATACAGAGAAATCTCAAGTTGCTCTTCATGTGGATCATTTCAAGCTAGAAGAATGAAAGCCAGATATAAAAACGAAAAAAAAGAAACTGTGCTTGTTGGCACCTTAAACGGCAGTGGTTTAGCAGTTGGTAGAACATTAGTTGCTATATTAGAAAATTATCAACAAGAAGACGGGTCTATTCTAGTGCCAGAAGCTTTAAAGCCTTACATGAATAATATTGAAAAAATCGTTAAGATTTAAAGTTGTTTTAATTAGATAGATGTTGTAAGAATTCATTTTAATTAAGGAGAATTATGGATCAAGGAATAGGCCAATTTATACCACTAATTTTAATTTTTGTTATTTTTTACTTTTTTTTAATAAGACCTCAACAAAAGAAAGTTAAAGAGCATAAAGCCATGGTAGAAAACTTATCAAGAGGAGACAAGGTTGTAACTTCTGCTGGTATTATTGGGACAGTTGAAAGAATTATTGATAATGAAAAAGTTGAAGTGCAAATTGCTGACAATGTTAAAGTAGAAATTATTAAATCTACAGGTATTCAAGGATTACTTAACTCCCCTGAAGTAAAAAAATAACATTTTACTAAAGTGTTATACTTTTCTAAATTAAGAATTACCTTAGTTTCTTTAGTATCAATTTTTTTTATTTTTATTGCTGCATCAAATTTTCAAAACCCTGAAGACAGTTTTATTTCTAAAAAGATAAATCTAGGTTTAGATTTACAAGGCGGATCATATCTTTTGCTAGAAATTGATAATGAACCTGTTGAAATTCAAAAATTACAAAATACAACAACTGTTATTAGAAATTTTTTAAAAGATAAGAAAATATCTTTTAATGATCTAAGAATTGAAGATAAAAAAATAATATTCAGTATACCCAATGATAATATTGAGTTGGTTCAATCTTTTTTTCTTGATAAAGAAAGTGATATTAACCCTTATTATTTTCAATATAAATCACATCAGTTTGATGTAAATATTCAAGATAATGAATTTACGCTAACTCTATCAAAATATGGACTTATTGAAATTAAAACATCTTCACAAGATCAAGCTATAGAAATAGTTAGAAGAAGAGTTGATGAAGTTGGTACAAATGAACCCAATATACTGAAAAGAGGTAATAATAGAATTCTAGTTGAGCTTCCTGGTCTTGATGATCCCATGCGTATCAAGTCACTTTTAGGAAAAACTGCAAATTTAACATTTAGATTTGTCACTCAAAATAATAATGACACTTTTGGTACTGAAATGCTTCAATTTGAAGATGGAACTAGCGAAGCAATGGTTAGCAAAAGAATAATCTTAAATGGTGAGAATTTATTGGATGCTCAACCACAAATGAATAATCAAACCAACGAAACAGTAGTATCATTTACACTTGATAGAGTGGGGGCAAAAAGATTTGGTAAAGCAACCAGTACAGGAATTGGCAAACAATTAGCAATTGTTCTAGATGGTAAAATTGTTAGTGCTCCAGTAATAAGGGATACTATAGCAAGTGGAAATGGTCAGATCAGTGGAAATTTTACATTTCAATCTGCAACAGACTTGGCATTACTTCTAAGATCAGGAGCGTTACCAGCACCACTTAACATTATTGAAGAAAGAACAGTTGGACCTGACCTTGGTCAAGATTCAATTAATGCAGGAGTTATCGCCCTTATGATTGGTTTCTTATTGGTGATAATTTTTATGTTTGTTAAATATAGAATTTTTGGTCTAATTGCTAACATAACACTATTAATTAACTTATTTTTTTTAGTCGGTATTTTAACTTTATTTGAAGCAACATTAACACTTCCTGGAATAGCAGGTATCATTTTAACGGTTGGTATGGCAGTTGACGCTAACGTGTTAATTTTTGAAAGAATTAAAGAAGAATGCAAGAAAGAAAAAAATAATATTATAGCTTTTGATACAGGTTATGTGAAATCAAAAACTGCAATTATAGACGCAAATATAACTACATTAATTGCAGCTGTAATCTTATTCTTTATGGGCTCTGGACCAGTTAAAGGTTTCTCTGTGACTTTAGCTGTAGGAATTTTTACAACACTGTTTTCAGTTTATTTTATTGCAAGAATGCTTACTGGCCTTTATGTCGTTAGAAATAAAGAAAAGACTGAACTAATATAATGATTAATTTTAATAAATTTTATAAACTATTTAATCTAATTTCTTTAAGTTTAGTTATTGCATCTGTTCTATTATTATTTTTTAAAGGACTTAATTTTGGCGTAGATTTTAAAGGTGGAACTTTAATAGAACTAAGGTCTAATGATAAAAATATTAACGTTACTTCTTTAAGACAATCTTTTAATAAAATGAATTTAGGAGATTTTAATATTAAAAAATTTGGTAATGAAAACGATTTTTTAATCAAAATAGAGAAAAAAGATACAAGTGCAAATGCTATAGAAGTTATTAAAAAAGATTTAACATCTTCATTGGGGAGTTCTTTTAATTTCAGAAGAGTTGAAAATGTAGGTCCAAAAGTTAGTTCTGAATTATTAAAGTCTGGTATTATTGCAATCGCTCTATCTCTAGCTGCAATGTTATTTTACATATGGATAAGATTTGAATGGCAATTTAGCTTAGGTGCTATTTTAGCCCTATTTCATGATGTCATTATAACACTTGGTCTTTTTTCATTATTTAGTTTGGAAATAAATCTATCAATAGTTGCCGCCGTTTTAACTATAGTTGGTTATTCCATGAATGATACTGTTGTCATTTATGACAGAGTTAGAGAAAATTTAAGAAAGTTTTCTGATATCAAGATTTATGAACTTACAAATATCTCAATCAATGAAACACTTTCTAGAACTATAATTACATCAGCCACAACATTGCTTGCTTTAGTTTCAATTTATTTATTTGGTGGAGAAATATTAAAAGGTTTTTCTCTAGCTATGATAATGGGTGTTGTATTTGGAACTTATTCTTCAATTTATATAGCTAATCCTATACTTGTGAAACTTAGAGTGTCCCAAAAAACAATCCTAAAAGAAGAAACGGAATAGATTTAATAAAGATTTTGAGCTGCTACCATTGAAAGTAACATTGGTAACGATAAAAGAGTATTTGTTCTTGAAAACAACATTGCTGTCCTTGCTGATTTTGCTTTAAGATCAGGTTCGCACTCAACAATACCTAGTGCTCTTTTTTGATTTGGCCAAATTATAAACCAAACATTAAAAGCCATGTATAAGCCAAGCCACATTCCAATACCAATAGCTGTACTTTTTCCACCACCACCTAAAGTCATAGCATCATGTAAATAACCATTTAAATAAGCTAAAATTAATCCAGACAATACTGTTAGTAAAGCTGCCCATCTAAAATAAAACAAAGCTGCTGGCGCAATAACTTTACCTATAGCAGGTTTTTGTTCGTCAGGAATTTTAGGCATGTTTGGAATTTGAACAAAGTTAAAATACCAAAGAAGTCCAATCCACATAATAGCGACCGTTACGTGAATAAATCTTGTTAACCAGCTCCAAAAAATTGTATCAAAATCAAAACCACCATTACCATAAAATAATCCTAGAAAAAGGATAATAGCTAAAGCTAATGATGCATGAATTGTCTTTGGAAGAGATGATAGTAAATTACCCATAATTAGAATCACTTATACACTAATTTTTTAAATCTTTAACTTCTTTTTAAATTTTTCTTCCAGCATAGGTTTTAAGAATTCCCCAGTATAACTACCTTTTATTTTTATAATATCCTCAGGTTTGCCTTCTGCGATAATATTTCCTCCTTTGACACCACCTTCAGGACCCATATCAACAATATAATCAGCTGTTTTAATTACATCTAAATTATGCTCAATAACAACAACGGTATTTCCTAGTGCTACAAACGTATGTAGTATTTCTAATAATTTTTTAATATCATGTTGGTGAAGTCCAGTAGTTGGTTCATCTAAAATATACATAGTTCTTCCTGTAGATCTTTTCGATAGTTCCTTGGCTAACTTAATACGCTGAGCTTCTCCACCAGATAATGTTGTAGCCTGTTGTCCAATCTTTATATAACCAAGCCCAACTTTTTTTAATGTTAATAGTTTTGTTTTTATATTTGAAATATTTTCAAAGTATTCACATCCTTCATCACAGACATATTTAATACATCGGCTATACTTTTATCCTTAAACTTTATTTCAAGAGTTTCTCTATTATACCTAGTTCCCTTACATTCATCACATTGTATATAAACATCAGGTAAGAAATGCATCTCGTATGTAATTACGCCATCGCCTTCACAAGCTTCACATCTTCCACCTTTAACATTAAATGAAAATCTTCCAGGTTTATATCCTCTTGTTTTTGACTCAGGTAGTGCCGTAAACCAATCTCTGATAGGCCCAAAGGCTCCGGTATAGGTTGCTGGATTTGATCTTGGTGTTCTCCCAATTGGTGATTGATCTATATCAATTATCTTATCTATAAGTTCAACACCCTTATAACCTTTAAATGCTTTTGGAACTTTTCTAGCTTTGTTATTTAAGGTTAAATTTAATGCATGATATAATGTTTGCAATATCAATGTAGATTTACCACTGCCAGAAACTCCAGTAACGCAAGTAAAGCTTCCTGTTGGAATTTTAAGATTAACGTTATTCAAATTATTTCCACTAGCTCCATTAATTTCTACAAATCTACCATTCTTAGCAAGTCTTCTAGTTCTCGGAATTTCTATATATTTTTTATGAGATAGGTATTGACCAGTGATACTATTTTTATTTTTAAGTATCTCGTTATAAGTTCCTTGTGCAATGATCTCACCACCGTTAGTACCAGCTTCTGGTCCTAAATCTATTATGTGGTCAGCATTTTCCATAGTTTCAGTGTCATGCTCAACAACGATTACTGTGTTTCCAAGATCTCTTAGTCTTTTCAATGCATTAATTAGTTTAACATTATCTTTTTGGTGCAAACCTATAGAAGGTTCGTCAAGAACATATAATACTCCTGTCAATCCTGAACCAATTTGCGAAGCAAGCCTAATTCTTTGTGCTTCTCCACCGGAAAGAGTCCCGGACTCTCTTGATAAAGTTAAATACTCAAGTCCAACATTTAAAAGAAACGTTAACCTCTCATTAATTTCTTTTAGAATATGTTCTGCTATTTTAAATTGTCTTTTATCAAGATTTTGTTCCAACCCTTTAAACCAGTTAGCAGCATCTAAAATGGATTTTTTTGTAACATCGCTTATATTTTGATTATCAATTTTAACACATAAAGCTTCCTCTTTTAGTCTATTACCATTACAACCTTCACATGCAGAATCCGATTGATATTCCGCTATAGCTTCTCTCTTCCACTCACTGTCAGATTCAAGAAATCTTCTTTCAAGATTGTTTATGACACCTTCAAAAGTTTTTTTATGAGAATATTTTTCATATCCATCATCATAGACAAATTTTATTTCTTCTTCGTCTGATCCAAATAAAATTACATCTTTAAATTTTTTGGGTAATTTTTTCCATTTTTCATCTAAAGAAAATCCATAGTGTTTAGCAATAGAGGCTAATGTTTGAGCATAATATAGTGTGGTTGATTTAGCCCATGGTTCTATAGCACCATCAGCTATACTTTTTTTTTCATCAGGAACTACTAAATTTGGATCTACATTTAATTTAATACCAATACCTTCACATTCAGCACAGGCCCCATATGGACTATTAAAAGAAAAAAGTCTTGGTTCAATTTCTTCGATTGTAAAACCACTTTCTGGACATGCAAATTTTGTTGAGTAAATTAATTTTTCAATTTTTCTAAATTTTTGAGGTAAAGTTTCGTCTTCGTACTCAACAAATACAAGACCATTTGATAAATTTACAGCTGTTTCAATACTTTCAGCTAAACGATTTCCTAGATTTGAGTTCAAAACAATTCTGTCAATTAAAACAGATATGTCATGCTTAAGTTTTTTATCTAATTCAGGTGCTTTATCTATGTCATAAAGAACCTCATCAATTTTAATTTTTCTAAAGCCTCTTCTTTTATAGCTTAAAATATCTTTTCTATATTCACCTTTACGGCCACGGACCACTGGCGCATATATATAAATTGTAGATTTTTTGGGAAGTTTTTTTATTAAATCGACAATCTGTGTAATTGTTTGTGATGTTATTGGTTTTCCAGTAAAGGGTGAATAGGGCACACCAGCTCTCGCATAGAGCACNCGCATATAATCATAAATTTCTGTAACTGTAGCAACAGTTGATCTTGGGTTCTTTGANGTATTTTTTTGTTCAATAGCTATTGCTGGACTCAATCCTTCAATAAGATCAACGTTAGGTTTTTTCATTTTATCTAAAAATTGACGAGCATAAGCAGATAAACTTTCAACATATCTTCTTTGTCCCTCTGCATAGATAGTGTCAAACGCTAATGAAGATTTTCCAGAACCGGAAAGTCCAGTAATAACAACAAATTGATCTTTGGGTATTTCTACAGAAACATTCTTTAAATTATGCTCCTTTGCACCCTTGATAACTATCTTTTTGATCATAATTTTAGTTGCTTTAAATTAATAAAATTAATATTGAGTTTATATTGTGATATAAAAACTAAATAAATAAATAAACACTTATAAAATATTATGGCTGGAAGTTTAAATAAAGTATTATTAATTGGGCGTTTAGGCGCAGACCCTGAAATTAAACAAATGGTAAACGGCAAAAGCGTTGCAAGATTGAGTTTAGCAACAAGTCAATCATGGAAAGACAAGACAACAGGTGAAAAAAAAGAAAAGACGGAGTGGCACCGAATAGTTGTATTCAATGATGGATTAGTAAATGTTGTGCAGCAATATTTAAAAAAAGGAGCTCAAATTTATGTTGAAGGACAAATAGCTACTAGAAAATGGAAAGATGAACAATCTGGACAAGACAAATATTCTACAGAAATAGTAATTCAAGGATATAACTCTTCACTAACAATGTTAGGTGGAGGAAATACTGGTGGTGGAATCCAAAATGATAACACACAAGCACCTGCTAATAATTTTGAAGATAGTCCACAAACTTCAAATGATATGGATGACGAAATTCCATTTTAGTTTCTATGAAAGACACAGAAATACCTAAAGATAAAAATATTAAACTTATCTCNATGCATGATGAGATGAGTTCATCNTATTTGTCATATGCGATGAGNGTAATTGTGAGTAGGGCTCTTCCTGATGTTAGGGACGGNCTTAAACCNGTTCATAGAAGAATATTATTNGCCATGTATAAAGGTGGTTACGATTGGTCAAAACAATTTAGAAAATCTGCAAGAATAGTTGGAGATGTTATTGGTAAATATCACCCACATGGAGATCANTCTGTTTATGATGCTCTAGTTAGAATGGTTCAGGATTTTTCTATGAGTTTACCTCTTGTTCAGGGCCAAGGTAACTTTGGATCTATTGATGGAGATCCAGCTGCGGCTATGAGATATACTGAGACTAGATTAGCTAAAGTTTCACAATACTTAATAGACGATATTGAAAAGGATACCATCGAATACAAGAGTAACTACGATGAAACAGAAAAAGAACCATCAGTTTTACCCGCTCAATATCCTAATTTATTGGTTAATGGAGCTGGTGGTATAGCAGTTGGAATGGCAACAAGCATACCTCCACATAATTTAGGTGAAATCATTGATGGAACATTAGCCTTAATTGAAAATAAAGATATTAAGATTAAAGAATTAATGAAACACATTCCAGGTCCTGATTTTCCTACAGGTGGTGTCATCATTGGGAAAGAAATTATTAAAGCAGGATATAATGTAGGTCGTGGATCATTTAAAATTAGAGGTGAAATAAGTGTTGAAGCACAAAAAAATGGTAGAGAAAGACTAGTTATTACATCTGTACCTTATCAAGTAAATAAATCAGTTTTAAATGAAAGAATTGCCCAACTGGTTAGAGAGAAAAAAATTGAAGGAATAAAAGATATTAGGGATGAGTCTAATAGAGAGGGGATTAGAGTAGCAATTGATTTAAGAAATGGTGTTGAGCCAGAAACTATTAAGCGATTACTTTATAAAAATACTTCGATAGAAAGTTCTTTTGGTTTTAATACTTTAGCAATCGTTGATGGCAAACCTAAAATATGTAATTTAAAAGAGTTTTTAACAAATTTTTTAACATTTCGTGAAGATGTTGTTATTAAGAAAACTAAATTTGACTTAAAAAAAGCAGAGGACAGAGCTCATATTTTGATTGGGTTATCTGTATCTGTTGAGAATTTAGATAAGATTATAAAAATTATACGGTCTTCAAAAACTCCTGATGATGCTAAAAAATCATTATTAAACACTAAGTGGAAAATTAATAAATCTTTAAAGTTAATTTCACTTGTCGAAGATAAGAAGGNGAAAAATTTATACTCATTATCTGACCCNCAAGTAATTGCTATTTTAGAACTTAGACTTCAAAAACTTACAGCNCTTGGTATTAATGAAATAGAAGTCGAAATTAAAAAATTAGCTGATTTAATTAAGGGATATAAGAAAATAATTAATTCCAAAAAAGAACTTTTAAACGTGATAAGTGAAGAGCTTAAAACTATTAAAGAAAAATTTGCTGTACCACGAAGAACTAAAATTATAGATGCTATTTTAAACTATGATATTGAAGAAACTATTCAAAAAGAGTCTGTTATTATTACAGTTACACTTCAGGGATATATTAAAAGAGGAGCATTAAGCAGCGTTAAACAACAAAAAAGAGGTGGCAAGGGTAAATCTGGGATTACAACGAGAGATGAAGATTCTGTAGTACAAACTTTATCAGTTAACACACACACTTCTGTTCTTTTCTTTTCGACAGAAGGACTTGTCTACAAAATTAAAGCTTGGAAGATACCTGAGGGATCAACTACATCAAAAGGTAAATCTCTATTTAATATCTTACCTTTAAAAAATCATCAATCAATCAGTTCAATTATGCCATTCCCTGATGATGAAAGTGATACGAAAAATCTTCAAATTGTTTTTGCAACTGCAAAGGGTAAGGTTAGAAAAAACAGTCTCGAAGATTTTTCTTCCATTAATTCAGCTGGAAAAATTGCAATAAAATTAGATCCCAATGATAAAATCGTAGGAGTTGAAATTTGTAAAGATGATCAAGATGTAATGCTAAGTACAAAAAATGGTAAATGCATTAGATTTGAATCAAAAAAACTAAGAATATTTAAGGGTAGATCCTCAAAAGGTATAAAGGGTATAGAGCTATCTCCTAATGATGAGATTGTTTCTCTTTCAATAACAAATAAAGAAAAAATAAAAAAAGATACTAAATCTGATGGAAGGTTTGTTTTATCAATTACAGAAAATGGATACGGCAAAAAAACTTTAAACAATGAATATAGAGTTACCAATAGAGGTGGTAAAGGCATAATTGGAATTGTTAACTCACCTAGAAATGGNAGTATATGTTCGTCATTTCCTGTTATAGAGGGAGATGATGTGATGATTTCAACAAATAAAGGTAGAGTGATTAGAGTTGCCGTTAAAGAAATCAGAACAGCGGGAAGAAATACTCAAGGTGTAAGAATTATCAAATTATCTGGTGATGAAAAAGTTGTTTCAGCAATAAAAATTGATGATAACTTGGAGTAATGAAAAAAGTTGCCGTATATCCNGGAACATTTGACCCAATTACCTTTGGTCATATTGATGTTATAAATAAAGCTTTAAAATTATTTGATAAAGTTATTATTGCTGCTTCTGATGGTGCTAATAAAAATTATCTTTTCAATTCACTTGAAAGAGTACAATTAATTAAAAAAGCCTTATTTGTTGATTTAAAGTTCGATAAAAAGAAGATTGAAGTTATTTCATTTACATCATTAACAACTGATTTATGCAAAAAATATAAATCTAATATTATTTTAAGAGGTTTAAGAGCAGTATCTGATTTCGAATATGAATTTCAACTAGCTGGAATGAATAGAAAATTGAACAATAATATAGAAACAATTTTTTTAATGTCTGATGTTGAAAATCAAATCATTTCATCAAGATTTGTTAAAGAAATAGTTAGACTAAAAGGCGATATCAAAAAATTTACTACAAAAAGCACAATAAAATCTTTAAAAGAAAAATATGAATAAACTTATAACAAAATTTTTAATTTTATTTTTTATACTAACCAACAACACAATCGCAGAGGAGAATATTATGATTTTAAAGCTTAAAGATGGAGACGTTAAAATAGAACTTTTTGAAGATGTGGCACCTAATCATGTCAAAAGAATTAAGCAATTAGCAAAAGATGGTAAATACGATGGTGTTGTATTTCACAGAGTGATTGATGGCTTTATGGCGCAAACTGGTGATGTTCAGTTTGGTAACTCTTCTAATGATCAATTTGATTTAAGAAGAGCTGGAATGGGTGGCTCTGATTTACCTGATCTTAAAGAGGAATTTAGTGATTTACCTCATGAAAGAGGAACGCTATCTATGGCTAGATCACAAGATCCAAATAGTGCAAACAGCCAATTTTTTATATGTTTTAAAGAAGCGTCTTTTCTAGATAGACAATATACGGTATTTGGTAAAGTTATTGAAGGCATGGATCTTGTTGATAAAATCAAAAGAGGAGATCAAAACAATAACGGTTCTGTTTCTAACCCAGATAAAATCATTAGCTTTAAATAATTTTAGTTCACAAATTTCATGGCGTTAAAGAATTTCAAATTTAATGTCATAGAAAGTGATAAATTTGCTAGAGTTGGAGTAATCGAAACTCATAGAGGCAATATTCAAACACCTGCTTTTATGCCTGTTGGAACACAGGCAACTGTAAAAGCTTGTCTTATTGACGATGTTATTAAAACAGGATCTGAAATAATTTTATCAAATACCTATCACTTAATGATCAGACCAGGTGTTGATAGAATTATTTCTGCTGGTGGTCTACATAAATTTATGAATTGCAAACTTCCCATACTTACAGATTCTGGTGGGTTTCAAGTTATGTCTCTTTCTAAATTAAACAAAGTAGACAGAGAAAAGGGTGCAATATTTAACTCTCATGTAGATGGTAAAAAATTTATATTAAGTCCAGAAGAAAGCATAAGAGTTCAAAAGGGTTTAGACTCTGATATTGTTATGATTATGGATGAGTGTCCTAAGAAAACTACTGACTATAAAGTAATTAATAAATCCATGGAACTATCCATATATTGGGC
>JGI26088J50261_1000857_pt1 | contig 17200 bp, 11 predicted proteins | sample SaaInl1SG_22_DNA_FD_50261 | JGI IMG/M metagenome (IMG submission 50261)
GTAGATGAAGTTTCCAATTCAACAGACATTCCGTTTTTTGCAGCTATTTCTAAAGTTTGAAACCCTAAATAAGAAATAACCAATACATCTCCAGAGTTTGCGGTAATGGTAAAGTTACCGTCAAAATCTGCAGTTACTCCATTGGTAGTTCCCTTAACAAGTACACTTGCACCTGGTAATGGATCTCCTGTAGAGCGATCTGTTACGGAACCACTAATAGTCCCTTGAGCGAAAGCAATTGTAGACACCAATAGGGCTACAATCATTACAAACATTTTTTTCATTGTTGTTTAATTTTAGTTTTAGTTTTAAAAACAGTGCAAAAATGCGGATAATTTAATGTTCCAACATTAATACAATGTTAAAATTTTACCAAAATTAACATTCTTTTGGGAAGGTTCCCACGCAACAAGGAAAAGTTATTAGAAGTTATAAACGTAACTATCTGGTATTTAGCTGTTAAATATTTTTAACAATAGTTGTGTGCTAGGATCGTGTTGCCCCTTAGTGATCCCTTCTATGTCTGACAGAATATTGGTGGCCAATTGTTTTCCCAATTCTACCCCCCATTGGTCATAGCTAAAAATATTCCAAATTACACCCTGCACAAAAATCTTGTGCTCATAGAGTGCAATTAGCGATCCTAAAGTTTCAGGGGTGAGTTGGTCTATTAATAAAGTATTGGTAGGCTTATTCCCTTCAAACACCTTAAAAGGAGCTACCTTTTCGGCTAAAGCAGGATCTGTCCCTTTCTCCGCAAACTCTTGGTCTACTTGCGCCCTTGTCTTACCGCTTAAAAGGGCTTCTGTTTGTGCAAAGAAATTGGCCATAAGCTTATTGTGGTGGTCTGTGTCTCCATGAAGGGACTTCTTAAAACCAATAAAATCTGCAGGAATTAATTTTGTGCCCTGATGCATGAGCTGGAAAAAAGCATGTTGAGAATTGGTGCCAGGTTCTCCCCAAATAACCGTTTCGGTCTCATAAGAAACCCTATTTCCAGAACGATCAAAACACTTCCCATTGCTCTCCATTATGCCCTGCTGTAAGTAAGCAGAAAACCTACTTAAATATTGGGTGTAAGGAATAATGGCTTGTGTCTCGGCTTTGTGAAAATTGGCATACCAAATACTAATCAAAGAAAGAACCACAGGAATATTCTCCTTAAAAGGGCTGTGTTTAAAATGCTGGTCCATTTCAAAAGCGCCGTCTAACATAGCTTCAAAATGATCATACCCAACAGCCAATGCTATTGAAAGACCTACGGCACTCCAAAGAGAAAACCTTCCCCCTACCCAGTCCCACATGGTAAATACATGGGCGGGCACTATACCAAAGTCTGAAATTTTTTGCGTGTTGGTAGACACTGCTGCAAAATGCTTGGCCACATCTTCCTGAGAAGCTGTCTCCAAAAACCAATTTTTTATGGTAGTGGCATTTGAAAGGGTCTCTTGTGTGGTAAAGGTTTTAGACACCACCACAAACAATGTAGTCTCTGGGTTTAGTTCCCTGATAACTTCTTGCACGTGATCTCCATCTACATTGCTTACAAAATGNACTTTTAAATGATTTTTATAAAATTTTAAGGCTTCTACCACCATGGCAGGACCTAAATCAGATCCGCCAATCCCTATATTGACAACATCTGTAAAGGCTTTACCAGTATAGCCTCTTTTTGTGCCGTTAATAATGTCATTTGAAAAAGCTTTCATTTGCGCTTTAACTTCACGGATTTGTGGAATAATGTTTTCGCCATCAACGTTTATTGGTGTAGCATCTTTATCTCTAAGGGCTGTGTGAAGAACCGCCCTAGATTCCGTTTCATTAATAGCTGTTCCATTAAAATAATGCGCTATAGCCTCACTTAAACCCACTTCTTTAGACAGGTCAATAAGCAAATCCATGGTCTTTTTAGAAAGGGCATTTTTAGAATAATCTACATAGAAATTATTCCATTGAATGCTAAAATCTTTGGCCCTATTGGATTCTGATTCAAACAGACTTTTAATGTCTGAAGTGTTGTCTTGATTAAAATGGTCTTGTAATGCAGTCCAAGCCTTTGTCTGAGCTGGATTAATTCTGGATAATGACATAAGTGTTTAATTGGTCGCTATAGCGTCTAAAGATTGACTGCTAAAATTTATATTATCTATTTGCTCTTTTTTGGGAGCAATCTCTACTAAGTAAGTGTTTAAAATACTTTTTGGCAATGGTTCTGCAGCAGGAAGCTTTTCCCTTAAAGGATCTACTTGTCTGCCATTTTTCCAAAACCTATAGCACACATGGGGTCCTGAGGTATTTCCTGTCATTCCAACCCATCCAATGACGTCTCCTTGTTTTACATAGTCTCCCTTCTTTACTTTCTGGGATTTCATGTGTAAGTATTGGGTACTGTATACATTGTTGTGCTTAATCTTCACGTATTTACCATTGCCTCCCCTTCTGGTAGACTCTACTACCCTTCCATTAGCGGTAGCCAATATCTCTGTGCCTACTGCTGCTTTATAGTCTGTCCCTTTATGAGGGCGCACCTTATTACCGTAAAAAGCAATTTTCCTTTTTAGATTGTATCTAGAACTAATTTTAGCAAAATTAACTGGGGCTCTTAAAAAAGCCCTCCTGAGGTTATTGCCATTTTCGTCAAAGTACTCTACTATTTTATTCACCGTATCCGGCATGTGCCTAAAAGCGTAAAAGGGTTTCCCATTATGTTCAAAATAAGCAGATTCTATAGGTCCTGCACCAGCGTAAATAGTGTCGTTTATAAACTTTTCTTTATAAACAACCTTAAACTTATCTCCTTTTTGAAGGCTAAAAAAATCAATGGTCCAAGCGTAAATAACAGATAGATTATTGGTTACTTCATAGTCAATTCCTTGATCTAAGATGGCCTCGGACAAAGATGATGTAATTACGCCTGAGGCTTCTCTTGTGACATACTTAACNGGTTTTTCTTCTTTGTACACATTCACGCCATTGGTGAAATCAATCACCGCATAACGAATGGCGTCTTGCTCATAGATGAAATATTGCGTAGACTGTAGACTGTCCTTTGACTTAAGTAAGGTGTAGGGCCTTCCAATACCCAATCTTCTCACATCAAAAACCTCCCTGTATTCTTTAGAAATACCATATATCTTAGAATAACCAATATTATTCCTGAGCATAATTTGCCCAAAAGTTTCATTCTTTTTTATGGTGTCTCTGACCACTTCAAATTGATTGAAGTTAATACCGTAAAATATACTGTCTTTAGGAGCGGATTCTTTAAGCGCTTTTTCAACAGTATCCGTCTTGCAACTCACTAGTAAAGAGAATAACAATAAAGCACTTAACACAACAGGTTTGTAAATTAATCTCATGCGGCAAATATACTAGTCCATTTTTATTTTAAATTGGTTTTTTAAACCATTGTACGCTTCTAAATCTGCTTTGATAGAACCCACAGCTAAATCTGCTTCTATTCTTATTGGGATTTTGTTTAAATCATTCGAAATCCAAAGACTAATACTTTCTTGGGCTTTAAATACCCTGCCGGACTGCACATAAGGCCTAAACTTTAAACAAGATACTTTTCCGAATTTAGTTTTGAGTGCTTCTGTTCCTAAATATTCCAGCTTAAAAGGGAAAACACCGTCGTCATCATAGAGCATACTAATCACGGTAAAATCTCCTACTTTTAATTTGGCTGGATTAATTTCATTGCGCAAAAAATAAAAGGCAGAAATAATATCCTGAATGCCCTTTTGGGTGTCGAATTCAAAATCTTTTCCGTTTTTAACATCTTGCATATAAGCTTTGTCATTTTCATGATCAAAGTCCACTTCCAAATGCATGGTAGTACCACCTTCTCTCACCTTTCTAATAAACCTTATGGGTTCATTTTCTTTGGGTGTAAAAAAGCTTTCGTAAGTATCGTCTACTTTAAAAAATATACTGGCCCACCCCGTAGTCTTTCCTTTGGCCACAACGTGAAATAAAGGCTTTTTCTCCAAAGATGCTTTGGTCAAATGCAAGGTAGCGTAACTGGCATTTAAAAATCCATAATGAAGTCTAAACTTCAACCACTCCCCGTCTTTATAAGCAACAGAAGAATCTTGGGCAGTTAGGCTCCCGTAAAAACCCAAAAATAGACACAGAAGAATGATTTTTTTCATAACCAGATTTAGGGTAAAAATAGAAAAAAGGAATGGCTTTAAATTCTCCTTCACAGATATTTAACCATATTTTGCATTTTAATTAAGCTCCTGTGANNCAAACATTGTATTTATCCAGGTCCTTACGGTCAGTAGCAAACAAAAAAAAAGCCCAGTTTTACAACTGGGCTTTTCTTAAATAACCAACCAAACTTTAAATGATGAAAAACCAATACTTAAAGTTCTAAAGGGAACCACCCCTTTATACTTCAAAGGTAATACAAACATAGACCGCTACAAATTTTTTAAACCACTTTAACTAAGGTCTTAACAGTAATTTATCTATTGGGCGCATTTTTTAGTAATTCCTTAAGAATAATCACTATTTGAAACTATTTAAATAATAGGAAATATCTGAAATTAAGAGCGTTAAAACGGAAAACCTAGGGTAAAAAACACCGCCCCTGGACCGTTTAATGGCGATTTAGTATACATGATTTGTGCCGGACCTAAAATAGACTCAAAGCCATAGCCTAATCCATAGCCAAAATAAGAAGGGGCTCTTTTAAATGATCCAGGCCTTAAAATGTCATCTGTAACTTTAGCAATGTTTGCTGCTACAATCAAATGATTCTTAGGGGCTATTTCAAAATCTAATGAAGCCTTCATCTTTAAAAAACTATCCCCTGGAATGGCAATAAAATCATAGCCTAAAAAAGGAATGAAATTATTAGTTTGAGAAGCACCCATGCCTCCAAGGGCAAAATCAAGGGATTTAGTTCCCGAACTTCCGGACTTAATCCCCACCTCTGGAGCCAAAACAAAAGACCAGTTTTTAGCGAAATTTACGGCTGCGATTGCCTTTGATCTAAAAATAGAAAAAGGATTAAATGTCCCGTTATAATTGCTAGACAAAAAATAAGTATGAAAATCTACTTCCAAGTATAAACCTTTAGAGGGAAAGAAAAGATCATCTAAAGTGTCGAACTTCAATTGTCCATAACCACTCGCATAATGGCTTTTTTCTAAAGTGAGCACTGAACTATTATTGCTTTGTGTATTTTCTTGTAAAAATGTATCGCTACTGAATTTAATCCACTTATGCTCTAGTCCCAAAGAAATGGAGAAAGCGTTTTTATACACGGTCTGGAGATACATTTGATTAGTAAAGTCTGTAAAGTCCATATTCACTGTATTTAAATTAGGATCATCTGGTACCCTAAAATTATTTTCTAATACGGTATAAGGGATGTCAAAATTAAAATCGTTCAACTTACTTCTCAATCCAAAACTCCAGTTAAACCCTTTGTCTACGTAGTAATCTATTTGGTACCTTAGGTAGTCTCCAAAAATAAAATCCAAGGAGAGTACGTCGTCTTTTCTCAATAAATTCTTTTGAGTAATATTTATCAAAGCAGCGCTTTTATACAACTTATCATAATGGGCCCCAAACCTAATATTGGTCTTGTTGTCACTTTCTTTCAAGTTTAAAATTAAACCCAATCCAGTGGCCTTTTCAATTAATTTATACCGAATGGTATTAAAATTATTTGTTGCTGCTAAATTATTAATGCCACGCTTTAAATCTTCGAATAAAATTTGGTCACCTTCCTTAAATCGCAGTTTCCCTTTCACATAATCATCCGAATAATTAACTATCCCATTCACCTCTATATAGTTAATTTTCAGGGTATCTGCCCTACTATCTCTCCGTCGAAAGGTTTTATCTAAAGGTGTTTTTTTTAATTGGTTTTTAGATAATTCCAGCAATGCGTTCTCTTGAAGCAAAGCTGCTCTGGCTCCTTCTGCTACAATTGCCGCTCCCTTGTCAAAATCTATGATAGAATAAGGGGCCATATTTGGTCTAATGTATAGGTCTGTTTTATTAGACTTACTTTTCATTGCTTCTACCGTCCTGAAATTGTTAATCTGTAACAAAATATCCGTAGCAGATCCCAAAGACCCTCTTTTGGAAAGATCCTGCTGAACGTCTACACCAACAATGAAATTTGCCCCTAAGGACTTTAGTTCTTCTATGGGATAATTATTTAACACGCCCCCATCTATGAGTAGCTTACCCTCCAATTCCATTGGTTCAAAGAGGGAAGGAAAGGTGCCAGAAGCCATAATAGCCTCAGGAAGGTAACCATTATCTAAGCGAATGGCAACACCGTTCTCTATGTCTGTTGCTATACAAAAAAAGGGAATGGGCAATTGGTTAAAATCTCTCACGTCTTTTACATGAAATAATAGGGATACCAATTCATTATATACCTTCTGTCCTCCAGAAATAGCTTGTGGAAAAGAAATTTTATACCCGTCAAAAGGCAAACTAATGGCATAGCGCTCTGCGTCTTCCTTTTCATAAAAAGTCTTACTTTCCCTTGAAAAGTCGTCTTGAATAAGGCTGTTAAAATTAATTTGTCTAAAAATAGAATCCAGCTCTTCTGCCCTATATCCAGAGGCGTATAAGGCGCCTACTATAGCCCCCATACTCGTTCCTGCTATATAGTCTATTTGAACACCGGAGGCCTCAATCACTTTAAGCGCGCCTATGTGTGCCAATCCCTTCGCACCTCCACCACTTAAGACCAAACCTACTTTTAAAGGCTTATCCCTTGATTGTAAGGCGGTTGAATCCCTTGTCGCGAATGCTTTCGAAATCTCATTGATTGATGCCGTTTGAGCTCGAAGGTTGAATACACTAGCTATTAATAGGGTGAAAAAGAAAAAACGCAGGAATAAAAAATAAGGATATTTAATGAAAATGCTCATACAATATGCTGGCTTTTGCTGGACCTACTTGAGTAATTAAAGCATCTAAGTTAGCTTCTTTTATCTTAGCGACTGTTTTAAAATGCCTTAATAATTGTGTCGCTGTTTTTTCTCCTATTCCCTTAATTCCGTCCAATTCTGAAACTATAGCACCTTTACTTCTCAAATTTCTATGAAAAGTAATCCCAAATCTGTGGGCTTCATTTCTCAATTGTTGGATTACTTTTAGAGACTCGGATTTCTTATCTAAATACAAGGGAATAGGATCTTCAGGGAAATAAATTTCCTCCAAACGCTTTGCAATACCCACTATAGCAATTTTCCCTCTTAAGCCTAATTGATCAAGGGCTTTTAAAGCAGCAGATAATTGCCCTTTACCTCCATCAATTACAATAAGTTGTGGTAATGAACTGCCTTCTTCTTTGAGCCTTTTATAGCGCCTGTAAACCACTTCTTCCATAGAGGCAAAATCATCAGGTCCTTCTACGGTCTTAATATGAAAATGTCGGTACATTTTTTTATTGGGCTTGGCATTGGTAAACACCACACAAGCAGCCACCGGATTAGACCCTTGAATATTAGAGTTGTCAAAGCATTCAATATGCACTGGAAGCGAAGAAAGCCTTAAATCTTCTTTAATTTGAGCCAAAATACGCTTAGAATGACGTTCAGGATCTACAATACGCATTTGACTCAATTTATCCTGTCTATAAAAACGGGCATTGCGCTCAGACAACGCTAACAATTTTTGTTTGTCTCCCAAAACAGGTATAGTAGCCTTTATTCCTTCTGGCATTAATACTTTAAAAGGGATGATCACCTCTTTAGAAATAGATTTAAAACGCTCCCTTAAGGACACAATAGCCAATTCTAAAATTTGTGCATCTGTCTCCTCCAGCTGCTTTTTAATTTCCAGGGTGTGAGACCGAATAATGGCGCCGTGAGAAAGTTCAAGAAAATTCACATAGGCATGGGTTTGGTCTGAAATAACAGTAAACACATCTACATTGTTTATTTTAGGATTTACTATTGTGGACTTAGATTGGTAACCAGCCAATACGGCCAGCTTTTCTTTTACTTTGTGGGCCATTTCAAAAGCTTCCTCAGCGGCGTAACGATCCATTTCTATTTTAAAATGCTTCATTGCTGCAGCTAAATTGCCCTTTAATATATGTCTAATGGCTTCTATATCTTTAGCATATGAGGCCTCTGATTGTAAATTCTCACAAGGTGCATGGCAATTCCCTAAATGATACTCCAAACAACTTTTATACCTGCCTTCTTGAATTTTTTCAAAAGAGAGGTCATAATTGCAGGTTCTCAAAGGATAAAGCCCTTTAATGAGCTCCAGCAAAACCTTCACCATTCTCTTATTGGTATAAGGCCCAAAATATTCTGAACCATCTTTAATTAACTGACGGGTTAAAAAGACCCTTGGAAACCGTTCTTTTTTAATACAAATCCAAGGAAAGGTCTTGTCATCTTTTAATAATATATTATACCTTGGCTGGTATTTTTTAATCAGGTTGTTTTCTAATAAAAGTGCGTCTGACTCTGTGGGAACCACTATATGCTTGATCAGCACAATTTTCTTGACCAATAAGCGTGTTTTGGCTATCTCGTGTTTTAAAGTAAAATAAGAGCTGACCCTTTTTTTAAGGTTTTTGGCTTTTCCTATATATAAAATCTTATCTGAGCTATCATAAAACTGGTACACTCCCGGAGTTTCCGGAAGTACACTGAGTTGTATAGAAATGCTATTGGCCGCCATAGGTGATTTACAAAGGTATAGTAGAAATTATTATTGGGCCTTTATTTTATCTGTATTTTTATAAGCTTAAAATGCCCAATTTATGAATAAAATAGCCCTTAGAAGTGCTTACCTTGAAAAAAGAAAAAAGCTCCAAACAGAAGAAATTGCTACATTAAGTGCCGCTATAGGGAATCAATTATTAAACTGTCCTATATGGGATGCCTCCTATTACAGCCTATTCCTGAGTATTGTTTCCAAAAAAGAAATAGATACCGAATTCATCCTCACATTACTGCATGGAAGAGATAAAGAAGTCTGTTTGCCAAGAATACAAAACGATACTGAAATAGTGCATATACTACTGACAGACAATACCAAAATAAAAACAAACCATTGGGGGATTCCAGAGCCTCAAAATGGATTGACTGTTCCCCCTTCAGAAATAGAAGTAGTCTTTATTCCTTTATTGGCATATGATAAAAAAGGGCACAGAGTCGGATACGGAAAAGGATTCTACGATCGTTTTTTATCTAAATGCAAACCAAATACCCTAAAAATAGGCTTATCCCTATTTGAACCTGAAGAAAAAATTGAGGGCTTAGACGCCACAGATATTCCATTAGATTACTGTGTAACACCAGTTAAGGTATACGAATTTAAATAAACAATTCTGAGTCTTATGATACAGCTCAGATCTAATTCTGACAAATGATGCAGAAAAGAAGACAAATTTAGCGACTTTGAAAATTCGCAAAACACCTATCCCTGTGGAAAAGCTTTTTTGTTGAAGACCAATAAAAGACCTACTCCAGTACTAATAGCGGTGTCTGCAATATTAAAAACTGGTTCAAAAAATCTTAATGAATTTCCTCCTAAAACTGGCACCCATTCTGGCCATGTAGTATCTATGAGCGGGAAATAGAGCATGTCTACCACCTTACCTTGTAGTAAGCTGCCGTAAGGCTGATCAGAAAATAGGGTCGCTACTTGGTACATACTGTCATTAAATAGTACCCCATAAAAAACAGAATCAATAATATTACCCAAGGCCCCTGCGAAAATCAAAGCTTGGGCCATTTGCAAAAAAAGTGGCACACCTTTTTTAACAGAACTTACAAACCACGCACCAATTCCCACAATAGCAAACAGTCTAAAAACGGTGAGGGCAATTTTTCCACTTACATCTGAAATGGGTAAAATATCACTGAGTTTGGCCCCCCAAGCAGCGCCCTCGTTTTCGATAAATAAAATTTGAAAACCAGAAAAGACCTCTACTGATTCTCCTAAAAAAAAGTGTGTTTTAATATAAATTTTTACACATTGGTCCAGAATCAATAAAAAATAGGCGAGTAAAAAAGGCTTTTTAAACATAATAGGTACTTAGGTGGCTAAAATAAACATTATTATTAAAATGAAACTAGTCTAGAGGAACCACTTTAATGTCTCCGTGTATGGACCGCAATACAATCTCTGAAAGCCCCTTTGGAACACTGGGTAAAATTAGCGTTCCATAGGTTGTTTCAGCATTTACAATGGCTTTTTTTTGCTTTAAAATAATAGGCGCTCTAATGGTATTTACCCGCACTTGATTCCCTACTTCTTTTAAAACACACAATCCGTCATTGAGTTGGATCTGAAGTTTCTCAAAAATACCCTCAGCATTTATTTGGGTATTTCCTCCATCTATATAGACTTCTAGATATGTTGGTATTTCAATAGCCAAATCAACAGACCATATTTTGTGGGCACTGAGTTTGTCATTGGGAAGTTCAAAAGTTGCTGAAAGGTCTGGTTCAATAAATAAGGTATTTACTTTTCTAGTAAACACGATCATCTGATGGAGACTGTACTCTCCATTTAAACGTGCTGAAACAAGAAGTTCCTTGGAGGAAGATGGTTTTAAATGTAAGGTATTGACTTCTTGGGCCAATACATGGATTTGGGTGAGAGAAGGGTCTTCTAAAACTTTAGATAATATCTTTTGAGACCAGGATAAATGAAGGGCTAACACCAGAAGTATCGCTGTGTATATAACCTTCAATAACGACTACTTTTGCATGTTCTTAGCTTCAATACTTAGGGTCGCGTGAGGGACTAGCTTTAATCTTTCTTTGTTGATTAATTTACCCGTTACCCTGCATATGCCATAGGTCTTATTCTCAATTCTAAGCAAGGCATTTTTTAAATCCCTGATAAATTTCTCTTGACGAATAGCCAATTGGGTATTAGCTTCTTTGCTCATGGTCTCAGAGCCTTCTTCAAAAGCCTTGAAAGTTGGAGAGGTGTCATCTGTACCATTGTTTCCATCATTCATATATGAACTCTTTAAAAGTTCAAGATGAGACTTAGCCACCTCTATTTTCTCAGAGATAAGGACCTTGAATTCTGCCAAATCTTTATCTGAATATCTGTTTTTTAAATCTGTTTCCATATTAGTTTTGTTTTTCAATAAATAACACTGAGCGTACCTCATCAAATTCAATTGGAAGTCCCTCGTTTAGAGTTGTTTCTACCAATATTTCTGTCGCCAATGTTTCTGTTTTAATATATTCTAAATTATCTAATAAAGCCGAATCTATAAAGGGGTCTTTTAGAAATTTAATAACAATTTTGTCCGTGACTTCAAAGCCACTGTCTTTTCTTAAGTTTTGAATCCTATTGACCAGCTCTCTCGCTATTCCTTCTGCTTTTAGTTCAGGGCTAATTGTAGCATCTAAAGCCACTGTTAATGCGCCTGAAGAAGCTACCAACCACCCTTCAATATCCTGAGAACTGATTTCCACATCAGACAATTCCAAAGCTATTTTATCCCCATCTACAAGCAACTCAATAGCGCCATTTAGCTCCATTTGGTTAATATCTTTTGATGTTAAGGATTGTATCGCTGTAGCAACCGCTTTCATTTTAGGACCAAATTTAGGACCTAAAGTCTTAAAATTAGGCTTGATCTGTTTGACCAAGATATCTGAAGAATCCGCCAAAATTTCTAATTCTTTTACATTTACTTCAGATAAAATAAGTGAAGCAACTGCTTTTAAATCTATTGCTTTTACTAGGGCAGAAACAGGCACCATAATTTTCTGAAGGGGCTGTCTTACTTTAATTTTTTCTTTTTGTCTAATAGACAAAACTAGCGAACAAGTTTGCTGAGCCAATTGCATTTTGCGCTCTAAATCTGAATCAATAACAGCGCTATTGGCCTCTGGAAATTGCGCTAAATGAACACTTTCTTTTACATTAGGGTCACACACGCCAGCCAAATCTAGATAAAGTCTGTCCATGAAAAATGGAGCAATAGGTGCAGATAATTTAGAAACCACCAAGAGACATTCATACAATGTTTGGTAAGCGGCTATTTTATCTGGTCCGTATTCTCCTTTCCAAAAACGCCTTCTNCACAAACGAACATACCAGTTGCTTAAATTTTCTTGNACAAAATCTGAGATGGCTCTCGCTGCTTTTGTGGGCTCATAGGTTTCATAGGCCGCTTCTACCCTGATGATTAAACTATTGAGTTCGGAAAGCACCCAACGGTCAATTTCTGGCCTGTCTGCTAATGGAATCTGAGGAGCACTGTTGTCAAAATGATCTAAGTTGGCATACAAACTAAAGAAAGAATAGGTATTGTACAGGGTGCCAAAAAACTTACGCTTTACCTCTACAATCCCTTCTGTGTCAAACTTTAGGTTGTCCCATGGATTTGCATTGGCGATCATATACCAACGCGTGGCGTCGGCCCCNTGGGCCGCAATAGTTTCAAAAGGATCAATCGCATTGCCAAGGCGCTTAGACATTTTCTTTCCGTCCTTGTCTAATACCATCCCATTAGAGACTACATTTTTATAGGCTGGCCTGTCAAAAACCATGGTCGCAATAGCGTGAAGGGTGTAAAACCACCCCCTTGTTTGGTCTACGCCTTCTGCAATGAAATCTGCAGGGNAGGCCTTGTTCTCATCTATGAGTTCTTTGTTCTCAAATGGGTAGTGCCACTGGGCATAAGGCATAGATCCAGAGTCAAACCAGACATCTATAAGGTCTGATTCTCTGTGCATTGGTTCCCCAGTGCTGGATACTAAAACCACCTGGTCTACAATGTTTTTATGAAGGTCTATTGTGGCNTAATTCTCCGCTGAATAGTCTCCTACTTTAAAGTCTTCAAAAATATCTTTAGACATAAGTCCAGCAGCAACAGAAGCTTTCATGGCTTCTTTAAGTTCTGCTACAGAACCAATCATGATTTCTTCTTTGCNGTCTGCCGTTCTCCAAATAGGCAATGGAATTCCCCAATATCTAGATCTAGAAAGGTTCCAGTCATTGGCGTTGGCCAACCAGTTTCCAAACCTACCTTCACCNGTGGCTTTTGGCTTCCAGTTAATTTCCTGGTTCAAAGACACCATTTTATCCTTTACTTCAGTCATTTTAATAAACCAAGAGTCTAAGGGGTAATATAAAATAGGCTTGTCTGTTCTCCAGCAATTTGGATAGGAATGCACATATTTTTCTACTTTAAAAGCCCTGTTTTCCTCCTTGAGTCTAATGNCAATTTCTACATCTGCAGAACGTTCTGGCGCTTCTCCCTCCGGATAGTACTCATTTTTAACATACTTACCTNCTAAGCCCGCAACTTCAGGTCTAAACTTTCCTTGTAGGTCTACTAGAGGCACTTTGTTGCCCGCTGAATCTAAAACCAACATTGGCGGGATTTCTGGGCTAGCTTGTTTGGCTACCAAGGCGTCGTCTGCACCAAAAGTGGGGGCCGTATGCACAATACCGGTTCCATCTTCTGTGGTCACAAAATCTCCTCCAATCACTCTAAAAGCGTTTTCAGGATGATCACAAGGCAATACACCAGTCATGAGTTGTTCGTATGTGACACCGATAAGGTCTGCCCCTTTAAAAGACGCTAAAACCAAATAAGGTATTTTCTTGTCTTCTTTGTTGTATTGTTGAATGGCTTCTTTACTTTCCACTGCTACAAACTTTCCTGCAAATTGCTTTCCTACCAATGATTTGGCGAGCAATACATGCATAGGTTCAAAGGTGTACTGATTAAAAGTACGCACCAAAACATAGTCAATTTTAGGGCCTACGGTTAAAGCAGTGTTGCTCGGAAGGGTCCAAGGGGTAGTGGTCCATGCCAAGAAATATAAAGGTGCGTCTAAAGATTGTAAGCCCTTTGGTAGGGTCTCTTCTATGGCTTTAAACTGTGCCGTTACTGTGGTATCTGTCACATCCTGATAGGTGCCTGGCTGGTTCAACTCGTGTGAACTCAATCCTGTACCAGCTTTAGGAGAATAAGGTTGAATGGTATATCCCTTATAGATTAGGCCTTTCTTGTATATTTCTTTCAACAACCACCAAACAGACTCCATGTATTTTGGCTCATAGGTAATATAAGGGTTTTCCATATCTACCCAATAGCCTATTTTATCTGTCATGTCGTTCCACACATCGGTGTAGCGCATCACAGCGGCNCTACAAGCTTTGTTATAATCTTCTACAGATATCTTAGTGCCAATGTCTTCTTTGGTAATTCCCAAGGCTTTTTCTACACCCAATTCAATAGGCAAACCGTGGGTGTCCCAACCTGCTTTCCGCTTTACCTGAAAACCCTTCATGGTCTTGTATCTAGGAAAAATATCCTTGATCGTTCTAGCCATTGCATGGTGAATTCCAGGCATGCCGTTGGCCGACGGCGGCCCTTCAAAAAACACATAAGAAGGTTGCCCTTCTCGTTGCTCCACGCTTTTTTGGAATACCTCTTTGTCTTTCCATTCCTGTAAAACAGCTTTGGAAATACCAGGCAAATCTAATCCTTTATATTCTGCAAACTTCATAGTATTAAGGTCTTGTATGCGGTANGAAAGGGGCAAAATTAAGCAATTAGAACGAAACCATCCTCATTTTAAAGGGATGTTAAAAATGCGGTAGATACTGGCCCTTAAAAAACAATACAAACCCTTTAAAATTGGTAACTAGCGCCCAGAATAAGGTTGCTCCCTGGAGCACTTAAGCCAGAAGCATACGTCCTGTACAACTGATTGGTGATATTCTCCCAAGCCAAAAAAGTTGTAACGGCATTGGTCAAGGTGTATTGGGACCTGAAATTAAGGCTGTGCCATGAGGGGCTGTATGGATTCCCAAAGCGGTCTAAAGCATACATATAGCTTTTTGATTGTTCTGATACAGCCAGCTGATCTGCACTTATTTCTCTATTAAAATTGAGCAATATACTTGCTTTAAACCTGGAATTTTTATAAAGCAGCTGTAGGTCTCCAAAAGAAGGTGCCACATGCCTGCCTGGAGATAGCGCCCCATTGTCTTCTTCCTCTGTGCCTTTAATATAACTGTAATTTGCCGCAAATGACAAGTAGGGACTCAGCATAAAATCTGCCCCTATTTCCCAACCGTATACATAGGCATTTGCAGCGTTTTGAACNGCTTGAACCTGACTTAAAACACCCTGATATACTATTTGAGACTGACCGTTTAAGGCAAAATTTCTTCGCACTAAGGCGTCTTTTAGATGGGTGTAATACCCTGCAAGTCTCCAAACTACTTTATCTGAAAAATTCTTTTTTAGGCCTATTTCTGTTCCATATGCATATTCTGGTTTCAAAGCTGGGTTTGGCACTACAACAGACCCTGGTTCTGAATCAAAAACCTTTCCAATGTCGTCAATATTAGGGGCCCTAAATCCTGTAGTAGCATTCCAACTCACTTGAAAATCTTCCGCCACAAACCAACTCCAACCTAAGCTTCCTGTTAAAGCAGCTGTATTTAGGTCTGCCTTTTCAAAAGGGAAATCATAAAATTCATTGTCAAAAGAGGCATTTACCCANACATGAGTATAGCGAATACCACCTAAAAATTTAAAATTTTCAGAAGCCTCAAAAGTGCTGTTTAAATACAATGCAGCGGAACGCCACAGCGCATTATCTGGATACCTAGAAGCGGCTGGTAAAATCATGTTGCTGCTCACTATGTTTTCAGATCCCTTTGAGTACACTTTATTCCCTACATATTCAGCCCCATAAAATAACCTAAAGGCGCCTGTCTTTTTGTGTTCTATGTCTAGGTTAAATGATATTGCGTCTACTTTTTCCTCAGTACCGAAAAGAGAAACCGCTCCAAAGTCTCTGTCAAAGCGGCTTTCATTAAAGCGCTGGTATGCCGCTGTAAATTTAAGTCCCTCATAAAATGTATTTAAGGGGGCATGAGAGATATTAAAATTGGTCATAAACCATTTTTGTGGGCCGTAATCCCAAACTGCGGAGCGTAGTCCAGTACCTGCATTGTCTGGTCTTGTGAGACGGTCGTATCTGGCGAAATGAGAGGTCTCAGAAAAGTAAACGCCCAACTGGAATTCAAGGTTTTCATCTGCTTTATACCGTACTTTCTGCAAACTGTTTATCTGATTGTAACCTGTGGGATTTTGAAGCCTTGGATTGGGATTGTCTACCAGTAGGTCTGCTCCGCCACCTTGTAATACAAATTGAGGTCTCAAGTATGCCTCTGGGCCGTTTTTACCCATTTGTAAATCTTCAAAATTACTGTGCGTTATACTGCTTAAAAAACCCCACTTTTCTGTTCCTACACTAAGGTCTAGATGGGCTGTCCGCTCTTGGTTGGCACTCGAATACCTATATTGGGCATTTCCGGAGTATGTTGTAGTCTCATTTTTGCTCAATTGTGGTTCCTTTGTATAATAATGCACCACACCACCTATGGCGTCACTACCATAAATAACAGATCCAGAGCCAAAAATCACCTCCGTGTTTTTTATACTAAATGGATCTACAGCAATACTGTTTTGTAAATTTCCTCCTCTAAAAATAGCATTGTTCATTCTCACCCCGTCTACAGAAAGCAACAGTCTGTTTGCTGCAAAACCCCTGATCATAGGGCTTCCTCCGCCTAATTGACTTTTCTGGACGTAGACTTTGCCTGTTTGCTGGAGCATGTCTGCCGCCGTTTGGGGCTGGTTAAATGCAATGCTTTGTGCATTTATACCAACAATCTTCTGTGGTACATCTTTTCGCTGCTGTTCCCATTTAGACACAGACATCACCACCTCATCTAACTCGAAAGCATTGCGCTGCAAATAAACCACACGGCCCCTTTGCACCCACTGTTTTACATTGGTTCTATATTCAATATATGAGGAATGGTTAATATATAAGGTCTCTTTTGCGGAATACCCATTTAATACACAACGCCCGTCTAGCGCTGTAAGAAAACGTATGGATTGATCTTTGTTGTACACCAATACACCTGCCAGAGGTTCTTTTGTATCTGCGTCATACACAAAGACTTCTTGCGCTATTGAAAATAAAGGAAGGCACCCAATGACTGTCACATATATTAGTCTAAGAAAATACTTCATTGAGTATGTGTATTGATTTTGGTGTTTTAAATCCATCTAGATGGTGCTGGTAATACACCATTAAATGCGATATAAGTTCTCGCCTACTTTTTTGAGACATTTTAATATCATTTAACTTATCAAAATTTATGCCTAATATAGATTTAAAAAAAG
>JGI26088J50261_1000859_pt1 | contig 17169 bp, 16 predicted proteins | sample SaaInl1SG_22_DNA_FD_50261 | JGI IMG/M metagenome (IMG submission 50261)
AACTAGAAGACGGTGATTTCTTAACAAAGCGCCTTCTCGAACCTATTGAAGCATCCTATCCGTTCCTAAGAAAGAATGCTCATAAAGGACTTTCCGAACGATACCCGTTGATACAGATTGTCACTAGAAAAGCCGTGCCTTACCTTAAAGCGAGTAATGTCCAAATTAGTGCATCAGAGGAGGAAAAAGCAAAGCTTTACACCAAGCTTCTAGGTTCAGATTACACCTGGTTTACACACATGCACGATAGCAGCAGCTTTGCCATTGCTCCCTTAAGCATGGAATCTCATTTATCGTTAGAATCGTTTGAGCCTGTAGAATTTGAGACTATTGTTTCTGAGGCTGAATCGACGCTCCAAGAGACTGAACAACCAGTTCATCAATCTACACCTGTAGCTATAGAAGTTGAGCCTATTGAAAGCAAAATGAATGAGCAGATAATAGGTGAAGAGATTCTGGAGGAAGCCAAAGGAATACTTAAGGAAAGTGATTCGGACGCAATGATTGCTGAGCAAGAGGAAGACAATCAACTTAAACTTGTTGATGAAAAGTTTCGCGCCAAGCGTGTTTTCACGCCAACTGCCGGTCGTCCTTTAACTAAGTTACGTAAAATTAATCCTGAGGGTGGATCTACGGATTTCCAATGGAACGTTCCAAGCAAATAGCCTCTTACTCCTTGATGCCGAATCTACGTTTGAGTAGCATAATTTTACCCTTACCAGCGAGGTTGTAGGTAAACGCGGGCTGATCGCCCTTCGCTGCTACACTACGGTCTTTAGGGTCCTTCGCAAGGATACTCGCATTGAATTCTTCATCACTACTTCGCAAACTCATCACCGTTCCTTTGAAGGCGATGTAGAAGAAATCAGTTCCGTTGTCCAAATACAGTGTTATTTCACTACCGCGACGGCGTTCTTTGATTTCAACCAAACAATCGACTTCAGCAAAAATTGGCACGTTGTAAATATTCTGGATAAAGGCCTTGCCGTCGCTTCTGAAACTTTTATAGCGCCCACTGTATTCGAGCTCAATGCCACTCATAACAAGGCTTTGGCGGAGTTCTTTTGGGAATCGGCCCTCATTTTCTATGGTGCTCAGATCTTCTTGGAATTTTGCCCCTTCTTTCTGTCCCAATATGCCGTAAATGCCTTGAACGTACGCTTCATCGTCGCTTCTCAGGGTTCCCGATCCATCAGAGAACAAACCTCCTACTAGCTCCCAAGCATCCTTATCTACAGGCGCATCCATCGTCCAAACTGCATCGATTGTTACATCATCTTCATTTAGATCGTGACGTACTTCACCGGCCATGGCCATATTTAAACCTCCAGAATTTTTCAATACATTGATGGGACCCGTTGCGTATAGATCACAATCGTAATTGTGGAAGACGAGATATGGATCTGGAATAGTGTTGTCCTTGAGTTTATCATAAGTCGTAATCACATATCCCTGCTCTTGGTTGTCGTAAAACAACACCCCTGAGGCTGAGAGGAGCTCTATATCCGCACGATCTGCATATTTCGATAGGAAGTTACTATGTCCACCCAAGCTGTCCTGAGAGATATAGATACCGTTAAAGGTATTATCGCGCAGTTGCGTTGGATCATTTTCTGGCAATTCAATGACGATATCAGTAGGGTCGATGTAGCTGGCAATATCAAACCAGGTGGTTTGTAGGTTCTTACAATCGTTTTGGATGAGTATTGATCCTTTAAAGAACATTGGCTCTTGGTCAGCTTCAAGCTGTACTTTTCCTCGATACCCGAAATATGGGCTCAGGAAAAATTCGTCCTTCTCCTCTATCTCCGCAAGACCTATAGTCATACCTGCTGTATCAGGTTTGATGCTCTCAAACTCTATGGGCCAGGTTGAGCCTTCTTCATCGAGGTAATCGTACATACCGTGTGCGGTATAGCGATAATGCCCTCTAATTCTTGTCGTTGCCTCGTAGAAAGCGTGAAGTTTTGAGTAGCGATTGGCTATAATCTCAGAATTCTCCAAAGGATCCATGGCCGCATTCATACGCACCACCACGTAGCCGCTATCAGGTATGATACGCGCATCAGCTACATCAATTTCAGGCACATCGAAGGCTTCGAGCACACTCGGAGCAAGGTCGAAACGAGCAAATCCAGCACTGAAGTCTAGACTATCCTGAAGAGGATGAGTGCTCACTAAATAGGCTTCATTATCCGTGTTGTGCTTGATGTCCACTTTGGCTCGGTCCATCTGCCATTCTGCGTGATCCATGTACGCCATGTATTGGTTAGCTGGGAACTCTATAAAGCTCGCGGGGTCCAATTTATCAAAGATGCCTTCGCGCTTATCAAAATCTACACGAGCGGAACTCTCCAGCATCTGGAAGGCCCACTGCTCGTCACTGGCGCTGGTCTTCACTCGGAAATCCTGCTCGCCGCTTTCAAACGAACGTCTGTAGAAAGTATAGCCCTCAGTTTCGCTGTTGTGCTTGGCAGTAAGATATCTGAGTTCTCCGGTACCAAAAAGACCTTTTGTTCCATAGGTCAACTGACCTTCAGCAACCACATTTTCAGGGCCGTACATTCCAAAAGGTATGGCTCTGGTTTCTGCCTCAATGTATTCGCTGTACGGATACCAATGAAACGGGTTGTCCCTACCTGAGGCTTGAGGGTAACCGTTTCCAGTGAAGCCTTCTTCGATATCAAAGGTGGTTGCCCTACCCTTCGCATCGTCCGGGAACATCAATATGTCTGGACAAACTGTTAGGCTCTGAAGGTATTCTATTTGACCTTCCGCGTGGAGGCCTTGGTTAGATAGTGCAATTTCACCTTCAAAGGTACCTTTCCCACGATAGTTAGGCGTTGGCGGCATGGTGGTTGAAAACCCAAGTGAATAGTCGGGCATCACTTGCAGCGGCTGTGGGAAGACTGGAAAGATGTCGGCGCTGTGGAACGTCGCATCAAAGAGAATACCGTCGGTTGTTGTATTGTCTAATGAGTCGATGGTGAATGGTTCGACAGCCATGTAGAATCTAGAACGGTCGTAAATACCGTCGTGAATCTTTCTATCATCATAATACACAAATGAGTTATTCAAAGCTTGGAAGATTGGATACTCCGGGTAGTACTCTTTAGAACTTTTGTTGTCGGGCTGGTCAATCAGTAGCTGGCCTTGCAGGTCTGAAAGAACTGTTTGCACGTCTACAAGGGCTGCACGCTCTCCTGGCGGCGGGTTAAATTCGCGCACCTTGAAGCGCATGGAATCGATCTTAGGCATATCGATGCGGAAGTCTTGATAATCAAAGGCATATCCTTGACCCCAGTAATTGAAAAGACCAGCGTTAATACGGCCGTCAAAGGTGAAGTCCATGTCCTTTTTCATGGTAATTCGACCACCCCTAGGGAAAAGGTTGACCTGTTGCGAATCACTCACTGCAATGCGCTGAACGCCAGCAATGTCCATTTCATAGTTGAGAAGGGAGATCTGNGCATTGCTTCCTTGGCCGATACGGGAAACGAATTGGATCACATCGTAATCTCGTTTNCCCGTCCAATTCTCCAAGTATTCAAACAGGCGATCNGTTAAGGTGATGGTCTGAGCGTCTACATCAAATTCTACGAAACCTTGGATAGCCATTTCAAAGAGAAAGCGCTCACCACTTTCCGGGTCCATGCGCAACGCATAAGTCAACTCTCTTAAGGGCATGTTTTCATAGCCGTAAGCGTATGCAGCGTTTTTTAATTCAATCAGAGGGTGCGTTTGTTGCAAGCCNGCAATCTGCTCCATACGAGCGATGCGGAAGTACTGCTTGGATTCAAATACGGCNGCCTGCTGGGAACCTAGATTGAGGTTACGAAGGGAAAGTTTAGGGGNNCCCTGGTTCCAGATAAGCTGGTCCACGTTCATGTCCATGCCGTGGTAGGAATCTGTCCAAGAGCTGAGACCTAGACCTGTTTTAAATCGGATGATGCGCACTTGGCCCGAGCGTGGATCAAAGCGCATTTCACAATACGGATGGTAAAGACTGTCCTCGCCAAGATGCGCAGTAACCTCAACGCGGCCAGAGCTTAACAGGGAATCTTTAAATAAGAAGCGCCCACTGCGCAAGGTGATGATGGTATCGTTGTTATAGGTGAACTGCACCTTGGCCATGGCACTGTCCGGGGATAACCCATAGTAGTTTGGTCCTACTACACCTAATCCCCCACGGAAGTGTACTTCCTGTAGACATTGGGTAGGAGAAAATCGTTTTTGTAACTCGCGAAGCGCGGGTATTGGGCGCTTCGCTGGGCACGAGCGCTAAGGCGTTCTTCAAAAATTCCTTGAAGCGGTTCACTGTAGAGACCCGGGGCATTTAGGGTAGCAGAATCTGCCTTGAAATAGCCTTGACGAGTGTCGAGGGACCAGGATGAAAGTTCGCCATATAGCTCATCTTCGCTCTTTCCAACACGCCCCCAGAAGACAGTCCCGCCATTGGCTTCTAAGGTTCCTGTGCGAGGAAAGAATCGGCCCGAAGTACCCATAACAATAGTGCTGTCCTCGTGGAATCTGCCGATGATATCTCCTTCACCAATGTTGAAAAAGAGCTCTTTGCCTTCGAATTGCATGGACCACANACTGTAGGGTGCCTTCCATGTAAGATCGTTGTTGTCGTAAAAACGGTGACGGACGATGTTGGAGTNNAGCTGGGAGATGTAATCTTTCGTGCGAGAAGACGGATTGGAACGAATGTATCCGTTTAAGTGNTCGATAACCTTGAGTANTGTACCGTACTCCTGGTTATTGTTGATATAAGCGGTTAGTCGAAAAAGTTGTTCCCAAGATTCCGGCTCTGTAATCCGCTTGCGCAACATGTTGTTAGACAAGGTAATCCAATCTTTTTCAGACTCCTCGTCGATAGCATATTGTACATCAGGAAGCAAGGAATCTGCAAAGAGTGCCTTATTCTCTTTAGGGAGTTTTATCAGGGCGGAAAACTCCTCAGAGAATTGGTCAAGAGTAGAGAAACGGACCACTTTCTGCGCGCTCATATTGAGCGAAAAAAGAAGTGCTAAAAGCCATCCGTAGGTTCTCATTACTTGATCATTTTAATACTGCGCCATTGTTCGCGCTCTTTGGTTCCAACAAATTTTAAACCGGCTGCTTCTGCTGCTTCGCGAAGCACCGGGATATTCTCTTGGTAGAAGCCACTAAAGAAAATAGTTCCACCTTCTTTCAACGCCTTAACGTAGGCGTTCATATCTGCGAGCAGAACATTTAAGTTAATGTTAGCACAAATGGTATCATAGGTGCCATTGAGAACATCTGCCCCGCCAATCTCTGCAGTCATTTTGCTTTGATTGCGCTCAGCATTTTCTAAAGTGTTCTCAATACACCATGTATCAATATCGATACCGTGAACCTTTGCTGCACCGCGCATATCTGCGAGGATACCCAGAATGCCTGTTCCACAACCCATATCAAGCACTTGTTGTCCTGTAGTGTCAGTTTCAAGCAACCATTGTATCATCATGTGCGTGGTCTGGTGATGACCAGTGCCAAAGGACATCTTCGGCTCGATGAGCATAGGGTATTCGAAGCCTTGCTTTTCTTCATGGAAGGGCGCTCGGATATACACTCTGCCGTCTACTTCAATAGGGTCAAAGTTGTTTTCCCATTCCGCGTTCCAATTCACTTGCTCAATCTCCTGGACTTCATAGCTCGTTTGAACGCCGTCCCAAATAAGGGCCCCTTTCACGGATTCCTCCTCAAAGTCTTCCTTGATGATATAGGCCTCGAACCCATCTGCAGTTTCGGAAAAGCTTTCGAAACCAAGAACTCCGAGCTGTGCAATGAAAATATCGCGGAAAGGCTCAAGAGGTTGAACCTTTACCGCGACTTCAATATAAATAGGGGTATCCGACATGGATTATGCGTTTGTTCTTGCTGCAATAATTGCTGTGAAATCTTCAGCTTTCAATGAAGCACCACCGATCAAGCCACCGTCAATATCCGGTTGAGCGAACAATTCTGCTGCGTTGCCTGGTTTACAAGAACCGCCATAAAGAACAGTTACGTTCTCAGCCGTTTCCGCATCAAAGCGCTCTGTNAGCCANGCACGGATGCCNGCGTGTACCTCTTGCGCTTGCTCCGGTGTTGCCACCTCTCCTGTACCAATAGCCCATACTGGCTCGTAGGCCAAGATGATGTTATCCATATCTTCAGCGATAAAGCCTTCCAAACCTTGCGTACACTGTCCTAGAATAACGTCCATGAATGCACCGCTCTTGCGCTCTTCGAGCGTTTCACCAATACAGTAAATGGCTGCCAATTCGTTGTTCAACGACTGCGAGATCTTTGCATTACAGCTTTCGTTTGTTTCACCGAAGTACTGACGACGCTCGCTGTGGCCAATGATCACTGCATCAAGATCCATGCTCGCTAGCATAGGAGCACTGATCTCACCAGTGTAAGCACCGCTGTCTTTTTCATGTACGTTTTGTGCAGCTACTGCGATGTACTCGTTGTCCACCAAAGCACCCACCACATCGCTTAAATACAATGCAGGCGGCGTGATGATTACGCCTGTTTCACCTACTACNTCTTCCGTCAAAGAAGCTTTTAGCCCTTCGACCAATTCCATTGCTTCTGCGTAAGTAGTGTTCATTTTCCAGTTTCCAGCTACGATTCTACGTCTCATTATTTGTGTTGTTTTTGATGTGTCTATTTAAAATAATTCTGCCCGAACTCTAGGGTCCAAAACGGCATAAGCTATGTCCACCAAGGTGGTGATGATGACGAAGATGGCTGCAATGACCAAAACGCATCCCATAGTNACCGGCAAATCTCGTGTATTTAATGCTTCTACCAACAGTTTTCCCATACCGTTCCAACCAAAAATGATCTCGACAAATACAGCACCTGCAAGTAAGGAAGCGAACCAACCGCTCACCGTGGTGATGATGGGGTTGCTGGCCACTGGTAGAATGTGGCGAAGGAGCACCCGGCGCTCCGGCACCCCTTTGGCACGCGCAGTACGCACAAAGTCTAACGCTCCAACTTCAAGTATGCTCTTACGGGTCAATTGGACTATGACTCCAACTGGGCGTATGCCCAAGGTGAGTGCAGGGAGTATCAAATTTTTAAGTTGCAGATAACGCTCCCCGCTGAAATCGTCCACCTCGTACAGGGAACCTGTCAAGCTAAGACCCGTCCATGGTCCTAATAGATAGGCAAATACCCAAGCCATAAGAACGGCTGTAAAAAAGGAAGGCAAACTCATACCTAGAGAGCTCAGGGTGGTTAAGGCGTGGTCGACCCAACGGCCTTCATTATAAGCAGCAACGGCCCCCAAGAACATACCAAAAAAGACGGCAAGGCCCATGGAAGCCGCGGCCAATAGTGCAGTGTTTGGGAAAGTTGCCGCAATGAGTCCGCTGACCGATTGGCCTTGACGCTGGAAACTCTCACCTAAATCGGGGGAAGAAAATGAAAAGCCCTCTGAAGCATCAAAAGGAAGTAACCGTCCCAAATAATTGACATACTGAACAGCCACTGGCTTATCCAAACCATATTTTGCGCGAACTGCAGCTAATGCCTCGGGATCTTCTCGTTTGCCCAACATCATTTGAGCACTATCTCCGGGAACAATGGTGAACAGGAAGAAAACAAGCGTAGCCACCCCCCAAAGGGTGAAAAGTGCCAGTGCTATTTTCCTTCCAGCAAATGCCATTATCTAGGGCTATCGTTGTGGTGGTATTTTTTGTAAACCACCCCCTTGCGGAGTACTACCCAACCAGGGTTGGAACGTACCATGGTCTTCAAAGTAGTTTCATCTGTAAAGGCGAAGGGTGTATATGACTCTAGTCCGTATGGAGCGAAGTCTTCAGGCATGGAAGCGCTCAACACTATGTGTGGCGTTTCTTGCATGTTTAGATCGTTCAATGTCGGCAAGACATTCTTCCAGCCTTGCTCAGAGGTCTTAGATTCGTTGTACGCCACGAGCAACCACACTTCATCTAGCGCTAAAATGCTGTCTGTGAGGTCGCCGTAATCGTTCATAATGCTAAAGTCATGGACTGGTGGCTCATACCCCTCAGCAACCTTGACCGTTTTACTAAGCTCGCTCAACATGGTCCACTCGGTCTTTTCCCACCACTTCTGGTCTATGTATTGTGTAGAGGTAATCTCAGTGAGTTCGCCAGCTTCGTTCTGCATGGTGTAGATCACCTCATATTGCGGTGGCTCTAGCCCCAGCTCCTCTGCCGGCTTCATGCCCTCAATGATGCTCAAACCTTCGGCATATGGGCGGAAATCTCGAGTGGGTAGGTGGTTCATCACTTGGTAGGTAAAGACCACACTAAAGCCTAAACCAAAGGCCATTAGGGCGTAAGCGGCGATTTTTGGAACCCCACTAAAGATTTGCCTTTCACCCCACCAAAGGATTAGAATGAGCCCACTAAGGATAACGTCCTTATAAAAAGACTCCCACGGGGTTAACGGGATGGCGTCGCCGAAGCAACCGCAATCGGTCACCTGATTGAAATAAGCGCTCCAAAAAGTCAGGAACGTGAAGAAGCCTATCATACCACTGAGCAAGACCAGGACTGCACGCTTCCACAAACCTACCAACAGGGCTAATCCCAACAATACCTCAACAGCCACCAAAATGATGGCGAGCGGTAATGCCAGCGGCTCGAAAATAGGAAGGTTCAACACTTCTTCGCTGAAGTACTCTTCAAGCTTGAAACTGAATCCGACCGGGTCGTTCATCTTTACCAGTCCTGAGAAAATGAACAGGCCACCGACGAAGACTTGAGATATTCTTGTTAATAGGGTTTTAATCATGTTATGCCGCTTTTTCCATGAACTTAATTAACGCAAAAACACTGTAATTGATCATATCTAGGTAGTTGGCGTCCAACCCCTCGCTCACCAAAGTTTTACCTTGGTTGTCCTCAATCTGTTTCACGCGTAAAAGTTTCTGAATGATCAGGTCCGTAAAGCTAGAAACGCGCATATCACGCCAAGCCTCACCGTAATCGTGATTTTTCTTCAGCATGAGCTCTTTCGCTTCATTTGCTTTCTCTAAGTAGGCCGCGGAAGCTTCTTCCCAATCCATATCTGGTTGTTCAGCTACACCTTTGTCCAGCTGGATCAAAGCCATGATGCTGTAGTTCAGGATGCCGATGAATTCACCCTCGAGCGGATCATCAACTAATTGTTCGCCCTTTTGCTCAATGCTGCGCAGGCGTTGGGCTTTTATAAATATTTGGTCGGTCAACGACGGTAAACGCAAAATGCGCCAAGCCGTTCCGTAATCTTTTCCCTTCTTTTCAAAAAGTCCGTGGCAACGAGAAAGCACGGCATCGAATTGTTCAGCTGTATTCATTTGTTAGCTTTGCTTCTAGAACGAAGATACAAAGAACAATGCCGCAGTTTTTGCTAAAGGTCGAAGGGAGAATTCACACCTTATCCACACCTTGGGTCATGGGGATTTTAAACATCACCCCCGATTCATTCTTTGAAGGAAGCCGATTCTCAAGCGCCGAAAACGCCGCTAATCGTGCCGCTGAGATGATTACCGACGGAGCAAAAATCATTGATATCGGCGGNTATTCCTCGCGTCCCGGCGCAGATGCTGTTTCTCCTGAGGAAGAATGGCAACGTTTGANGGACGTCATTCCAGCGGTGCGCGCCGTGGCAGANAAACACCCNGGCACGTTCATTTCTGTGGATACCTTTCGTGCAAGCGTAGCGGAGAAAGCGGTAGGCGCAGGCGCGCACATGGTCAACGACATCAGCGGGGGTAATTTGGACGAAAGCATGTACGAGGTGGTTGCCAAACTCCAAGTACCGTACATCATCATGCACATGCAGGGTGATCCTAGCACCATGCAGGTCAATCCCACCTACAAGCACGTCACACAAGATATCGTCAAATTCTTCAGCGAAAAACTACCCCAGCTTCACGCCATGGGCATACACGATACTATTGTTGATGTGGGCTTCGGCTTTGGAAAGACTTTAGAACACAACTACCAACTGTTGCGTGAGCTCCATGCCTTCCAACTGTTGGGCCGCCCGATCCTTGCCGGAGTGAGCCGAAAAAGCATGATCTACAAAGCGTTGGGCAATACAGCCGATGACAGCTTGAACGGCACGACAGCACTGCACATGGCCGCTCTCCTGCAAGGCAGTAACATCCTTCGCGTACACGATGTGAAAGAAGCGGTGGAAACTATTACCTTGTTTAACGAATTGATGCCTGAGGGCACAAACCACCTACTCTACCCATGGGAGCGTTAAACTTCGGAGTGCTCGATGCACTAGATATCATCATCGCAGCCTTTTTGCTGTACCAGATTTACCGATTGCTGAAAGGCACCGCTGCCATCCGTATCCTCTTAGGAATGGTTGCCATTTACCTATTGTACCGCCTGGTTCAATTGCTCGAAATGCGTCTGCTGAGTGAATTCCTCGGCTCTTTCATGGGAGCGGGACTTATCATCTTGATTATTGTCTTCCAGCAGGAAATTCGGAAATTCTTACTAGTGGTTGGATCCGCCACCTTTACTCGTCGCCAAGGCCTAAAAAATCTTTTAAAGATTGGCACCGAAGACGAAGGCTCAAAGGCCGATGTTGATGCAATGGTGAGCGCCTTGGTAGAATTGGCTGCCACAAAAACAGGTGCTCTGTTGGTCATCAAACGCACTGATCCACTAGGTTCATTTGCCTCCTCTGGAACCGCATTAAACGGCGATTTAAGCAAAATCCTTTTGGAAAGTATCTTTTTCAAAAACGCACCACTTCACGACGGCGCCACCATCGTTGAGGGCCATACCATCATTGCGGCCGGAACCGTACTCCCCCTTTCGGAGCGTAGCGAGCTACCCGCCCGCTTCGGCCTCAGACACCGCGCTGCAGCTGGAATCTCGGAAAGAACGGATGCCCTAGCAATTACGGTAAGTGAGGAAACCGGTAATATTCACATCTTCCACGATGGCGATTATGAAGCCGTGCTGAAGGAAGACCTAACAGTACGCCTTTCAAAGCTCTTGCAAAATAGATAGCAGTTCTTCCGTAAAGCGCATCAACCATATCCAAAGTACCTCGTAAAAGTCTACGATTTTTTGAGGAAGCGCATCCCCGAGAGTAAGTAAGGGAACACTCGCCCAAATCATGACTGTAATGAGCGGAACTACCAATAAGTTTCCTGCTAAAAAGTAGGGACTGGACCCTCCAAAGGCTGATTGGACAATAGGCAAGGTGGCTGACCAAGCCGCCAAGGATATTTGTATAGGCACAAAAAACCAACTACCCTTTTTGCGACTGCGCTTGTAGCTGTAATGTAAAATGAGCTCTTCACCTTTATGCTTGCGCAAAGCGAGCAGGATGGCGAAGACGGCAACATAGCTCAATTGGAACGAGAGACGCTGCGGCGCCGTGGGATTGATCAAATAATGACCGACAGCGACCAACATAGGGAAATGCAGAGAAGGAATGCGCCATTGTCTCAACGCAGCCAGGCGAGCCAAACCAAACATCCACACAGCTCGCAATACTGAAGGGCTCGCCCCTACGAGCTGAGCGTAAAAGAACAGCAAGGCGAATTGGACCAAGTGAGCCAAAAGCCTTGATTTTGGACGCCGAGCCCAAAGAAATAAGGGCCTAGTAAGCAAGACCCAGAAACCGATGTGAAAGCCGCTCACTGCTAGCACATGAGAGATGCCGAGATTGCGAAACCTAAGCAATACCTCCTCGCTTAATCCACTCTTATCAGCCAAGAGGACGGCCTTCAAGAATTGGCCGTATTCTCCACCGGTTAAAAATGAGATTCTCTCAGAAAAAAGAGCATTAATTCGATGAGTCCAATAGTGTACATTTTCAGGCAGCCTCACTGGGTGCCAATAGCGCCAAACTGAATAGTATTTCAGCACTGCTAGAAGAACAACAACCAGAGTAATGATGGCAACATCATGCCACCACTTTCGCCAAGAAAGAGGGAAAAGCAAGGCACCAAGTAAAACAGTGAGATCCACACCCCAACTTTGGTGTAGAGCACTGAACATACAGGTGAAGAAAAGCGCACGAAGAACCATGCCTAATAAGCTGGCACATCCGCTTCTTAAACACTAAAAATGTGGAAAACTAGAAGTTTTGAACCGCTTCGAAACTGAGCTTTTGGAAATAGAAATCGAGAATCTCTTTCCAAGTAAAACCGCCCACTGCCATGCGCATGGCCCCTTGCTGAGCCACACCCACTCCGTGACCAAAGCCGTAACCTTCTAAATGCACCGTATCTTCGACTACACTCGCGGTAAAATAGGCGCTGCGCAGTTTAAAATGACGACGTAAAGTCTCCAGCTTGAAGCTTTTTTCGCCAATGACATAATGCGTTTGACGCCCTTCAGGCAACCCGGCGAAAAAGGCCTTCCAATCGTGCTGGGTAGCCTCCTTGAAGAAATAAGTATTCCAATCGGCCAGAGGAATATCCTTGGTCCAACGGTATTTGCTCTCCTTCTTGCTGAAAGGATCAAAGACAGCCCTACAATACGGCAATTCCTGAGACCAAACATCTTGTGGAAGCACCGTCTGCCCCCCACTGTTGCTGTGGTAAAAACCAATAATTGGCTTGTTATTGTATGTCGCTATGGTATCCTTGGTCTGCGCTACAGCTTGAGAAATGATCGAAGCATGTTTTCCGTGAGGCACACCTTTAAATGCCTGAGAACTCTGGTCATCTTTGATATGATAACCTTCTTTCTTGTGCTTCCCCATGTTCGTAATGAGCCAAGTTCTAGCCAATACCGCTTGCGCTTTTTGGTATTCTGGTTCTGCACACAAGCCGCCCTCAGCCTCAACTACACCAGCAATGTATGGTTCCACAGGGACCTTAACGATGGTCTCTAAATAAATGAGGTTGGAACGAACAGTCACCCTTCCTAAATAAGGTCTAGATGGGGTCCAATTCTTCCCGCGCCAAGCCCGCATCTCAATCGTATCGTTGGTCGTAAACACAATGGAATCACACCCTGCTCTATTGAGCCGCAGATCGCCGCGGAAGGTGTACAGCGGATGGACATCGTCCACACCGTATTCCATGGTAAACACGCTATCTGGGGTGTAGGCGGTGAGTTTATAGCTGCCAGATTTTACCTTGAGTTGGAGGCGGCCGTATTCCATATCAGCAAAGGTCAACACCCGAGGTCCGGCCGCATAACTCTTATACTTCTGTCCGAAAGAACACAGTGAGATTAACAAAGAACAAAGCAGAAAAAGCTTCCTCATCTTAAGCATTTAATAGCGCTAAAATACGAGGAACCGCATCCTGTGCAAGGTTCCTACTTCCCATTGTGGCTTGAAGTTGTGATAGTGATTCTAACTGTACCTCATTGGATTGCAAAATGAGTGCTTTCATGTTCGTTACGTTTACCTCTATTTGTAAAAATTCGGGCACTACNGGNGCNTCCATNATNAGATTGGGCAAAGAGAAGTATTTGACTTTTACCAGCTGTTTAGCAATGGCTAAGGAGATAGGATTAGCACGGTAGACTACCGCCTGAGGAATGCCTAAAAGAGCTATTTCTAGAGATGCAGTTCCGCTGCAGGTTAGCGCAAATTCAGCGCCATCTGTGACTTCAGAAAGAAGTTTGTCTTCCACTATCATATTTTCTGGCACAATCTCTATGGGCCAACTCTGCTTCATTGAGCTCGCTCGAACTACATGAAAGGTGTATTCAGGAAGTGCTTTAGCCAACAGCGTGAATTGAGGCATTAAACGAGTCACCTCCTGTATTCTAGAACCTGGTAACAGAACTACTTTTTTGCTTTCGGACCTGTAGTGGTTCAGCACCTTATATTGTTCCATTAAGGGATTACCTACATAATGTGCTTCAGCGTCATTCTCTTTATACCATTGCTCCTCAAAAGGAAGAATGGAAAGAATGAGATCGGAATAACTCTTCAAGGATTTTAATCGGCTCTCTTTCCATGCCCAGATTTTTGGCGGGATGAAATAGACCACTTTAATACCTTGGCTTTTGGCCCATTGCGCTACACGTAAATTAAACCCCGCATAGTCGACCAAAACAATCAAATCTGCCCCAAAAGAAGCAATGTCATTTTTAACTTTAGAGACCTGCTTGATGATAGTTGCTGCCTTCAAGGCAACTTCTACGAATCCCATGATTGGCTGTCCAGGAAGGTCGTAAATCTGCCTCATGCCGGCATCCGCCATTCGCTCTCCGCCCCATCCTGCCTGCTCAATTTCTGGAACATCATTTTGTAAGGCAGCCACTAAGGCGGATGCCTGTAAGTCGCCCGAAGGCTCGCCTGCTATCCAGAATACTTTCATCAGCGAAGGATGAATTGAAATAAAATTACTGCCGCAACACTAGGTAAACAGCTCAATAAAATGCCGCGAGCGACGCGGTCTTTTTCAAAATTGATTGCAGTGAAAAACAATATAGCATTAATAATCACCCCAAAAGTGATGGCTCTCATCACTACCAATCGCCAGGCAGGATTGCCTATATCCCCAACATCTGCTAACATCGGGTAATTGTCCAATGCAATAGCTATGCTGAAAATAGGCGCACCTATGCCAACAAAAAAGCCGGCTAAATAATCGATGATTCTTCTATTCTTCAAAATTCCATTGGTTTAAGGCTGCCACTGCATGATGTGCGGTTAGATCAACAGTGATTGGCACTACCGTAATGAACCCCTCTTCTAAAGCAGCGATATCTGTATCCTCGCCGTGGTCGTAATTCACAAACTTTCCAGTGAGCCAGTAATAAGGGCGGCCAAAAGGATCTACACGCTCGTCAAATTCTTCTTCCCAATTCCCAATAGCCATACGGCATACTCGGATACCTTTATATGGCGCCTTATCATTCTCTGGAATGTTGACGTTCAAACAAGTACCAGTTGCCAAACCATTATCAATGACTTGTTGGATGATCTTGCGCACTGCAGGTTTAGAAGCTTCAAAGCTTGCTTCCCAACTGTGCTCACATAAGCTAAAGCCAATNGCAGGAATGCGNTCTAATGCACCCTCCACCGCGGCACTCATAGTGCCGCTGTAGATGACATTCACCGATGCGTTCGAACCATGATTAATACCGCTCAGAATCAAATCTGGGCGACGAGGCATCACCTTATTGATGGCGAGCTTCACACAATCTGCAGGTGTACCGCTGACCTTAAATTCTTTTTGAGGCCCATCGCTCTTCACCTCTGTGACTCTCAAACTAACATCTAGGGAAATAGCGTGTCCCTTACCACTCATTGGCCCGTCGGGTGCTACTACCCAAACTTCACCAAAGTCGTTGGCAATTTCTGTTAAGACTTTAATTCCCGGAGCGGAAATACTGTCATCGTTCGTTATGAGAATTAGAGGCTTTTTTGTCATCTTTATATGGCTTTATGCCAAAGTTACATGGAATGAAGTCGCGGCATGCGATTTGGTCTGTGTTAATAACGAAAACTTTATAACAACCTTATGTTCGGAATCATCATCCTTTTTGTCATCGCTGGATTTGTCGTTCAGCAACGATTGAAATCAAAATTTAAGAAGTACTCGAAAGAGTCACTAAGCAACGGGATGTCTGGTGCTGAAATAGCACAAAAAATGCTCGATGATCACGGCATTTATGACGTTCGTATTGAAAGCGTCGCAGGTAAATTGACCGATCACTACAACCCTGCGAACAAAACTGTAAACCTTAGTCCTGAGGTCTATTCTGGACGCAGTGTCGCTGCTGCAGCCGTTGCCGCTCACGAAGTAGGACACGCCGTGCAACACGCTCAGAGCTATAAATGGCTCGAGATGCGTTCACAATTGGTCCCGATGGTACAGTTCAGTGGTAAAATCATGAACATCGTTATTTGGTCCATGATCCTTGGTGTAGGATTTTTAGGCATTTTCGGATACAATACTGCCATCTGGGTGCTTATTGCAGCGCAAATAGCCATTACCGGTTTCGCAGTGGTAACGCTGCCCGTAGAATATGATGCCTCCAACCGCGCTTTGGCGTGGCTCACCACAAGTGGATTAGTAACCACTGAAGAGCACGATAAAGCGAATGATGCCTTAAGCTGGGCTGCTCGTACTTACTTAGTTGCAGCTCTTGCTTCCATGGCACAGCTCGCCTATTACTTCTCCCTCTTGCGTGACTAGAGCCCCGAAAAAATTTGCATAAAAAAACCCCCGCGCCGATGGCGCGGGGGTTTTTATTTATTCCAAGCTTCGAAACTTATTTCTCAACTTTATAACCTAACGATTGTAAGAATGCAATTTTCTCATCAACAACTGCTTGCTGACGGTTTGCGATTTCTTTCTCTATGCTCTTCTTCATACCGGCCAATTCTTCTTCTGAGAATTTACCCAAAAATTGCGAAGCAAAAAGAGATTTTAACGTCTTATTGTTGTTTTGATTAGCACGAATGTGCTCTACTAATGCCTTCGGTTTCATAAAAACTATATTGTTGTGTATTAGTCAAAAATAACAAAAAATTCTATTGTAAATCCTCTAGATTTTTTGCCCCGATATGACGAACAGAAATGAGCGGTTCGGCGTAAGCAGCACCAATAATTCTCCCCCAGTCTTGAGCTCTTGCTATTACTGACTTAAAGAAACCTTCGCTAGCGATAACTGTTTGAGGCTCGGTGCTATTTGGATCAAAAAACTGGCTTTTATGTGCCTTGATTGATGCCATTTTTGTTTCAAAACCCTCACTAATATCAACGACTAATTGTGGCTCAAGATTGTAGAACTGAAGGTACTTGTACATATTTTTTGGTCGCCAAGGCATTATTTTCTCACCATTGATTTCTAACTCGATTTTATGTAATCCAGACAGAAAACAAGCCTCTTCGACCAATCGAGACGCACGACCATGATCTGGGTGACGATCTGTTGGTGCATTCATTAGAACAATGTCAGGCCTGTACTTGCGAATGATTTGCGCAACTCGTAATTGACTCTCATGGCTGTAATCTACTCTACCATCCGGCATGCCCAAGTTTTCGCGCACAGCACAACCTAAAATCTTCGCAGCCTCTTTGGCTTCGTCGTCGCGGATCTCTGGCGTACCCCTGGTACCCATTTCTCCACGAGTAAGGTCAATGATACCCGTCTTCAATCCACGGGCAGCATGCGTAGCTAATATGCCCCCAGCGCCAAGCTCGACGTCGTCGGGATG
>JGI26088J50261_1000869_pt1 | contig 17115 bp, 11 predicted proteins | sample SaaInl1SG_22_DNA_FD_50261 | JGI IMG/M metagenome (IMG submission 50261)
TGGTTTAGTCGTTCATTGTGTCACTAGGCCGGATAATACCAAAAAAATTGGTATGGTGAGCTGGAAAAGAATATGCGCCCACATTCCCGCCATTGGCGGACAAAAAAACAGGCTGGCCTGAAAAAAAAGCATCATCATGCGGGGCGCGAGAACCTGAAAAAATTGCCACGCAATAGCCCGCCTGTCACGCTGGAAATTACCCATATTGGCGGACGCGGGGATGGGGTGGGCCAGGCCGAATATAGCATTGATTACACACCAAAATCCTATCCTGTCTTTGTGCCGGAAACCCTGCCCGGCGAGGTGGTTATCGCCCAGCCGTTGGCGGTAAATGCCCAAGGTATCCGCGCCAGCCTGACAGAGCTGCAAAAAGCCAGCCCGGAACGGCGCGATGCCCCCTGCCCGGCTTTTGGCAAATGCGGCGGATGCCAGCTCCAGCATCTAAGCCAGAAAAGCTATCAAAGCTGGAAGACCGGCTTTCTGGAAAAATGCCTGATGGATGCCGGTATCGGACTGGTCAATTGGCTGCCCCCCTTTTGGGGAGAGGAGAATACCAGGCGCCGCGCGACTTTTTCCTATCGGCGCACCCGTGAGGCNGCCATTCTTGGCTTTCTTGGCCGGCAGACCCATTTTATTGAGCCGGTGGAGGGATGTGTTATCCTGCACCCCCAGATTAAAGCGCTGCTTGCGCCCCTCGAAAGCTGGGCATTTGTCGGCTTNCAAAATGGCGATACAGGCCGCTTGCATATTAATCTGCTGGCAGAAGGCGCGGATATCACCCTGCTACCGGATGATGAAATTGCTGGCGATCAGCAAACGGTTATGGCCAGCACAGCTGCAAAGGCAGATAGGCTCCACGCCATAGCCCGCCTGTCTCTTTTGCAACCAGGCAGCAGCGAGGCCATCACCTTGCTTGCTCCAAAACAGGCACAGCTTTCCAGCTTTGGCCTGCCTGTTATTTTGCCGCCTGCTGTTTTTTTGCAAGCCAGTGCAGAAGGCGAACAGGTGATGCGCAGCCTTATTGCCAGCAAAATTGCCGATAACAGCCATGTTCTGGATCTGTTTTGCGGGGCAGGCACGCTCTCTGCTGGTCTGTTGCCAAAAGGGGTTCATCTGCACGCCATAGATATAGATGGCCCGGCCATATCCGCGTTTGAAAGCGCCGCCCATCAAGCCGGATTTGGTCAGCAAGCCCGGTTCGAGCGCCGCAATCTGTTTGCTGCCCCGCTTCTGCCAGCAGAATTAAAAGAGATAGACAGCGTCATTCTTGACCCGCCGCGACAGGGCGCAGATGCCCAGATAGATCAGCTGCGCCATGCCAGAATTAGCCAGATATTCATGGTTTCCTGTAATCCGCGGACATTGGCACGCGACCTGGCCAGCCTGATGGCAGATAATCTTTATGCCCTGGAAAGCGTGACGCTGGTCGATCAATTTGTCTATTCCACCCATATCGAGGCAGTCGCCTGTCTGCGGCTGGCCGATAGCGATAACAGCCCATAGGATTGGCCATGAAAAAATATTCTGTATCTTTACATGGCCATGCGACCTCTATTTCTCTGGAGGCAGAATTTTGGCAGCAAATCTGTCATATTGCCGCCATGCGCGAACAATCGGTTGCCAGCCTCATATCGGAGATAGATGATGGCCGCGATCCGCAAAATGGCAGCGGGCTTTCAGGGACGCTTCGGCTATTTGTTCTGGAATATCTGCTGCAAAAACAGGCAGAGAATGACCCGCAGCCGCCCCTGCCCGACAGGATAGAACGCGNTAGCTGAAAGCCAGGCGACCTGCTGCGTCTATTCTGAGATAGCCTGACAGTGTAAATTCCGATAAAAGAAAACAGGTCAGGCAGATAATGTGCCTGGCTATCGAGCATAAGGAGCGGTTTTGATGCATCTTGCGATTTTGCGCACTGGCCAGACCAACAAGGCCATTTCAGATAGCTTTCCAGATTATCCGGAAATGTTTGCCCGGCTGCTGAACCGCCCGGCCAGCGATAGCCAGCCCCCGCAATTTACCTTTACCAGCCTGGCTGTTTTTGATGGCGAGCTGCCTGCCCATATNGATGATTTTGATGGCTATATTATTACCGGCTCTGCGGCCGGGGTATATGAAACNCATAGCTGGCTAGAGCCGCTTTTTGCCTTTATTCGTGCTTGTGATGCGGCCAAAAAGCCGGTATGCGGCATTTGTTTTGGCCATCAGGCTGTGGCAAAGGCACTTGGCGGGGAAGTGACGAAATGGCCAGATGGCTGGGGGGTTGGCGTGCGCGATATGCACGCCGCAGACAAGGCGGACTGGATGCCGGAAATCGATAATTTTTCGCTTATCTATTTTCATCAGGATCAGGTCATTAAATTGCCGCCAGGGGCAAAAACCATTGCGACCAGCCCCTTTTGTGCCATAGGCGGCTTTGCCAAGGAAGGGCATATTTTTTGTCTGCAAGGTCATCCGGAATTTGGCACAGAATATTCGGCTGCCTTGCTGGAGGTCATCCGCGAGCGCGTGGGCGATGCACGCACCGATAGCGCGCTGGCCAGCCTGACCCGCAAGACAGATGCAGACATAGTGGCCAGCTGGATAGGNGCTTTTTTCACCCGCGCCGAAACAGCAGAACCAATGTCTCTTGTCTCGGCTGGATAAAAGGGTGAAGAAATGACCCTTATTCTTGGTCTGGATACTGGCGGGACGTTTACCGATGCCGCCCTTTTGGATGCTGAAAATCGGCAAGTGGTCGCCCATGCCAAATCGCTTACTACCCGCCATGATTTATCGGTTGGTGTGGGCGCAGCNATGGCCGATGCGCTGGCTATTTTTGGCGGAAGTAGCGCGGATATTCGTCTGGTCAGCCTATCGACCACNCTGGCCACAAATGCGGTGGTAGAAAGTGTTGGCGGGGCAAGCTGTCTTATCCTGATAGGCTTTGATGACCAGATCCTCAGCCGGGCTGGCCTGCAAGAGGCGCTGGGAGCCGAGCCCTATTTTGCGATTGCCGGCGGGCATAAACCTGATGGGCGGGCGCAAACCAGCCTGGATGTTGCCGGGCTGATGAAGGGAATAGAGGCGGTGCGCGGCCGGGTATCCAGCTTTGCCGTAGCCAGCCATTTTGCCACCCGCAATCCTGAACATGAGCGCCAGGCACGCGATATCTTGCGCGAACAAACCGGCCTGCCAGTCAGTTGCAGCTTTGAGCTTTCCTCTGCCCTTGGCGGGCCAAGACGGGCACTGACCACATTGTTAAATGCGCGGCTGATCAGCTTGCTGGACAGGCTGGTCAGGGCAACCGAGGCGCAAATGGCCCATCTTGGGCTTGGCTGTCCGCTGATGGTGGTAAAGGGCGATGGCTCGCTCTTGCATGTTGATTATGCCCGCACCCGGCCTGTGGAAACCATCCTGTCCGGCCCTGCGGCCAGCCTGGCAGGGGCAGCTTTCCTTGCCAATAAAAAACAGGCTCTGGTCGCCGATATTGGCGGAACGACCACCGATATTGCGCGCCTGCAAGATGGGGCGGCTCTGCTGAGCCATGAAGGGGCGCATATTGGCGGCTGGCGCACGATGGTTGAGGCGGCCCATATCCGTACAAGAGGGTTGGGCGGCGATAGCGAGATACGTGCCGATAACCGGGCAATGCAGCCTGAATTATTGATGGGGCCCAGACGGGCAATACCGCTCAGCCTGCTGGCACAGGATTATCCTGACATCAAAGAACAGCTGAAAAAACAGCTGGATCAGCCTATCGCCCAGCCCCATGACGGCCGCTTTGTCCTTGCCCTGATGCCAGAGGGTGTGCCGGAATGGCTCAGCCGCTCGGAGGCCAGGCTGGCCGAAAAGGTCATGGCAGGCTCGCCTGTCGCTCTGGCAGAATTGGCCACCACGCAAGTGGCGCTGGGCGCGGTAGACAGGCTGGTGCGGCGCGGCTTGCTGATATTCTCCTGCTTTACCCCCACCGATGCGGCCCATATCACCGGCCAGTTTACCCGCTTTGATGGCGAGGCGGCCGCGCTGGGCGCACAGTTGCTGGCACGCCAGAAAACCGCCGCCGGGCAAGTGCTGGCCACAGATATTCACACCATCAGCCAGATGAGCCTGGATACCCTTACCCTGCAATCGGCCATCAGCTTGCTGGATGCCGGTTTTGCCGAACAGGGAGAAGGTGAAAACACCGTTTCTTCTTCTGCCTTTCTGGTCAATAGTTTGCGGCAGGCACAAATCGCCTCTCATAGCCAGCGTCCATCCAATACTCGCCCCGGAAATAGCCGCCAGATTGCCAATGTCGGGCTTGACCTGAAACTGCCATTGATAGCCCTTGGGGCATCCGCGGCCGCCTATTACCCCGATATTGCCCGGCTGGTCGGGGCAGAGCTGATTGTCCCGCCCTTTTCAGAGGTTGCAGGGGCGGTAGGGGCCGCCGCAGGTTCGGTGCGCCAGCGGGTGATGATACTGGTCACCCAGCCCAAGGACGGGGTGTTCCGCATCCATCTGCCAGACGGGCTGAAAGACAGTGCCAGTTTGCAAGACGCACTGGATATCGNCCGAAAGGCCGCCACAGAAATGGCCATGCGCCGCGCCACNGANGCNGGGGCAAAATCTGTTGAAACCAGCCTGTCCGAAGCGATAGATGAAATCGATTTGGGCGCAGATAAATCTTTGTTCCTGCAAGCCACCCTGACCGCAGAAGCCACCGGCATCCCGGCGTGATAGGGGGGGTTATTCTAGTCTTGCCCATATATCATACTCCATTACTGACCTGCTTTGGGTCTTTAAGAATGCATCAGCCTGCCGCCTTCCTCTATGTGCTGTTCCAGCGGGGCAAGCCGTTAATACACGCCACCCACTTTCCTTGATTGATGCTTTAGCAATTTTCAACGGCTGTGCGTCTTTTGATGCTAGCCCACCAAATCTAATCACAAGTGTTGCATCGGCCCTGCACATCATGGCGGCATTATTCCACACTTTTTTTAGATCACTGATAAAAACATCCATTGAGGAATGCGAAACCTGACAGCTTTGTTGATATTCTACATCAGACTTGCCTCCTAAAAACCAGTTTCTTAACCACTGGTCGGCTATGTATGTACTCATCCCAAAGTATGGAGGAGAAGTAATTACCCATGAAAATTTTGATATCCCAGATACATCAGATATTTTAATTTGCTGGCGACTATCTGCCTTTTGAACAACTCCGATTTCATGAGGCAAGACACTAAAATATCGTTCTGCTCTTCGCTTTATAATACCAAGTATGTCCACGCATTGTGGTTGTAAGTTCATATTCTGCCAATATCGCACAGCATATGCTGGTTTTGGGGCATAAGTGCGTGGATTTTGGTTTGAAAAATAGCTTTGAACTGTCTTTTGTCTGGGACCATGCAGGGCTCCCAAAATTATTCCCCTTAGCGCAATTCGAGCAGGTGAATTACAGTCATTCAAAAATGCAGCTCTGAATTGACAAAGCTCTGACAGAACATCTGGATGGTATGCCCATTCCCAGAACTCCCCTTCAGGAATATTGGAAGGTGGGATGTTTGTTAAAATTTCGCGCGCTGATCTCAGAATTTCCGATGGGGTAACATTGACAAGCTTGGCAGCGGTTATAGCTATGGCTATTGGACTTGAGTCAACACCAAATGACTTTAGGCCAAGAAGACGAGCGGCAAAATTTGTCGTTCCCCTGCCACAAAACGGGTCAAAAACAGTCTGGCCTTTATCAGCTCTTTCACCCAAAATCTTTAAGGGAAACTTAAGCGGAAACATCGTAAAATAAGGACATAGACCATTTAAAAACGTTGGCATATTCTGCACCGACATGGCTACCTCACTTTTTAAGTATATAAGTTACTTTGTCGCGCTTCTCTGTAAACCAGCCCTGATCTTGTTCGCCTAATATTTTTTCCATTGCCTCTTTCACTAAACGATATGCGACACTGTCTTTGTCATCTAAGTGTAATGGAAGTTTGTCATTGAAAAATGCCTTAACCGTTCCCCATGCAACGCCATCTTCTGAGTCAAGCTTCCTCATAATATGATTGTTGTTTTTAAGTGCCTCAATTGCCTTCATTCTAATTTCTGACAAAACATCCTCAGACGTTCCATCCACGTCCACAGCTTGTTCTAAATTTGGATTAGGTACAGCATGTTTTCCGATATTCTTTTTATGTGAAGAATTGCTAGAAAAAATATTCTTAAGCTTATCAACATAAGTTTCAATTCTTGGTCTGTTATAATCAGGGTCTGCCATTTGATAGGCTTTCTCGAACGACGAAACGCGAACACTTACAGGATAAGGTTTGCCTTCAACAGAACTCCAGAACACACCCTGCCCTGGAATTGGTTCATTTAAAAGAGAGCTGAGTAGGTCATCACTGAAATGAGAGTTTGCACGCTTTACATTGCTGAGGTCTGCCGCGGAGAGCAGATGAAAGATAAACCAGTTATCACCTTGGCTGAGAATATCAACAGGAATACTGCCCGGCTGCTGTGTTATCAGCAATGCGCCAAGGTCATATTTTCTTCCTTCTTTTACCCACTCAATATAGGGTGTAGCCGCAGATGCTTTTTCATGGAGTACCGACTGTGCCTCTTCAACCACTGCAATCGTCGGAATAGTCTTTGGATCAGCTTCAGTAAATTCATTTTGATTTCGGTCAAATATGCGCCTGAGTATGAGGCCGGAGAGAATAAGAGATTGCCCACTTCTCATTTGAGAAATATCAACCACACATAATTTTCCTTTTGACAAAGCATAAATAAGCTTATCCATCAATTGACTACTCTTATCATGCAAACTTTTAACGATTGTTGTCATGTTGCCTCTCGCGGCCAATGCCTCAGGATCTTGCCCATTTTCAAGATTAAGCAACCTCTTAATAATATCGAGAGAAGTTGCATTCCCGTTATCGTCAATTTCATTTACAAGCTTTTCCCAAGATGACTGCGAAAGCCCTCGCAATTTTCGAACATTCTGCTGTTCCTGACGATCTGGACTTAGTGCAATTGAGATAACATCGGTGGGCCTCAACCGCCGAATATCTAGTTTTATGCCCCCAGCTACAAATGATCCATAAAACGGACTAGGGGGCTTTCTGCCTGTGAACACAACAAGCTTATCTTCCAAGGTAGGCACATCGCACAAGCCTGGCCTTCCCTTATCATCTGGCCAAAAATATTCCCCGTCAGGATCAAATATTACTGTACCAACAGGAACTTGTTTGCCGCCGCGTTTCTCAACCGTTGGCGTTTCTTCATAAAGCTTGCTAAATAGAAGTTTATTCAGATTAGATTTGCCAAATCCTGCACGTGCAAAGATGAAACTACGCCGCGAAACAAGTGACTTAATCGGGAATTTAACCATCACTTCAGGAGCAGTAACTTGCATCCAGTCAAGAATTTCAAAATTTTTATTTCCACGAGCATAGACATATTCTCCATAGGCTAAATGACCAATTGGAGCACCCTTTAGATTATGTCCCGCAACTTCCTTTAAAACCTCATCAGATAAAAATGCAACTTTACTTCCCACATGCGGCAGTCGTCTGTGAGACGCGACAAACTTTAAACTATCTATTTCTTTTCGCAAAACTCCCAGCACTCTGATATTTACTCGGTATTTTAGATATTGTTCCCTTAAATCTTCAGGGATAGGACGATCTTCCTGCATAGCCCTAATATTAAACTCTTCTCCTGAACCGAAGGAAAGTTTTCCTTCCGATGAAAAAGACGCAATCCGGCCGAGAACAGCTTCATCAGAAGTTTCAAGCTGAACCAACAAAAACTGTCCATGCATAGGAGTATTTTGAAATTCGTTTTTATAGGGCAGAGCTAGGTCAGCATGAAATTCTAAACCACCCTGTTGGAACCCTCGAAAAACGCCTACAATTTTATCATTTGGAAATAGCTCTATATAAGACATTTTTGTTCCTATTTGTATCTATTGCTTGATGGATCTGTATCTTGCAGCTCAAATTCATCAAGAATTGACGCTTGAGCACCTAGACTTTCTCTTATGGCAACACGAATTGAATCTTGAAGAATGTCGAAATCGAACCCTACAAGTGCTGCATTTTCATGCGCTTTTTGGAGGCAAAGAGGATAGTGGGGAACCGGAAATCCATTTGTGGCATCAGCAAGTAAATATCCAAGAATTTTTGGTGCGTCATTGCTCTGATAGCTGAAAATATCTATTGGCCAAATTGGGTCATGCTGTCGAGAACCCAATTTGACAAGAAACATTTTCCCACCAACATATTTATTTATCTCTGCACCTTCGGTTATTTCAACATCATCACCACGAGCATATTCAGCCCAAATATATGCCTTCTCCTCAATGTCACGGGGAACTTCCACAAAGGCTGGGTAGCCTGTTTTAAGAATGTTTTCGAGAGCCATCGCCAATCGATAGCGAGATAAAACTTTGCTATGTTTTGCAATGCCAACAAGAAAAATTTGGCGGCCGTTTTCCTTAAATTGTGTTTGAATTTTATTGCTTATGCCTTGAATTAGTTTTTGAAAAAGATCACCTGAGAAAACCTTACTTCTTAACAAACCATCAAAGACAATCAGCGTGTCAGTGCCGAAGTTTTTTTTATCTAGAATATTGAATAAAGTAGCCCATTCAACCAGTTCTCTATAAACTTGAACCCAAGTTGCTGAGACGGGTTTACCGCTTTTTAGCGGTCTTATCATATGAGAAAGATCCGGTAATGTATGTTTCCCCAGATAAACCATCATTTCACCAAGAACAGTCTTTGGCGAATGGTCTTTATTAAGATGCCTGAAATTCAATTCTTCTATTGGAGTTGTAGGAGAAACTGCATCCAAATGATATTCATTATTGCTACTATCAACAACACGTACCAATTGAACCAAATAGGGATCAAATTCAAGTTGGTTATTCCCACCATCTGTTCCAACTAACGAAACAGATGTTGCTGAGCGAGGCTGAATCTTTTTAACGCCAGATTTTAGAGGGCGAATTTCGTTGCGCAGCTCATCAAGTATATTTTGATCACAATTAACGCATTCCTGAATAACATTCTTTAGTTCAGAAATTTTTTCAGACTTAATCATACCATCCCCCCGTGAAAATTTTCTCCACAGAAAGTCATATCACAAAAATCTTAAAATCCCATTAACAGGGACGATATGTGCTGAAAATCAAAATGGGGGTGGTAACCCCCTGTATCGAGGGGGGAAAAATGGTGGGCCCGGCAGGACTCGAACCTGCAACAACACGGTTATGAGCCGTGGGTTCTAACCAATTGAACTACAGGCCCCCAAATTTTAACTGGCCAGACAGGGCGATATCGCCGCCGGCCATGCTTGCCCCGCCTTATTGGCGCATCGGCAATTTTTTTGCAAGCCCTAAAACCGATCCCATGTATGAAACACTGGCCTGTGGCCTGGCTTAATGTTCCAGGAAGGAACGCAATTTGCGTGAACGGGACGGGTGTTTCAGCTTGCGCAGGGCNTTGGCCTCGATCTGGCGAATACGCTCGCGCGTGACAGAGAATTGCTGGCCCACCTCTTCCAGCGTGTGATCNGTATTCATGCCAATCCCGAACCGCATCCGCAACACCCGCTCCTCGCGCGGGGTCAGGCTGGCCAGCACCCGTGTTGTGGTCTCGCGCAAGTTGGAATGGATAGCTGCATCCAGAGGTTGAACCGCGTTTTTATCCTCGATGAAATCGCCCAGCTGGCTGTCTTCTTCATCCCCTATCGGGGTTTCCAGGCTAATCGGCTCNTTGGCGATTTTCAGCACCTTGCGCACCTTGTCCAGCGGCATGGACAGCTTTTCNGCCAGCTCTTCGGGGGTNGGCTCGCGNCCGATCTCATGCAGCATATGGCGCGAGGTNCGCACCAGCTTGTTAATCGTTTCGATCATATGAACCGGAATACGTATCGTGCGCGCCTGATCGGCAATGGAACGGGTAATGGCCTGGCGTATCCACCAGGTCGCATAGGTCGAAAATTTATAGCCCCGGCGATATTCAAATTTATCCACCGCCTTCATCAGCCCGATATTGCCTTCCTGAATCAGATCCAGGAATTGCAGGCCGCGATTGGTATATTTCTTGGCNATAGAGATCACCAGCCGCAGATTGGCTTCGACCATCTCTTTTTTTGCACGGGCGGCTTCNCGCTGGCCACGCTGGATGGTTTGCACCACATAGCGCATTTCGGTAATGGTCAGCCCGACATCATCGGCGACCAGCTGCATTTTCTTGATATTATCCTTGATCTCGGCCTTGTTATCGGTGCGCAGTTTTTGCCAGGCTTTGGTTTTATATTCATCGGCCGGCCAGCTGGCTTCGGTTTCATGGCCGAACCAGGCGGCGATAAACTGATCGCGCGGCACATTGCATTCCTGTGCCATCCGCAGCATGGCCCCGTCAATCGAGGTCATATGCCGGTTCAGATCCGACAGCTGCTGGTTCAGGCTTTCCAGCCGGTTTGCGTGCAGATACACGGATTGCATTTCCTCGACCAGCGCGATTTTCATCTCGCCCAGCTCGGCTTCCCTGACAGCGGTCAGCTCTTTGCCCTTTTGGGCAGAGGCCACCTTTTTGTCTTGCAGAACAACATATTTGCCAAACAGCTTTTCGATTTTTTTGAACTGTGCCATCACATCATCAAACACAGCTTCTTCCATCGCGGCCAGCGACAGGGTCAGATCATCGCCCTCATCCTCGCTATCGCTATCATCTTTGCTATCTTCATTCTCATCAGAATCGTCATCATCTTCCAGATCATCTTCCTCATCGCTATCCTCGGCATTTGCGCCCAGCGCCCCTGCCCCGCCCGGAATACCGCTATTATCCTCAATAGGGGCGCCATTCAGCCGAATATAGGTCAGATCCAGATCGATAATATCGCGCAACGGCACGGCAAATTCGCGTACCTGCTGGGCCCAGGTCAGCAAGGCACGGATAGTCAGGGGTGACTCGCAAATCCCGCCAATCATCATCTCGCGGCCTGCCTCGATGCGCTTGGCAATCGCAATCTCGCCTTCACGGGACAGCAATTCAACCGATCCCATTTCGCGCAAATACATACGCACCGGGTCATCCGACCCGCTTACCTCGCCATCAGACAGATTGCCAGAGGGCTGACTATCCGCACTATCCTCGTCACTCTCCTTATCCACATCTTCTGCGGCTTCTACAACGTTCACGCCCATATCGCTGAGCGAGGCCATCACATCCTCGATTTGCTCAGAGGTTAGCTCGCCCTGTGGCAGGGCGGCATTCAGCTCGTCATGGGTAACAAATCCGCGCTCCTTGCCTTTTTTAATCAGGGCTTTGACAGCGGTATTTTTGGTATCCAGGATAGGGGCATCATTATTCTGCTCCTGAGCCTCAACATTTGCTTTTTTTGCAGGTTTGCGCGCCATATTTGATTATCCCCCAACAGGCCCTATCTTTGCCACTCAGAGACGGTTTCTGTTTAACAAAGCAGAACGTCTGGTTTTGTGCAATAAACGATCCATTATCTCGCGTAAAATGTCTTTTGCTTTTGTTGCTGTCCAGTCTGACCTGTCGGCGTTAAAAATCGCGCCCAGCCGAGCGGTCATATCACCGCCATACAGCTCATCCAGCATGGTATCAGACCCCGATTCTTCTAAATGATACCGAAGAGCCGCTTCGTCAAGGTCTGGCGTTGCAATAAGCAGGTAAATTATATGTTTTTTTACCGCTTCCAGCTCTGAATCTTCAAATTCCATCATCGCCAGCTCTTCGGCATAATCTGAAAATAGTTCCGGAAACCTNACCAGCAATGCCAATGCGGCCTGATATTGAACCCGTAAACCTGTTTTCGGGCGTCTGGGGCGNACCATCTGTCCGGCTGTATAGCTGCCCCCTTGTGCGGNTGNCCCTTTTAGGCTGGCNCGCATCGCACCAATGCGAAATTCCACATCATCCAGATAGGCGGTTCGGGTCTGGTTATGGCTGATAGAGCGCACCATCTGGCGAATATCTGCCCAGAAAGCGGCACGTGCGCCTGGCTGGGTACGCGCGTCCTCTAATTTATATTCACTGAATTTGCGCTGCCATAAACTATCCAGAATACCNCTGGCTGCGGCCACTATTCGGCGCAANCCATCTGCCCCTTCTGTTTTCAGAATATCATCGGGATCCTGACCCGCTGGCAGGCTGGCAATACGCACGGTTTTTCCCGGCTCCAGCAGGGGCAGGATACGCTCTATCGCCCGGGTGGCAGCTTTCTGCCCGGCCTGATCGCCATCAAAACATACTATCGGTTCAGGGTGCAGCTTCCATACCAGCTGGATTTGCTGTTCGGTAAGGGCAGTACCAAGCGGGGCCAGGGCGGCCGCTACACCGCTGGCCGATACCGCGATAACATCCATATAGCCCTCGACCACCAGCAAGGGCAGGCCTTGCCGCAACAACGCGCGGGCTTGCGTCCAGCCATACAAGACAGCCTTTTTCGAAAAAGTCGGCCCTTCTGGCGAGTTTAGGTATTTTGGCTGGGCATCGCCAAGGGCGCGCGCCCCGAAAGCGATTACTCTGCCTTGCCTGTTCTGGATAGGAAACATCACCCGGTCACGAAAATAATCATAAATCTGGCCATCGCGCTCGGAAATGCCGGCAAGGCCAGCCTNCAGGATCAGCTCTTTTGGAAATTTGCGTTGTTGCAGGCTGGCATAAAGGCCGGAACGCGGGGCATAGCCCAGCATAAACTGAGCGANGATATTCGCGTCCAGCCCGCGNGATGCGATATAGCCAGCTGCGGTTGTCCCCACTGGCCCGGAAAGATTTGCCTGATAAAATTGGGCCGCATATTCCAGCGCATCTATGGCCTGTTTGCGCTGTTCTGCCTTCTGGCTATCGACCGGCGCGCTATTGGGAACCGCCATGCCTGCCATCTCGGCCAGAAAGCGCACCGCTTCCATAAATTCCATCCCGTCGCTTTCGCGCAGGAAAGAAATAGCATCGCCTGAAACACCGCACCCAAAACAATGATAAAATCCATCCCCGTCATTGACATAGAAAGACGGGGTTTTTTCAGAATGAAACGGGCATAACCCGGCCAGCCGCCCGCCCTTTGGCACCAGCTTGACCCGCTTGCCTATCAGATCAGACAAGGTTGTACGCGCGCGCAACTCTTCGATAAATTCAGACGGAACTGCCAATTTATATGTATATGCCCTTTAGCTTGCCAAAACAGAGCCGATAGATCTGTTCTGCCATCAATCAATTCTGGTGAATATCAGACTACCCCAACAGGGCGGATTTTACCATCTGGCTGGCCGCCGAAAAATCCATTTGGCCGGCATATTGGCTTTTTAAATGTGCCATTACCTTGCCCATATCCTTAACAGAAGCTGCCCCTGTCTGGGCGACCGCCTCCTGGATGGCCTTTTCAACATCCTCGGCACTTAGCTGTTCTGGCAGGAATTGCTGAATAAGCACAATCTCGGCACGTTCTGCTTCTGCCAGTTCCGGGCGCCCGCCATCTTCATACATTTTGGCTGATTCGTTGCGCTGTTTAATCATGGTTTGCAACATGGACAATATTTCATCATCTGAAATACCATCATGATTATTGTCCGAACGGGCAGCGATATCCCGGTCTTTCAGCGCTGCCGAAATAAGCCGGATGGTTGATAATGCTGGCTGATCCTTTGATTTCAAAGCATCTTTCATTGCCTGAGCGATTCGTTCACGCATGCAATTTTGCCTCTCTAATGTTTTACGTGAAAAGCGATACCTTCTCTGTCAAAAAGCCGTTTATAAAAAACATATTTACGCTTTCTGAAGGGATTGAGGCATTCTTTTACGCCAGAAGGCTCTTTCATGCAAGACAAGACTTGACCTTACCATCCCAGCTAGAGTAGACAATGGCAATTTTGTTCGGTTGACCGGATTTCGATGGCTGACAGGGTCACGGCCCTTTTTATCATGGCCCTTTTTATCATGCCCGGCCGCGTTCATCTGAACAATCAAACGATAATCTCTAGGTTCAGACAGGAAAATTGCCTTATGCCTGACGCTGTTTATGATGTGAAAACCCTGACCCCTTTTTCTCCTCCCAGCGCCGCAACGGCAATATTGTTACTTGAAGATGGCACGGCCTTTTATGGTATGGGCTTTGGGGCGGAAACAACGAATGTTGGCGAGGTTTGCTTTAACACCTCGATGACCGGCTATCAGGAAATTATGACCGACCCGTCCTATGCCGGACAGATTATCACCTTTACCTTTCCCCATATTGGCAATACCGGCACAAATGGCGATGATGTGGAAACCCTCCGGCCAGCTGCCCTTGGGATGATTGTNCGCAATGATGTGACCCCGCCTTCCAATTGGCGCCAGGACAGCCATCTGCATAGCTGGCTGGCACAGCATAATCTGCCCGGTATTTCCGGCATTGATACCAGAGCCTTGACCCGCACCATCCGCGATAAGGGCGCGCCAAAGGGCGTNTTATGCCACCGCGCTGATGGCCAGTTTGACCTGCCAGCCTTGCAAAAACTTATAGCAGACTGGCCTGGCCTCAAAGGGATGGATTTGGCAAGTGTGGTCTCGACAAAAAAAGATTTTACCTGGTCAACAGGCAGTTTTGATCTTGAAACAAACAGCGCGCCTGACCGCAAGCAGGGCTTGCGCGTTGTGGCAATGGATTTTGGCTGCAAGCAAAATATCCTGCGCTGTCTGGTAGATGCAGGATGTGTTGTGGATGTGGTATCGGCCAGTGCCAGTGCTGATGATATTCTGGCACGCCAACCCGATGGTATTTTTCTGGCCAATGGGCCCGGCGATCCGGCCGCAACGGCTGAATTTGCTGTCCCTGAAATCAAAAAGCTGATCGATAGCAATGTGCCGATTTTCGGAATTTGTATTGGCCATCAGCTATTGGCTCTGGCGATGGGGGGCAGCACCAGCAAAATGGCACGCGGCCATCGCGGCGCCAACCACCCGGTGCGCGACCTGACCACTGGCCAAATTGAAATCACCAGCCAGAATCACGGCTTTTGCGTTGATCCCGGCAGCTTGCCGGAAAATGTTGAAATCACCCATATCTCGTTATTTGACGGGTCTGTCGAAGGGTTGCGGCATAAAGACAAGCCGGTCTTTTGTGTCCAGTATCACCCCGAATCTTCGCCCGGCCCGCATGATAGCCGCCATTTATTCCAGCGCTTTGTTGAAATGATGAAGGCAAATAATGCTTAAAAAAACTGCATAAGGGATAAGCCCGTTATTTACTGCATTTTCTTTTCTTTTAACCCCAGCATCAGGTAGCCAAAATGCCCCGTCGCGATGATATTTCCTCGATTATGATTATTGGTGCAGGCCCGATTATTATCGGACAAGCGTGTGAATTTGACTATTCCGGGGCACAGGCCTGTAAAGCCCTTCGCGAGGAAGGGTATCGCATTATTCTGGTCAATTCGAACCCGGCCACCATTATGACCGATCCCGATATGGCCGATGCCACCTATATCGAGCCTATTACCCCGGAAATTGTTGCCCGTATCATTGAAAAGGAACGCCCCGATGCCCTGTTGCCAACCATGGGTGGGCAAACCGCACTAAATACTGCACTGGCCTTGCATCAAAATGGGGTGCTGGATGAATTTAATGTCGAGCTGATAGGCGCAAAACCGGATGCGATTAACAAGGCTGAAGACCGCGCCCTGTTCCGCAAGGCAATGGATTCTATCGGCCTGGAATCAGCCCGCTCGCGCACGGTCAATAATTTTGATGATGCGATGGCGGCACTGGAAATTGTTGGCCTGCCAGCGATTATTCGCCCCTCTTTTACCCTTGGCGGCGAAGGGGGCGGGGTAGCCTATAATTCAGAGGAATTTGAAAATATCGTGCGCGATGGCCTGCGCCTGTCGCCTGTCTCGGAAATCCTTATTGAAGAATCGCTTCTGGGCTGGAAAGAATATGAGATGGAGGTGGTGCGCGATCATGCCGATAATTGNATCATCATCTGTTCGATTGAAAATGTCGATCCGATGGGCGTGCATACGGGCGATTCTATCACCGTTGCCCCTGCCCTTACCCTGACAGACAAGGAATATCAGGCCTTGCGCGATGCCTCTATTGCAGTGCTNCGCGANATTGGCGTGGATACAGGCGGCTCGAATGTGCAATTTTCGGTCAGCCCCGAGGATGGCCGTATCATTGTTATCGAGATGAACCCGCGCGTATCGCGCTCATCAGCTCTGGCTTCCAAGGCAACAGGTTTTCCGATTGCAAAAATTGCCGCCAAACTGGCGGTCGGCTATCGGCTGGACGAGCTGGATAACGATATTACCGGGGTTACCCCTGCCAGCTTTGAGCCGACCATCGATTATATTGTGACCAAAATTCCGCGCTTCACTTTTGAGAAATTCCCGGGCGCGGTAGCAGAATTATCCACCTCGATGAAATCGGTTGGCGAAGCGATGGCGGTGGGTCGCAGCTTTGCAGAAAGCCTGCAAAAGGCACTGCGCTCTCTTGAAACAGGCCTAAATGGCCTCAGCCCAATTCCCGCACCGGAAGCCGAAGGCGAAGACCTTATCAATACATTGAAGGGCTGGATTTCCGGCCAGACACCTGATCGTATTCTGCGGATAGCCCAGGCAATGCGGATGGGTATGTCCGTAGAGGAAATTCACCAGACGACCTATTGGGATAAATGGTTTTTAAACCAGATTGCCGATATCATCAGTGCAGAAGCCTATCTGCATGAAACAGGCCTGCCAGACGACAAGGATACCCTCCACAAGATCAAGGCACTTGGCTTTAGTGACAGCCGCATCGCCGAATTATGCAATAGAACCGAAGCAGAAATCTCGGCCGCACGTCTTCAATTGGGCATCACCCCTATTTACAAGCGCATTGACACCTGCGCCGCCGAATTTGCCTCAGACACTGCCTATCTGTATTCCACTTTTGAAAATAAAGCCGGCGCAATATGCGAATCTGCGCCGACAAGCCGGGAAAAAATAGTCATTCTGGGGGGCGGGCCAAACCGTATCGGTCAGGGTATTGAATTTGATTATTGCTGTGTGCATGCCTGTTATGCCCTGTCAGATGCCGGGTTTGAGACCATCATGATCAATTGTAATCCGGAGACGGTTTCCACAGATTATGACACCTC
>JGI26088J50261_1000875_pt1 | contig 17046 bp, 17 predicted proteins | sample SaaInl1SG_22_DNA_FD_50261 | JGI IMG/M metagenome (IMG submission 50261)
GGTGTGCCCAGATTGGCGACCAAAACTCCAATCTTAGCAGGCTTCACCTTTGGGTGATCGCTTGGTGCGTGAACGGGGCAGGCAGCCTCGTCGCTCGTATTCGTTTTCGCGTCAAACATCATCTAAAGTCCGTAGGTATAAGTGCGTTAGATTGCCAGATAACTGGAAATCGCTTCAGGTCAATCTTTTGGGTCATTAGGAATACGCAGAGCATCTGCTAATTTCATCTTTGCCGAGCCGGGTTTGAGGGGTTTTTGTTGGCTTGCATCAGGCACCCAACCGGCCAAGAAAATGATTTCGAAGGTCGCGATCAGCCTTTTGCCTTCAGAGAAATTCTGGCGATAAATAGTCTCTAACGCGTCGAAAACGGATTTTGGCGTGGGCTTTTTGGTACGTGCGGTAAGCGCGTTGCTTTCCCCCATTTTTCGCAGATCGATCATCAGGGCAGTCGTGTCGCTGTAACTCACAGGCAGCGTCAAAGTGTCCGCAACCGGAAGCGCCAAGCCCGCTCTTTGAAGCAGCGCACCGTAGTCGCGCACTTCACCCATNGGCACAACGCGTGGTGANAGCCCGTCCATCACTCTGCTTTCAGCCTCGGCGATAGCACTTCGTAACTCGTTTAGGGTCTGGCCACCAAAACAAGCGGCCAAAAACAATCCATCAGGCTTGAGCGCATTTCGACACTGCACAATCTGCCCGACAGGATCGTTCGCCCAATGTAGATCCATTGCGTGAACGATCAGATCGTAGCCGTTGTCCGTAAATAGCAGTGTATCATCAGGGTGGATGACGTCCGCCCCCTCTACAATAGTCGCCCATAGGTCTGGCCACGATGTGACCACGGCTGTTTTCGTAAACGACTTCTTAACCCCAAGCAGTCTTTCTGCAATTTCATCGAATGCTTCTTGCTGCAGAAACATCCCATCAGACGTTCGACGGTTTCTGTGATGCAGGTGCAGAGTGTGCGTATCTGTAAGAGGCGGTTGTTGTGTCATGCTGCTCATGTAGTCAGGAAATTTGTAATGCAAAACCCACTTCGGCTGATCTATCCTCATCATTGCCCAACTTGTGACACTTTGACTGGCGGGCCTGACGCTCTTTGTGGGGATTGCTGGATCACACTGGCGCGCGCGGGAAAAGATATTTAACTACCTAGTAACTAGAAATTGGAGCGCCCTAAAATGATAACTGTTGAACTGTATACGTCACCCCTGTGTGGCTTTTGCCATTCCGCCAAGCGGCTTCTCAGCCAGAAAGGCGTAAGCTTTTCAGAGATTAATATTTTGGCTCAGCCTGACCGCAAAGGTGAAATGATCAAGCGCGCCAATGGTGGGCGTACTGTGCCGCAGATTTTCATTGGCGATATCCATGTGGGTGGATGTGACGACCTGTTTGCATTGGATCGTGCGGGCAAGCTGGATAATCTTCTGGCGTGAAGGCGGCTCTTCTACAACTTAATTCTGGTGATTGTCCTGCAGAAAATCTTGTACGGACAACGGCGCTTATCGAAGAAGCGGCGGCATCTGGTGCAGAGTTTATTGCAACGCCTGAGGTGACGAATTGTGTTTCGGTAAATCGTGCGCGGCAAATGGAAGTTTTGCAAGTTGAAGCTGACGATATTACGCTAGCAACGCTTCACAGTTTGGCTGCAAATCTTCAGGTTAATTTGTTGATTGGGTCTTTGGCCCTCAAAACAACGGATGCTGATGGTCGGTTTACTAATAGGTCTTTTCTGATTGACCGCTCGGGCAGTATTATTGCGCGATATGACAAAATCCATATGTTTGATGTCACGTTGTCAGAGGCGGAAGTGTATCAGGAATCGCGCGGTTACAAACCCGGTTCGTCTGCGGTTTTGGGGCGTGCAGACGGCCTGAACGTTGGCATGACAATTTGTTATGACGTTCGTTTTCCGCATCTTTATCGCGCTTTGGCTCAGGCCGGTGCCGAGGTGCTTATGGTGCCGTCTGCGTTTGCCGTCGCCACAGGCGAGGCACATTGGGAGACATTGCTTCGGGCACGTGCAATTGAGACAGGTTGTTATGTTCTGGCGCCTGCGCAGTGGGGCGTGCATGAGGGGCGGGCAACATACGGGCATTCTTTGGCAGTTGATCCCTGGGGAAACGTGCTTAGCGATTTTGGCGAGAGCATTGGTGTTAGCTATATTGAAATTGACAAAAATCAGGTATTCAAAGCTCGTAAGCGTGTTCCTGCATGGGGGCACAACCAACTGTTCGAGGGACCCTAATGCCGGTTACTACGTCTGATACCCTTGGCGCGACGGTTGTCGTTGAGCTTCTGGCGATTGATCAGTTGTTGCGTAGTCGTGTCACCAAGGCGCTGCCGCATGGGATGGAAATTTCTCATTTAACAGTGCTGAACTATCTCGCTGCAAGCATGGGGGAGCGCACGCCAGCACAGCTTGCCGCCCGCTTCCGTCTCACTCGCGGGGCTATGACTAACACGATTAATAAACTTGATTTGATGGGTTTTGTGCACGTCCGCCCTGATTGGGACGATGCGCGGCGTAAGCTTGTTTCAATTAGTGGCGCTGGGCGGGCGGCGCGTGATGAAGCGGTGCGTAAAATCACGCCGTTGGTAAACCAGATGGTCGAAGATGTCGGGCACGACAAGATAAGCCGTACCCTGCCAATTCTACGTGAGATGCGCCAAAAGCTGGCGGACGATTAGGCCGGTTTTGTCGATGCTGTCACGTAGTTCACGCTAAGATCTTTTTCAGAAATAGACCAACTCCACGAGACTGGGCTGAAGACAAACCCCTTACGGTCGACGGGTGTCATCCCTGAGGCGGACAGCAGTTCAAACAACTCGTCAGGCGTGATGAACTTTGACCACTCATGAGTACCCTTTGGCAGCCACCGCATGATGTGTTCTGCACCGATGATCGCCACTAAATAGCTTTTGGGATTGCGATTGAGCGTTGAGCAAACTTGTAACCCGCCGGGTNTTAGCAACTGTTGGCAGGCCGTTAGATATGCGAGCGGNTCANCTACGTGCTCGACCACTTCCATATTGAGAACCACGTCAAATTGCTCGCCTGCTTCGGCCATGGCTTCGGCCGTTGTGAAGCGGTAATCAATATCCAGTCCAGCTTGTTCAGCGTGCACTTTTGCCACGGGAATGTTTCTTTCGGCNGCGTCCGCCCCAACAATGGTTGCGCCAAGGCGCGCCATTGGCTCACACAGTAAACCGCCGCCACAACCGATATCCAGAATGCGGAGCCCTTCAAACGGCGCGTCTTGGGCAAGATCACGGCTAAACTCTGCAGCAATTTGTCTTGTGATGTAATCAAGACGGCAAGGATTAAGCATATGAAGGGGCTTAAATTTACCGTTTACGTCCCACCATTCTGCCGCCATTGCCTCGAATTTTGCTATTTCTGCGGGATCGACGGTTGTTTGTGCGTTGGTCATGATGTGCCTCTATGACAAAAAAACATGGCGCACCGGATGTTTCGGCGCTCTTTTGAGTTATATAGGTCATTCATGGACAGAAACGCATCCCCCCGTCGCGCCTTGTCGCACCTTTATCCGGCGCTTGCACCGTTTGATCAACAGATGCTGGACGTTGGCGATGGCCATTCTGTCTACATGGAGCAGTGCGGAAACCCCGATGGTATACCTGTCGTTGTGTTGCACGGCGGTCCGGGTGGTGGATGTAGTCCTACTATGCGGCGGTATTTTGATCCTGCGCAGTACCGCATTATTTTGTTTGACCAGCGGGGGTGTGGGCGGTCGAGACCCCACGCTAGTGTCGAGGATAACACAACGTGGCACTTGGTTCGCGATATTGAGCTTATTCGTGAGACTTTGGATATTGAGCGTTGGGTGGTGTTCGGNGGTAGTTGGGGCGCAACGCTGTCATTGATTTATGCCCAAGCACACCCTGATCGCGCGAAGGCGCTTATTTTGCGCGGTGTGTTTTTGATGACCCGTGCCGAACTTGATTGGTTTTACGGTGGCGGCGCTGCGATGTTCTTCCCTGATCTGTGGGCNCCCTTTGAGAATCTCGTTCCTGAAGAAGAGCGCGCAGACATGATTGGCGCTTATCACAAGCGCCTCTTTTCTGGAACTCATGCCACTGAGGTGCGCTATGCGCGTGCTTGGGCGGCTTGGGAAAATGCATTGGCTAGCATCATGAACGAGGGTGCCGGTGGTGACGCGCCAGCGGAGTATGCCCGTGCTTTTTCAAGGCTCGAAAATCATTATTTCATGAACGAAGGCTTCTTGGGCGAGAACCATCAAATTCTCGATAACATAGATAAGTTGCGCGGTATTCCGGCGATAATCGTACAGGGCAGATATGATATGATCTGCCCGCCGACGTCGGCCTATAAGTTGGCCCAAAACTGGCCTGAGGCGGAGCTCAAGCTGATTGCGCGTGCAGGTCACGCGCTTTCAGAGGCCGGCATCAGCGAGGAATTGGTTCGCACGATGGACCGTTTGGTGACGAGGCTGGCCTAGCCACGGTCGTTAAGCGTTTGCACGATTTCTATTTTCNTTAGCTTGGTTCCTCGGGNGCGTGCACGTTCGTCATNGTTGAGGAACAGTTTCAAAGATTATTTTACNGCTGCTCGGCCTTGGANCCGTGTGATGCCATTTGTTGCCGCAATTGTAATTTTGACTGCAGTTAAGTTACCCCCTGGTGATTTTTCTCAGAGTATTTTGGGTCAGCGCGCGACCAAAGATGCCGTAGAGGCGATTTGCAAAGACTTAGGCTTGGATCAATCACTTTTGTCCGTCACCTTGATTAGCTTTCCGGTGTGATACGCGGTGATCTAGGCACAAGTTTTGCCGCCGCTAATTCCAGCAGCTTTGTTGGCAGTGACATAGGACAGGTGTTTTGCAACGCTGAATGGCGAATTCTACAGAAAAACTCTTATTATTTTGAGGTGGGGGCGCTGATCCAATACCTCTATTTATTGGGAGATTGAGCGATGATGGGTCCGAAGCAGAAAGCACAGGCAGCGCTGTTTTATGAGTTCTCGCTTGAAGATCATGTTCCCTAAGATCACCTGCTGCACCCGGCGTGATCTTTTTGGCGATTGGGACAATGCCTTCTTGGCGCATCGTTGCTGATGATTGTGCGGGTTGGTAGGCGTCAGAGCCTCCGGCGCGCATATTTAGGCCAAAAAAGAAGCGCGAGTTGGCTTGCGTCCATTTTGGAAATCACACAACGTCTAGAAGGTTGGTGACGGAGGAGTAAAGCGATGCCATTGGAAATGAACCGCGAGGTTTTCATCACCGCAGCCTTGACAGGGTCAGGCAGCACGCAAGACCGTAGCCCGCATGTGCCGCGGTCGCCCAAGCAGATAGCTGAAAGCGCGATTGACGCCGCTAAGGCTGGCGCCGCCATTGTGCACTGCCACGTACGTGATCCTGAAACTGGCGCGCCGTCACGTGATCTGGCGCTTTACCGTGAATTGACTGACCGCGTACGCGATGCTGAAATTGACGTTGTTCTAAACTTGACGGCTGGCATGGGGGGCGACGTTGTCTTTGGTGGAGTTGAGGCTCCGTTACCGACAATCGCTGGAACGGATATGACTGGCGCGACTGAACGGGTTGCCCATGTCGCCGAATGCCTGCCTGAGATTTGCACGCTAGATTGTGGCACAATGAATTTCGCCGAGGCTGATTACGTCATGACCAACACGCCTGGTATGCTGGTTGCGATGGGGCAGATGATGACTAAATTGGGCGTGAAGCCCGAGATTGAGGCGTTTGATACTGGCCATCTTTGGTACGCTAAACAATTGGTTAATGATGGTGTGCTGGACAGCCCAGCGCTGGTGCAATTGTGCATGGGCGTGCCGTGGGGTGCGCCGGATGATCTGAATACATTTATGGCGATGGTGAATAACGTGCCTGACAACTGGACGTTCAGTGGTTTTGGCTTGGGCCGTTCGCAGATGCCTTATGTGGCAGCCTCTGTGCTGGCGGGGGGCAATGTGCGCGTCGGGTTGGAGGATAACCTGATGCTGGATCGTGGAGTGCTGGCCACCAACGCACAGTTGGTGGAGCGTGCCGCAGAGATTATTGAGAATCTTGGTGCGCGCGTCATTGGTCCCAAAGCTGTGCGCAAAAAGCTTGGCCTGACCAAACGCGCGCCTGTGTCCGCATGAGACCGCTTATTACACTCGCGCTCTTAACTGCTTGTGCGACCCCGTTTAAGAGGGGGGCAAGATGAAAAAATCGGCAGCCATCATTGGCGGCGGGGTAATTGGCGGCGGCTGGGCTGCGCGCTTCTTGTTGATGGGTTGGGACGTGCGGGTGTTCGACCCTGATCCGGAGGCAGCCCGCAAAATCAGTGAAGTGCTTGATAACGCACGCCGATCCTTGCCTGGGCTGTCAGATGTCAATTTACCAGCCGAGGGCACACTGACGTTCCACGATGCTATGTCGGACGCTGTTGATGGTGTTGCATGGATCCAAGAAAGTGTGCCGGAACGCCTCGAGCTAAAGCGCAAAGTGTATCAGACCCTTCAGGAACACTGCTCAACAGATGCAATCATCGGATCGTCGACATCAGGGTTCAAACCGTCCGAATTGCAGGGCGGCGCGATACGCTCTGAACAGATTGTTGTGACTCATCCGTTTAACCCAGTATATTTGTTGCCGCTTATTGAACTAGTACCTACCGACGAAAATCCGCCAGAAATGGTGGAGCGCGCGAAGGCGATCCTAACCGAAATTGGCATGTACCCCTTGCATGTGCGCGCTGAAATTGACGCCCATATCGCTGACCGCTTCCTAGAGGCTGTTTGGCGAGAGGCGCTTTGGCTGATCAAAGACGGGATCGCCACGACCGAGGAAATCGATAATTCAATCCGCTACGGCTTTGGTTTACGCTGGGCGCAAATGGGGCTATTTGAAACTTACCGCATTGCGGGCGGTGAAGCCGGTATGCGCCATTTCATTGAACAATTTGGGCCGTGNCTGTCGTGGCCGTGGACCAAGCTGATGGATGTACCAGAGCTGACCGATGGTCTGATCGACCAAATCGCAGACCAGTCTGACGACCAGTCTGGTCACATGTCGCTTCGAGAACTGGAACGGGCACGTGACAACAATCTGGTCTCAATTTTGCGTGGCCTCAAGGCGCAGAATTTCGGCGCAGGCGCGTTGTTGAACGCCCAAGACGCNCGTATCGGCACACCTGCCGTGATGCCCGCNGATCCCGCTGGCTTGGTAGAAACGGCGCGCCGTGCCGTACCACTTGATTGGACCGATTATAATGGTCACATGAATGAGGCGCGGTATCTTCAGGCTTTTGGAGATGCGACGGATCAGTTTATGGAAATCATCGGTTGTGACGCCGGTTACATTGCGAATGGCGGCAGCTATTTTACTGCCGAAACCCATATCCGACACCTGCATGAGGTGCACGCAGGCATGCGTATTCATATCGACACCCAAGTTATCTTGGGTGATGGTAAAAAGATGCATTTGTTCCACCGGATGATGTACGACGACACACTTTTGGCGACGGGTGAACATATGTTGATCCACGTTAGCCTTGAGACACGGCGGGCGTCCAAACCGGCAGCGCATATCGCCGCGAAACTTGCTACGATTGCGGATGCGCACGCCGTTTTGCCTCTACCCGAGGGTGCGGGCAAAGCCGTGGGTGCGCGCTGATGCGTGCGCTGATCACGGCGGGTGCATCAGGCATCGGGCGGGCTATGGCGGCGGGGTTCGAGGCTAAAGGTTTTGAGGTCTGGGTCACGGATGTTGACACTGCAGCACTGGCGGATTTACCCGCCCATTGGCACTGCCACCACGTTGATGCGGCCGACGAAGTGGGTGTTGCCGCGTTGTTCGAAATGATCAAGGTGGCAGGCGGGCTTGATGTGTTGTGCGCAAATGCAGGTATTGCAGGGCCTACGGCGTTAGTTGAAGATGTCGCGCTTAGTGACTGGCAGAAATGCGTTTCTGTAAACCTCGAAGGTGCGTTCCTCGCGACGAAGTATGCCGCCCCGATGATGAAGGCCGCTGGCACAGGTGCGATTACATACACATCGTCGACGGCAGGCATCTATGGCTACCCCAATCGTGCACCATATGCGGCGGCCAAATGGGCGATCATCGGGTTGATGAAAACCACAGCGATGGAACTGGGTCCGTGGGGCATTCGTACCAATGTGATCTGTCCTGGTGCGGTTGAGGGGCCACGCATGGAAGGAGTGTTGCAACGCGAAGCTGCTGCCAAAGGCATGACCCGCGATCAAGTCTATGACGGCTATGCCGCGGGCACCTCAATGCGCAGTTTTGTGGAGGTAGAGGACGTCGCAAATATGGCCGTGTTCCTTGGATCAGATGCGGCGCGTATGGTGTCGGGGCAGGTGATCTCTGTGGACGGTCACACGGAAAACCCCGACCCTAAGGTTGAGGGCTGTTCCGCGAGCGGCCGATAAAAACCCCCGTGACATCACGTGACGAATGAATCGCTGAACGCACAAGTGGATCGAAATGGTTGGTCAGCGCGGCCACGCGGTCGCGAAACACAAGGTAGTCCTGGCCAAGGTAAATCACCGCAATTAAAAAATTCGCGTGTCATGAACACCAAAACAGACATTGAGCTTGGTTCCAATTCTACCGGCTAGGCAGCAAGTTAGGAACAAGCCTTGTTGGGATATCGCCTGCATTGCGGCCAATTCAGGCGCGGAACATTCGGCTAAGCCCACCTCTGAAGCAAACATTGAACATCACACCTTAGGTTGCTGATGTGATGAGAGCCTGTATGTTCAACTCAATTAAGAAATAAAAACGAGTGGATCGAATCCCAAAACAATGAAAAAGCGCCGAGCCACTACATAGCTGCACGCATTAGCTGTCTTGCGTAAAAATACACAAACTTGCGCAATTCTGTGTAAGCTCTTGGACAATACTCTTGTGACGCTGAGGTGATGATGTCCAACCATTCAAACTCCCTGCACACGATTCAAGAATGGCCTGACCTAGGTATTGTCCTCTCTGACGGTTGCAGGCTGTCTGCGCGGGTGTGGCTTCCCCAAAACGCGGATCATCATCCGGTTCCGGTCATCCTCGAATACCTCCCCTATCGTAAACGTGATGGCACAGCAGCGCGTGATGCGTTGACCCATCCTTGGTTCGCTAGACGCGGCTATGCTAGTGTCCGCGTCGACATGCGTGGAAATGGCGACAGTGAAGGTGTGATGGATGATGAATACTCCCCACGAGAGCTGAGCGATGCCGTTGAGGTGATCAATTGGCTTGCCGCGCAAGAGTGGTGCACCGGAAAAGTCGGCATGATGGGTATCAGCTGGGGTGGCTTTAATAGTCTTCAGGTCGCAGCATTGCAGCCTGAGTCGCTTATGGCGATCATTGCACTTTGCGCTACCACCGACCGTTACCATGACGACATTCATTATAAGGGCGGCGCGCTGCTGAACGAAAGCTTTGGCTGGTCGTCACAGATGTGGTCCTATTCCTCCCGCGCGCCTGATCCGGCTTTGCGCGACGATTGGAAAGAGATTTGGCTCAAACGGCTCGAGAATGAACCACACCTCATCTCCACATGGCTCCGCCATCAACACCGCGACGCTTATTGGGAACACGGCTCAGTCTGCGAAGACTACAGCACCCTCAAAGCCAAAGTTCTGGCGATTGGCGGTTGGGGCGACGGGTACAAAAACACGGCCCCCGCATTGGTTCAAAACGTCAACGGCGCCAAGGGCATCACTGGTCCGTGGATTCACAAATACCCGCATTTCGCCATTCCCGAGCCGCGCATTGGGTTCTTACAAGAGGCGCTGCGCTGGTGGGATTGCTGGCTTAAGGATGAACCAAATGGTGCTGATGATGATCCCGCCTACCGCCATTACCTGATGGATGGCGCCGCGCCACAGCGGTCATACTTGGCCCGCGCTGGTCGTTGGTTGGCGGATGATGCGATCGGGTGGCCGACGCAAACACTGTATTTATCGGGTCACGCTTTGGGGCAGGGGCGCGAAAAGTTTACTCGCGCTATCGCGTCCCCCCAGCATTGTGGTTTGGAAGGCGGCGAATACTTTGCGTTCTCCGCTGGTCCGGAAATGCCCGGTGATCAACGTCATGATGATGCGTATTCGTTGTGCTTTGATACAGCGCCAATTGTGCAAACCACCGACATTGTTGGCGCGCCAACTGTCAAACTCCGACTCTGCGTTGATAAATCCCAAGCGCAGATCGTTGTGCGCTTGAACCATATTCTGCCCGATGGCTCGGCTACGCGGGTCAGCTTTGGCGTGCTCAATCTCACGCAACATCTTTCACACNCTACTCCAGCGCCGCTGACACCAGATCAGGAATTTGACGTCACCCTCTGCCTCGATCATTGTGCCTACCGCATCCCAGAGGGGCACAGCTTGCGGCTTTCGATTAGCACATCCTATTGGCCGCTTCTTTGGCCNCAACCCGACGTTGCGAAAGTCACAGTGACCGCGGGCGCGATTGATCTGCAAATCCGCCCGACCGCGGTTGAGGCTGAATGGGTTTTTCCCGAACCTGACACTGATACTCCTTGGCAGATCGAAGAGCTGCGCGCACCCAAGCAAAGCCAGACGACCGAAACAGATATGAACACTGGTATCATAACCGTACATATCGATCGCGATGACGGAAAACGCCGCGATAGCGATCATGGCTTGATCAGTGGTAGCCGCTCGTGTGAGTGGTGGATAATTCATCCCGATGATCCTTTGAGCGCACATGCCAAGACCCACTGGACACAAGAAATGGAGCGTGAAGATATCCGCTTACGGACGGAAACAACTAGTGAAATGTGGTCAGATGCAGCGAACTTTTATGTCAAGGGTCGCGTGNTGGCCTACGAAAATGATAAATTGATCTACGACCGCAAAGTTGAAGATACGATCCTGAGAAACTTCATTTAACGGGGCCTCATCCGTTTTCCGCAGGGATAAAGACCACTTAATCTGGCTAACTGATACTCGCTATCATTCTAGCCTNATAATGTGGCTATTTTAACGAATTAGTTGCTAAGCAGAGAATTTGATTTGCCCAACATAACTATTCTTTTAGCCAAGCAAAAATGAGTTAACAGAATACTTTCTTTTGCGCACATATGGATGCAAACTATCCGTCTAGACTATCTGCCCGCGGAATCGTGGGCTAAATGGGAGAGAACGATGACAGATCAAATGGACTATTTTAAAAAACGCGCTGCATTGGGCCTGATCGGCCGCCGCGAATTCATGGGCCGTATGAGCGCCGTTGGCGTTACTGCGATTGCGGCACAGGGTATGCTGGCAAGCGCTGTACATGCTGCGGGTCCGCAAAAGGGCGGCACAATGAAAGTCGGCATCAGTGGCGGCGGATCCTCTGATAGCCTTGATCCAGCACTTTCCGCGAATCAAACTCAGGGTATGGTGTCGCGCATGTGGGGTGAACCACTGCTCGAACTTGCCGATGATGGCGGCCTCGAAAATCGTCTGGCCGAAGAATATAGCGCCTCTGCCGATGCAAAAACTTGGACATTCAAAATCCGCTCTGGTGTGCAGTTCTCGAACGGCAAGACGCTGACCGCTGACGATGTGATGGCAACAATGGCCCGCCATTCTGGTGACGAAACAGAATCAGGCGCGTTGGGTATCATGCGCGGTATTTCGAACATGAGAGTTGATGGCGATATGTTCATCATCGAACTGGAAACAGGCAACGCCGACCTTCCATATCTGTTGACCGACTATCACCTACTGATTCAGCCAAACGGTGGATCTGATGATCCGACTGCGGCTGTTGGTACAGGTCCGTATGTTCTGAAATCTTCCGAACCGGGTGTCCGCTTTGTGTTTGAACGCAATGACAACCACTGGGCTGGTGAAGGTAATGCCTCAACAATCGAACTGCTTGTGATCAACGATGATACTGCACGTATGGCCGCACTTCAGTCTGGTCAGATCCACATGGCAAACCGCGTTCCACCACGGACTGCAGGCCTTGTTGGACGTGGGCCAAACGTCACAGTGCACAGCAAGTCTGGCCCAGGCCACTATGTGTTCATCGCGCATACAAACACATCACCATTCGACAATCGTGATGCTATGTTGGCGCTGAAATACGGTATGAATCGTCAGGAAATGGTCGACAAAATTCTGTTCGGCTACGGCTCTGTCGGTAACGATACACCGATCAATGCGTCTTACCCTCTTTTCACAGAGCTGGAGCAGCGCGAATACGATCCTGACAAAGCAGCGTTCCACTGGAAAAAGTCAGGTCAAACTGACCCNATCCTGTTACGCACATCTGACAACTCGTTCCCGGGCGCGCCAGATGCAGCAGCATTGTTCCAGCAGTCGCTCTCTGCGGCGGGTGTGCCACTTGAGGTCAAGCGCGAGCCGAACGACGGCTATTGGTCAGAGGTTTGGAACAACAAGCCCTTCTGCACCAGTTATTGGTCTGGCCGTCCGGTTCAGGATCAGATGTATTCAACTGCTTATCTGTCGACCGCTGACTGGAACGACACGCGTTTCAACAACGAACAGTTCGACCAGCTTTTGGTTGCAGCACGTGGAGAAACCAATGTTGCTACACGGACGCAGATGTATGCTGACATGGGCACAATCGTGCACAATGAAGGCGGTTTGATCTGCCCGATGTTCAACGACTTCATTGACGCGACAACTGATAAGGTTGCCGGTTGGGGCGATACAAAAGGCTTCTCTATGATGAACCTTTATGCGCCTGTTAAGATGTGGGTCACTGCCTAATATGCATCCTGCTATGAAACTTGTTGCCCAGCGTCTTGCGCTGGGCATATTTCTTTTATTCCTCGTCTCAATTCTCATTTTTGCAGGAACTTTGATCTTGCCGGGGGATGTGGCGCAATCCATTCTGGGCCAATCGGCCACGCCAGAAGCATTAGCGAACATGCGTGAAAAACTAGGCCTGAATGAGCCACCGATGACACGCTATCTCGATTGGCTTGGCGGCATTTTGACCGGTGATTTGGGCACGGCCCTGACTAATGGCCAAGACATCGCTACAAGCATAGGAAGCAGGCTCGGTAATACGCTATTCCTTGCGTTCTGGGCTGCTGTTGTCTCTGTACCGCTTGCAATTTTCCTAGGCCTTGTTGCCGTGCGTTACCGCGATCGCTGGCCTGATAAGCTGATTTCCGGCATCACACTGTCCACAATTTCCATCCCCGAATTCCTGATCGGCTACGTGCTGATGTATTTCGTTGGCGTGAAACTGGGCTGGGCCCCAACGGTCGCCACTATCTATGACGGCATGTCATTGGGCGAAAAACTCAACGCCATTTCTTTGCCTGTAATGGTACTCACGCTCGTGGTTCTTGCGCACATGATGCGCATGACACGCGCGGCGATCCTCAACGTGATGCAATCGGCTTATATTGAAACGGCCGAATTGAAGGGCCTGACGATGTTCACAATCATCTGGCGCCACGCGTTCCCGAACTCTATCGCACCCATCGTAAACGTTGTGATGCTCAACCTTGCCTACCTCGTTGTCGGCGTTGTCGTCGTCGAAGTGGTGTTCACCTATCCCGGCATGGGCCAGTATTTGGTTGATCACGTGAGCAAGCGTGACTTGCCCGTCGTGCAAGCCTGTGGCCTGATCTTTGCCTCCGTTTATATCGGGTTAAACATGGTCGCTGATATCGTCTCAATCCTGTCGAACCCACGCCTGAGGCATCCAAAATGATCAAAAATATTCCTTTCGCGGCGATGGTTGGCCTGTGCTTTACNGCGCTTTATTTCTTCGTGGCGCTCTTTGCGCCTTTGATCGCCCCCTACGGCATGGCCGAAATTGTGGGCGAGGTTTGGGAGCCCGCCAGCGCGGATCATTGGTTCGGTACCGACAACATCGGGCGCGATCTACTAACCCGCATGATCTACGGTGGGCGCACAACGATTTTCATCGCAACGATGGGTACGATCCTGTCATTCGTCACAGGATCTGTGCTTGGCTTCCTCGCGGCCGTGTTGGGCGGCTGGGCCGATCAGCTCATTAGCCGCTTTGTCGATCTCGTCATGTCGATCCCGTCACTTATTCTCGCGCTTGTAATCCTGTCGGTGATGCCTGTTACCGTACCGGTACTGATTGTCGTNATGGGCCTGCTTGATGCAACCCGCGTGTTCCGTCTGGCGCGTGCCGTGGCTGTGGACATCGCCGTGATGGATTACGTCGAAGCCGCGACACTGCGTGGTGAAGGTGGCGCATGGGTGATCTTCCGCGAAATCCTACCCAACGCCCTCAGCCCGCTTGTCGCTGAAATGGGCCTGCGCTTTATCTTCATGGTGCTGTTTATCTCGACCCTGTCGTTCCTCGGCCTTGGTGTGCAGCCACCGATGGCTGACTGGGGCGGCATCGTGAAGGAAAACAAAGACGGGATAGTCTACGGCATCGGCGCCGCGCTGTGGCCTGCTGTTACCATCGCTACACTGGCCATTAGTGTGAACCTTGTCGCGGATTGGATCCTCAACCGCACCACATCACTTAAGGGGGGACGCGGATGACAGATCCACTCGTCAAAGTCCGAGATCTGAAAATCGGTGCGACCGTCTATCCGCCCAATGCTAAGCCGCATGACATCGCCATTGTGCATGACGTGTCGTTCGATCTGGAACGTGGAAAAGTGCTGGGTTTGATTGGTGAATCTGGTGCGGGTAAATCTACCATCGGCTTGTCTGCAATGGCGTATGGACGTGGTGGCGTTCGCATCACAGGCGGCGAGGTTTGGGTCAATGGCCGCAACCTGCTGGAAACGACAAATTCTGACCTGCGCAAATTGCGCGGGGGCGAGGTGACGTATGTGTCCCAATCCGCCGCCGCATCGTTCAACCCCGCGCGCCAGATCATGGAACAAGTGATCGAAGCTGCGGTTCATCAAAAGAAGGTCAACAGGGCCGAGGCGCAGAAACGCGCTGTTGACCTGTTCCGGACACTTGGCTTGCCTGATCCTGAAAACATCGGTTCACGCTTTCCGCACCAAGTTTCCGGTGGTCAACTGCAACGCTGCATGACCGCCCTCGCGCTATGTCCACAGCCTGATCTGGTGGTGTTTGATGAGCCAACAACAGCGCTTGACGTGACCACACAAATCGACGTGCTGATGGCGATCAAGGCCGCGATCCGCGATACCGGTGTTGCCGCGCTCTACATCACCCACGATCTCGCGGTTGTCGCACAAGTCAGCGATGATATCATGGTCCTCCGCTTAGGCAATACTGTCGAATATGGCACCACTGACCAGATCATCAACAACCCGCAAGAAGACTACACCAAGGCGCTGGTGTCCGTTCGCTCTATTGACCACGAGGAAAAAGTGCCATCCGATAAGCCGCTCTTGCGGGTCGAAAATATCACCGCGCGGTATAAAGGGACGAATGTAGACGTGCTGTCTGATGTGAATGTCGAATTGCACCCCGGTCAAACGCTCGCCGTTGTCGGCGAAAGTGGTTCCGGCAAATCCACGCTCGCACGCGTGATCACGGGCCTGCTGCCGCAAACGGCGGGCGACATCACATTCGATAGCCGCGCACTGCCACGCGCGCAAAAGGCGCGACGCCGCGACGACCTACGCGAATTGCAGATGATCTATCAAATGGCCGACACCGCGATGAATCCCCGCCAAACCGTTGGCACGATCATCGGTCGTCCGCTCGAGTTTTACTTTGGCTATAAGGGCGCTGAAAAGCGCCAGAAAATCCTGGATCTACTGGATAAAATCGAGATGGGCCCAGAGTTTCTGGACCGTTACCCAGCCGAGCTTTCAGGCGGTCAAAAACAGCGCGTCTGTATCGCNCGCGCGCTGGCNGCCAGACCCAAGCTGATCATCTGTGATGAGGTGACTTCCGCGCTAGATCCGCTGGTCGCTGATGGCATTCTCAAACTGCTGCTCGATCTGCAAAAACGCGAAGACGTGGCCTATCTCTTCATCACCCATGACCTAGCCACCGTCCGGGCCATCGCCGACAGCATCGCTGTGATGTATCAGGGCAAAGTCGTGCGCTACGGCCCCAAGAGCGGAGTACTCGCGCCACCGTTCGACGATTACACCGATCTGCTGTTAAGCTCCGTGCCGGAAATGCGTCTCGGCTGGCTTGAAGACGTCGCCGCGCACCGCAAAATGGAAGCGGCGGGCAACTAAGCCCCCGCGATAAACCCCACGACATGTTCCACGATCATGGATGGCACTGCACCTTCTAGATCGTGCCCCATGCCCTCAATCTCGATCAGTTGTGCATCCGTAATCCGGGTCGCAATATCGCGTCCGTGTTCAATCGGCAGCAACGTATCCGCCGTCCCGTGGATTACTAAAACTGGCGTATTGATACTGGCCAAATCACTTTCACGCCCACGCCCTGCGACCATAGCCGCATACTGCCGCTCAACTCCCGCGGGTTCATAACACCTATCATAGGCGGCACCGATCAACGCCGCACGTGCTGCCGCATCAAAAGGATAGCTGGGGCTGAACCACGCGTAATCGGACTTGAGCGAATTAGCGACCACAGTCGCGCGGTCATGGGACGCGGGTTCTTGCCTCATCAACTCCCAAACCTTGGGCTTGGCAGGTGGTAAATCATCCGCCCCGCTTGACGACATTACAATCGTCGCGTTCAACACCCGATCCGCATGATCCACCAGCAAACGCTGCGTAATCATACCACCCATCGAAATTCCGAACACATGCGCCCGCGCGATTTCCAAGGCATCCAATACTCCAACCGCATCCAAGGCCATATCGTCGGTTGAATAGGCCACGCCTGCAAATTTCTGCGATAGCCCCGTGTCACGGTTGTCGAACGTCACAACGTGGAAACCGCGCTGCACAAACCCGTCGATCAACGCGTCGGGCCAATGGATTAATTGCGACCCCAGCCCGCGTATCAGCAACATCACCGGATTGCCCTTGTCTCCATGCTGTTCAACCTCAACCGTGATTCTGTTTGCAATCATCGCTGGCATGGTTTTCTCCTTCGTGCGGTTGTCGTGATGCCACCACATACCGCCACCCCGCGCAAGCGAAGAG
>JGI26088J50261_1000891_pt1 | contig 16851 bp, 17 predicted proteins | sample SaaInl1SG_22_DNA_FD_50261 | JGI IMG/M metagenome (IMG submission 50261)
GGATATTCGTGTCACCGTCGTCGCCACTGGTTTGGCGCGCGCTGCTGCCAGACGCCAAAGCCCGCCGCTGACCGTGTTGCGTACGGGTACGGACAATATGCCTGTTAACGCTAACGCGGCGAGCGGCGACCAAGGCGGCTACGCTGGCTTGCCAACCAATGCACCGCGCGTTTGGCATACCAACCGAACCCACGCGAGCGAGCGTGTGAATGCCTTGTCGTCAGGCGGGATGGAAGACTTTGAAATCCCTGCTTTCTTGCGTAAGCAAGCCGACTAAGGCGTTCAGTACGAAAGGCCATCGCGAAGACCGTAAAATGGTCACATGCTGAATCAAAGAACCCTCAAATCACTGACGCGAGCCACCGGCGTGGGCTTGCACAGTGGCGAGCGGGTCGAATTGACCCTGCGTCCTGCGCAGGTCAATACCGGCGTGGTCTTTCGGCGTGTCGACTTACCGCAGCCTGTTGATATACCGGTGAACGCCGAGGCGGTGACCGATACACGCCTCGCGTCGACCCTATCCAAGGATGGTGCGCGGGTGTTGACGGTTGAGCACCTGATGTCGGCGCTGTCGGGTCTGGGTATTGACAACGTGTATGTGGATATTTCCGCTGAAGAGGTGCCGATCTTAGACGGCTCCTCGCGTCGTTTGTCTACCTGCTTCAAAGCGCTGGCGTGGTGCTACAGAATGCCCCCAAGCAATTTATTCGGGTGACAAAGCCCGTTGAGGTTCGGGAGGGCGTTGGCCGCCAGGGAAAATGGGCGCGACTAGATCCGTACCATGGCTACAAACTGAAATTTGAAATTGAGTTCGCTCATCCTGCAGTGAATGCCACCGGGCAGTGTGTGGAGTTCGATATGGGTTCCGGCAGCTACGCCCGTGACATTGCACGCGCACGCACCTTTGGCTTTACCCGCGACGTCGAGATGATGCGCGCCAACGGCTTGGCTTTGGGGGGCGGCTTAGACAACGCCATCGTCATGGACGACGTGAAGGTGTTAAATGCCGATGGCTTGCGATTTAACGATGAGTTTGTGAAGCACAAGATATTGGACGCCATGGGCGATCTCTACATATTAGGTAAACCACTCTTGGCCGCCTACAGCGCTTACCGTTCGGGCCACGCCATGAANAACCAACTTTTGCGTGCCCTGCTCGCACAACCCGATGCGTTTGAGGTGGTGTCGTTTGATGATGCACACGCTGCGCCCATAGGCTTTGCCAAGCCACTGCAAGCGTGGTAGCGTAACCCTATGATCATTGCTCGTTTTCTCGTTTTTGGTGCCTTAGGCTTTTCGTTGTTGGGCTTGGTGATGTACATGCTCACAGGGGATAAGCGCTTTCAGCGCGCCGCACTAATCGTTCTTAAGTGGACGCTTTTCGCCAGCTTGGGATTCTTTGCGGTATTGATCGGTCTCAACCTCAGCGAGCCCGCAACCTAACGCTAAACCCGCAAGTCCGGCGAGACCTGCAAGATCTGCACTGCCGGCGCCCTCAATAGTGCCTACCGTCTTTAAAGGCGGCACTTTTTCTGGCTTGCGTAGCCGTGACGCGGTTGATTGCCGCTGTGGTCTTAGCGACCTGCGCGTGCATGATGGCAAGGCCGAGTGCATCTGCGGCGTCGGGGCCGGGCAAGCTTGGTAAGTTCAGGATGCGTTTCACCATTTCTTGAACCTGAGATTTGGCCGCCTTGCCGTAGCCGACTACCGCCTTCTTCATCTGTAGCGCGGTGAACTCGCTCACCGGCAAATCCCGCGAAACGAGGGCGGTTAGGCATGCGCCGCGTGCTTGCCCCAGCATGAGCGTCGCCTGCGGGTTGACGTTGACAAAGACAATTTCCAACGATGCACTGTCGGGTTGATACGTCGTGATGACCTCGTTTATGCCATCAAATAATATTTTTAGTCGCGCCGGTAGCAGTTGGCTCGCCGCACCCGTCTTAATGGTCCCGCTCGCCACGTAATGCAAGTGTGACGCTTCGCTGTCTATGACACCGAAGCCTGTGCACTGTAAGCCAGGGTCAATGCCGAGTATGCGTGTCATGGTGCACCCTGCTTGTTTGGTTTCGATGGGGGTAAGCTGACCTGNGCCATGCGGGCTTGAATGGTGNTGGTGCGTTGGCGCAAGTAACCGGACCGTGGCCTGTCTTCATAAAAGCGTGGGTTTGGAAGCATGACGGCTAGTTTTGCCGCTTCACGGGTATTTAACTTAGCCGCCGACTTCCCGAAATAACGTTGACTGGCAGCCTCTGCTCCGAACACGCCTTCGCCCCATTCAACGCTGTTGAGGTAAATGGTGAGTATCCGGTGCTTGGGTAGTAGCGCCTCTAAAGCGAAGGTCAAGACCAACTCTTGTCCTTTGCGCAAAAACGTGCGCTCGCCTGATAAAAACAAATTTTTGGCGAGTTGCTGCGTTATGGTCGACCCACCGACAACCCTTGGTTGCTTGGCGGTCGCTGTCTTCTTGGCTTTGGCAGCCAGCCGTGCTTCTGCGGATTTGTTGCGTTGCCAAGCGCCGCGGATCGCTTCCCAGTCAACGCCGATATGCGTAAAAAACTCCCCATCTTCTGAGGCAATGACGGCGCGACGCAGGTTGTCTGAGATCGCTTCCGCAGGCACCCACCGCTGCCGCCATGCAATCGGAAAGCCATCGCGCTCAACGAGTTTGAGTGCTTGGGTGCGTTGCAAGCTCGTGGATGCGGGGTCTACCCAATTGAGCGTGAAGATAGCCGCTAGCGCGAACAGTTGTAACGCTACAAAGGCCCATAGGGTCCAGGTCAACGTACGCCGGATCACGCCAAAACGCTCGATACGTTTAAAGAGGCTGTTCTTTTTTCGGGGTCCCATTGCTAACGTCGCTTATTTAGGCGCTTGGAGTGTCGCGCTAACCGTTTGGTCTTGCAGAAAGTTAAATCGCGTGATCACGGTGAGCTCATCAGCAGATGCACGTAGCGCGGTATCAAAAGACTTAAAGCGCATAGCGTCAAGCAGCGCGAGGGCGTGTAAGTTGAGTACCGAATTAGATGCGGCCTGTAAGATCTGCCTATCCAATACCCGTCCGTCATGGTTCACGGTGATGGCCATCACCAACGTGCCGTATTGGCGCGCGCCGTTAACACTGGGGAAGCGCTGGGTACCGACCGCTTCGATGTGATCGCGCATGGCATCAAAGTACCGGGCGTAAACGGCTGCCTGCGTGGCTGGGCTGATGAATCGACGTTTGGGGCGCTGGTTGCTCTCTAATATGGCGTTTTCTAGTTTGGCGATGTGGGCGAGCATTTGGAGACGCTCAGCCCGCGCATTGGCTGCTTGCTCGGTGCCCGCCTCGTCGACGGAGTCAATCGTTGGCGCGGGTAAGCGGGTCTCAATCAACGACCGCTTGAGCGTGGTCAGAAGGGTGCGCTCCTGTACCGCCAACTGCGCCAGCGAAATCTTTGCAGCGCTCGCGCCCTTTGGGGCTGCCGCATCGTCAGCGCCTGGCTTTGCATCAGCGGTACCGCTTTGCTTACGCGGCTGCGGTTTGTCTGGTGACTGAGCGATCGCTTGCTGCGCCTCGCCACCACCGGCTAAGTCAACCTGCGCAATCGCCTGCGCGATATTGGGGCGCTCATCACTCTTTGCGTTGACCAAAACCACATCGATGCCGCGATCCGCAACATCCCGTACGCGGCTGTTTGGTTGCGTGTCGCCAATAAGTAGCAAGGACGCGTGTAACGCGACCGAGGCAGCAAGGGCGGTGCGCAGTAGCATACAGGTTGCTAGGCCTTAGTCGCCTCGCCTGCGGCGTTGACATCGCTTGCAGGCTTGTCGTCTTCAGTTAGGTCGATAGCGATTTGCAAACCGACCGCTGTGTTTCGTTGTCATCGTCATCGCTGACGTCCGTGTCGTTAGACGCAGACGCGCCGGTGCCGTCAACATCAAGTCGCTCAACGACCTGACCCGATACCTCGAGCGCCATGAGGTCAACAGCGCCCAAAGCGACCCGCACCCGTGCGCCGCGCGGCAAGCCCTGAGCACCCATGACGGGGAGAACCAGCGGGAGACCATCGGTTCTGACCCAGTCCTCCTTAAACACGCTGGCATCGCAAACCGTGATGGCATTTTGTTCTAGATGGCGTAGCGTCCAGTAGCGCTCCAGCGCATTTTGGAATTGGTTGTAAGCCGCGTAGTTGGCCTCGAAGCCGCTAATGATGGCGAACAAGGCGGCGTCTTTTGGCTTGAACGGTGCGACCAGCGCCGCTGTCGTGCCATGGCGTACGCAAGCGATGAGTTGCCATTGGTTAACGAGGTCTGCGTAACGGCGCAGTGGCGAGGTGCTCCACGCGTAAGCGGGTACGCCAATGCCCGCATGCGGGGCCAACTTGGTGCCCATGCGGACCTTATTGCCCGGGGCCAAGCTGGCTTGTGAGCGGTAGATGCCGGGCACCCCCATTTGTCCCAGCCATTGTCCCCACGTACTGTTCGCCACAATCATGGCTTCCGCCACGATGAGGTCCAGCGCTGATCCGCGTGGGCGAACCGAGATATGAACCGTTTCCTCACCGGTTGGCAGTGCGTCTGCCCCGTTGGGCTTGTCGAGTTTGAAGTTGTAGTCAGGGCGGTTAAATATTTCGGGTTTACCGCGAACAACTTCGCGTTGTGCCTTCAGGTGTTTGGCCAAGCCGTTGAGCCAACGCAACTCATTGCCCCAAGTTGGCAAGGGGCTAGGCGCATCGACGGCCTCAAAAAAGGCATCGTTGAACACATCACCCAGTTGGTCATGGCGCAGGTTCTCAGCAATGGGTACGCGCTCGAGTTTGGTCACCGTGTCGATGACGCTGTAGTCGGACGCGTTAAAGGTGATGTACAGCGACAGCGCCGGACAATCTTGGCCTTGCGCCAAGGTGTAGGCGGCCACAATATCATCCGGCAGCATGGTGATTTTGTAGCCAGGCATGTAGACGGTCGACATGCGTTCACGCGCGATATGGTCAATCGCGTCATCGGGGGTAATCGCGAGACCCGGCGCCGCGATGTGCACCCCCAAGGTCACTTGCGCAGAACCCAAGCCAGTGACGGACAAGGCATCGTCGATTTCCGTCGTATTCGAGTCGTCTATTGAAAACGCGCGCACGGACGCAACAGGTAAGGCCGCGGTGTCAATGGCGGGCGCACTGACGCTGGGGAAACCAATGCCTTTGGGGAATTGATCGAAGAGGAAGCGTTGCCAGTGGAATTCGAACGCACTGCCTATCCCGCCTGCGCGCTCGATTAGCGCGAGCGGCCCCAACTGGGCCTGCTTGCTTGCGGCGACAACCGCCTTGTACTCGGCTGCATTTTTATCGGGTTTGAACAAAATGCGGTAGAGCTGCTCACGGATGGCCTCTGGGCAAACGCCGTCCACGAGCTCTTGCGTCCAGGCATCGGTTTGCGCTTGTATGGCTTCGCGTTTGGCAATACCCGCCAACGCTTGCTTCAAAACATCTTCGCTTGCCTTTTTGAAGCGACCTTTGCCAGCGCGTCGGAAGTAGTGGGGTGCCTCGTACAAGCGGAACAGGGCAGCAGCCTGTTGGACCATGCTTGGCTTTTCTCCAAAATAGTCAGTGGCCAGATCGGCAAAGCCAAACTCCGCGTCGCCAGCGCACTCCCACGCTAGGTCAAGGTCAATCTCGCTGGCGTGCAACTGGCCTTGGCTAATGAGGGTGGCGGGCTCCGGCGACTCAAAGCGCATTACGCCGTGGCTGGCTTTCACTTTTTGTCGCTTACCCGACGCCAGCTCCACTTGGGAGGAGGTCTCGGACTCGGACATTATTCTGCCGGCTAAAAACTTGCCAGCGTCTTCAAACAGTAGGTACATGGCCACATTGTCCCATGGCTGAGGCGTAGATCTAAGTGGACTTTAGGCTCAAAAATGCCGCGATGTGGGCCAACCAGGGCTCGAAATCGCTGAGTGCATGGTCGCCGCCTTCCAGCAGGCGCAGGTCTGCAGCCTCATAGTGTTGGGCCATTTCACGCCAGTCCAAAACCTCATCGCCCTTGGCAACGATCGCCAAGGTGTTGGTGGGCACATCGCAGGCCGCGAGTGCCAAGCCTTGTAAGGCTGCAAGGTCGTCTTGGCTGAAGGTCATGGTTTGTGTCGGGTCGTGCCACATCGGGTAGGTGCCAACCAAGCGATCGCCGTGCAGCCAAGGCGTCACTGCGGGGTTGATCACGACGCTGGGCCATCCCCGCGCGTGGGCGATGAAACTGGCATACAGGCCGCCCAGACTAGAGCCCATGACGGCGGAGGTCGTGGGTGGCCAGTCCGCGACCAAGTGCGTAATCTGCGCCATGGCGCTGGTGGGAGAGGCCTCCAAGGCGGGGCAGGCCCACACCACATCGGGGTAAGTCGTTACCAGCCATTCAGCCAAGCGCTTGGCCTTGGTTGATTGCGGGGATGATCGGAACCCGTGTAAGTAAAGTAGGTGTGTGGTGTGCATAGCCGTCTCTAGAGCGGATAATAACGCCTATGTCTGTGGTGATTAGAAATTCCAGCTGGTCTACGCGTTTAGCGCCATGGTTTGTCGGCTTTGATTTGCCGCTGCTGCTGGCTGTGCTGGCGTTGGCCGCCATCGGATTAGCGACCATGTATTCGGTTGGTTTTGATCACGGTACGCGCTTTGCCGACCACATGCGCAACATGGGCATCGCCGCGGCGCTGATGTTTGTCATTGCGCAAATGTCCCCGTACCGCTTGTTGACCTTGGCGGTGCCCCTGTACACCTTAGGGGTGGCCTTGTTGGTCGCGGTCGCCGTGTTTGGGTTGACCAAAAAAGGCGCACAGCGTTGGCTCAATGTCGGTGTGGTCATTCAGCCCAGCGAAATCATGAAGATTGCCATGCCCCTGATGNTGGCNTGGTGGTTTCAGCGGCGCGAGGGGCAGATGCGCGTGTTGGACTTTTTTGTTGCGAGCTTGCTCCTTGTCATCCCCGTGGGNTTGGTCTTGGCCCAGCCTGACCTGGGCACGGCACTGTTGATTTTGGCGTCGGGGCTATTCGTTATTTACTTCGCTGGTCTCAGTTGGAAGCTCATCATCCCGCCACTGGTCATTGCCNTAATCGGCATTGTGGTGTTGGTTCTCATGGAGTCCACGCTCTGTGCCAAGGGNGTGGATTGGGTGGTCCTGCGCGACTATCAAAAGCAGCGGGTCTGCACCTTGTTAGACCCTTATCAAGACCCTCTGGGTAAAGGCTTTCACATCATCCAAGGCATGATCGCCATCGGCTCAGGGGGCGTATTTGGCAAAGGCTTCATGCAAGGAACGCAAACCCATTTAGAGTTTATTCCTGAGCGCACCACCGACTTTATATTCGCCGCCTTTGGGGAAGAGTTTGGCCTTGTTGGAACGGCCGTTTTGGTGTTTGGCTTGGTCTTCCTAATTGTGCGTGGTCTTACGATCGCGATCGAGGCCCCCACCTTATTCGCGCGGTTGCTGGCGGGCTCAATCACGCTTAATTTCTTTGTCTATGGCTTCGTCAACATGGGCATGGTCAGTGGCATCCTGCCTGTGGTGGGTGTCCCGTTACCGTTCATCAGTTACGGCGGAACGGCCATGGTCACTATGGGCTTAGGGCTGGGCATACTGCTATCGATCGGTCGCACCAAGCGGCTGATGACGCGCTAGATGGCCAGCGCAATGCCCTGTTGCCCGCTACATCACAACACGCTGGAGGCTCGCCTGTTATGACCCAACCCGTTTCTGCGCCAAAACACAACCACGCCGTGGCCAATACGTTACAGGGGGACGCTGACCCATCCCGCCAGTGGCTACCCCTGAACCCCTTACCGACGCTCGGTTTTGTTGGCGTGGGCAATATGGGCATGGGTATGCTCACGCGTTGGCGTTCGCTTGGGGGGCCAGCGGTTGTCTTTGACATGGATTCCGTGCGCATGGGGCAGGCTAAGGACCTGGGTGCGACCACCGTGGGTGACGCTGCGGCAGTCGCGGCCGCGTTGCCCTCGCAGGGATTGCTGGTCGTCTGCGTGGTCAACGGCGACGATTGTCGCGATGTGCTGTGGGGCCCTCAGGGCGCGGTGTCTGCCATGCAGNCGGGACAAACGGTATTGCTCACACCGACGCTTAGTCCCGATGACGTCTGTGACTTTGCGAAACAATTGGCGGTGCAAGGCATACACCTGATTGATTCCCCCATGTCTGGCGGGCCTGTGCGCGCAGGTCAGGGCCTCATGAGTCTGATGGTGGCAGGTCCCACACGGGCTGACTGGTGGGCGGTATTGCAGCGCTTGGCAGACCCGGTCTTCGACTTGGGTGATACCGTGGGCGACGGTGCCAAGACCAAGCTCGTGAATAATTTACTTGCGGGTATCAACCTCGTTGCCGCTGCGCAGGTCATGACTATGGCGCAAAAAATGGCCCTCGATCCTGCNCGGACCCTGGCTGTGATGGCCCGGTCCAGTGCGCAAAGTTGGATCGCAAGCGACCGCATACAGCGTGTTTTGGACGGTGACNCTGTGCCGCAGGCCCACATGGGCTTGTTGGCCAAAGACACGCGCCTAGCGGTNGCGGCAGGACACNCCGCTGGCGNGGAGTCTGCGTTGGGCCTTTTGGCGGAGGCCGCGTTCGCCGAAGCCATGGCACAAGGCTACGCCCAATCAGACGACAGTGCCATGTGGCCCTTCATGCAAACCCTTGCTGGCNTAAAGGGTACACAGAGCTGACCCGTTCTTCCTACAATAGACCTTATGATTTCACGCGAACCAACGATAGAGCGCCTAGCCACGGCACACGATTACTTGCTTTCTCCCCATGGGTTGACGGAGAAACACCTGCGCAAAGCCCTGAGCGACATGCTCGCCACGGGCGTTGATGACGCCGACCTGTACTTTCAATACACCCGCTCCGAGGGCTGGAGTTTGGAAGAGGGCATTGTGAAAAGCGGCAGCTTTTCCATTGANCAAGGCGTGGGTGTGCGGGCCGTTAGCGGTGAGAAAACGGCTTTTGCCTATTCTGATGACCTGTCTTGGTCATCCCTGCACGACGCGGCGATGGCGGTGCGAACTATTTCTAACCAAGGGACGCAGACCCGGGTCAAGATGCCTAGCAAGCGCNTCGCGCCCGCACGGCAGCTCTATATGCCGACGGACCCCACGCAAACCTTGGATAGCGCGCGCAAAGTGGCCCTCTTAGAAAAGGTCGAAAAGCTGGCTAAGCAGCGTGACCCCCGCATCGTCCAAGTCATGGCCAGTTTAGGCAGTGAGTTTGAGGTGGTGCTCATTGCGAGAGCGAATGGGTTGATGGCGGCGGACGTTCGNCCCCTGTCCCGTCTATCGGTCACCGTGATTGCGAAGCAGGGTGAACGTCGTGAGGTTGGCAGCGCCGGGGGCGGTGGTCGCTTGGGGTTGGACATGTTTGATGACGCCTTGGTTCAGCAATACGTGGACGAGGCCGTGCAAGCGGCCCTAACAAACTTAGATGCACGTCCGGCGCCTGCTGGCGAAATGACGGTGGTGTTGGGCTCAGGCTGGCCGGGTATTTTGCTGCATGAGGCGATTGGCCATGGCCTAGAAGGTGACTTCAACCGCAAGGGCTCTAGCGCTTTTGCTGGTCGTATTGGCGAACGTGTTGCTGCAAAAGGGGTCACGGTGCTTGATGACGGCACCATTGCGGATCGCCGTGGCTCACTCAACATTGACGATGAAGGCAACGCCACGCAGCGCAATGTCTTGATCGAAGACGGCATCTTGCGTGGCTACATTCAAGACAACCTCAATGCGCGCTTGATGGGCGTTGCGCCCACAGGTAACGGTCGCCGTGAAAGCTATGCCCACGTGCCCATGCCTCGCATGACCAATACCTATATGTTGGGGGGCGATAAGACGCCCGAAGAAGTCATTGCCAGCATGGACAAGGGCTTGTATGCAACCAACTTCGGNGGTGGGCAGGTGGATATCACNTCGGGCAAATTTGTGTTTTCTGCCAGCCAAGCGTGGTGGGTAGAGAAAGGCAAGTTGCAATACCCAGTTAAGGGTGCCACCATCGTGGGCAACGGACCAGACGCTTTGACCCGAGTGAGCCTAATAGCCAACGATATGCGCCTTGACAGTGGCGTAGGAACCTGCGGAAAAGAGGGGCAGAGTGTGCCGGTTGGTGTGGGCCAGCCCACCTTGCGGATTGATGGTTTGACCGTTGGCGGAACGGCGTAGACGGTTGAGAAGACCGTGATTTGATATCCATATCTTGTGCTATATTCCATGACATGAAGTCTCAGTCATTTTTCTTTAGCTATTTTTTTATCTCACGCGTAACCGGCGGTCGAGAGACATTAGCGTGAAGAAAAGCTACTGATTCTTAAAAAACCGTCGGACCCCGGCGGTTTTTTTTTGTTTAACCCTGAGTCACAGGTCAAGTCTGTGGCATCGCTCATTTGAAACCCGCGCAAAGGCGCGACGTGTAAAGGAAACATCATGACGGCGTCAAAAAACGGTATCTCCCAGCAGTCAACTTCCTCTTGGTACAGCCAAGTGGACAGGACCAGTGAGACCGATGACGAGCGGATCCGTGGCATCAATGTGCTGCCACCGCCTGAGCACTTGATTCGCTTTTTCCCAATCGCCGGTAGCGCGACGGAAAAGCTGATTGCGAAGACACGTTTAAGCGTCAGAAATATTTTGAGTGGCAAAGATGACCGGTTGTTGGTGGTCATGGGGCCTTGCTCGATTCATGATCCCGCTGCAGCAATCGCCTATGCGCACCAGCTCAAAGCATTNCGCGATCAGTACAGCGATACGCTGGAGATCGTGATGCGTGTGTATTTCGANAAGCCACGAACCACCGTGGGNTGGAAGGGGCTGATNAATGANCCCTACTTGGATGAAAGCTTCCGAATTGACGAAGGTCTGCGCATGGCGCGCCAGTTGCTGATAGAAATTAACCGTATGGGATTGCCTGCCGGTAGCGAGTTCTTAGATGTTATCTCNCCGCAATACATTGGCGANTTGATCTCTTGGGGGGCGATTGGCGCGCGTACGACAGAGAGCCAGGTTCACCGAGAGCTCGCCTCTGGCTTATCCGCACCGATCGGATTTAAAAACGGTACAGACGGGAACATCAAAATCGCAACCGACGCGATCCAAGCGGCTGCAAGACCGCACCACTTTTTATCGGTCCATAAAACCGGACAGGTTGCTATCGTGCAAACCAACGGCAACCCCGACTGTCACGTCATTTTGCGCGGTGGTAAGACGCCAAACTATGACGTTGAGAGCGTGACCAGTGCGTGTGCAGACCTGAAAGCGGCGCAGCTGCCGCAGACGGTCATGGTGGACTGTAGCCACGCCAACAGCAGTAAGAAGTTTGAGCGCCAGATGGACGTGACGAAAGACATTGCAGCGCAAATTAGTGCGGGTTCTCGTCAGATTTTTGGCGTCATGATCGAGAGCCATTTGGTGGAAGGGGCGCAAAAGTTCACGCCCGGTAAAGACGACATCAACAAACTGACCTACGGGCAGAGTATTACGGATGCGTGTATCGGCATGCCAGCGTCTGAGCGAGCGGTGGCGGCGTTGTCGGCAGCGGTAGCGGCGCGTCGTAAATTGAAATAAGTGGCGTCTGCGTTACACGGTAAAGCGTGCGGTGAGTTCAGACAGTAGTTTTTCGTGGATGCCGCCAAAGCTGCCGTTGCTCATACACACGATGCGGTCGCCGGGCCGGGCCTCGGCGACGACGCGCTGAATCAGGGCGTCTAAGTCGTCGTCGCAGATGGCTTGCGCCCCGAGTGGCGCCAGTACCTGCGCGGCATCCCACGTCAAGCCGTTGGTATAGCAAAACGCGAGGTCGGCATGCTGTAAGCTCGCAGCCAAGCGATTTTTCAGGGTGCCTGTTTTCATGGTGTTGCTCCTGGGCTCGAACACGGCAAGAATCCGTGACGTGGGGTGCGTGCGGTCCAACACGCCTCGCAAACCCGCCAAGGTGGTCTCTATGGCCGTTGGGTGGTGCGCAAAGTCGTCAATCACCTCTATGGTTTCTGCCCCGACCGCAACGCCGCCCTTGCGCTCCATGCGTCGGCGTACATTCTGAAATTGGCTTAATGCCGCACAGGCGTCGCTGGGCTTTACGCCCACGTGCGTCGCTGCGGCAAGACATGCCAAGGCATTGCGTTGGTTGTGTGCGCCACTCAAGGTCCAGTCCACATGACCCACCACGTCATCACCTCGCAGTACATCAAATTGGCTGGCCGTCCCTGCCGCGTGCCAATGAGTTTGCGTATCGCCAAACAGCGTTACGTCGCAGTAAACCCCCTGTGCAAGCACACGGGTGAGCGCGTCGCTGCCGGCTTCAGAGACCAACAAGCCCGTGCTGGGTAGGGTGCGTACAAGATGGGCGAATTGCCTTTCGATCGCGGCGAGGTCATCAAAAATATCGGCATGGTCAAACTCGAGGTTGTTCAAGATGGCCGTGCGTGGTCGGTAATGTACGAACTTACTCCGCTTATCAAAAAAGGCGGTGTCGTATTCATCGGCCTCAATGACGAATAGCGGGCGCGCTTGACCCGGGGCGGTATCTCCCAAGCGCGCTGAGACACCAAAGTTCAGGGGGACGCCGCCAACCAAGAAGCCCGGGTTACAACCCGTTTCTTGAAGCACCCAAGTGAGCATGGCTGATGTGGTGGTTTTGCCGTGCGTGCCCGCCACGGCGAGCACATGACGGCCTTGCAAAACGTGCTCACTCAACCACTGGGGCCCGCTGGTATAGGGAAGTCCCTCGTTGAGGATGCGCTCCATCAAAGGGAATGTCGGCTGGCCGTCGGCGGCCCGCGCCCGCGACACGACGTTACCAATCACGTACATGTCTGGGCGACTCGCCAACGTCTCAATTTGATCTTCATCAAAACCATCTATCAGCCCAATGCCAAGGGCGCGTAGTTGGTCGCTCATGGGTGGATACACGCCGATATCGCAACCCGTGACGGTATGACCGGCCTCTCTCGCTAAAGCGGCGACGCCGCCCATGAACGTACCGCAGATACCTAAGATGTGAATGTGCATAGGGAAATTCTAGGCGGAGAATTGCACCAATGTCACAAGGCACAATATGTTTATGAATGAACAGATGGAATCCATATTGGCCACTGCCGCTAGGCTGATTGTGGAAGAGGGCATGGAGTGGGGCGGCGCCAAACGGCAGGCCTTGGCTGATCTCGACCTGCCAAGCCGCACGCCTTTGCCTGACAATATGCAATTAGAAGTCGCGGTTAGGGCACACATAGATCTGTTTTGCCCAGACACCCAAGTAGCCGCCATGCGTGCTTTGCTGCATGCTGCACGTGATGCCATGCGAACCATGGCCGCGCACAACCCCTACCTAACGGGTGCACTTTGGCGTGGTCTGGCCACGGAGAAAAGTGATATTTTTATTCAATTGTTCTGCGAGGATGCCAAGCTCGCAGAAATTGACCTGATCAACCAAGGTGTCCGTTTTGAAACGACGGAAGTCAACGGGTTTCGTGGTCAATCCGTTGTCGCCTTGACTACGCTCGTGCGCATACCCAAATGGACGTGGCCAACTGGCATACACTGGGTTCTGTACGATGTTGACGATTTACGGGGCGCGTTAAAACCTGCCCGTGGTCGTCGTGATGGCCTTGCGGACCGTGGTGATTTGCCCGCAGTTGAGCGCATGTTGAGCGCATTCGAGTAATAGTTAAGCTTATGAACAAAGAATTCGGTGGGAAACGACGTTACTTCCTGGCTGGTGCGGTGGGGCTGGCGCTCGGTCTCGGCTTTGCCACTTGGCGCACGCGAACCACGCCCGCGACCGATACAGCGGTGCGCGACCTGTGGTTGGCAAACCTTGAGGGCTTAGATGGACAACCCGCCGCGATGCAGCGCTACCAAGGGCGCCCGCTACTGGTTAACTTCTGGGCNACTTGGTGTCCGCCTTGCGTCGAGGAGTTACCGATGATTGACGCCTTTTATCAGGAAAACAAGGATAAAGTCGCCGTTTTAGGCATCGCTGTTGACAGGTTAGATGCGGTGAAGTCATTTTTAGGTAACTGGCCAGTTAGTTTTGATATTGCCTTGGCGGGAATGGCTGGAGTTGCGCTCACCAAGTCTCTGGGTAATCCCAGTGGCGGTTTACCGTTCACCGTTCTTATTTCGTCTACAGGGGCCATCTTGGAGCGAAAGGTTGGCAAATTGTCTGAAAGTGACCTTAACCAGTATGGTTTGATGGTCTAAAAGTAGCGTCATTTGGAAAATAAGCCGCTTCGGTCGGCTTTTTTCAATTAAATGCATCTAAAAGTTCTGATTAGCATCTAAGTCAGCTCTTTATTCTTTTATCTCCGAATCAAATGATTCTGTCGTAGCGCGTCTTAACTCTTGTACACTGCGGTTATTTACTCAGGTAACCGCATTTGGAAGGCAGACCTCGCTATGGACCTACGCAAGCTAAAAACGCTGATTGATCTCGTCTCTGAGTCCAACGTATCCGAATTGGAGATAACCGAGGCAGAGGGCAAAGTTCGCATCGTCAAAAGTGACCCCCATCTGGCGCCGGCTGTTTACCAGCAGATGCCCAGTGCCCCGCCAGCGCAAGCCCCCGTCGCTGCGCCGGTGGTCGAAGCCCCTGTGGTGGCGGTTGAGACTGGCTACACGGTGAAATCCCCCATGGTCGGTACCTTCTACAGGGCGGCAAGTCCCGGTGCAGACCCCTTTGTAGAAGTCGGTGGCCAGGTGAAAGTGGGCGAGCGCCTTTGCATTGTCGAGGCGATGAAGATCTTGAATGAGATTGAGTGTGATCACGCAGGCGTCGTAACACGTGTGCTGGTGCAAGACGGCGAGTCTGTTGAGTATGGTCAGCCGCTCTTTGAGATCGAGTGACCGTGGGTATGTTTAAGAAAATTCTGATTGCGAATCGCGGCGAAATTGCGCTGCGTATCCAACGCGCTTGCAAAGAGATGGGTATCAAGGCGGTCGTCGTCTATTCNGAAGCCGATCGCGACGCGAAGTACGTCAAGCTCGCTGACGAAGCCGTCTGTATTGGCCCNGCCGCATCGGTGCAGAGCTATCTGCATATGCCGGCCCTGATCTCTGCGGCCGAGGTCACGGACGCCGAGGCGATACACCCGGGTTACGGCTTTCTGAGTGAGAACGCCGACTTTGCCGAACGCGTTGAAAACTCAGGCTTCGTGTTTATTGGCCCAACAGCCGCTTCGATTCGCCTGATGGGCGACAAGGTATCTGCCAAACAAGCCATGATTCGCTCGGGTGTCCCAACCGTCCCCGGCTCTGAAGGGGCGCTGTCTGAGGACCAAGCCGAAATTAAACGCATCGCAAAAGGCATTGGCTATCCCGTAATCATCAAGGCCGCCGGTGGTGGCGGTGGACGCGGTATGCGCGTGGTCCATACTGAGGCGGCGNTGATTCATGCGGTTCAAACGACCAAAGCAGAAGCGGGTAGCGCCTTCGGGAATCCTGCGGTTTANATGGAGAAGTTTCTCCAGAATCCACGTCACGTTGAAATTCAAGTCATTGCAGATACCCACCGCAACGCTGTGCATTTGGGCGAGCGTGATTGTTCCATGCAACGACGCCACCAAAAAGTGATAGAGGAATCNCCTGCGCCAGGAATCTCCAGACGCGCTATTGAAAAAATTGGCGAACGGTGTGCCGCAGCGTGCAAAAAAATTGGCTATCGTGGCGCTGGTACGTTCGAGTTTCTATTCGAGAACGGGGAGTTTTATTTCATAGAGATGAATACCCGCGTACAGGTGGAGCACCCCGTTACGGAGTTTGTGACTGGCATCGATATCGTTCGNACCCAAATTGAAGTGGCTGCGGGTGGCAAACTGCCATTTACCCAAAAGCAAGTCACCCTAACGGGTCACGCCATTGAGTGTCGGATCAATGCGGAAGATCCTTTCAACTTCATGCCATCACCCGGCAAGATAACGGGCTGGCATGCCGCCGGTGGCCCCGGGGTGCGTGTCGACTCCCATGCCTATCAAAACTATACGGTACCCACGCACTACGACTCTATGATTGGCAAGTTGATCGTGTATGGTGATACCCGTGAGCAGGCCTTGGCGCGCATGCGTACGGCATTGTCTGAGATGGTGGTTGAAGGTATCAAGACCAACATCCCGTTGCACCGCGAACTGATGGTTGATGCCAGCTTTATCGCAGGGGGAACCAACATTCACTATTTAGAAAAATGGCTAGAGCAGCACCCACGATAGGCCACAACGCCGTGCTCACGTGTTAGAAAGTACGTATGTATGAATTAAAGCTCTTGGCACCGCAGGATAGCGTTGAGTCACTCAGCGACGTCTTGGAGGCGCTGGAGGCGCTGAGCGTCTCCGTAGAGGACGCCGATGCGCACACGCCCGCCGAGCAAGCGCTGTTTGGTGAGCCCGATATGCCGCCCCGCAGGCCGGCTGGACGCGTTCACGCGTTAGCGCGCTGTTTGAGAGCAAGGCGCTCGCCGAGGAGGTTGCTGCGCAGTTGCCTGATATGGACTTGTTCGACGGCGCCAGCGTTCAATCCATTACGGCATTGGAAGATCAAGATTGGGTGCGCCTGACGCAGTCGCAATTTACGCCGGTAGAAATCACCCCTAGCTTTTGGATTGTGCCCACATGGCACGAGCCACCCGCGCAGGCGCAGGTATTTCTCAGGCTGGATCCCGGATTGGCTTTTGGCACGGGTACCCATCCCACCACACGCATGTGCTTGCGTTGGATTGCCGATCGCACCCACGCCGACCAGCGCGTACTTGACTACGGCTGTGGATCAGGCATCTTGGCGATGGCGGCCGCGAAATTTGGATCCACCACGATTGATGCTGTCGACATCGACCCCGCGGCGGTTGAGGCC
>JGI26088J50261_1000895_pt1 | contig 16825 bp, 15 predicted proteins | sample SaaInl1SG_22_DNA_FD_50261 | JGI IMG/M metagenome (IMG submission 50261)
ACTAGAAGGCGCGCTAAATAGAATTGTCGCCATGTCAAACTTCACCAAACAAGATATTGATTTAACACTAGCTAAGGAATCACTAAAAGATTTAATAGCTGTAAGAGGAAGACAGGTTACGGTTGAAAATATTCAAAAAACTGTTGCTGATTATTACAAAATCAAAGTGTCTGATATGGTAGGTAAAAAAAGATCAAGAAATTTCTCTAAACCGAGGCAAATTGCTATGAGTTTAACAAGAGAACTAACAAATTTAAGTTATCCAGAAATAGGAAATTATTTTGGTGGAAGACATCATACAACTATAATGCATGCTTGCGATGAGATTGAGGAGCAAAGATTGAATAATCAATCAATTGGTCAAGACTTGGGTTTTTTATCACAGGTATTAAAAGGATAAAATTGTTAATATCTTGTGCATAAATTGTGGATATCTAACTAAAAAAAACTACGTCATATTTTATACACAATTTGTCCACAGTTTTTACAAAAGATTTACTCAAAGTTAAATTACTATAAGTGTTTGATAATAAAAGTTAGTCAATGTTTTACACAGAAATTTACTGTATTATTATTACTATTAATTTTATAAATAACTTAATATAAAAACATAAAATATGAATATTAAAATCAACAGAGATGTTTTATTAAAACCTCTAAGTAATGTGGTAAGTATTGTTGAGAAGCGACAAGCATTACCTATTCTTTCAAATTTACTTTTAGTTGGTAATGAAAATCAATTAACATTTACAGCTACAGACTTAGAAATGCAAACAAGCTTAAGCATTGAAACAAAAATAGATAGTAATTTTGAAATAACAATATCTGCAAAAAAATTATTTGATATAACAAGAGCACTTCCTGAAGGTAGTGAATTGGAATTTCAAATAAATGAATCACGCGTAAATGTAAAAGCTGGTAAAAGTAAATTTAATCTACAAACACTACCTGCTAAAGATTACCCAATTTTAAAACAAGGTGATAGTGAAAGTATTTCTTTTGATATTTCACAAAAAGCATTAAAAGGATTATTGAAACAAGTTGATTTTGCTATGGCACAACAAGATATAAGATATTATCTCAATGGATTGTTATTTGAAATACAAGGACAAAAATTAAATATTGTAGGAACAGATGGACATCGATTAAGTTTTACATCTTCAAAATTAAATCAAAGTTATGAAAAAAAAGANGTAATTATTCCAAGAAAAACTATTATGGAATTAATTAAACTATTAGAAGATGATGATGATCCAGTCGCGATACAAATACTAAANCAACAAGTAACTTTTAAGTTTAAAAATATNAATTTAATTACNAAAGTAATTGATGGAAAATTCCCTGATTATCACCGAGTTATNCCACAAGGGTATGAGAATNGTTTTTTAATAAACAGNCAATCACTCTTAAGCGCAATGCAAAGAGCATCTATATTATCTAATGAGAAATACAGAGGGATACGNNTGGTAATATCTGAAAATAATATGAAATTAATTACAACCAATAGCGAACAAGAAGAGGCTCAAGANGATATTGAAGTTATTTATAATAATGAACAAATTGATATTGGTTTTAATGTTACATATTTAATTGATGTTTTAAGTAATATTCAATACGAACAATTAAATTTTTTATTTAAAGATTCAAATAGTAGTTGTTTAGTAACCATACCTAATAATGACGATTATAAATACGTTGTTATGCCAATGAGGATTTAAATTGACAGAAGAAAACCAACAAGCTTATTCATCGGATAGTATTAAAGTATTAAAAGGCTAGATGCAGTAAGAAAAAGACCTGGAATGTATATTGGAGACACCTCAGATGGTAGCGGTCTCCATCATATGGTTTTTGAAGTTTTAGATAATGCAATTGATGAAGCTTTGGCTGGTCATTGTGATGATATAAAAGTTATTATTCATCCAGATAACTCAATCTCTGTTCAAGATAACGGTCGGGGTATACCAACCGATATTAAAGAAGATGATGATGAAAAAAGATCAGCTGCTGAAATTGTAATGACTGAGCTTCATGCTGGTGGTAAATTTGATCAGAATTCTTATAAAGTTTCAGGCGGACTTCATGGAGTAGGTGTTTCGGTAGTAAATGCTTTGTCTGATTGGTTAAAATTAAAGGTTCACCGAAACAATAAAGCTCATCAAATTGAATTTGAACGAGGTGAAAGAAAAGAAGAATTAAAAGTTATTGGTGATTCTAGTAAAACTGGAACCGAGGTTCATTTTCTTCCTTCTGTTGAAACCTTTACAGATATAAATTTTCATTTTGAGATTTTAGCAAAGCGAATTCGAGAGCTATCTTTTTTAAATAATGGTGTGAAAATTGAATTAATTGATCATCGATCTGGTAAATCTGAAAATTTTGCTTTTTCTGGAGGGGTGAAAGGTTTTGTTGAATATCTAAATAAGGCAAAATCAACAATACACAACAATCCTTTTTATGCTGAGGGTGAAAAAGATGGAATCACTGTTGAGGTTAGTATGCAGTGGAATGATTCTTACGGTGAAAATGTTCAATGTTTTACAAACAATATTCCACAAAGAGATGGTGGTACACACTTAACCGGGTTGCGTGGTGCGATGACAAGAACCATCAATACTTATATAGAATCAAATGAATTATCAAAAAAAGCCAAAGTTGATACAACTGGCGACGATATGAGAGAGGGTTTAAGTTGTGTCTTGTCGGTTAAAGTACCAGAACCAAAGTTTTCATCTCAAACAAAAGATAAGTTAGTTTCAAGTGAAGTGCAACCTGTTGTTCAGGATATTGTTGCTAAAAAATTGACGGATTATTTACTTGAACATCCAGCTGATGCAAAAATAATTTGTGGGAAAATTGTAGATGCAGCTAGAGCTAGGGAAGCTGCTCGTAAAGCTCGTGATATGACAAGACGTAAAGGAGCAATGGATTCCTTAGGGTTGCCAGGAAAACTAGCTGACTGCCAAGAAAAAGATCCAACCTTATGTGAATTATATTTAGTCGAAGGTGATTCAGCTGGAGGATCAGCTAAACAAGGACGTGATCGAAAAAACCAAGCTATCTTGCCATTAAAAGGTAAGATCTTAAATGTTGAAAAAGCACGATTTGATAAACTTTTATCATCTCAGGAAATAACTACATTAATAACCGCACTAGGAACTGGTATAGGAACGAACGACTTTAACATTGAAAAACTCAGATATCATAGAATTATTATAATGACAGACGCCGATGTAGATGGCGCACACATTAGAACCTTACTACTAACATTTTTCTATAGACAGATGAATCAGCTTGTTGAAAATGGCCATATATATATTGCTCAACCTCCTTTATTTAAAGTTCGTCAAAATAAAAAAGAACAATATTTAAAAGATGAGCAAGAATTAGAACAATACCTTATTGAATCTGCTTTAGAAGGTGCTGAGCTTAAATTGGATTCAAGCACACTTTCAGGTGATGCGTTGGGTAGTGTTGCAAAAGATATGATTTTAAATGAGGCTATTATAAGAAGACTTGCAAATCGATATGAACCATCAATTTTAAGAGCAATATTTTTAGCTGGAGAAATTAATCTTGATAGTTTAGAGAGTACTCAACAATACGCTGATAAATTGAAGGAGTTAACAAGTGTTGAAAATATTAACTTTGATGTCAAAGCAAACCCTAATTCTGAAAAATATCTAATTGAAATTAATCAACTTCGACATGGTAATTTAATTACCTCGATTCTCGATGAAGAATTTTTGCTTTCAGGGGAATACAAACAAATTATTAAGACCGCACTAGTTACAAAGGACTTAATAAAGGATAAAGCGACTATTATGCGTGGTGATAAATCCAAAGATGTCGGTAATTTTAAAGAAGTTGTTGAATGGTTAATGGAAGAAGCTAAAACTGGTCTTAATATTCAACGATACAAAGGTCTTGGAGAAATGAACCCGTCTCAATTATGGGAAACAACCATGGACCCGTCAGTTAGAAGATTGCTTCAAGTTAAAATTGAAGATGCTATATCGGCTGATCAGGTATTTTCTACTCTTATGGGCGATCAGGTTGAACCACGAAGAAACTTTATAGAAGCGAATGCACTTGGAGTCAACAACTTAGATATCTGATGAATTTAAGTGAGCTAAAATTTATCATTGCTGTTGCGAAAGAAAAAAATTTTCGTAGAGCAGCTGATAAATGTTTCGTAAGCCAGCCCGCTTTAAGCTTAGCAATAAAAAAATTAGAAAATGAATTAAATATTATAATTTTTGAGAGAAGCCGAACTGAAGTAAAGATTACACCAGCTGGAGAAAAAATAATTGATCAAGCAATAATTATTTTGGATGAGGTTTCTAAGTTAAAAGACTTATCATCAGCAGGTCAAGAACAATTAAATATACCGCTAAAAATTGGTTTAATTTACTCAGTGGCGCCATATTTACTCCCACTAATAATTCCAATACTTCGTAAAAGTACTCCAAATATGCCGTTGGATGTTGAAGAGAACATCACTAAAAATCTTGAAAAATCATTAAAAAGTGGAACTATTGATGCGGCAGTAATTGCACTACCGTTTAATATTCCCGGGGTTGAAAATATTCCATTATATGACGAAGAATTTAATGTAGTCGTTCCTTCAAATCATATCTGGGCAGAAAAAAAAGTGATAGATGCTAAATCGCTATCAAATGAAAAAGTACTTTTATTGAACAACGAACATTGTTTTAGTAACCAAGTAATAGAGGCATGCCCCGAATTGTCAAAAAAAAGTGAAATTTTACAAGGTAACTCTTTAGAGACAATCCGCAACATGGTTGCTTCTAATCTTGGAATTTCAGTACTTCCTAAAACAGCCACAGCACAAAATTATACAAATCCCTTGGTGAAAATCATACCATTTAAAAGCCCTGTTCCTTTTCGAAGGATTGCCATTGCCTACAGAAAGAGTACAGTTAGAATGGAAGCGATTGAAAATTTTGCAGTTGCATTAAAAAAAATTAAAACATCTAGTATTAAAATTTTCTAAATTTCAAGGAGATGGGATTTGAAGATTGGTGTTATAAAAAATGAGATATCAACTGAAAAAAGAGTAGCTATTACTCCAGAGGTTGTAAAAAAACTTAAAAAAAGAAATTTTGAAATTATTATTGAAGAAAATCTTGCGCCTGACGCTAATTTTTCTGATGCTGATTTTATTCAAGCTGGCGCTGAAACTCTAAAACAAGAAGAGATACTAAAAACATCTGATATTTTATTATTTGTTTCTTGCCCAAGTGAAAAAAATTCTTAAAAATATATCTAATGCTATTTTAATTGGTAATTTCAATACAATTTCGAATCCAATTAATATCCCTCTTTTATCTCGGTTGAAATGTTTTGATTTAGAAAAACTTCCTCGAACAACCCGAGCTCAAACTATGGACATTTTGTCTTCCCAAGCAAATATAGCTGGATATAAATCCATTTTGTTAGCGTTAGAACATTATCAAAGATTTATGCCTATGTTAATGACAGCGGCCGGTACAGTAAAACCTGCACGAGTTGTTATTTTNGGAGTTGGTGTTGCAGGGTTGCAAGCTATAGCAACAGCAAAAAGATTAGGCGCAATTGTTGAGGCGTCAGACGTNAGACCATCAGTAAAAGATCAAGTTGAATCNCTTGGTGGAAAATTTATCGATGTCCCTTTTGAGACCGAACAAGAAAAAGAAATCGCAGAGGGTAAAGGTGGNTATGCTCAAATGATGCCAGAAAANTGGCTAATTAGACAAAAGACAATTGTNAGTGAGGCNGTAAAAAAGGCTGATATTATTATTACCACGGCCTTGATCCCAGGTAAAACTCCTCCTGTATTAATTGATGCACAAACCGTCAAAGAGATGAAGGCGGGGTCAGTAATTGTTGATTTAGCTGGAGGAAATTGTGAACTTACAGTGGCTGATAATATTTCAAAGACAGATAAGGTAACAATAGTCGGCTTTACTAATTTACCTTCGATGTTAGCAGAAGATGCCTCGGTGTTATTTGCTAAAAACGTAAATGCGTTTCTTGAATTAATAATTAATGCTGATAATCATTTATCAATTAATTTGGAAGATGATTTAGTTAAGGGTTGTTTAATCACATAAGGGTTTATTTATGGAAGAAATTTTAACGATTCAGAATTTAACAATATTTATATTGGCAATTTTTGTCGGTTTCCACGTTGTATGGAACGTCACTCCTGCCTTACATACCCCGTTAATGTCTGTAACTAATGCAATATCGGGAATTGTGATAGTTGGCGCAATACTTCAGGTGGTTGAAATAGATGGGAAGATCTTTTCATTAAGCAGCCTGTTAGGCGCTGTAGCAATTTTTCTGGCATCAATAAATATTTTTGGAGGATTCATGGTTACTCAAAGAATGCTTGATATGTTCAAGAAGAAAAAGAATAACAAATGATAACACTTACACTTTATTTGGTGGCTTCGGTATTAATTATACTTGCTTTGAGAGGCCTGTCTTCACCAGTTTCCTCTCGACAAGGAAATTATTTCGGTATGATCGGAATGGCTGTTGCTGTTCTTACCACTTTATTAATTAACCACAGTTACGTTTACTTATTAATTAGTATTTCAATTTTATTCGGTGCTTCAATTGGCTTGGTCGTGGCGAAAAAAGTAGAAATGACTAAAATGCCTGAGTTGGTTGCATTAATGCATTCTTTTGTTGGATTAGCTGCCATGCTTATTGCTTTTGCCTCAATTTTTAATTTTGATAATGAGCATTCAACAGTTCAAAGAGTGGAGTTATTTTTAGGTTCTTTTATTGGGGCTATTACATTTACAGCATCATTAGTTGCTTTTGGAAAATTATCAGGAAAGTTTGCATCTAAAACAATAGTCTTTAGGGGACAGCACGTATTAAATTTGATTTTATTTATTTCAATGGTTTTTTTTGGAGCAACTTATTTTATAAATGAGAGCACAACAGCATTTCTTTTAATGAATGTTTTTGCTTTAGTGCTAGGGATAACTTTAATTGTTCCTATCGGTGGAGCAGATATGCCGGTTGTTGTTTCAATGTTGAATAGTTACTCAGGATGGGCGGCTGCAGGTATTGGATTTACTCTTAATAATTCTGTTTTAATTATTGCTGGTGCGTGTGTTGGTTCATCTGGAGCTATTCTTTCTTACATCATGTGTAAGTCAATGAACCGATCAATTATTTCGGTATTGTTAGGCGGATTTGGATCTGAAGCAAACGAGGTCCAACATAACGATTCTGAAAAAAATCATAAAACGGGATCACCTACAGATGTTGCATACTTAATGACTTCATCAGAATCGATAATTATCATCCCAGGATATGGATTGGCTGTTGCAAGAGCTCAGCATGCCTTACAAGAATTAACGAATAAATTGGTTGATATGGGAATAAAGGTGAGGTACGCCATCCATCCTGTTGCCGGTAGGATGCCTGGACATATGAATGTNCTATTAGCAGAGGCTGATGTTCCGTATGACCANGTATTCGAAATGGATGATATTAACAATGACTTTACGGAAACGGATTTAGTTTTTGTTATTGGNGCAAATGATGTTGTAAANCCGGCGGCAAAAATTCCAGGAAGTTCGATCTATGGAATGCCTATCTTAGAAGCACAAAAAGCAAAAACAATTATNGTGAATAAACGCACCATGGGGGTAGGTTATGCCGGTCTTGATAATGATTTGTTCTATGATAATAAAACGATGATGTTATTAGGGGACGCAAAGGAAAGCGTTGAAGAGTTAATCAAAGCCGTAGATGATCTCTAACATTGACGTATAATAATTCTATGGATTTTAAAATTTTATCGCTTTTATTAACTTTTTGTTTTTTGGTGGCCTTATTTTCTATTACTTATGCTTTTAAAAATCTAGAAAATAATTCTAGACAAACCAAACCTAAAACCCGTTTAACTAAAAACAAAATCAAATATAAAGAAAAATTTTTGAAGTCAGTAAAAGACCTTGATTTAAATGTTTAGTTAGGTCAAAACATATTTAATAGCATAACCAATAATGCTGATAAAAAGTACAGACAAAATCCAGATCAAACAAAAATACAAAAATTGTTTCATTTAGTGATAATTTTCATCGGAAGATGTTTTCCCCCTGAAAACCCAATAAGTAAATGCTGTGTATCCAATAATAATTGGTATAAAAATCAGCACTCCGACGAGTAAAAATTTCAAGCTTTTTTCAGGCGCTGCAGCTTCCCAGATATCAAGCGATGGAGGCACGATATTAGGATAAATACTGATCATCAATCCTATAAAAGATAATAGGAAAAGAAAAATACTCCACAAAAATGGCTGAATGTCTTTATTTTGATAAATGCTTTGGATGCATTTTAATGAAGCAAATATTACTAGAATTGGAACGGGTAAGACATAATATATCCTTGGTACACTAAACCATTTATCAAAATATTCAGTGTTTAGATATGGTGTCCATAAGCTAACAACAGTAATCATAAGTAGTGTAAGAACAAAAAAACGTTTAGCAAGTAATTGCATATTTCTCTTAGTTCGGTTTTCAGTTTTGTAAATTAACCATGTTGAACCTAAAAGACCGTATCCAATTAATAAGGCAACGCCAGTAAAGATAGAAAATGGTGATAACCATTCCCACCATGATCCACTGTAAGATCGACCTGTTATTGATATACCTTGTAAAAAAGCTCCTAAGGCGACCCCTTGAAAAAAAGTAGCAGTATATGAGCCAGTAATAAACGCTTTGTCCCATATATTGGATTTATTCTTCTCTTTCCATCTGAATTCAAATGCCACCCCTCTTAAGATTAGGCCAATTAACATAGCTGTTAAAGGGGCATATAATGCTGGCAAAACTACGCTGTAAGCTAAAGGGAATGCTGCGAATAAACCACCCCCCCCAAGAATAAGCCAAGTTTCATTACCATCCCAAATGGGTGCAACAGTATTCATAGCAAGGTCTCTTTCCCATTTACTTTTTATAAATGGATAATTAATCCCAATCCCTAAATCAAACCCATCTAAGATTACATAAGCAAAAATAGCAAAAGAAAGAATAATTGCCCATATTAGTTCAATAGTCATGATTTATTAAAAATTTTTAAAGATACTCCAAGAGAGCCAATTTTAACCGGGTGAGTTTTGTCTGTATCTGGATTAATAGCAAATTGCTTAAATATGTAATAGGTCCCAGCACCAAAGACTAAAAAATAAGTCACAATAAAAACCAATAATGAAGCAGTGATGGCTGGTGCATCAATTGGCGATGCTGAATCCATGGTTTTAAGGATTCCATATACCGTAAACGGTTGTCTACCAACCTCAGTAGTAATCCACCCAGCAATGACCGCAACGAAACCTGCCGGACCCATTAAAACAACAATTTTTTGAAAAAAAGTATTTTTATAGAACTGATTTCGAAGCCTTAAATAAAAACTCCAAAGGCCAAGGGCAATCATTGCCATTCCGATTCCAACCATAATTCTAAATGACCAAAAAATAATTTCAGCTGGAGGGGTTTCACCTTCTGGAAAATCTTTTAGCCCTTTTATTTCAGCGTTTGCATCATGTTTCAAGATAATACTTCCCAATTTTGGTATTTCAATGGCATTGTTAACTTCCATTTTTTCATCATTAGGAAAGCCAAAAAGTATAAGTGGGGCACCTTTCTTAGTTTCATAATGTCCTTCCATGGCTGCAATTTTTGCGGGCTGGTGCTCAAGTGTATTTAAACCATGCATATCTCCTGCTATTAATTGCAAAGGTGCAACAATTGCTGCCATCCACATTGCCATAGACAACATTGTTCGAGCACAGATATTGCTATTCTGCTTGAGTAAATGGTAGGCACCAACTGAGCCAACAACAAATGCAGTTGTAAGGTATGCTGCCATAAGCATATGTACCAATCTATAAGGAAAGGATGGATTAAAAATTATCTCAAACCAATTTTCAGGTATGAATTGCCCCACATCATTGATGCTGTAACCTGCCGGAGTATGCATCCAACTATTTACTGAAAGAATCCAAAAAGCAGAAAAAAAAGTGCCAAAAGCTACAAGCAATGTAGCTGTAAAGTGGAGTCTTTTACCTACCTTATTCATTCCAAATAACATTATTCCTAAAAAGCCAGCCTCTAGAAAAAATGCTGATAAAACCTCGTATCCCATTAGCGGTCCAAGAATAGGCCCAGTCTTATCAGCAAATACAGACCAGTTAGTACCAAACTGATAGCTCATAACTATTCCTGAAACGACACCCATTCCAAATGCAATGGCAAATATTTTTAACCAATAGTTAAAAAGCTTAAGGTAGCGATCATCTTTTTTCCATAACCATAAGCCTTCCAGTACAGCAAGATAAGATGCTAGCCCAATAGTAAAGGCTGGAAAAATTATATGAAAACTAACTACAAAAGCGAATTGAAATCTGGCAAGTATAAGTGGATCAAACATAAGCATAATTATAATGGATTTGTATCAAAAGAATTGGTCATCAGATCAAATTTCTTTTCTTTTTTGGGCCATTTTTTGCCAATAAATCCCAAATAAAGCTTGGAAGAATATGCATTAGTCTTCCAATAATAGCCATTTGCCATGGAAATATAGCGCAGCGCTTTTTTTTACTTATTATATTAATGATTTTTTTTGCAGCCTCATCACTAGACATTATAAATGGCATTGGGTAGTCATTCGCATCAGTCATATTAGATTTGACATATCCTGGCAAAATAGTCGTGACATTAACATTGATTGAATGACATTCGACACGAATGCTCTCCATGTAATTTATTAGTGCTGCCTTTGATGCGCTATAGGCTCCAGCACCCGGAAGCCCTCTTATTCCAGCAACTGATGATATGGCAACTAGATGGCCTTGGTTAGATTTTATAAATTTGTTTATGAAAGGATGAAAAGTATTGATGACGCCATGAAAGTTTGTGTCAAAAATTTTTTTAATTTTTTCTATATCACTACTTATTGTCAATAGAGTTCCAGAGCTAACACCGGCATTTGCGATCACTATGTCTGGCAAACCATGAGATTTAATAAATTTATTTACAACTTTTTTCATGGATTTAATATTTGAGACATCTGCTACTAGAGCAATTGATTTACATGGAAGCGAATTGCTCAAAGACAATAAATTGTCCTTATTCCTTCCCACTAAACCAATGACTGTATTTTTATCCAGCAGAGCATATTGCTCAGAAAGTGCTTTACCAATTCCGGCCGATGCACCAGTAATGAATATTTTCTTTGGCACTATTTATTTGAGCTTTGTCGGATATTTTCAATTATAAAGTTAGTAATATCAATTGCGTTCTGCCCTCCGCCAGCCATTGTAGAGGATGTTAAATATGATCCGTTAATTATTAAAGTTGGTACCCCGGTCGCTCCAGCGCTTCTAAACATTTGATTAGCTTTCTTCAATTTAGCTTCCATGGAGAAGGATTTAAAAGCCGCTTCGACTTTTTTTGTATCTAACTTTGCATTGGTCGCAATCCATTTAATGGCAGCGGACTCATCAGTAGGGTTTAAAGTCTTGTCAGTATGAATAGCATTGAATAATTTTTCATGGAGACCGTCTAAGACATTAAGTGACTCCATTGCATAAAAGGCTCTAGCCATCGGCAACCAGTCTTTTCTTGGAACAGCTGGTATTCTTTTAAAGGTAATATCTTTAGGTAGGTCTTTTTTCCATTTATTAATATGAGGTTCAAATTGGAAACAATGTATACATCCATACCAAAACATTTCGACAACTTCAATTTTCGAGTTGTCTGTTGTATCAATTTTTTCTCTTGTAGGTTTGAAGTTTACATTTAATTGCGGATCGACAGCGCCGGCTAATGTTGAAATTGCAATTAAACAAATGAATAGTAATTTTTTCATGGGTTTCCTTATAAGTTTAGTGTCTTACTCTTTAGGTTTGGTTAATTTGATTAAGTTCGCTTTAAATCCTTCTTTTATAAGCTTTTCTCTTATTTTTTTTGCTTCATTATTGTCTTCGTAAGGCCCAACGCTCACTCTATGAAAAGTATCATCCCCAATTCTTGCAGACATGATAACCGATTCATAACCCATCAGGGCCAGTTTAGCTTTTAGGTTATCAGCTTGTGATTCTTCCGAAAATGCACCAACTTGAAGATAAACTTGGATAGCTCTTTGAGGACTTTCTAATGCTTCGTTACCTTTGCTATAAGTCTCGTTTGACTCAGGTAAATTCTCATAGAAATCAAATGACGCATCTTCATCGATTGCAATTACGTCTTCATCACCAAAGGAGGAATTAATTTCTATACATGCCCCTTCGGTTTCTTTCAGCACAAAGGGTGATTTACCGCTAGTTATAAAAAGCGTTACCCCAATTGATAATATGATTCCTAAAAGCACTCCAATAAACAAGCCATTAGTAAATAAAGCTTGAGTCTGATTTATTTCTTTTTTTGTGCGGTAGTCTTGTGACATATAATTTCCTTTAAATTACATTTTTTCAGGTGCAGATAAGCCCAATAATTCTAAACCATTTTTAATAACTTGTTTGACTGCAAATACAAGACTTAGTCGAGCTGATTGAAGATTGACATCATCAACCAAAAACTTACTGTCATTGTAATAACTATGAAAATCACCAGCCAACTCTTTTAAATAAGTGGCAATATAATGAGGAGATTTTTCCTCACCAGATAAAAAGACGATATCAGGAAACTCTGATATTTTTTTCATAAGCTGTGATTCATGATTTGAACTTAACAACTCTATTAAGCCCTCTGAAATATTTGATGACTTAAACTTTGCTTGATCTAAAACGGCAAAGATTCTGGCATGGGCATATTGTATATAATAAACAGGATTATCATTACTCTTGGACTGAGCAAGATCAATATCAAAAATTAGTTGAGAATCTGCTTTGCGGGATACTAAAAAGAATCGGGTCGCATCACAACCAACCTGATTGACTAAATCACTCAGGGTCACATAGCTGCCAGCGCGTTTAGATATTTTTACTTCCTGGCCATTTTTCATAACAGTCACCATCTGGTGAAGAACGTACTCAGGCCAGTCTTGAGGAATGCCGATATTTAGTGCCTGAAGGCCAGCACGAACTCTTGTTATTGTGCTGTGATGATCTGCCCCTTGTTCATTAATAACGCGCTTGAATCCTCTTTCCCATTTGTTTTTATGATAAGCGACATCAGGAACAAAATAAGTGTAGGTACCATCTGATTTTTGCATGACCCTGTCTTTATCGTCATTAAATTCTGTGGTCTTTAGCCATAATGCATCATCACTTTCGTAGGTAAACCCATTCTGCTTTATTGTTTTAACGACATTTTCAATATCTTGATTTACATAGAATGATGATTCAAGAGTAAAGACATCAAAAAATGTTCTAAAATTGGCAAGGTCTTGATTTTGCTCGTTTCTTAAAAAAGCTACACTAAATTGCTGAATATTTTTTAAATCCTCAACATTACCAGATGCAACCACTTCCTCTAGCTCGCTCGATAAACTCTTTTTTTGACTGTAAGCAGTTGCTATATCTTGAATATAATCACCCCTGTATCCATCTTGCGGAAAATCTTCATGATCTGGGTCAATATTTTTTAATCTAGCTTGAACGGAGAGCGCTAAATTATTAATTTGAGCGCCAGCATCGTTATAGTAAAATTCTCGTGTAACATCCCAACCATTGGCTTGAAATATTCTGGCTAAACAATCCCCAATTGCTGCACCACGGCCATGTCCAATATGAAGAGGTCCAGTGGGGTTAGCTGATACAAATTCGACTTGCAAAGTTTGATTATTACCGGTTTTATTTTTACCAAAATCTTCTTTTAAATCGAAGACATCGTTTAATTGACTGGCTTTTCCAGATGAATTCAGAAAGAAATTAATAAATCCAGGGCCGGCGAGCTCTAATTTCTCAAAATATGTTTGGTAATCCATCTCATTAATCAATATATCGGCAACTTCACGTGGATTTTTTTTTAATCTCTTGGAAATTTGTAAGGCAATATTTGAGGAGTAATCACCATGCTCTAAAGATTTAGGTCGATCGATTTGAATTTCATTTTCATTCAAATCAATGGAAATTTTATGGCAAGCATTTTTAATTAAATTAATTATTAATTTTTTCACAAGGTTACAATAGATAAAAAATAATATTCTACATTAGAGTAGAAGTGTTCGCAGAAAGAAAGTACAAGGAATTAAAATAAAAAAGATTATTAAAGTTGCTATTGATGTCCCAGTGGATGATTTATTTGATTATTCATGCGATAGGCCAGTTTCTATTGGTCAATATGTAGTGGTTCCTTTTGCAGGGCGCCAANTGGTTGGCATAGTTGTTGATATNACCGATAGTACNAATATCGATCCGAAAAAATTAAAAAAAATTATTCGTGTAGATGAAGAAGTCCTTTTTGATAAGAGCTTATTCCAATTATTTAGATTTGTATCCAAGTACTACATTTATCCCATAGGGCAAACAATACATACAGCCCTTCCAACAAAGATTCGCAAGGATACCGATAATAAAAAACCTCCCCTTTACCAATACTCCCCAAGTCTTTTGCTAACTAAAAATTATATTGACAATATGCCAGCAAAGAAAAGAAATTTAAAAAAATTAGCATTGGCGATTTTAAATGGGAGTATTAACGATATAAATATTAAAGAGATCATAAAAACGCCTAAGCAGTATATTCAAGAATTAATGGCTATTAACTTAATTCATCGTGAAGAATTTGTTCAACAAAAAGAACTCCAAGACACAGAAAGTAAAATATTAAATACCGATCAGCAACAGGTTGTGGCTAATATTTTAAAAAATGATGGGTTTTACCCATGGCTTATATATGGAATTACCGGTAGTGGCAAAACAGAAGTTTATATGGCTTTAATAGACGAGTATCTAAAACAGGCTGGACAGGTTCTCGTCATGGTCCCGGAAATTAATTTAACACCTCAGCTTGAAGAGCGATTTAGAAAAAGATTTGCTATGTATGAAATCGTTTCCCTTCACAGCCATCTTTCGGATAGCGAGCGGTTGGATAACTGGAGAAGGGCAAAATCTGGAGAGGCTCAAATTGTAATTGGTACAAGGCTATCCGTTTTTACTCCTTTTAAATCACTGCGAGCAATCATAATTGATGAAGAACATGATGCCTCATATAAACAGCAAGACAGGCTTCGATACCATGCAAAAGATGTTGCAATGATGAGAGCTAAGCTTTTGAATATTCCATATATAGCAGGAAGTGCTACGCCGTCTTTAGAAAGTTGGTATCTTACCAAAAATAAAAAACTTCAGTTAGTGAGGCTGCCTAAAAGAGCTTCAAAAAATGCTACCTTACCAAGCGTGCGATTGATACAAAAGGACATTAAACAACAGAATTCTATTTTTAGTGATTATTTAATTGAATCGATTACCAATAGGCTTGAGAAAAAAGAACAAACCATAATTTTTATTAACAGAAGAGGTTACGCCCCAGTTTTATTTTGCGCATCTTGCACATGGAGTGCCCACTGTAAATTGTGTAGTTCCCCATTGGTGGTCCATAAAAAAACAAATCAACTACGTTGTCACCATTGTGACTCTAGAAGAAAAATACATGTGGAGTGTGAACAGTGCGGCAATATTGATTTGATGACATTGGGGCAAGGGACTCAAAGAGTTGAAGAAATCTTGATGGAGTATTTTCCCCTTGCGCGAATAAAAAGGGTAGATAGGGATACCATAAAAACAAAAAAAGATTTAGATAAGCTTTATGAAGCAATGCTAAAAGAGGAAATAGATATTTTAGTTGGTACTCAAATGTTATCCAAAGGCCATGATTTTCCCAAATTAACATTGGTCGGCGTGATTGACCCCGATCACGCATTATTTAGTCATGATTTCAGGGCCTCTGAAAAATTATTTTCACAATTAGTTCAAGTAGCAGGAAGATCAGGAAGAGATAACATTCCAGGCGAGGTATTGATTCAGACAAACTTTAGTAAGCATCCTTTATATGATGCCGTTCGGTCACAAAACTATGAATCATTTGCTGATGAGGAGCTTGCATTAAGAAAAGCTTTATCATTCCCACCTTTTGTTCACCACTCAGTTTTAAAAGTTGAAAGTAAATGGAATAGTTTGTTACAAACTATTATGAGTGAATTATATGACATAGCTAATTTAATAAATGACTCTGACGTAAGAATTCATCATCCAGCTCGACCATTTATAGATAAGGTAAATGGGATGGAAAGAGCTCACATGTTCATGGAGTCTCATTCAAGAATTGAATTAAATCAATTTTTAATAAAATTAAAATCCGCCCTAATTGGCAACGAGATAATGAAGAAAGTAAGATTTTATTTGGAGGTGGATCCGATAGATATTTAATTAAGGCTGCAAAAAATAACAGCCTTAATTTTAGAAACTTTTATTCAGCAGCTTCTTCAGCGGGTGCTTCTTCAGCGGGTGCTTCTTCAGCGGGTGCTTCTTCTGTTAAAGGTGGTAATTCAGCATCTGTGACATCTGAAGATGAATGGTCACCACAAGCTGTTAAAGCAAGACCAAAAAGTAAAGCCAATAAAAATTTATTCAACATTTGATTCTCCGATAGTGTTAATAAGGCGAAATATATTAGCATTTTTAATGAAAGAAAAGCAAATTTATTGCTGGTTATTGGGGGATGTTATGATTAAATATATTAAAAAAGACATAAAGACATTATGAATAATCAACCTAAAATATTAACTTTTGCAGCTTCGGATCCAACGGGTGGAGCAGGAATTCAGGCTGATATTATGACCCAGTCAA
>JGI26088J50261_1000904_pt1 | contig 16725 bp, 10 predicted proteins | sample SaaInl1SG_22_DNA_FD_50261 | JGI IMG/M metagenome (IMG submission 50261)
TCCAACAACAAGGCGGGAATGTCTATATTCATCAACAAAGATTCATTTCGCGTTCCCTGCGGTAAATCTTTTGGATACCGAATAACAAAAGGCATCCGTGAGGATTGTTCCAGCATCATTCGTTTGTCAAAAAATCCGTGTTCCCCAAGAAAATACCCTTGATCCGAGGTATAAATAATCAAAGTATTGTCCAACAAACCGCGCTCTTCAAGACCGGCTATTATTTTTTCAATATTGTCATCTATCGCAGCTCCACACCGAATAAAATCTTTAACAAATTTCTGATAGGATTTTTTCCGAATGGCAATACTATCCAAACCGGCAACATCAAACGGCATACCGGGGTAATCTGTCCAAAATTTTTCTGGATCCGCTTGATACCGCAACCATCTTTTAGTAAGATTGTCTAACAATTGCCCTTTGAATGTCCTCCCTTCTGCCGTAGGATAGGGTTCCAGTAAAGATTCCGGTTCTGGCAGCACAACCTCTTCCAAAAGTTCGGCGTGACGCTCGGGATAATGGAAGGGTTCGTGGGTGGCTTTAAAATGAGTCATTAAGAAAAAAGGGGTTTCCGGATCTTGCGCATCGATCCAGTCCAGCGATTCTGTTCCAATAATATCGGATGAAAATCCCTTTTGCTCTTTTCCGCCTTTCCAACCGTATTCCCAATTTTCTGCGGTTTTAAAAACAGGATCGAAATAGCGCCCCTGCCCTGGTAAAACTTTGTAGTAATCAAATCCCGTAGGCTCAGCTTTTAAATGCCATTTCCCTATTATCGCTGTTGCATAGCCTGAAGAGGAGAGCACTTTTGCAATGTTCAAGCTGTCAGGTGCCAGCGCATCACCCAAGGTATAAACCCCGTTTTTGTGACTCATGACTCCTGTCAAGAGCGCCGCTCGTGAGGGCACACAGATCGAGTTGGTACAAAACATGTTTTCTAAAGTAACCCCTTCGGAGGCCAAGCGTTTTATTCCCGTATTTTTTACATAAGGCTCCAAAATTCCCCCGTAAATTCCCCAAGCCTGAGAGGTGTGGTCGTCGGACATGATAAAAAGGATGTTAGGCCGCTCCTGTGAGTCTGTAGTACAAGAACTCAATACGTAAAACATTCCAAAAAGGATCAAAAGTGTTTTTTGACTTCGCATAAGTTTTATTTTACAACAAGATAGGAACAAATCTTTGACAATAAAAAGAACTCCCTACTAGGTAGAGAATTTAGCAAGGTCTCCTATTTTCCAAGGGATTGTTTTGCAGACTTTAAAGTTTGGACTAATTTTAAGGTAACAGCTATAAGTTCCCTGTGTTCCCATTTTTTTAAATACTGTAGCTAAATCCTACTATTTTTAATCGAAAAATAAATTTGACAAATGAAAAAAACAATCCTTCTTCTCCTTATTCTTGTCGCTTTGACTTCCTGTAATGAAGCCACGGAATGGAAGCCACAACTCATTGCCTATTATGCCGGAGATGAAAAATCTATTGATGAATTTGACCTAAACGGTGTAGATCAAATTATTTATAGCTTTTTACACCTCAAAGGAAATGAACTAGCCGTAGATAATGAGGCAGACAGTCTAACATTGGTAAACCTCGTCAAGCAAAAGAAGAAATATCCCAATTTAAAAGTTTTAGTTTCCCTAGGTGGCTGGGGCGGTTGTGAAACCTGCTCAGAGGTGTTCAGTACAGCCCAAGGACGTATAGACTTTGCGGTTTCCACAGCAAAAATCATCGAGACATTTGATGCCGACGGCATTGATCTAGACTGGGAATATCCAGCTATTTCGGGTTATCCAGGACATAAATATCAACCGGAAGACCGAGAAAATTTTACCGATTTGGTCGTTCAACTACGAAACTATATGAAGCAAGGGGACATCTTGAGTTTTGCCGCGGGGGCCTCTACGCGCTTTTTTGAAAATTCTGTGGAATGGGACAAAGTCATGCCTTTGGTGGACAACGTGAATTTGATGACTTATGATTTTTTTGGATCTGGATCTAGCAAAACAGGGCACCACACCGCACTGTCTTCTAATGCCTTCCAAGACCGATCTGCGGAGGCCTCCATAAAAGCACTGATTNATTTGGGCATCAATCCAAAAAAAATCTTTATCGGTGGGGCTTTTTACATCAAAACATTTAAAGAAGTTGCCAACGTCAATAACGGATTAAACCAACCCGCCAAATGGAACCGCAGCTACAACCAAATCAACTTCGATTCCGTACGGTCCAATTTTAATTTTTATTGGGATGAACAGGCACAAGCGCCTTATGCCTATGACAGCATCAATAAAATCTTTGCCACCTTTGACGACCCTCGATCGATTAAACTCAAAACTGAATTTGCACTAAAAAATAACTTAGGGGGAATCATGTTCTGGCAACTTATGAACGACAAAAAACAAAATGGCCTTTTAAAAACCATGGTCGATACGATGAACGAAACTACTTCAGAAAAATAAATGGAAATCGGTGTAGATAGCTTTGCAGCAGTGGATATAACCCANGGGGTTCCAACAGCTCAGGANCGGGTTCNTGCCCTAGATGAATTGATTGATCGTATTGTTTTTGCAGATGCTGTAGGAATGGACTTTTTCGGNATTGGAGAACACCATNGNGAGGAATTTCTGGATTCAGCACCCCATATGATTCTTGCCGCCGCNGCAGCACGTACAAAACAGATCCGACTGGGCAGTGCCGTTGCTGTGTTAAGTGCCGCCGATCCAGTACGTGTATTTCAAAACTATGCAACCTTGGATTTAATCAGCTCGGGACGCGCAGAGATGGTCGTGGGAAGGGGCTCTTTTTCTGAGTCGTTTCCACTGTTTGGCTTTCAATTTGAAGATTATGATGCTCTTTTTAAGGAAAAACTAGAACTGCTCTTACAGATTCGGAAAGAAGAAGTAATCAGCTGGTCGGGAAGGTTTCGTGCTCCTTTGCAAAACCAAAGAATTACCCCGAGACCCTATCAGAAGAAAATTCCTGTTTGGTTGGGAGTTGGNGGAACACCCGCCTCCTTTGTCCGTGCGGGTCAACTTGGACTTCCCCTGATGGTNGCTATTATCGGTGGAGAAACCCACCGCTTCAGACCCTTGATTGACTTGTANCGAAAAGCNGGTCAGGAAGCAGGATTTGCTCCGGAGGAGTTAAAAGTTGGAATTCACTCCCTGGGCTATGTTGCGGAAACAAAAGACCAGGCGGTGGAGGAATACTANCCGGGTTACGCCTATAATTTTAGTAGAATTGGGAAAGAGCGCGGCTGGCCTCCTGTAACCTTTGAACGCTTTGCTGCNCAAAACGGTCGAACAGGAGCCTTACTGGTAGGNGACCCCGAAGAGGTGGCTGAAAAGATTTTAGGACACAGTGCTGCACTTGGAGGAATCAATCGATTTACTTTCCAACTAGACAATGCCAATCTAACCCATCAGCAACTCAAAAACACCATGCAACTTATCGCAGAAAAGGTCAAACCCATTATCAATCAAGAATAAAGTATCCTCGCGAATCTAAAATTCTACAACTGAGAGTTGATCCAGTTTTCAATTTTCTCCTCCAATAAAACAAGAGGTAAACTTCCCGAGTTCAGAACTTGACTGTGAAACGCTCTTACATCAAATTGCGCTCCGAGTTTCTGTTCTGCTTTGGTTCTCAGGGTTCTGATTTTGATCTGACCCATTTTGTAAGACAGCGCTTGACCAGGAGTGGCCATATAGCGTTCAATTTCAGAAATGATAGAGGCTTCTGACTCGGCTTCATGGTCTAACGAATATTGGATGGCTTGTTCTCGTGTCCATCCTTTGCTGTGCATACCCGTATCCACCACCAAACGTATCGCGCGATGCATTTCCATACTCAACATGCCAAAATATTGAATGGGATCGTCATAAAGACCTAATTCCTTCCCTAAAGATTCTGCATACAACGCCCATCCTTCTACAAAAACTCCCAAACTTTCAGGATGTAAAAATTTAGGCAACGCCTTGTTTTCTTGTTGCAAGGACAACTGATAGTGATGTCCCGGAATCGCTTCGTGAAGAAATAGCGCTTCGTCAGCAAACTTGTTGTATTTAGAAACGTTGGGAATGGGTACATAAAAAATTCCGGGGCGCNAGGCGTCTTTTGTTCCGGGAACATATTCCGCACTGGCCGAAGCCTCACGAAAGGCTTCTGTTCTCCTAACTACAAAATCTGCTTTGGGCGTTAATTCAAAAACCTGATCGAACTTGTCATTTATTTTTTCCTTTATTTGATTGAAATTTGCAATAACCTCTTGCGGATCTTGAAAAGGCATCTGTTCCGGACTGTTGCGAATGAATTCAAGAAACGCTTTGATGTCTCCTTTAAATCCAATTTGGTTCTTAGCCTCTTCCATTTCCACTAAAATACGCTCAACTTCTCGCTTCCCTAATTCATGGATTTCGTCTGCTGTTAGGTTGGTAGTCGTATGAAGCTTTATGAGGTAGTTGTAGGTAGCTGCACCATTGGGTAAAGCACCAATACCTGAAGTTGTTCTACAAACAGGTAAATATTCGGCTACCAAAAACTGCTTGAGCTCGGTGTATTTTGGTCTTAGTTTGGTTTCAATTACATTCTGGTACTCCCCCGCCAAACGATCCCGATCCGATTGGGATATTCCCTCTGGCATAGACTGTATGGGTCTGTAAAACAAGTGTTCCTCAACGGGTTTGGTGATAAATTCCTCCAGTTGAACTATCGTTTTTTCGGTCAAAACTTTAGGCAATACAATCCCTTTTGCTATCCCTTCTTTCATATTGGCTATAGAGGTGTCTAAAAAGNCGATGTAATCATCCAGGCGCTTTAACCAATCTTCATAATCTTTAACTGTATTAAAAGGATGTACGCTTCCCCCTGCGCCTAATTGGGCAACATACAAATGCAAAGACTGGACTTGAATGAGTGGGGTCAACTCAAAACTCGGTAAATTATAAATTGGCGACGTTGTAATAACCAGCGGATTTTGAAGGCCTTCCAATTTTACCTCACAATCCCATTGCATNACCTTCATGCTCAAAAGATCTGCCTGTGAAAGTTGCGCNGNATCGATTTGNGCTAAACGCTCTAAAAAAGTGGAGTATTCCGCGATCAAGTCAGTCTGGTAGGCGTCAGAAATATAATTTGCGATGTACTCATTGTATTGAAAATTCCCCCCTTTTGTGGCTTCTATGGGATTGATACGATCTTTAAATTGATAGTACTCCTCAAAAATTGCAGCTAAGGTTTGTGATGCTGAAGTCCTTGACTGCTCTTGATTACAAGCGCTAAGTGACAGCATCAGAAAAAGAAGAGTTATGGTGTGTTTCATCTGTTACTATTTATTGTTTATAATTAATCCAAAGGCTTATAGGCATTGGTAATGGCTTCCAGTTGAGAGGGATCTCGAGTCATTTCCCATCTGCCCAGGGAAACAGGAATATTCCCAATTCGGTTGAGCGTATCAAAAAAAGTTTTGATGGAAAAGTTCGCTTCGCTTTGTTTGGCGACTTCCATCATCATTTCTTCAATCAAATATTTCCCAGTGATGTAACTGGTTCCATAACCGGGTTGTCTCAAATACAAATGTTGTTCAAAGAGCAAGAGTTCTTTTTCAGTCTTCATCCAACCCCTGGGTGTATATTCGGAATGAATTTTTCCAGCCTCTGCCATGGGCATCAAATTCGCGTGGGCATACAAAGAACCCAAACCCCGAGCCGCTCGTTGAGCAATGAGAATATAGACAATTTCTCTCGCTCTTGGATTTTTATCGTACAGCCCCGCATGCATAAACATTTCCTCTACTGCAGTGGCCAGTCCTTCATTTCGCGAATCGAAAATATTGTACAAAAGAGCTTTTTCTCGTATTGGGTTTTGATGGGGTTCTTGCTCCATACGTTCCAATTCAAACCAATGATAAAAATGNGAGAAAAGAGGTTTTGGATCCAAATGCGCGGTGATCCAAAAAAAGTTTCGCGTCTCAGCAGGGATATAACTTCCCAAATGGGGCTCTAGCGCNGTGGAGAAATAGTCTTTTACCGTAACCATTTCATTTTGATCTAAAAATTCCAATAATTCCTCTGCTGCATTTTTTGCTAAGGCCCGATACGATTCGGGTGAATCTGCAGGACGTAACNCAGGCAGCGCTCTATTGCGATGTTCTTCCAATTTCAAAGAAGACCAGGCTCGTGCCAATTCTCGTTTTAACAACAAAACCTCNTCTTCCCAGGTCAGTGGAACCAAATGCACATTTTGTTGGTACCAGGTGTAGTGCGCTTTTCCTATCCCGGAAGGACCGCTTTTTTTAGGTGCTTCTTTTTTTAGCCATGCGACAAAAGCATCGGTTGAGGCTTTGGCNGCATTGATTTGAAGTACAAGTTTTTTGTCTTTAGCAACCCCCGGTTTCAAAAGTATGGCACTCAATAGTTGAGACTGATTTTCAATATCTCGAATTCCCGCAATCCATAAATCTTTGGCATTACCTGTNAGGTTTTTTTGTGCTTGTTGATTAAAATCTGGAATGCGTTGAAGGTCTGAAATCAATTTTTTGCGCTCTTCTTTATTCAAAGGAAAAGTATAGTGCCACAANTCAATTACAAAATGAGAAGTGGGTCCTTCATGTGCCGGAACATCACTTTTATAAGCCCAGATGCTCTTGTAAAATGCAGGATCGCGTTGCCAAGGTTTGAGTACTTGATAATTGAATTGGTATCCATTCATTTCAGCCCAAAGTAACTGCCAATCGACTTGGGCTTCAACACTCCAGTTTTCTTTAGGCAGGCCCTCTAGCCTATTTCGTAAGGTGGTATATGCAGGCTGACGTTGATCAAACGTTTGCTGAGAATAATCAGGAACTCCATCACGTAAAGGAGGTACTTCAAAAGCTCTCCACTCCCTGAATAATTGTACCAATGCCTCGTTTGAAACATCATTCGTTTTTTGAGCCATAAAATTTAAAGGCAATAACAAACAAAGGGCTAAAAAGCTACTCGCCCCTATTTTGGCTAATTTATTGGATTGTAGTATATACATAGTCAATCTTTACTGGAATGTTAAAATACATCTTTTTATCATGGCTTAGGAAATTGAAAAATTAATCCAAAACAGCTTCCGCTTCGATTTCTACTTTATAGCCTTCCCCTACTAGTTTTGCTTGAACTAGGGTATTTGCTGGATCAATGTTTTTAAAGCGAACGCCGTGTGCTCTCGCCACAGCCTCCCAGTCTTCGATATCATCCACAAAAACTCGGGTGCGAATCACATCTGTCAAACTTCCTCCCAAAGAACGAATGGCNGCTTCGATTTTATCAATGACAAAATGCGTTTGGGCAGCGGCATCTTCCCCTCCAATGATTTTGTCTCCGTGGGTGGCGGTAGTTCCGGAAACAACAATCCGATTTCCCTTTTTTACCGCACGACTATAGCCCGCAAATGACTCCCAAACTGTACCGCTGTAGACCTGTGCTCTGGTCTCTGAAATTTGCACGGCTTCAAAAGCCTCAGGAATCGTTTCTAAATGGTGACTTAAATCTCCTGATGCGGTAAGAAAGGGCGGAGTCCGATACTCATCTCCACAATTCCCTGGGATGGGGCTTAATTTTGAAATGACCTGTTCAATTGCCTCGACATCGCTTTTCTCAAGGGAAATGTTCAAAACTTCTTTGTGGTCTTCAATATGTGCTCGTTCTCCCAATCGAGCACCAATGATAACAGAGGCTACATTTTTATTTTCCAACACATATCGACTCGCTAAGTTGGCAATAGACGTTTGGTGCTTTTGCGCTAGAACATCTAAAGTTTCCAAAAGAGTTTGAAATAAATTCCACCCTCCTGCCGCCTCAATAAAACGCATGTATTTCATTTGCGACCACGTTTGTAATGCCTCCTTTTTAGGTGCTTCAACCCCTAACCAACGGTCGGACAAAAACCCACCAAGCAAGGTTCCGTAGGTCAATAGATGCACCCCATATTGGTCGCAGACTTCTTGCATTGGACCCAGTGCACGACGGTCAACAAGTGAATGCGAAATTTGGTTACTCACTACAGGAANCCCGCTTGCACAAGCAATGCGCAAATGATGAGCATCAAAGTTGGTCACTCCGATAGCCTTTACAAGCCCTTCCTCCTTCAGTTCCTTTAAATAGAATAGGGCATCTAGCCAACTGGGGTCTGCGTAAAGCCATGCGTGAAATTGTATCATGTCTAAACACTCTTGATCCATCCGTTTCAGGGCACGTTCNATAGCCTCNCGAACCATGGCCTTGTCAATAGGACCGGGTTTTGGAACCCATTTGGTAAACAGGCGGATCGAATTTTTTTCAGGATGCTTGTTTTTACAAATCCCNGCAATGATTTCACTGGAACCGTAATGGTCTGCCATATCGAAAGTGGTAAATCCAGCATGGACATAAGAATCCATATATGTTGCCGTTTTATTCAAGTCCAATTGTTGATTGTTTCGCTCCATATCGGCAATTTGCCACAACCCGATAACAAGTCTCGGAACGGTAAGCGTCTCAGAAATAGCAATACTTTTCTTCATAATTATTCGATCGGTAATTTTTTAAATTTTTTTCTAAACCCTATATCCTCACCTTTCATTTGATTCCACTGGTAAATAAAAACAAGGGTAGCCATTCCCATCACAATAAGCCAAACATAGGTGGAATGAAAATACCACGCCGCTACTGAATTGGTCAAATCTTTATACAAATGAATCCCTAAAAAACTACTGAGGAACACGACCCCTCCCCAGCCAATAAAAAGTTGTATGGGTCTGTTTTTCAGGACTTCGATATTGGTATACAATTCCACATTGTGTTTTTTAATCGTTAGCAATGTAATAGACATTAGTAAAAAATTGACTAGCATAGAAGTCACCATAATATCAATTCCCAAGAAAAAATCACCCGCAAAATTAGAGCCCAATACCCCAATACTAGAAAGGATTCCCGCAGCAACTAAAGCCACAATGGGCGTGTTTTTTTTAGGGTCTATAGCAGTGAGTTGCTTTGGCATTATACCGTCTTTTGCCCAAGCAAACATCAATCGAGAAACCGAAAGGAGCATCGCTGGGAGGTCGTTAATCAATGCAAGGGTTGCTCCCAAAATAATTAGGGTATCGATTCCATTAGGCAACACATAACTCAATAATCCCGGCGCAGTAATGTCTTTGATTTGAGCTTGTTCTGCGACAAAACTCCAAGGAATGATGCTGTACACTGAAGCGGTAAACAGAAAGTAAAACAATCCCACCCCTAGAATTGCAATTAAAATTGCCAAGGGTAAATTTCTTCTCGGATTTACAGCCTCACTGCCCGTTTGGGCAATGGCATCAAATCCGATAAAACTTGAAAATAAAACCGCTGCCGCAGAAAGAAACGCAGACCATTCAAAATCAGGTACGGGTGGAATACTAAAAATCCTTCCTTCCTTCAGTTCTAGTGCCGAAAGAAAATCTGAGACGTCATAAAAAAAACGTGAAAAGATAACAATACTCCCCAAACAAAAAATCAAAACCACCATAGGGAGTAACAAATTTGCATAGGATTTGATTCCTCGAATATTGAGATACACAAAACTCCAAATAAAACTCAAAGCCAACCCCACCCGGATCCAAGAGACTTCCAATAAGGAGGCAACTTGATATTGTTCATAACTGTAAGCAATATCTCTTAAAAAGGGAATGGAGATATAAGCAATCACCCCAATCACAATAGACAGTCCAAACCATTGAGAAAAACTAGCCACAAAGCCTAGATAGGGATTCAGCCCCCTACTCGCGTAGAGGTAACTCCCTCCCGCCCGAGGCATAGCCGAAGAGAGAATCGCATAGGCAAGTCCCGCAAATAGGGCAGGAACAGCTGCAAAAGCAAAAGCCCAAAGCACATTGGGACCAAGGTTGGGTACGCTCCGATGAATCATAAAAGGAACGACATTGATGGAGGCACCTACCATGGAAGATACTCCCGTGGCAATGACAGTGAACAATCCCATCTGCCGAATAAGTTTCGGTTTTAACCCCATTGGTGCTCCATTCTAAAATACTTTTACTAGGAATGTTAAAGATAAGAAAGGTAAACTGATTTTATAAAAATGCCCTCCTTAACGGAGGGCATTTCTAAGGCTTTAATAAAATTGGTTCTTTGAAGTATGCTTATTTTTTTAGAATCCCGGGTAAATTAGAGGTTGGCGCTTTTTGTGTCCAGGGATAGGATTGCTGTTTTTCCACAGGATGGACCATATTTAAGGTTTCAGCCTCGTAAACAAATCCGTTTTTAACGACATACTTAACCGTATTGGTGTTGCGAATGTTTTCTAAAGGGTTTTTATTTAGGATCACCAAATCTGCCAATTTTCCTTCCTCTATGCTGCCCAGGTCTTTGGAAAGTCCTAAAGCTTCTGCCCCTAGAAGGGTCGCCACTTTTAACATATTGTGATTTGAAATTCCTCCAGAATGCATGCTCCACAACTCCCAATGATAGCCTAAACCTTGCAGTTGTCCGTGCGAACCTACTCCTGCAATTCCTCCTGCTTCTACTAAATCTTTTACAAAGACTGCATGGTCTTGAAACACGTGTTCTTCTTCAATAAACCATCCCGCATTTCTTCTTCTGGACTTGGCGTCGAGTTCTGACTTTGGCGTAAATCGATTGATTTTAGGATCCCCTTGTACATCCTCGGTAGCATAAAAATAATTTTCTGCCCACGGCCCTCCATAGGAGACCAACAAGGTAGGCGTATAGGCAGTTTGAGAAGTGGAAACGAAATCAATAAAATCTTTGTACAGCGGATAAACTGGGAAAGAATGTTCGTGTCCGGGATAGCCGTCCAGTATCTGGGTTATATTTAATTTAAAATCCAATCCCCCTTCTGTGGTCGGCATCAGTTTTTGCTCTTTTGCCGCTTCTATAATCCATTGTCTGTGTTGACGATTTCCTGTCAAATACATTTTAATGGTTTTCGTATTGTAATATTTGGAGTATTGAGTTAGCACATCCCGCGCATGATCCAAACTTTTAATGTTGTATCCCCAATAACCTACTCCTGGACCCGTAGAATACACCCGTGGTCCTGGAATCATTCCAGCTTCTACCATATCAGCATACGTCAAAACATCGGTAGTCGCAGTCTGGGGATCACGAGTGGTGGTGACTCCGTAGGCCAGGTTAGCCGCATACACCCAAACATGTTTTTTGTGCAAGCCCCAGGCAGGCCACATATGGGCATGGGTGTCCACAAAGCCAGGTACGATGTAATTTCCCGTTGCATCAATAATTTTTGCTCCCGCAGGGATTGTAATTTCATCCGCTTTTCCCAATTTTTGGATGCGATTGTTTTGAATCAAAACGGTTCCATTTTCAATGACTTCAGCACCCTTCATCGTAATCAGAGTAGCGTTAGTCAATGCTAAGGTTCCCTCTGCAATTGCCCTGGGTGCCTGAACGATGACATCCATTTCTTTGGCCTGATAGTCTTCGATGGAATCGTCTTCTTCCTCTTCTTCCTCCTCTTCAGAAGAAGCGACTGCGTCCTCTGTATTCTGCTCTTTTTCTTTTTCCTTTGCTTCCGCTTCTTCTTTCTGCGCTTTTTCTAACACTTCCGCTGCGGCAATGTCATAGCGGAATAAGGTTTTTCCCAAGGTCCAATACACCACCTTACCGCTGGCATCCCAACTGGGAAATTGTCCTCCAAATTTGGTCAACTTACGTGAAGGAAAATTTGCATTGTCTGGGTCTTTTACATTGATTTTTGCCCCTTTTTCTCCTAAATAAGGAACGGTAACCACATAAATATCATTATTGATTTGTGCTAGAGCATACGATCCCTTTGGTGCACGCAACAAAATTGAGGCTTTAGAAGGTTTCTTTTTAGGAGCGGTTGGAGTATCGGCCAAAAGATGATTCTCATCATACGAAGATCCATAGACCGTGATTCCGTCCACAGCCAAATGCTTTTTACGATCTGTTCCATCCCATCGGATAGAAACTAAACCGTGCTCCGAAGTATTCAAATAAATACGATTGTCGTCTTGAGCAAAATGGGGGTTTGACAGGCCTGAAGCTTTTGTTATTAGTGTTGTTTTTCCAGGTGTTTTACCGTCTAGCCAAACCAAGTTGGACTTTTGCTGAAACGCTCTGGGCCCGTCCGAGTCTTTAAACTGTTGTGCCGATCCTTTAAATACCACTATACGGTTGTCCAGGCTCCAAACGGGTTGGGTATAGACCCCTGCTTCTTGGGTCAGTTGGAGGGGTGAGGCGGCTTTATCGATACGAATTTTATAGACATTTCCACCTTTTGATTCATCCCAACTTACAAAAGCAATTTCTTTTCCATTCGGATGCCAAGTGGGCATGGCTTCTGTAGCTTCAAGCTGAGTTAACCTCCTCGGAGTCTTATCCTTAAAATTCATGAGGTAAAGCTTATTTAAAGCAGTAAAAACCATAGAAGATCCGTCAGGTGAAATTTGGGCATCTCGAATTTGATTCACAGAAAAAGTGGGTGTGTCTTCTATGGGGTAATCAAATTTGAGTTGGGGTGCCATAGCCACCGTTTCATTTACCTCAAAGGGAACATTGATCGCTGAACCTCCTTCTATGGGGAGGCGGTAAATCTTTCCTCCATAAGAAGCAATAACTTCTTTACTGTCTGGTGTAAAAGACATAGCCGGAAGTACGCCCAGCGGAGCAATAGATTCTTGTTCATCACGCTGAACCGGGTAGGCCAACCATTCTTCCTCTTGGGTTTCAAGATTCCGTTTTACAAGACCTGTTTGGTCGTTAAAACGACTCCCATAGACCAACCATTTCCCATCTGGTGAAAGTGTTGGGGTAAATGCTGAACCATACCGGGAGGTCATCACTTCTTTTTTTCCGTCTTCCCGATCGTACGTCGCCAATTGATATTGTGGAAAACGGGCATTGTATTGCCAAGCTCCCATTCGCTGAGAAAACCAAATCAAACGTCCGTCTGCACTAAAGGTAGGCTCAGAGATTTTTAGTCGTTCGGGTTCTTCGATCAATTGGCTTCCACCACCACCTTCTTTGTGATAAATATGAAGTTTAAAATTTCGAGTGCCTTTACTTACTGCGATATAGTTCCCGTCTGGAGACCAATCTGCAGATTGCATTTTAAAGGTATTTCCCTTTGTCAGTTGGGTTGTATCTTCCTCCTTGCGATTTAATATCCATACATTATTGCCACCACTCTTGTCTGACAAAAACAATAGGGAGTTTCCATCCGGAGAATATTTGGGCTGAGAATCAAAAGCTAAGCCTTCGGTAATACGAGTAGCTTTTCCCCCTTCAATGGGCAACTCATAGAGATCTCCTAACAAGTCGAATACAATTTTATCTCCACTGGGGTGAACGTCTATAGACATCCAAGTTCCTTCATCTGTATTAATTTCAACGGAGCGGGTCGCTTCTAGTGGAAGTCCCTTTTTATCCTTTTTGTCTTTTTTGTCTTGTGCTTCAACAAACGGAGCGAATGCTGCTAAGAGTAGAAATGCAATACTTTTTTTCATAAAGCCTGTGGAATTAATATTTTACAATTTTTTTTTATTCGATATTGAGCAATTGGTGAGTTACTTTTCCGTCAAAAACTTGAAGGATATAAAGGTTCCCATGGATGCTGTCGTCAATTTGAGGGTAGGTTTCTTTTCCTAAAATCTTGTTTGCTAAAACTGGAGTTGTATTACTATGACCAACTACGAGAACGGTTTTGCCCAAGTTCCGCTTCACAAAGGAATCAGTATAGAGTTTTCTCGGATCGTAGGCTTCAATGGGGAGTTTTCTTTCCTCTGCAATGGGAGCTGCGGTTTCTTGTGTTCTGAAATACGATGTGGAATAGATTTTATCAAAGGGAACTGCTTTTAAAATCGTCTTCCATTCTTGGGCGCGTTCCTTCCCTTTTAAAGTGAGGTGCGGGTTTCGATTGTTCGGGTCTGTTGTTTCTTTTTCCGCATGGCGAATGAGATAATAAGTAGTCACCTCCTGACCAAAAGCGAAAGAGTTCATCGAAAAAAACAGGACAAGAAATGTAGATTTAATGAAGGTCACGACCAATTTTTTTTTTACAATTGAAAGACAAAGAACCGAAATTTTATTTCGGTTCCTAAAGTACAAAAATTTATCAGTAAGGGGGGGGGTTGGTGTAAACGAGCAATAGCTTTATTCCTTGTAAAGTTATACAACAAATTATTTAAAAAATTAAAAAGAATGAGTATCCCGAGTCTCAACCTCTGTGAATTTGTTAAGATTAAACCCTTGTCTTTTGAAGGTCCGATACTTGCGAACAACTCAATTGTTCCATGACCTGTGTAAGTTGTTTTTTAAGCATTGCGATGGTATGCGTTCCTCCTTTGTTTCCCAATGCAGAAACACCGTACATAAAGGTGCGCCCCATAAAGGTAAACTCGGCTCCCTGCGCCAATACTCGGGCTACATCTGCTCCTCCACGAATGCCACTGTCCATCATAATTTTGATTTTATCGCGATACAGTGGAGCGATTGTCATTAAAGATTCAATTGTGGCCTGACCTACATCCACCTGGCGTCCCCCGTGATTGGAAATAATGACTCCATCCAGTCCTAACTCACAAGCTTTTTCCACATCCTGGACAGACTCTGCACCTTTGAGGACCAATTTCCCCTTCCACAACGCTCGGAGTCTTTTGATTTTTTCTTCGTCCAAACGTCCCGAAAATGTGGCATCCATAAATTTTGCCAATTGACTAAGATCTAGATTTTTAGGCATATAGGGTTTTAAGATTTCAAAATTGGGTTGTCCATTAATAAGCGTTTTTAATGCCCATTCGGGTCGCTTTAAAACCTGAATGACGTTACTCAAGCTCATTTTTGGAGGCATGGATAAGCCATTCTTAATATCGCGTGGTCGGTATCCAAAAGAGGGCACATCGGCGAGAATCACCAAGACTTCACATCCTGCAGCTTCAGCCCGTTTCAAAAGGTCATGGGTTACTTCTTCCGCTGCGGGATGGTACAACTGAAACCAAGCGCGCCCTTCTGTAATTTCACAAATTCGTTCAATCGACGCTGTGGTAACTGTACTCAAAATAAAGGGAATGTTGTGGTCAAAAGCAGCTTGTGCTAGTATTTCAGGGGACTTTGGCCACATCAACCCTTGAAGACCTACAGGAGAAATTCCAAACGGTGCGTCATAAGTATGACCAAAGAGGGAAGTTTTTAAATTAGGGGCTTGGTAAGGGACCAAATAATTCGGTTTGAGTTGGACCTCGCGAATTTGATCTGTATTTCTTTTTAAATTCACCTCGTCATTACATCCTCCATCCAAATATTCAAAAGCGAACTTAGGAATTTTAGCTTGTGCTTTCTTTCTGAGATCTGGTACGGAAGGATACCTACTATCCACAAAATGAATATCGTTTTTCATCTTCTAGGAATTTTTGTGGATTTTGAAGGTGCGGTAGCCATATAGCGTCACCATACAAAAACAAAGTAAAGGTAAACTAAAGGAAGCATTTATTGCTTTTAAAGTTCCTAGGGTTCCAAAATCAATGATCCACCCCTGTAGTGGAGGCATCAGTGCGCCCCCTACAATAGCCATAACNAGNCCCGCAGCTCCCAATGAGATGTCTTCTTCTTCCAAATCTTCCAAGGCCACTCCGTAAATCGTGGGAAACATCAGGGACATGAATGCAGAGGTTGCCACAAGAAAATAAAGCCCAATGATGTTTTCAAAAAAGATGACCCCCAGCATGGAAAGTATTCCTCCTATCCCAAANAGCATTAAGAGTTTTTTTGAGTTGATGAATTTCATCAAAAACGTACTTATAAATCGGCTACTCAAGAAAATTCCCATCGCAACGATATTGTAATTCTGGGCTGTTGCTTTTGAAATCCCCAAGGNCCCAGCATACTGGATGATAAATGTCCAACACATAATTTGTGCTCCCACGGAAAACATTTGAGCCACGACACCCTCCCTGTAGATTGGTTTTTTTAGTAATCGTTTAAAGGTTTGACTTGCATTTGANGTGCTGACAGTAGTCCCAAAATCTGGCATCTTCGTAAGTGCTATAAGGACAAACATTGCAATGACCACAAAACCTAATACGATGTAAGGNGTACTTATTAAACTGAGGTCTTGGGTTTTGATCACAGCTTTTTCTGCAAAATCTAACGAATCAAAAAGAAGGTTTCCGTCGGCATCCCGCTGGTCCGATTGTAAGTGGGAAAGAATAAAAGTAGAAGCAACAAACATGCCCAACAGAGAACCAAAGGGATTGAAGGCTTGTGCTAGGTTGAGTCTTCTTGTGGCCGTTTTGGGATCCCCCATGGCCATGATAAAAGGACTGGCGGTGGTTTCTAAAAAAGCCAAGCCAAAAGTCAAAACATATAGAGACATTAGAAAAAAACCGAAGGCTTCGTATTGCGCTGCCGGATAAAAAAGAAGGGCTCCAAAGGCGTACAAACCTAGCCCCAGTAAGATTCCTTTTTTATAGCTGTATTTCCGTACAAAAAGAGCAGCAGGAATGGCCATAGTTGCATAACCTCCATAAAAAGCCAACTGAACCCATGCGGCTTTGGCGTTAGAAAGTTCCATCAAAGTTCCAAACGCAGCGACCATCGGATTGGTCATGTCATTGGCAAAGCCCCAAAGGGCAAAAAGTGAAGTAATCAAGATAAAAGGTAGGAGTACTTCTTTAGCTACTAAGGGGGTTTTTATTTTTTCCAAAAGACTTCTATTTATTTA
>JGI26088J50261_1000906_pt1 | contig 16706 bp, 17 predicted proteins | sample SaaInl1SG_22_DNA_FD_50261 | JGI IMG/M metagenome (IMG submission 50261)
TAGACCCCACCGAGTGCTGCCCAGCTCATTGTGGGAAGTGTTCCACCGATGAGCATCATGGCGACCAAGACACCAAAGTTTGCAAACTGGAGGTAGTAGTAAATGGGGAAGGCGACCAGAAGTGTTCCCAGCGCACCCCACGCCACTACGTTCGCCGAGCCAATTCGTACCGCCCATGCCCCGAAGAGGGGAATCGTGATCAGCTGAAGCAGCCCGCCAATCGTGGTTGCAATGAGCAACTCGTAGTACTCAAATCCCAGCTGAACTACGCCGTAGTTGATGGTGTAGGTGTTCATCAGCGAGTAGGAGCCGATACCCAAAAGCGCCACGCACACCGCAATGAAGACAGCGAATGGCTGTTGGCTCAGCAACGCAAAGAAGGGAACCTTGGGGCGTCGCTGCTGCTTGACGACCTCCTCGAACACGGGAGTCTCCGTGATGGCAAGTCTGAGGTACAACGAGACCAAGAGCAGAGGAATTGCGGTGAGGAAAGGCAATCTCCATGCCCACGCGGCAATTTCTTCGTTGGTGAGAGCCAGAGTCAACCAGATGAATGCGGTGGCAGAGAGAATGGATCCGATGGGGAGCCCAACTGAGGCATGGCCGCAGCAAAGGCACGCTTGGCTCCAGACTCGTGCTCGGTAGCCACGAGGATGGCACCACCCCACTCGCCACCCATGGAGATTCCCTGCACCAGTCTCAGCAGGACCAGGATGGCTGCGCCAAACCAGCCTGCTTGGTCGTAGGTGGGGAGGACGCCGATGAGACCCGTCGCAACGCCCATCATGGTGACGGTGGCGATCAGGGTCTTGCGGCGACCGATTCGATCCCCGATGTGGCCAAAAAGGATTGCTCCCACGGGTCGAATGATGAACGCCAGGGCAATGGAGAGGAATGCCGCCAGGGTTCCTCCAAAGCCGCCGAGCGGATCGAAAAACAGCGGACCCACGAAGAATGCGGCGAAGTACGCGTAGATGTAAAAGTCGTAGGACTCGAGGGAGGTCCCCACGAGGGAGGCCCATCTGGCCTTTCTGGCCATTACAGGATCGGTGTGAATCATCGGTTTCCTCCGGGGTTCCAGTAGGGTGAGAATTAATAGACTGAGTACATCAAATATGGACTCTCTCAACTATAGGGGACGAGATGACATCGAGAGAACGCGGTCGACCTCCCACGTCATCTGTTACCGCCTTGGAGGATGCCGCAACAGAGCTGTTTCTCGAGCAAGGCTTTGCGAACACGAGCATCGACGAGATTGCGCAGAGGGCCGGAATTTCGCGGGCTACCTTCTTCAACTATTGCGCCACCAAGTCTGATGTTCTGTGGGTCGACAGTGATCGAGCCCTACGGGCACTCGAGACCACACTGCAGGAGGGACTCTCCTTAGGTGAAGCCCTCCGCCGCGTTGCGGCGTCCCACCCGCGGGATCGTCTCCCGCTCGTAGCCACCCAGAGCGAGGCCATGGGACTGGGTGGCGAACTCGCAGCGAGCGCCGGTGTGCGAATCGAACGCCTTCGTCGCAGCGTTTTGAGCGCGGGCGTGGACCCTGAAGACGCCTGGATTGTCACAGGCACGCTCGTCGGTGCTGTGGTGGGCTGGGCTCGAACCCCCTCACCCCGCGAGGATCTTGCATCAGAACTTGACGAGCACCTTCGGCGGATCCGGGGAGCACTTGGTCCTCAGAGTGTGGCAACACTGTTCTAAACTGTCTCCAACAGCGTTGAACCGGCCATCACCGGGAAGCTGCCGGAAGAACAGAATCTTGCGATTCCCAGTAGAACCGGTCGGGTTGGCCCGTCATCGCCTGACAGTGAGTGGCTTAGAGACTCTCTAAGCAAGCGAGGTGGTACCGCGCAGGGGAAACCCGGCGTCCTCGCAGCCCTAACCCACCCGTGTCAGAGAGATAACCCCCATGGCTTTTCCCCGTCACCGCGAAACGTCTGGCATCGAGCCGAGCCCCTCGTTCCCCGAGATTGAGCACGGAGTGCTGGAGCACTGGAAGGCCGCGAATACCTTCCAGAAGTCGATTGACCAGCGAGAAGGCTGTGAGGAATGGGTCTTCTACGATGGACCTCCCTTTGCCAACGGGCTACCCCACTACGGTCACCTCCTGACCGGGTATGCAAAAGATGTCTTCCCCCGCTTTCACACCATGCGCGGCAAGCAAGTTCACCGTCGGTTTGGGTGGGATACCCACGGGTTGCCGGCTGAGCTCGAAGCGGAGCGGCAACTAGGGATTACGGACAAGAGCCAAATCGAAGAGATGGGTATTGCCGCGTTCAATGCCGCCGCCAAAGAATCCGTCCTGCGCTACACCGCGGAGTGGCAGGAGTACGTCACGAGGCAGGCCCGCTGGGTGGATTTCGAGAACGACTACAAGACTCTCGACATCACGTTCATGGAAAGTGTGATCTGGGCGTTCAAGCGGCTCCACGACAAAGGGCTCGCGTATGAGGGCTACCGGGTTCTGCCCTATTGCTGGCGCGACCAAACTCCCCTGAGCAACCACGAACTGCGCATGGATGATGATGTCTACAAACCTCGCCAAGATCAGTCCGTCACCGTCACGTTCCCGCTCACCGGTGATGCGGCACGGGCTGCAGACCTCGAGGGAGTTCTGGCTCTGGCCTGGACGACTACTCCGTGGACACTTCCGACCAACGCCGCGCTTGCCGTCGGACCGGAGATTTCCTATGCACTCGTTCCTGCCGGACCAGACGCGGTCCAGCCAGGTGCCACCTACCTTCTCGCGGAGGACACGATCACGAACTATCGCAAGGAGCTCGGCTACACAGAGCTCGCCGATGCACTGGCAGCAATTACNCGCAGGGTGAACGGCTCTGAATTGGAGGGCATCGAGTACGAACGCGTCTTTGACTACTACGCCGACCGTGAGGCCTGGGGCATGGCGCACGCGTGGCAGGTNTTGGTTGCTGACTACGTTGCCACNGGCGAAGGAACCGGCATCGTCCACCAGGCCCCGGCCTACGGTGAAGATGACCAAATCACGTGTGCGGCGAAGGACATCCCGGTGATTATCTCGGTCGATGATGCTGGGCGTTTCCTCGACCAGGTCTCCGATGTTGCCGGCCTGCAGGTCTTCGAGGCCAACAAGCCCCTGACAGCGCTGTTGCGCGCCCAGGGTCGACTATTTGCTGAGCGCTCGTATGACCACTCCTACCCGCACTGTTGGCGGTGCCGGACCCCTCTGATTTATAAGGCTGTATCGAGCTGGTTTGTTCGAGTCACCGAGATTCGCGATCGCATGATGGAACTCAACGAGGACATCACCTGGGTCCCAGCCAATGTCAAGGATGGCCAGTTTGGTAAATGGCTCTCCAACGCGCGTGACTGGTCCATTTCTCGCAACCGCTATTGGGGTTCACCCATTCCGGTGTGGAAGAGCGACAACCCCGAGTTTCCCAGAATTGACGTCTATGGGTCGCTGGAGGAACTGGAACGCGACTTTGGCGTGAAGCCCCATGATTTGCACCGACCCGCCATCGATGAGCTCGTGCGACCAAACCCCGATGATCCATCCGGAGCGTCGATGATGCGGCGTATTCCCGATGTTCTCGACGTCTGGTTTGATTCCGGGTCGATGCCCTTTGCTCAGGTGCATTACCCCTTTGAGAACTCGGAGTGGTTTGACTCGCACAATCCGCGGACTTCATCGTGGAGTACATCGGCCAAACCCGTGGCTGGTTTTACACGATGCACATTCTTGCCACAGCGCTGTTTGATCGCCCCGCCTTCAAACAGGTGATTTCGCACGGAATTGTCTTGGGGTCAGATGGTCAAAAAATGTCCAAGAGTCTGCGCAATTATCCCGACGTTTCCGAAGTATTCGAACGCGACGGTGCCGATGCCATGCGCTGGTTCCTGATGTCCAGTTCGGTGATTCGAGGCGGCAACCTCGTAGTGACCGAGGAGGGCATCCGCGAAGGTGTCCGTCAGTTCCTGTTGCCCTACTGGAGCACCTACTACTTCTTGAGTCTCTACAGCGGTGAGCACGAACCTGTGTGGCGGACCGACTCGACGCACGTGCTTGATCGCTACATCCTCGCTAAGACACGGAAACTCGTTGAGGTGGCGACCGCAGAATTTGAAGCGCTGGACTCTCCTATGGCCGCAGCAGCCATCAGAGACTTCGCGGACGTGTTGACAAATTGGTATGTCCGACGCAGCCGAGACCGGTTCTGGGACGGCAGAGATACGGATGCGTTGGACACCCTCTACACGGTGTTGGAAACGGTGTCCCGCGTGGCGGCTCCCCTGGCGCCCCTGGTCACCGAAGAGGTCTGGCGAGGACTCACGGGAGGGGAGAGTGTTCACCTCACCAACTGGCCGGACGCGACAGAATTCCCCGCCGATGACGCTCTCGTCATGGCAATGGACACCGTTCGTGACGTGGCATCCGCGGGGCTTGCGCTGAGGAAGGCCCACGGTTTGAGGGTGCGGCTGCCGCTGAATTCCTTGACCATCGTGACCGAGAATGTTGCCGGTGTCGATGATTTCCGGGACATTCTCGCGGAGGAACTCAACGTCCGGGAGATTCTGACCCGAGAACTCGATGACCAGGTCGCCGGGGAATTGGGAATTGGGAAGAAGCTTCTTCCCCAGGCCAGAGTCCTCGGTCCCAGGCTCGGCTCGAAGGTCCAGGCCATCATTCAGGGCGCTAAGGCTGGGGATTGGACGCTGGAAAACGGAGTAGTGACGGTGAGTGGAATCGCCCTCGAAGAGGGTGAGTACATTCTCGAATTCACCTCGGAGGGTGACACCACCGCGGTCCAGTTCCTCTCCAGCGGCGGGTTTGTGATTCTCGACACCACCGTGACACCGGAGCTCGCTGATGAGGGCCTTGCGCGGGATGTCATCCGATGGATTCAACAGGAGCGCAAGACTGTTGGTCTCGATGTCTCAGATCGGATCGACACTGTCATCTCTGGCGATGACGATGCCCGCCGAGCTATTGCGACTCACCGGGACATGGTGGCGGCCGAGACACTCTCGCTGTCACTGGAGCTCGAGGATCTCGAGGGAAGCGCTGATGTTCTCTCCGTGGGGGAGAACTCTAAGATTCGTGTGAAAGTCTCCAAGAGTGGTTGATAACTCCTCGGAAGACCGTCTGGCTGCAGCCCGTGTTGAGGAAGCTCTCTATGCGCGCATTGGTGAGGGCGCGCCGAAGCGTCGCCTTGATGCCACCCGGCGCGCGGTAGAACTTCTCGGAGATCCGCAACGGATGTATGGCGTCATCCACATCGCGGGCACCAACGGGAAAACATCCACCGCGCGCATCACAGAGAGTCTGTTGCGCGCCCACGGACTGCGCGTCGGGTTGATGACCTCTCCGCACCTCAATCGACTCTCGGAGCGCATCATGATTGATGGGGAGCCNATTTCTGATCGCATGNTGGCTGACAATTGGGCNGATGTTGAGCCCTTTATCCAGATGGTCGACGCTGAACTGGAGGCAAAATCCGAGCCGCCCCTGACGTTTTATGAAGCACTGACCGTGCTTACCTTCGCTGCGTTCGCGGATGCGCCNGTNGACGTTGCCGTGGTGGAAGTCGGCATGGGAGGCGAATGGGACGCGACAAATGTCGTCGTCGCAGACGTTGCCGTCCTGACGCCCATAGCCATGGATCACGCTGAATTCCTGGGCAACACCATCCGTGAGATAGCTCGCACCAAAGCCGGCATCATCAAACCGGCCTCTCGAGTGGTCACTGCTGCGCAAAGCGATGACGCCATGGAAGAGATTCTGAGGGCCTGCGAGCGTGATGAGGCCACCGTGCGGGTGATGGGGCGGGACTTTTATCTCACCAGCGCAGAGCCCGCTGTCGGTGGGCAAGTTCTCTCTGTCTCAGGGGTTGCGGGGGAGTACCGGAACCTTGGTTTGCCTCTCTTTGGTGAGCACCAAGCAGACAATGCTGCCCTGGCGATTGCTGCGGTGGAATCGTTCCTCGGTAATGGTGAGCAGCCGCTGGGTGCCGAGGTTGTCGAGGACGGAATTCTGCTCTCGTCGAGTCCTGGTCGCCTGCAGGTTGTGGACCACCAGCCGACCGTCATCATTGATGCCGCCCACAACCCCCATGGCGCGGAAGCGCTGTGCCGGGCGATGATGGGGTCGTTTAGTTTCCCCCGGCTGATCTGTGTGGTGGGAATTTTGCAGGAGAAAGACGTCATCGGCATTGTGGAGGCCATCGACCCGGTCGTCGATCACTTCGTAGTGACACAGTCGCAGTCTGATCGGGCCATCTCGGTGTCTGCACTTGCTGACGCGGTCTCCGCGATTGCTGGTCCTGACCGTGTTGACGCACGGCCCGATATCGCGTCAGCGCTAGAGCGTGCTCGAGAGCTCTCGGGAATTGACGGTGGGGTTTTGGTGACGGGATCAATCACCCTGATTGGTGAGGTTAGGCAGGGGTTAACTGGTGGCTAGGCGAGAGAAAACAGCGACAGAGTCCCTGCTCCAGATAGCCCTGGGTCTTGAGATGATCGTCGTCTTTTTTGGCGCACTCGTGGTTAACGGGCTGCGTTTTTACAGTGGTTGGGTGGTCCTCGCCGGGACTCTCGGTGTCCTGGTGGTCTTGGCTGTGCTGTACCGAGCAGTCCGCTATCCCGCTGGACAAATACTGGGCCATGTGGTTCAGCTCGCCCTCTTGGCCAGCTTCCTCTGGGATATCGCGATTGGCCTGTCCTTTGCTGTTGTCGTCGCATTTTGGGTCTTTGGCGCCATCCGCGGACCCATGCTCGACCGGAACAAGCCCTCTGCCAGCCAGTAGGCTCAAGACACCCAACACTCGAAGGAGAACACTGAATGTCCTCACCCCAGGAAACGCTGGTCCTCATCAAGCCCGATGGCGTTGCGAGAAATCTCACGGGCGAGATCCTGGCTCGGATCGAGTCCAAGGGCTACCAGTTGGTGGACATTCGCCTGGTTCAACCTGATCGCGATCTGTTGAGTGCTCATTATGCAGAGCACGAAGGCAAGCCTTTTTATGAGCCGCTGGTGAACTTCATGGAGTCAGGTCCGGTCGTAGCTATTCGTGTCGCCGGCCATCGGGTCATCGAGGGAATCCGTTCCCTCTCTGGAGCGACGGACCCCACAGTTGCTGCGCCGGGAACCATCCGGGGGGATCTGGGCCGCGACTGGGGCTTAGCGGTGCAACAAAACCTGATTCACGCCAGTGATTCGCCAGAAACGGCCCAGCGCGAGCTGGCGCTGTGGTTTAGCTCCTAAACGGAGAACAAGAGCGGGAACTGAATCAGAATCGACAAGCCGATNACGGCGTAGTTGATCACAATCACGATCCAGCTNTAGGGCAGCCACTGGGCACCCAATTTCTTCGCTGCGGGNGATGAGCCGAGCATTCCCTGCTTGAGAGCCCANGGGAGAAACACCCACCACAGAATGATGTGGATCGCCCACACCGCCATGCAGTACANGCANAAGAAGCCGATGACGAACACTGCCTGGTAGAACATCCACATCAGCCAGCTATACGCGGCGAAAAGACCCAGTGTGGTGAGCACCCAGAATGCGCGCTTGAATGTCGCCCCGGCGAGCATCGCGGCCCCAATCAGCGCGACCGCAGCGTAACCACCGATGCCATAGAGCTGGTTGGGTGTGTCGAAGAACAGGGTGGCCTGCCAGCTTTGCATGACACTTCCGCAGGAGAAGAAGGGGTTGATGTCACAACTGGGCTTTTCGCCCGTGAGAGCCAGCTGGTACCCCTCACGGGCAAGAATGAGGGCAGCGAGCCAGCTCCCCAGTCCGCTCAGCATCATAAACAGCGCCATGCCAGTTGATCGTCGCGTGGGGTAGTTCACGTGCTGATTATGACACCACCCTGTGTGAAATAGGTGACGGTGTGCGATACTAGGANCAGCGCTGGTGCCGTCAAGGTTGAGGCGCAACACAAGATTTCTCGGATCACCATCCGAATACGGGGAAACCCCCAACCACCTAGTTTTTTCAATGCGTTAGANCGCATTGCCAAAGCGCAATATGTTCCCAGCCATTGGTGGCAGGGAATCTGTGAGGAGTACACCAGCAATGGTGACAAGAAAAAAAGACGACGCTCAAGAACCAGAAAAAAAGACCGCAGCAAAGAAACCGGCCGCGGCCAAAAAGCCGGCCGCGAAGTCGACACCGGCTGCAAAGAAGCCCGCCAAGGTCGCGAAAACGGCTGTTGCAGACAAGCCCGTGGCCGTTGCGACCACCTCCTTGGTGTTCCACGCTCCAGACCCCGTTCTGTTCCCGACCTGGACGCCAGGATCGGAGGCTCCCGAGGGCGAAAAGGTTGTCCGTCGTCGTTCTCGCGCGAACCGCAAACCGTTAGCGGATGACAAGAAATCACCCGATTCCCAGGCGGAGTCCGGTCAACCGCAGAAGGTGCGCGGATCCACGCGGCTTGAGGCTAAGCGTCAACGGCGCAGAGATGGGCGCGAAGGGCCCCGGCGTCGTGGGACTGTCACCGAGACAGAGTTCCTGGCCCGACGCGAGAGCGTCGATCGGGTCATGGTGGTTCGAGAAAACCCCGACCGCACACAAATCGCCGTTCTGGAAGACAATGTCGTTGTCGAGCACTACGTTGCCCGCTCCGAAGAGTCGAGTCTGATCGGCAACGTCTACCTTGGGCGCGTACAAAACGTGCTGCCGAGCATGGAAGCAGCTTTTGTCGACATTGGCCGAGGCCGCAACGCCGTGCTGTACTCCGGCGAAGTTGACTGGGAGGCAGCCGCTGAGGCGGGCGCCACCGGACCGCGCCGTATTGAGCTCGCCTTGAAGACGGGTGACACCGTCCTCGTTCAGGTGACGAAGGATCCCGTGGGACACAAGGGCGCCAGGTTGACAAGCCAAATCAGTCTTCCTGGCCGNTACCTCGTCTATGTCCCCGGTGGCGCGATGAATGGAATTTCTCGCAAGCTCCCCGACAAAGAGCGGACCCGTCTGAAGGCAATTCTGAAGAAGGTGTTGCCAGAAACCGCCGGCGTTATCGTGCGTACTGCTGCTGAGGGGGCAACCGAAGAGCAGCTCACCAGCGATGTCGAGCGCTTGCAGAAGCAATGGCAGGAGCTTTCGGCGCAAACAGATAAATCCCAGGCCCCGGCGCTGCTTCATTCTGAGCCGGATTTGCTCGTGAAAATCATTCGCGACGTGTTCAACGAGGATTTCCAGAAAATCGTCATTTCGGGAACCCACGCGGCAAAGACGATTGAGAACTACCTCAGCCAGGTTGCTCCAGATCTGATCGAGCGCATGGCCGAGCACCCCGGTGATTCGGACCCCTTCGTGGAGTACCGGGTCAATGAGGGCATAGCGAAAGCCCTGGACCGCAAGGTGTGGCTGCCCAGTGGTGGCTCCCTGGTGATTGATCGCACAGAGGCTATGACGGTGGTGGACGTCAACACCGGAAAGTTTGTGGGATCGGGCGGAAACCTGGAAGAAACGGTCACCAAGAACAATTTGGAAGCCGCCGAAGAAATTGTCCGGCAGCTTCGCTTGCGCGACATTGGTGGAATCATCGTCGTTGACTTCATTGACATGGTTCTGGAATCGAACCGAGATCTCGTGCTCCAGCGCCTGATGGAATGCCTGGGTCGTGACCGCACCAAGCACCAGGTTGCCGAGGTCACCAGTCTCGGCCTCGTCCAAATGACCAGAAAGAAACTCGGTCTGGGCTTGCTGGAGACGTTCAGCGAAAACTGTGAGGTGTGCCAGGGCCGAGGCCTTCTGGTTCACCACGAGCCTGTTTCCAAGGGGAAGTCTGAATCTTCAGCTCCGAAGAAGAGAAAATCCTCGGGGTCCACTCAGCCCACTGTTGAACCTCACCAAATTACGGATGATGCTCGCAACGCTATTGCTCAGATCGCCAAGAGCACGGTCGCTCAGGCATCGGGTGGGTCATCCGACCAGCCTGCGAAACCTGCCACATCCGCACCGCGGGCATCGAAGAAGTCTGGCCCGGAGACGCCCGATGGTCTGGATTCTGTGTTGGCAGCTCTTCCTGAGCCGCCGGCGCCCGGAACCTCAAAGCGTCGCCGTCGAGCGACGAGCGCATAATGCGCCTCGTTGTGGTTGCCCAGGCGCCAGCAATGGTCTATTCTTGTCCCTCGGTGCTGTTTTCGGTATTCGCCAGAGCATCCTCACTTTCTAAGTAACAAGGCAGGTTGTCATCGTGGTTTACGCGGTTGTGCGCGCAGGTGGGCGCCAGGAAAAGGTTGAAGTTGGATCCATCATTACGGTGGACCGTCTTTCGGCTCAAGCAAAGAAGTCGGTGACTCTTGCCCCGGTTCTGTATGTCGACGGTGACACGGTCACTCACGACAAGAAGGAATTGGACAAAGTCACGGTCAGCGCTGAGGTTATTGAGGACCTTCGAGGCCCCAAGATTGTTATCCAGAAGTACAAGAACAAGACCGGCTACAAAGCCCGTCAGGGATTCCGTGCGGATCTGACGAAGCTCAAAGTCACCGGCATCACCAAGAAGTAAAGGGCTGGCTCATGGCACATAAAAAAGGCGCGTCCTCGACCAGGAATGGTCGCGACTCCAACCCCCAGTACCTGGGTGTCAAGCGCTTCGGCGGACAGGTTGTGAAAGCGGGAGAAATCATCGTGCGTCAGCGCGGGACCCACTTCCACCCCGGCACCAACGTGGGTCGCGGAAACGACGACACTCTTTTTGCCCTCGCAGCGGGTGAAGTGAAGTTTGGCACCAAAGGTGGCCGCAAAGTTGTCGCAGTGGTGGATTCCGCAAGCTAGGGTTCTACCGACTGCAGTGCGAGGGCGAGCTTCGGCTCGCCCTTTTCGCTTAGTGGTTCACACAGAAGGAGGGTGGCGCAGTGACGACGTTCGTTGACCGTGTTGTGTTGCACCTCTCTGCAGGCCATGGGGGTCACGGGTGTGTTTCGGTGCACCGGGAAAAGTTCAAGCCTCTGGGTGGTCCCGATGGCGGTAATGGTGGTAATGGTGGAGACATTGTTCTCGTGGCTGACCCGCAGGTGACGACCCTGTTGGACTATCACCACCGTCCCCACCGCAGCAGCGGTAATGGGTCTCCCGGTCAGGGGGACTCAAAGCACGGCAAGAGCGCCTCTGATGTGATCCTTCCTGTTCCGGTGGGAACCCTCGTTCGCGATGATGCGGGAGCGGTGATGGTTGATCTTGATCGGCCGGGGATGAGCATTGTCGTCGCGGTCGGAGGAAAAGGCGGGCTGGGTAACGAATCTCTCGCCAGCACCGCCAGAAAGGCGCCCGGGTTTGCGCTCCTGGGAACTCTCGGCTTCGAGGGTGACATTCACCTTGAGCTCAAAGTGGTTGCTGATGTTGCTCTTGTCGGTTTTCCCAGTGCGGGGAAGTCGAGCCTGATTGCCGCTGTGTCGAAGGCCACACCAAAGATTGCTGATTACCCGTTCACCACGTTGCACCCGAACTTGGGCGTCGTTGAAGCAGGTGGGGTCCGCTTCACCATGGCAGATGTTCCCGGCCTCATCCCTGGAGCCAGTGAAGGCAAAGGGTTGGGGCTCGAATTCTTGCGGCACGTCGAGCGCTGCAGCCTCCTCGTGCATGTGTTGGACTGCGCCACCTTGGAGCCCGGAAGGGATCCGCTGACCGACCTTGCGCAACTGCTCACCGAACTCACCAACTATCCCCTCGCTGAGGACCAGGTTCCGCTGACCGACAGGCCTCAACTGGTTGTGCTCAACAAAGTGGATGTGCCCGAGGCTCGGGACCTGGCAGAACTAGTGACGGGTGACCTGGAAGAGCAGGGGTATCGGGTGTTCCCGATTAGCACCGTGTCCAAAGAGGGGCTGGACGAGTTTTTGTATGCAGTCGGTGGGCTTGTGAGTGAACATCGTGCGCAACTGGCGGAAGCTGCGGCTAATCCGCCTCGGATTGTCGTCAGGCCGCGGGCTGTCAACGAAGCACCGTTCACCGTCGCCGTCGAGGGTGGCACGGAAGGTTCGCTCTACCGGATTTTGGGAGAAAAACCACAACGGTGGGTCGAGCAAACCGACTTCGCTAATGACGAAGCCGTCGGGTTCTTGGCCGATCGCTTGATGAAGATCGGTATTGACGAAGCGCTGTTCAAGGCAGGCGCAACACCGGGTGCGCCGGTCATGATCGGGCCCGGTAAGGGTCAAGTATTTGATTGGGAACCGACGCTCTCCAGTGCGGCGGAGCTCATGGCTGCTCCCCGTGGAACCGATCCTCGGTTGGAAGAGAACACCCGAGCCACACGGGCCCAAAGAAAACAGAGCTATCACGAGCGAATGGACGCAAAAGCGCGCGCCCGGGAAGAATTGGCCGAGGAAAAGCAGGCAGGATTGTTCTCTGATGATGACTAGAGACCGCGCTAATTCCGCCTCACGCGTTGTTGTGAAGGTGGGGTCGTCATCTATCAGTGGCGAGCGTGAACACCAAATTTCTGGCCTGGTTGATGCTCTGGCCGCCTGGCAACAGCGCGGGTCAGAGGTCATTTTGGTGTCCTCTGGGGCAATTGCTGTGGGTGCGCCGTTTCTCAAGCTCACTGACCGACCCCAAGACCTCGCGACTCAGCAGGCCGCTGCAGCGGTGGGCCAAAACCTCTTGATGGCCCGGTATCAGGGGTTGTTCGAGAAGTACTCCATCATCACGGGCCAGGTTCTGCTCACAGTGGGCGATATGGAAAACGGCACACATCGGACTAATGCGCTTCGCACCATTGAGCGACTTCTGGGTCTTGGAATTATTCCTATTGTCAACGAAAACGACACAGTTGCGACTCAAGAAATTCGGTTTGGCGATAACGATCGCCTTGCGGCACTCGTGAGTGAGCTGGTGGGCGCTGACCTATTGGTGCTTCTGAGCGACGTCGATGCGCTCTACTCCCACCCTCCAACGGATCCCAGGGCGCAGCGAATTGAGACCGTGACCTTCGGGGACTCCCTGGAGGGGGTGGAGCTGGGCGAAGCGCTCGTGAACAGCGTGGGTACCGGCGGTGCCGTGACAAAAGTCAGCGCGGCCAAATTGGCAACTGCAGCGGGAATCCCCACTCTGTTGAGCTCCACCGATTCACTCGCTGCCGTCGTAGCGGGCGAGCAACGGGGTACCTGGTTTGAGGCCGCCGACTTACACTAGCTTTCATGACTGCCACCCCTCACGAGTTTGCCCCCGTTCTCCGCGAGCGCCTGGAGGCGNCCAAAGAGGCAGCGCGCGGCCTTAACCAGGCCTCCGCCGCACTCCGGGATGAAGCTTTGGGTGCGATTCANGATGCGCTGATTGCGCAGTCAGCTCGCATTATTTCGGCGAATACCGTGGATATTGATCGTGGAAAAGCTGAGGGCATGGACGAGGGCCTTCAGGANCGGCTCCGCCTCACCCCGGAGCGGGTGCAAGGGCTGGCNGACGCTGTGGCGGTTGTTCGTTCTCTGCCGGACCCCCTCGGCGCCGTTCTTCGGAGCATGACCCTCCCCAATGGTCTTGATGTCACCCAGATTCGAGTGCCCTTTGGCGTGGTGGGTGCCATATATGAAGCGCGCCCCAACGTCACGGTCGATATCTCGGCCTTGGCTTTGAAAAGTGGAAACGCTGTGCTTCTCCGCGGTGGTTCGGCAGCCCTGGAGAGCAACAAAGTCCTGGTGTCTCTCATGCGTGAGGCAATCGCCTCGGTGGGGCTGCCGGAGGATGCAATCGCAAGNGTCGATGATTTTGGGCGCGAAGGCGCGAATGCCCTGATGAGGGGACGAGGGTATGTCGATGTCCTGATTCCGAGGGGTTCTGCTTCGCTCATTGAAACGGTTGTGACGGAGTCGAGTGTTCCCGTGATCGAGACCGGCTCAGGTGTCGTCCACATTTTCGTGGACGCGTCTGCAGATGCTGACCAGGCGGTGGACATCATTCACAACGCCAAGGTCCAGCGACCAAGCGTCTGTAACTCGGTGGAGACGGTGCTGGTTCATCGCGAGGCGTTGCCGATGGTTCCAGCAATTGCCCAACGCTTACTGTCCTCGGGCGTGATCCTTCACGCTGATGAGGCCATACGGGAATTAGTTCCTGAGGCCACAGCTGCAACCGAGGACGACTGGGCCACCGAGTATCTGTCGCTGGAGGTGTCTGTGAAGGTGGTCGAGAGTCTGGATGAAGCGCTGGAGCACATTAGGCGCTATTCCACGCATCACACGGAAGCAATCCTGACTGCCGATATGGCTAACGCGGAGCGATTTCTCAATGACGTCGATTCGGCTGCTGTCATGGTGAACGCCTCCACGCGGTTTACTGACGGCGGAGAATTCGGCTTCGGCGCGGAAGTCGGTATTTCGACTCAGAAACTTCATGCCAGGGGGCCTATGGGACTCACGGAACTCACCAGCACGAAGTGGATTGTCCGCGGGACCGGTCAATCCCGCGAGTAGTACGCGGCGCTTTCAGCTAGTTAGCGATAGATTAGAACCACGGCGTGTAAAGAAACAGCAGGAGGGAACCCATGACCGAGAGCATCATTGCATCGGGAGAAATCGTCAACGAGCTCCCTTTCCCTGCTGAAGTCTTCGGAATTGTGTTCCTTGTCGGGTTCTTTGCGCTGGCGTGGGTGACCTTCAGCTACCGCAACGTCGCCAATCGTCACCGTCACAAGACCCAGGGCCAGAGCAACGCTTCCGCCCACCACTAGGACGTAATGTCTTCTGCTCGTCGCCCCCGCATCGGCATCATGGGTGGAACGTTCGACCCTGTTCACCACGGGCACTTGGTGGCAGCGAGTGAGGCTCAGGTGGCCCTGGATCTNGATGAGGTCATCTTTGTGCCCACGGGAAAACCAGCCGATAAGCCTCAGGTTTCTCAGGCCGAACATCGTTACTTGATGACCGTGATAGCGACCGCCTCGAACCCACGCTTTCGGGTGAGTCGCGTGGATATTGATCGTCCGGGTACGACCTACACGGTCGACACTCTGCGGGATATGAGAGCGGAGTTTCCCGAGGCTGACCTCTTCTTCATCACGGGAGCTGACGCCATCGCTGAAGTGCTTTCGTGGAAAGACAGCGGGGAACTTACGTCTCTCGCGCACTTTGTGGGAGTGTCCAGGCCCGGCCACGACCTCCGGGTCGATACCCTCCCCGCCGAGAGTGTGACAGTCTTGGAAGTTCCAGCCTTGGCTATTTCGTCCTCGGATTGTCGAGCACGAGTGGCTCAGGGTAACTCTGTGTGGTACCTGGTTCCCGACGGAGTTGTTCAGTACATCGCCAAACATCGCTTATATCGGGACGCACCGTGACAGATATTCCTCCGGCACAGCCGATGACGCGGCGGGAACGGCGCGCTCTGGAAGAGCAGGGGCTGCTGGCTGCAGCCTCGCCTACCCCGCCTGCCGCACCCACTGTTCCTTCGGTTCCTCCGGTGCTTCCGACTTCCTCGGCCCCGACTCCTCTTGTCCCTCCGCCCGCTGCAGCCGAGATTCCGCCTCGACTCGTTTCCCCAGTTTCGCCCAGTCCTCATCCCGTGGCGCCCCCCGCACCAGTCGCTAGCCAACCTGCAACGCGGCGTGAACGGAGGATGCTGGAAGAAACAGGAGCAATCCCGATCCCGCGGGAGTACCAGGCGCCGCCTGCTCCCTCGGTGCTGGAGCAAACTTCGTTGGTGGACATCACCCAGGCGGTTCCTCCTCAACCCGCCCCACCAGAAGCTGAGCCATTGCCACCCGTGTTTGGCACGACCACCGGGCAGGTTCCCGGTCCTGTCGAGCACGCAGAGCCGCCGGCATATCAGAATGGCTCGGCGACAACGTTTCCCAGTCGAATCGTGGGGGATGTCACCTCAGCAACCCGTTCCCTGATCCTTCCCACGGCCCCGAGTGTTGATTTGACTGGCCCCATTGGTGACACCGGGGAAATAGTGGTCACAGGCCAAATTGCTCTGCCTCACCGGCTGTCAGAAACCGGAACAATTCCCTCGATGCACGATGACCGTGATGATGAGGATCGATTCGATGCCTACGTGACGGGGGAGCTTGCTGCCATGTCCCAACCTGTTCGCGCGGTGAAAGCTGTGTCCGGCCAGGGCGATGAAACTGACATTCTTCTTGTTCGACGAGTTCGGTGGGGAACGGCCACAATTTTGGCGTCGATCGGAGCAGCTATTTTGGGCGTTGGCGCTGTCGTCCTCTTGGTGATTGCGCTTATGACAGATTCGTTGGTCTAGATGACCAGAGACGGGATTCTATGACCGCGAGTGACGCTGCGCTGCAGCGGACTGTGCTGGCTGCAACCGCGGCAAGTGACAAGTTGGCGACGGACCTCGTTGCACTAGATGTGTCAGAACACATTGCTCTGACGGATGCTTTCCTGATCTGCAGTGGGCGCAACGAGCGCATGGTTCAGGCAATTGCCGATCATGTTGAGCAGCGCCTGCTTGAGGATGGCGCGCGCCGTCTCCGGCAAGAAGGACGAGCGGGGGGCCGATGGATCCTGCTGGATTTTGGCGACATTGTGGTCCACGTCTTCCACGAAGAGGAGCGCCTGTATTACCAACTGGAGCGTCTCTGGAGAGACTGCCCCGTTATTTCTCTTCCTGCCGGCTTGGGGCTGAACGTGGACTCGGATACGGAGCAAGCCCTGTAGTAGGCTGTGATGTGCTTTGCTCACAGGGGCCTGTGGCGCAGCTGGTAGCGCACCTGCATGGCATGCAGGGGGTCAGGGGTTCGAGTCCCCTCAGGTCCACA
>JGI26088J50261_1000909_pt1 | contig 16631 bp, 13 predicted proteins | sample SaaInl1SG_22_DNA_FD_50261 | JGI IMG/M metagenome (IMG submission 50261)
TCATAGCGAGTGACTTTTATGTTTAGCTCTTCTGGGTGATGAGCGAATTGTTCAACCTTGCTCGCTTTTTCTGACACATATTCTCGGAATCTATCCGAGACCGTGAGGTTCTTGCCTGAAATTCTTAGTTCCATTTTTACTACCTCCTAGTTGACTGAACAGCCGTAAATCCAAACTACGCCTTTTTGTCCCACTGCGCTCTCGGTTTAGATAATTCTCTTGGCTAATACACAGGTTCCGGTCACCTGAAAACCAGCTTCCTGCAGAGCTCGCACACACTCGGATAAAGTGGCGCCGGTGGTCATGACGTCATCGACCACCAAAACCGACCCGGTGCCTGGCTTGCAAGACATCGAACCTGCCACGTTTAATAAGCGGTCAGATGCCCCCAGTGTTCGCTGATCTGCCGTTCGGCGCTGTAGCTGAATGAGCTGGGAATCTTTTATTGTTTTCGGCTTAGTGGTTTCTCTAAGTAGCTTGCCCACTGGATCAAAACCACGCTTTTTGTAGTTCTGTTTGTTTCTGGGTGGGCTAGTTACAAAATCTGGCTGAAAGTTGGTCAGGGCAGCTGCCAGGGCGGGTTCCCAGACTGTCGCAAGCGCTGGCACCAGTGAGATTCGACTCTGATCTTTATAGGCCTTGAGAATCCCTGCGACGGCTGCGGAATATTCCACCGCATAAAAAAGAGGCAACCCTTTGTGAAGAACTAGGTGGCTGCCAATCTNCGGGAGACATCCGCTNCAAATTGGGCTTGGAAGCGATCCNCAAACCGCGCACTGAGTGGGAAATACAAAATCAACCAAATCGCTGAGCATGTGACAAATGATTGCTCGAAAATGCAGCGCTCAAAAAGGAACCGGGCTTCTTGGGGAAAAGATAGCCCGAACAGTCGCTGTTAGCGCAACGAGGTCATGGCCAGCACGCCGGTTGACACTCGCCGCCAACTGCCATTGGCGTAAAGCCAAACTTCATCAAAGCTGTTGAGCAAGTAGGTGCTGGCAGCAGAAACTGCACCTTGAATGTCCGTACCGATAACCGGAGGCATCGCAAGTTGAGTTCTAGGACCAGCGACCGGGTATTCACTAAATGCGGTAAGCCCGCTGGTTGTGGCCTCGAGGGTCCTCAGGTTTGCAGACCCCTGCCACTCCATTGCCACGGGTGGCCCAAGAACGGGCAAAACTGAGATTCCAGGGCTTACCAAAAGCGGGATAAGGTTCGTGTCCCTAACTATTGTTCCAATCTCAATCAGAGGCTCTAAGCCTGGAGTTTGAATTGCCTGAGCAATCCTGACGCCCTCTTGTGAGATTGTTGCCGCCAATCTGACCCCAGTGAACTCGCTGGCAAATTTTCTAACCACCGTTGACTGGTCGTAAACCTCAAGCTCTGCCTCGGCATCGGTGGGGAAAACCCATAGTGAACCAAAGCTGTCGTATTCGATGGCCACCACGTCGGCCAATGAGTTCAATTGCACGATTTCACTGCTGAATGTTTGGGTTCTTATTTCAAACACACCCGTTTCGCTGGCGAATGCAACTCTTGCGCCGTCGTCAGTGACTGCAATCAGCGTTGGTTGATAGTTCGCGACCAACCTGGCCGTGCCTGGAATTTCCGTTGCGCCAACCGCATTGAGCGGCCCTATTCCACTTTCGGTCAGGGCATAGTTTTGAGATCTCGGCGCCGTTGGTTCAAGGGCCCCAACCGGAATTTCTTGAACCGAACCATTTACCGACAGGGCTACGTCGTTGACACCGGGTATTTGAGAAAGCGTTGATTTCAATTGCCCGAGCATAATCCTGCGCTCTTGAGTTCCAGCCGCAAGGGCGTCTGAGTCAAAATCAACCTGAGCAACCCCTTCTACGGTTCGCACCGCGTTTATAGTCAGCTGGGTTCCTTCCGGAATTGCCGATTTCACACCCGCTGCAAGCCAGGGGCTCGGCCCTGCCAACAGTGCATTTACCAGACGTGTGGCAGTCGAGGTCCTAGATGGGAACCACCTCAGGTCAGGAACCAACGTCTGGAAGTTTGAGTCGACAAAATAGAGCGGGAAAGCGTTGAATACAACGCTGAACACCGGTGGAGTGACAACCGTGAGGTTTGGCGCACTAGAAATACGAAGCTGGCCATCTTGTTCGATTAGCTGGAATCTCAGGTTTGTGGAGTCTCCGATTTTTGAGTCCAGGTACCTACCCTGCTCATCAACCCTGGCACCACTGTTTACCTCTACAACCATCAAGGTTTGTCCTGCTTGACGAAACACCGGCGCACCGGCGCGAATAATGGTTTGATTGTTTGGGTTCCAGCGCTGAGCAAAATCCTCACTCAAGAACTCTCTGGCAACCGCATAGTCATTGAGTGGGCTGGTTCCAGCTCCCAAAAAGCCAGAAACTATTTCCTGTGCTGTGGCATTTAGCGCCGGCCCAGATGGCGTGTAGTAGGCAAATTCTTGCTGAGTCTCCGGAGCAATTTCAGGCCCCTGCTGAACATCGAGTTCAGTCGGAAGGGTGGCGCAACCTGAAAGCACTAGCAAGCCAAGCGCTGCTATTAATCGACGAATCATAGTTTCACCGACCTGGGCGGAAGTGGAATGGGTGAATTCCCAATCACTGAATCGGCACGACGAGGAAGCGTTAGTCGGAAGCTCGTCCCTTGATTCGGCTTAGACCAAACCTGAAGCCAACCCCTATGCAAAGTCGCGTCCTCCTTGGAGATAGCTAAACCTAAACCCGTGCCGCCAACTGAGCGCTGCCTTGCAGGATCTGCACGCCAGAACCTATCAAAGACCCGCTCGAGCTGAGCGCGCGACATGCCAACACCTGAATCAGTCACGCAAACAGCAACTGAGTTAGCATTCTGACCAACCTGGATAACAATCGCGTGACCTTCGCCGTGCTCAACCGCATTAGAGAGCAGGTTTCTAAGCAACCGCTCTATGCGCTTTGCATCGAAGTCAGCCTCGACTGGACCCTGTGGAAGGTCGACCTTAATTTCGGTTGATTTTGATTGAGCCAGTGGTTCAATCGAGGCGATTGATGCCCCCACAACCTGATTCAAATCATTGGTTTCAAGTTCGGCTGTTACAGCACCGGCGTCGTAGCGAGAGATTTCCAAGAGGTCTGCAAGCAGCGCTTCGAATCTATCTATTTGATTCTGCATCAACTCCGCAGATCTTGATAGCGCAGGATCCAGCTTCTCCCTGCTTGCAAATATCACTTCGCCCGCCAACTTGATTGTCGTAAGCGGGGTCCGGAGTTCGTGAGAAACATCAGACACAAATCTGCGTTGCATTCTGGATAGCGAATCAAGTTGTTGAATCTGCTGCTGCAGGCTGGCCGCCATTTTATTGAAGGACTTCGCAAGCTGCGCCAAGACGTCTTGGCCTCTCTCGGGAAGGCGCTGGTCGAGTTTTCCTGCAGACAGGGTCTGTGCTGCCAGTGCGGCCTGCTCAACCGGCCTCACAACACTTCGGGTGACCAGGTAGCTCACCAGGGCAATCAGTGCCAGCAGTATCACGCCTGCCACGGTGATGGCATTTTGCACCAGGGCCAAAGACTGGGCTTCAGCGCTCAAATCAAAAACCAGGTAGAGCTCAAAGTTTCCAGCCAATGGGATCGTCAATGGGGCACCCACCGTTATTCCTGCAACTTGCAACCCTTCACGCACCAAACTAACCGGTGTGTAGGTGAGGATTCCCGCAGATTCGCGCACCTGCAAGCGCAGTTCATCTGGAATCGTTGCAAGATCTAGGTCCCGCGAAATGGGAGATTGAAACAACTGGAGCTGCGGCTGTCCCGGGCTCCGCAGCAGTGCCACCTGTCTTGAGCCGGACACTCCGGCTATTTCCAACGATGGCACCACGGCATTTATAAGGGTCTGCAAGGTGGTTTCGTCTGTCACTGCCGCCGCCGCTACAGTCCCCTGGACGCTACTAACCGCCCGTTCTGTCTCGCTCAAAACTTGATCGAGACGATTTTGATAAAAACCATTTGCCAGCAGGTAAGACAAGAACCCACCCAGGGTTATCAGAGAAAGTGCACTCAGCAAAACTGTTGCGACCACAGTCCTTGCTGTGAGGGAGCGCCTAAAGAGGGAAATCACAGATTCTCAGAGCCAGCCCTATAACCGTGGCCCCGGACTGTCATGACAATCTTTGGGTTTTCAGGATCACGTTCAATTTTGGCGCGAAGCCGCTGAACGTGGACATTGACCAATCTGGTGTCTGCCTTGTACTGGTATCCCCAAACTTGCTCGAGCAGCATTTCACGACTAAACACCTGTTGCGGTTTGCTGGCTAGCGTGTGAAGAAGTTTGAACTCAAGCGGAGTGAGCGAGAGGTTGACGCCCTCACGATTCACTTCAAAAGTTTTTGGGTCCAAACGAAGGCCTGCAACTTCTAAGACTTCAGAGTCATCAGGAAGCGGTCGCAGTCTGGCTTTCACTCTCGCCAACAGCTCTGCACCCTTGTGCGGCTTTACCACGTAGTCGTCTGCGCCAGCTTCCAGCCCAAGAACAACATCTTCGGTGTCACTCTTTGCAGTTAGCATCACAATTGGTACGCCTGACACTGCTCTGATTTGTCTACAAACTTCAATACCCGATTGCCCTGGGAGCATCACATCCAACACAACCAAGTCTGGATTTCGCTCAGCAAAAACCTCAACTGCAGAAATGCCATCCGAGGCAAACATGGGTTCGTAGCCAGCACCTGCCAGCACTAAACCAACCATTTCACGAAGTGCATCGTCGTCGTCGACGACCAATACTGTTTGCATCACTGCGCCCTCCGTTTTCCTGGCGAATCGAATTCAACCATAACTGGCAAAACCTTCGTTACACTAATGTAACCAAATCCCGCGAAGTAAGCACGGGGCAATATTTAGCTCCCCGCGATTGCCGCTAGGGCCCTAGCGGTCACCGACTCCATGATTTCTAGCGAATTTGACTCCACGTTCAACCTAAGCAGGGGTTCGGTGTTGGATTCTCTGATGTTGCACCACCACCAGACGCCCCCTTTCTCAAAGCTAAGCGTGATGCCGTCAAAGTTCTCTGAAGCAGCCTCTTCAAGCGCAAGTTCAACTCTTTTTGTGGCCGCAGTGGCATCGGTCACCTTCGAATTAATCTCACCGGAAGCAAAATATGGCGTGTAGCTAGCTGAAATCTCGGACATCGAAAGTGTTGAATTGCCCAGTTCACTAATCAAGTGCATAGCAGCCAGCATCCCGTTGTCAGCTCCCCAAAATTCCCGGAAGTAGTAGTGCGCAGAATGCTCCCCGCCAAAAACCGCTTCGGTTTCTGCCATCTTGTCCTTGATCAGTGAGTGCCCGACTTTGGTTCTCACCGGGTTGGCTCCGGAAGCGGAGATGGTCTCGGCAACAAAGCGAGAGGTCAATAGATTGTGCAGCACCGTTGGGTGCTGCTCGCCAAGATCCTGAACTCGTTGAATCTCTCTTTTCGAAACGATAGCCGCGAGCGCCGATGGCGTGACAGCCTGGCCTTTTTCATCAATGGCAAAGCACCTATCAGCNTCTCCATCAAAAGCCAGACCNAAGTCCGCACCGACTTCAAGCACCTTTTGCTGAAGATCCACCAGGTTCTTAGCATCCAGCGGGTTTGCCTCATGGTTTGGGAATGATCCATCTAGCTCAAAATAAAGCGGGACGATTTCCAACGGAATCAGTTTTCCCAAGACTGCAGGAACAGTAAGTCCGCCCATCCCATTGGCCGCATCCACGACGATTTTGAGCGGCCTAACCTGATTCAGGGGAACCAGCTCAAGAAGGTAGTCGACATAACCGGGCATTACATCGTGATCTTCGATTCCGCCTGCAGTCTCTGCCGGCGTTATGCCGGCTTCCAAGTAGGCCTCTGCCCTATCTCTAATTGCAGCCAGGCCGCTGTCGAGACTTATCCCGCGAGCGCCGGCGCGTGAGAATTTTATGCCGTTGTAACTTGCTGGGTTATGGCTGGCAGTAAACATGGCCGATGGCATATCCATCGAACCCGAAGCAAAATAGTTCATATCAGTAGAGCACAGCCCAACCATGACAACGCTTGCACCGCGCTTCGTTGCACCGGCAGAGAATGCGGCAGCAAAGCCAGGGGACGAATCCCTCATGTCGTGACCGACTGCGACCTTTTTACCTGCCAGTTCAAGCTCGTCTGCGAATGCGGCGCCGAAGCATTCAACTACCTGGTCAGTGAGCTGGCTGCCGACAAGGCCCCTGACGTCGTAGGTCTTTACAAAATCATGAAAATTAGTCAAATCCGCATCTTCCAGCTAGCTAGATTCCCAAGAATACAATGGAGCCATGAATGTCGGTCCAGAAAACAGAGATCGTCACGGCAGAGGAATGCGCCGCCCAATCCCCTCCAAGCTATTCCGTCACGGCCTGAGCCGCTCAAACCTCTTCGAAGATGCTGTGAGCGACACCGTCTCCTACCTTGTTTCAAAGTTCCCCGAGGAGCTCGGTGCCCTGAATTGGCGGATAGAAGAGGTCCCTCTCGAGGAACGACCGGAATCAACCAACCGGTGGCACGCTAAAGCGTCCACGATGACAATAATTCTGTATCGGATACCAATCGAGCGGGGAGCACACACCTCACCAACTGACCGAAGGATTCAAATCGAACGAGCTGTCATTTTCGCCGCCGCCAGCTTGATAGACAAAGACCCCTGGGAGCTACTGGACCAGACCTGGTAGCAAGCTGCTACTGCACGGTGACAGAAATTTGATTACCGAAGTTCTCATTTTCAGAAGGATTAATCAGGGCATAGCCCGGTAAATCAAGAATTTCAAGAGCTGCAGAAAATTCGGCCGCTGAAATCACCTTGAGCTGATCACCCAGAACTGGCAACTCAAGCTGCGACATTGCTTGAATTTGGAAGCTCTGATATTCGACCCTGCTGCCCGTTGTAACTTCCAAGTTCACTGCAATGTCAGTGGAGGCGAAATTCGCCAGATAGAGGCTCGATTGATAAAGCGGTATCGGCATCGTCAACTCCGTGAAGACGCGAGACGGCGTGAGCCATGCAAAATCCAAAGCTGGTTGCAACTGAATGTTTCGCACGCCCGCGGCCAGGGGTTGCGCACTCTGAATGTCGAGAATGTAGTTTCCATCAACCAGGTCAAGGGGTGTTTCGCTGAAGCCAGCAGCCGTCACCGGTACTCGAAACACCTCTGTGTTTTCCTCGGAAAAGGCAGTGATGATCGCCTCGGTTGGCAAATCTCCGGGGTTGTAAAGCCGAAGCAGCGGCTTTTCAAAGCCTGCCGACGAAATCCTCAGCCCGATAATCCTGTTTTGAAGCTGAGGACCGATGCTTGGCGCTTGCAGGTCTACTCCCCTGGAGCTAATTCCAGCAGTGGCACGCTGTTGCATTGCCACCGAAACCGGAGCGGCTGTGGATGTGAACTCCAGTGCGAACAGTGGCTGCTGAAACAAGAAGCTTGAAACCGGAAGGGTCTTTGTCTCGCCTGCGGCAACTGACACCTGCTCTGAAATAACTCCTCCCGGTAGCTTGAACTCAAGTTCCACTTGAGTGTCGCGCTGACCAGGATTAGCAATTAGTAATACCGTTTCCTGACCGAGGGCTGCCGCGCCAGAAATGAACCAACCGCTAAAAGCCGGTTGCGGGCAGTAGCTCGCCACCAAACCACTTGCGCGGTTCAGAGATACTCCCTGCGCCTGTATGGCGCTCAAAAGTGAAGTGGACTGTTCCTGACCGGCAACGGTCACGAGCGCACCATCAACCGAACTGAGTTCCGGAGCAACCAGCACAGCACCGTCGCCCACCGCCGAGTAGATCGAGGCGGAGTTAATTCTTTCGGTCAAGCCAATTTCCACGCCGGACTCCCCGCCGACTTCAACAAATGCTCCCGCGCAATAGACCGAAAGGGGCAGGGGTTCAACTTCGACTTGCCTAGTCTCAAGCGCTGCTTTGGAAACCTCCGGAGCCGGCAACAGACTAAGCGCATAGCTTGCGATGAAGGACATCGCGAACAGCAATAGCAAAATGGACCTCAGCCAGATTTTCATTTCTGCACCCCCGGCCTGCGTGCCCCTCTTATTGAGGCTGGCGTAGGAATGGCAAGCAGTAGGAATACCGCCAAAATTGCAAGCTGGATGTTCCTGGCTGGCGAATCAGCTGGCGCCTCAGGGTAATTTGCCTGAGCTTCCTGCACCTGCCACAGGTGTCCGAAGTTGGTTTGGCCGGCATTTTGCAGGAAGGTCATGGAGTCAACTGCCACCCGCGCTGCCGCAACTAGCTCTTGCTCAACACCATCTAAAAGTACGAAGTCGATTCCAAGCACGCGCAGGTATTCAGCAACACCCTCCGGGTTACCAGCTACCAGAGAACCTGTCAGCTGAGCCACTTGGTCGTCTATTGAACTTGTTGGCCTAAACAGGTCGTATGCCAGATTTCTTTGCTCGAGACTCTGTCCCGCCCCCCAGATCAGACTGGCTTCAACTTGTTCCTGAGTGACCCGTATGTTCAAGGTCCTGACGCCTTCATCAACCTCTGCAGCCGCAACCACTAGAGCTGGAGCCTGCCTAGCGGTTCCAAAGTATGCATCGGGCTGAGTAAAAGGTCCAAACAGGAATGCGGCGGCCGATACCGACGCCACTCCGAGAGATACCGCTACGGTAACCAGTGATTTTCTTGAGACCTTATCCACTGCAAGCCCGGCGAGGATCAACAGCGCCGCAACGGCCATCGCCTGCAATGCAGCGCTGGAAGAAATAGGTTGATACCAAGCTGCAGACGCAAGTGCGATTGCCAGCAGCCAAGATATCGAAGCTACTCCAAGCCTCTTTTGGAAGATTGCAGCCAGGCCCCCGAGAAATGCAATGCCAACGGTTACCAATGCAGCGGGGCTTTCCAGTAATCCAACCGGAGTTAGATATCCCGAACTTGTAGCTGACGCAAGCGCCAAGCTGGATTCATTGACTGCGAATGCAAGCCAGGGATAAATAAGCGCGATTCCCGGTATTGGAAACCAGATAAGAATTGCCAGCCTTTTCGGGTTGTAGGCACCCAGGCCAAGGCCAAACGCCACCGACACTGCAAAGAGAATCGGGTTGCTGACAGCGACAAACGCTCCTGCTATTCCCGCCAAGCCTGCCCAGCGCCAACCTCTTGCCGGAGTAAAGCTGCTTGCAGCTTTGATCAAGAAGTAAAAAAGCCAAGGACCAAACACAATTGCCACCAGGTCGGCAACACCTGCTTGAGACTGCGTGGATAGAACCTGAGGGCTTATGGCAAAAACAATTGCAACCAAGTTCCTGACCCAAACCCGGTCAACCACCAGGCTCGCCAGATACCAGAAGCTCACAAAAGCCAGTGCGGGAGCAATAAAGACAAACAGTGCAAGAGCAGAACTTGGGTTCGCTGAAAATGCAAACCCAAACAGCGACAGCACCCAGTTGAACGGCTCGCTAGGGATACTGACGCCAGTCAGAAAGCCGATGGTGTTTTGGCCCGTGGCTTCCCATATGGCAGCCGCCGAAGCCCCAAGGGGAACCAACCGCTCACCGTAGAGACTTCCGGTGGGAAAGAGTTGCCAGCCGACGAGCAGCGGAACGAACGCTAACCACGCGGCGCCACTGGCGAAGAAATTTGCCCTCGGCTGGATATCAGCCACAGGCTGATGTTCGAACTTCGACTCTCGCCGCTTCTTTCGCTGAGCACGAGTAGCAAAGAAATCTGACAGCGGCCGCGTCTTGCCCAAAACCCTGAGCGCTTTTCTAGCTCGAAGCCGACTGGCGATCGTGAACCATGCCCACATCCACGCTGCGAACTGGCCAAAAATGCGGTTCGGTTTTTTTGAGATCAGGTTTTGAGGAATTGACACCAGGGCAATAATCGGCATGGCCAGATAGAGAAACGGAAGCAATACGGCAGGAAGCAGTATCCCCGCCATATGAACGTGGGCCCTTGAAAGAGCCTGAACTCGGTTTCCTCCAAGCCACTTTCTGCTTCGCTGACCGGCCATGGAGAGGCCAGCATGTGCAACTCTTGCTTTTGGTTCAACACTTACCCTGAAGCCGGCTGTTCTCGCCCTGGCGCAGAACTCAATGTCTTGGGCAAGCACCGGGGTTGCGTCATTGAAGCCACCGAGTCTTTGCCAAACATCCAAACTCAGCAGCATTCCTGCTGTCGAGACTGCCAGCACATCAGCTGAACGGTCGTGCTGGCCCTGGTCGTATTGGTTTTGCACCAGCAAGAACGGTTTGCCGGTCGCCGTGACGGTAATGCCCATCTGCTGGATCTCAATGTCAGAACCCCAGGTCAGCAGCTTCGGGCCGACAACCGCCACGGAAGGAGACAACTCAGCCGCACTGGCAAGCATCTGGAGAGCTGTTTTCTCGGGAGCCGAGTCATCATGCAGGACCCATATCCAACCAGGCTGGGCCTGAAGCGATTGGATTCCGGATTCAATTGCCGCACCGAGTTTCACGTTGCCCGGCTCGACAACAGAAAACTGAAAAGACTTGGCAAGCTCAATGCACTCTTGGTTCGAGCTGGTTTCAACTACGACCACTTGCTCCGAGGGCTGGGTCTGTTCGCTCAGGCCCTGAAGAGTTTCAGCGAGGAACTCAGCTTTTCCGTGTGATACGACGATTGTCGCGACGGATAGCGTGGACACGCGAAACTAGGCGCGCTTGCGCAGACGGCGACGCTCGCGCTCAGAAAGTCCACCCCAGATACCGAAGCGTTCGTCATTCTTTAGGGCATACTCTAGGCACTCAGTGTTGACCGAGCACGACGAGCAAATCTTCTTGGCATCCCTGGTTGACCCACCCTTTTCCGGGAAAAACGCTTCCGGATCAGTTTGAGAGCATAGAGCGTCTTCTTGCCAAGCTAGCGGGTTGGACTCTGAGTCCCCATAGGCACCAGCCACTCCAAGTCGAAGTACATCAACAAACCAATTGGCTGGCACTTGACCGCGCTGTTCCATGCCTATTCCCCTATCTAAAGAAATCTACTGGTGTAATTACACTGGTGTAAGTATGGTCCTGTCAAGTCGAAGTTTGTGCGAAACCCCAATTCTGTGGGCAAACCCTCAAGGTAGTCTTTAGGCATGAAACTTCTAATCGTCGGTGGTGCTGGTTACATCGGTGCTCATGTGGTCCAATCAGCAGAGCAATCTGGCCATGAAGTCGTGGTCGTGGACGACCTCTCAACCGGGCTCGAAAAGCGCATCGACTGCGAGTTAGTAGACATCGATATATCCAAAGATGAGGCTGTTTCTGCGCTATCAAAACTCATGAAAAAGCACGAGTTCGATGCCGCAATACACTTGGCAGCTAAGAAGCGTGTGGGAGAGTCGGTAGAGCTTCCAGAACATTACTATCAGCAGAATATTGGTGGCTTAGCCAACCTGCTTTTGGCAATGCGCGAGAACAGCTTGCAGAAGCTGGTCTTCTCTTCATCCGCGGCCACATACGGAATTCCTGANATTGACTACCCAAATGAGGACTACCCGGGCAAACCTATAAACCCCTACGGAGAAACAAAGCTAATTGGCGAGGGGATGGTAAATAACGCATCCGTCTGGGGCCTAAAGGGCGTAAATCTTCGCTACTTTAATGTCGCAGGTTGCGACACAGCTGAGCTCGCCGACACCGCNGAATTCAATCTGATNCCAATNGCAATCGGGGCACTAAAGCGTGGCGAAAAGCCGAAAGTTTTTGGAACCGATTACCCAACCCAAGATGGCAGCTGCATCCGGGACTACGTCCATGTNGGCGACCTCGCGGTTGCTCACCTAATGGCGGTTGACTACCTAGATCGNGAGACCCAAGAATTCCGTACCTTTAATGTGGGGACAGGCCAAGGAGCTTCCGTATTCGAAGTTTTGGCGGAAATCAAAAAGGTTTCGTCAATTGATTTTGAAATTGAAGTGGCTCCGCGCCGAGCAGGAGACCCACCAAAGCTCGTTGCAGACGCCTCAAGAATCGAGAAAGTTCTTGGCTTTAAGGCCAAGCACGACCTAGCGGAAATCGTTCGCTCCGCTTGGAGTGCTGCTAGTTAGGAACNTTCAGAACCTGGCCTATGCGAATGAAATTCGCGTTGTTTATGCCATTCAAGGCCGCCAACTCCGAAGACCTCACGCCTAGTTTTCTGGCAATACCCCATAGAGAATCTCCTGCGACAACCCTGTAGGTTTCGGCAACAGCGGGCTCTTCAGGTTCCGTTTCGGCTTGAGCAACATTTGTGTTGCTTGTTGCCGTGGGAATCTTGAGCAATTGACCTATCGAGATTCGGTTCGGGTTTGAGATTCCATTGAATTCTTGAAGTGACTTGCTCGAAACTCCGAACTTCGCGCCGATCCTCAATAAAGTATCGCCGGACTGAACTCTGTACTCCACCACGGTCGGGCTGGGCTCTGGCTCTGGTGCTGGTTCTGGTTCTGGTTCTGGTTCTGGTGTAGGAGCTGGGGCAGGTGCCTCAGCCTGCGAACTAGCAGGGATGCGAATCAGCTGACCGACAGATATGCGGTTTGGGTTTGTAATCGAATTCAAAGATTGAATAGCAGCGACACTGACACCAAACCTTTGCGCAATGGCATTCAAGCTATCGCCAGGAACGACACGGTAGGTCTGCTCTTGGTTCTGCTCCGGTGCCGGTGTTGGCTCAGGGGCTGCTGGCTCTTCGGTGGCGGCTTCAGGCTCAGGGCCTGCTGGTTCTGCTACTGGCACAAGCTCTGGAACAGTGCCCTCAAAACTCAGTTCGCCAAAGTCACCGGACGGGATGCCATCCAGGGATGCCAGCTGCACCGTTGCTGGAGCTTTACCGACAGTCGGAATCTTGCTTGCAAAGTAATTAGTGGCCTGAATGTAGCCTGGGCCATCGCCCCTCAGAGTGGCAAAGTGAGCCCAAGATGAAATCTTTTGCTTCTGTCCGTTTTGAATTAGATAAAGCAAGCCACTGTTGGTTCTAATGAACTGCCCCACAGACCTGTCTGACAGCGTCAGCGCTGCGCAAGTGTTGGTAGAAAGCGGGTAGNCGTCTCCAGGAAATTCACCGGCTGCAGCAGGTGAGGTTGGGTACAGGATTCCGCGGTCCAGNAGNTAAATNGCACCATCACACTGGACCTTGACTCCAGTGAAGCCCGTTCTGGTTTCAAGAGCAGACAGGTCGCTAGATGGCACAGTGAAGACTTTTGACTTTGAAACGCTGGTTGCCTGAGAGCTTCCAGCCAACTGAATCTTGTTTGTCAGGTCATCGACCAAATACAGCGTGTTTGAACCGGACGACTTCACCACTGACCCNGGNGCCATCGCAAGGCCAACCTTCTCAACCGTGTTGATGGCTGACTGAGGTATCTCAATGACTTTTTCTTGACCAATCAGGTTCAAAAACTGGGAAATCATTGTCTTGTCACTGGTGATTCTTCGCTCGGCAGATTGAACAAAATATGAGAATCTGTTGCCAGTTGAGGTCACCACTACCGGGGTGCTGAGGTTAGCCTCAACCGTTGGAATTCTTGCAAGCAACGTCTCGGGCACAACAACGACCTGTTCGGTCCAATTCTCTGGGTCGGTCACTGGAAGCTTGCCGGCGGAGGTGATGACATAAGTGGTGCCAGCGCTGTCGGAGACAAACCCTCGAATTTGCTCAGGGTCCAATGTCGATTCAATTGCCTGAAGGTCTACGGCAGCTGGCGCCTGATCGAACCACTTCGCCAATCCAGTGCTTGATACAAGCGATGGATTCAATAGGAAGGTTTTACCACCTGCTGCAATGGCCTTTTGAGAGCCACCGGCAATCGTAAACATCACAGACTCAGAAGCCAACGCTGCTCCCGGTGTCAGCGATGCCACCTGCTCAATTGTCATGCGAGTAGGAGTAACGGCCTGTGCACCGACGGTCTGCAGAGCCAGGTCATCTACAACCACCCTGGAGCTAGCATTTTCAATCCAGTAACGATTGCCATCCTGGGTCTGCACCAGGCGAGTAAGCACTCCCCCGTCAACAAAAGTGTTCAATTGAAGGCTGGTCACTGCGACACTCAGGTCGCAGTTGACACCAAATTGAACTGCAGTCTGACAATCAGGAACCGAATACTTGACTCCATCGACAAGCAAGAACTTTGCTCCCGAAGTTGACTCGGAGACTAACTGGGTCATCTCGCCGGTGGTTGTAAAGCTGTCCAAGTATGCGCTCGAGATCTCACCTATGGGACCCAGTGGCCGCAAGGCTGCAAGCAACCGTGAATCAGTTACCAAAAACTTCTTGTCATCGACGATCAGGTAGGTCTCTGGGCCAGCGGCCTTGAGCAGATAACCGCCACCGATTGGCGAACCAAACCAGTCATGGAAAAAGCGCCAGAAGTTTCTGTTCCCGTAGGCCGAGCAGCTGTCACCGGAGCCATACATGTTTGCCAGGGCTGCCTGGTTTGGCGTGTAGGGGGTGTAGTAGTAAAGGTTTGCAGTGGCTTGGTTCTTTAGCTCAAAACTCTTTGTTCCGCAGGAGGACTTGGGGTTGTAGCGCATTGATACGGTGCGGCCAGGCTTCCAATAAGTGAAAGAGCCCTCTGGGTTTCCATACCAGCGCAACTGCTTTGCAGCACGGTATAGCTGGTTGAACAATCCGACATATACCTTTCCGCAAATTCCAGGGTCGGAGTCAGGACATCCAAACCCCATTGCAGCGCGATACATATATGACGTCGGCTTGGTGGAAGTCACCAAGCCCTGCTCCTTCTGGAGCTTTGTGATCAAAACCTTTGGGTTGATGCCACAGGCAACAGCAACAGAGTAAATAACTTCAGCGGCGCTGGCGGCGGGGTTTGCAGGAATCGCGGAACAGGGGCCAACCTCGTTTTCGGTGGTCGCTGGAGTGTCTGGGATCTCAAGGGCAATATCTTTCAGACAGTCAATTGCTGGGTCCTCTGCACGACAGCTCGTAACCCTTGAATCCAGAAACTGCTGGATTCCGGCAACATCCATCGAACCAAAATCAAAAAACACGCTGTCGCTGATTATCAAACCTGGGTCAAAGGCACTGGCGGCAGGAGCTGCCGCTGCCGGGGCGCTCAACTGTGGCAAGGCAATCAGTCCGGCTGCTGCCATCACGGCAGATGCGGCAAGCGCAATAAATTTCTTCAGCATCTAGGGAATCACCACCGAACTGGCCTGAGAAGTTCCTAGATGAAATTCTGATTCATAAGTCACTGTGACAATCCCTGAACCCGATGGCAAATCTTTCAGCGGTAGCTCAATTGGGAAACACTGGGTGTAGTCGGATGAAGCCTGGGCCTTCACTGTCACTGACTCTTCGGTTGAAGCTCCGATAAACCTAAGGGTGCAGGTTCCATTGGACTCGGTTATTCCTGGAACCTGAGCCACAACCTCAAGCATTGCCGTGTCCAAATACGCCTCCGCTATCAAAATCGTCACGTCAACTGGTTCCTGAACCACCGCGGGCTCCAGAGTTTCTTCTGGTTCTGGCTCGGAAGTCTCTTCCTCAACCGGTGCCTCAGTTTGTGATTCCGATGGAGTTGGTGTCGCAGTTTCTTCGACGATGATTTGCTCTTCAGGAAGCGCAGTGGCTCCCCAGTTGGGGTAGAAGACACTGCACCCGGAAAGCATCAGGGCGGCCGAAATCATCGCAAAAGCGGTAACTATTTTGCGCACGGCTCACCTCCAAGATACCTTCAACCTTAGGTTGAGATTCTCAAAAACTGCTGAGTGTTTCGAGTGTTTTGAAAAATGGGAAATAGCTGAAAAGCGCCTGATTACAGGCTGTTTTTTAGATCTTTGTTTTTCTGCTCAACCTGATCGGCCAAGTTGGTCCGGTAGTCGTCAAGCTTTTTCTCGAGCTCCGGATTCGAAGTTGCCAAAATTCTTAGAGCCAACAGCCCTGCGTTCATCGCGCCGTCAATAGAAACCGTTGCCACCGGAACACCGGCTGGCATCTGCACGATGGAGAGCAGAGAGTCCATTCCTTCTAGGCTTGCAAGCTTCACCGGGACCCCAATCACCGGCAAGGAGGTTGCGGAGGCAATCATTCCAGGCAGGTGTGCGGCGCCGCCAGCACCGGCAATAATCACTTTCACTCCGTTACTAGAGGAAGCTTTTGCCCACTCCAGCATTTTTTCTGGGGTGCGGTGAGCACTCAAAACCTCAACTATCGGTGAGTATCCGTGAAAGGAAACCACTGCGTGAGCTTGCTCCATGACGCGCCAGTCCGAATCTGAACCCATGACGATTGCTATTTCTGACAAGTTTGCTCCTCACCTTGAACTATCACTCTAGGCCGATTTTGAACCGTAAAGCTTCGCTGCAGCAGCGTGGCAACGCTCGAGCAGTTGAACATGATCTTCCCCAAGAGCGGTGATGTGTCCCATTTTCCGCCCTGGCCTAGGCGGCTTTTGGTAGCTGTGAAACTTCAGTTCTGGAAAATCGAGCATGGCTTTTGGGAAGTTTTCCACCAGAGTATTTTCTGAATCAACCCCTAGCAGATTCAGCATGACTGCATTGTCTGCAGTCATGGCAGTGCTCCCAAGCGGCATGTTCGCTACTGCCCGCACGTGCTGCTCGAACTGACTGGTTACAGCACCCTCAATGGTGAAATGCCCTGAGTTATGAGGCCTCATTGCCAGTTCGTTGATCAACAACTCACCGGC
>JGI26088J50261_1000910_pt1 | contig 16628 bp, 11 predicted proteins | sample SaaInl1SG_22_DNA_FD_50261 | JGI IMG/M metagenome (IMG submission 50261)
CCGAATAGTGCATCGAGTGCGAGATCCAAAGTGTCCTCAAAGGCAATCTGATCTCCAAATGCCACTAGGACCTTCTGGAGCAATGGGTAGCTGGTTTCACCGGTTGACTCGATGTATACCGGCTGCACGTACAGCAATCCACCTGCCACTGGCAGAGTCAATAGGTTTCCATTCAGAACTCTTGTTGAACCCTGACGCAAGATGTTTAGCAATGAAGATACGTTGCTGTCCGCGTTGAAGTTGTTCTGGACNTGACCTGGNCCTGGAACCACTGTTTCTCGAGGGAGATTCANCAGCGTTAGCTTTCCATAGTCTTCACTCACTGTTCCAGCTTCACGACCGGCATCAGCGTTAGCGATCAGGTAACCGGTGAGCACGTTCCTGCTGCTCTCTCCAGTTGACTGTGGAATGAATGTCGAGTAAATCGAGAAGGCGCTGTCAGCGTCCCCTGGTGCCTGCATGGTCAAGTAGTAAGGAGGCTGCAGTGCTCCAAGACCCGTTCCTTCAACAGGGTCGTTTGGAGTCATCCAAGCATCCTGCTGAGAGTAGAAGGCTCCGGCCTCGGTCACGTGGTAGTTACCAAGAACTGAGCGCTGGATCTTGAACAGATCGGATGGATACCTCACGTGTGACATAAGCTCTGCCGAAATTGCGGAGCGAGGCTGCACAGTGTCCGGGTAAAGCTTCATCCAAGCCTGCAAGATTGGATCCTGGTCATCCCACTGGTAAAGATCCACTGAACCGTCATACGCGTCNACGGTTGCCTTNACNGAGTTACGGATGTAGTTCACATCGGTAGTGTCTCTGTTGAAAGTCTCGGAAGCTGTGTCCAAAATCGCAATGTTGAATGCCTCAACATTTGAATACGGGTACTGGGTTGTTGTGGTGTANCCNTCAACAATCCACTTGATTCGCCCGTCCACAACCGCTGGATAGATCTCGGAGTCCACGGTCAAATACGGAGCCACCTCTGAGATTCGCTCCGCTGGAGAGCGGTTGTAAAGGATCTGTGAGTCAGGGTTGATGGCATCCGAAAGCAGAATCTGTTCGCTCTGGAACCTCAGCGAGTAGGCAATTCGAGTGAAGAGATTGCCAACCAGCGGGCCGCCGTTTCCGTCGAAAGTCGTATAGGTCTCTCGCTCGCCATCATCACCGGCTGGGAAATCAAACTCCAGCGGATCTGACCCCTCTGGTGCTCCAACAATCGAGTAAGCAGGAGAGTTCGCACCAAAGTAAATTCTTGGCTCGAAGTCCCCCAGCTGGCCAACCGAAGGAATTCCAGATTGGAAGAACTGAGGCTTGCCATCGCTATCACGCTTATTTCCGTATGCGGCTACGAGGCCAAAACCGTGAGTGTAGACGATGGTTGAGTTATACCAAGACTGAGAATCTCCGAGTCCAGCCTGGTTCAGCTCACGAACCGCAATCACGGTGTCCTGAGTCTGGCCATCAACTTCATACCTTCCAACGTGCAGGCGGTTTGGGAAGCTGTAGTACTGGCGGTACTGCTCTAGCTGCCTGAAGGCGTCGGACACAAGTGCAGGGTCAATAATTCGAATAGAAGCCGTGGTCTTGGCGTCATTTCTAAGAGCTCCAGGCTCAGCTACAACGCTCGCGTTGTAGTCCACCACATTCACTGCGTCCAAGCCGTAGGCAAGCCTTGTCGCATCGATGTTCTTCTGCAAGAACGGACCCTCCAGGGTTCGCTCGTTGGGAACAACCTGGAAAGTCTGGACGACCCAGGGGAACAAGCCTCCTAGAACCAGAGAGCTTGCGACCATTAGAGCGGTTGCAATTATCGAGACTCGCCATCTGCCGATAATTGCAGTCACAATGAAAGCCACCGCTACNGCAGCCGAAATTAGGGCAAGAATTTGCAGACCTGGAATCACAGCATTTGCATCCGTGTAAGTCACACCGGTGAAAAGGCCGCCGTTGCTGGTAGCAGTTGCATACTGGTCAAGCCAGAGGCTCAGTCCCTGCAGCACCATGTAGACGGCAATCAGAATTGCAAGCTGAATTCTGGCTGGCTTTGAGACCTGGACCGCTCTNCCGGTAAAGCGAATGCCACCGTAAATCAGGTGAACGCCAGCGTTGATCAACGCGGCAAGGAAGACTCCACCGGAGATAAATCCAACAATGAAGGCATAAAAAGGCAGCTGAAAAACAAAGAACCCGACATCCATACCGAACTGCGGATCGCTGATGCCAAAGTCGCCTCCGTTCAGCCAGAGTGCCGCAGTCTGCCACTCTCTAGCTGCGATAAGACCGCCGAAAATACCAAGTAGCGCTGGAACTCCAAGCATGATGACCTTGCGAAGGCCCTCAAGTAGCTGCTGGTAAGCCTGAAAAGGAGACTCTTCCGGCATCTTCAAATACACCGGACGTGTTCGCCAAGCAGCTGTGAGGCCGACTGCCACGAGCACCGTCATGATTGTGAACCCAATTAGAAATGCAATCACCTGACCCAGGATTTGAGTGAAGAAAACCACCTCGAAGTCAAGCTGCCTGAACCAGAGCCAGTCTGTGTAGATCCCCGCGGCACTCAGTAGCGCGAAGACGATCACAGCCAAAATTCCAAAAGCTATCGACAGCGGCGAAACTCTGCGCTGGGGTTTTGCTTGTGCTTCAGACAATATCTATCTCCTAATTAGTGCATTGCAATTCGGGCAGTTGCTGCCCCGTAGTGAACAAGTCTATTTTCTCAAGTGCTTCGGATAAGTCTCTCACTGAAACAACTGTCAAATTACTGGGAATATTGTCAATCGCCTCCGAGCAATTGTCTTCAGGGGCCAAGAACAGAGTTGCACCAGCCTCTTTGGCACCCAACATCTTCAGCGCAATGCCACCAATTGGCCCAACACTTCCATCGGAATCAATGGTTCCAGTGCCGGCTATGTGAGAACTTCCCGCAAGTGACCCGGGAGTCAGTGAATCAAGAACACCCAAACTAAACATCAGACCGCCGCTGGGTCCACCAACATCCCCCAGCTGAAGACTTATATCGAAAGGAAAGTTGTAGGTATAACCAATCATCGCGCCAATTGCCCAGGCTTCTCCAGTCTTTTCAGGAGAGATGGCAAGCTTCATCGGGGCACCTTGCCGCAGAACTTCTATTTCCAGGGCAGACCCGTTGGTGGACTGAATGATTGCCTTCAGCGAATCAAAATCAGCAACCGGTTCGCCTCCTGCGTTTATGACCAGGTCGCCTGCTATCAAGATTCCGGACGCGGGGGCGTCCTCAAGCACGGTGTTTACATAGAGCACTCTGGGAACCTCGTAACCCAGCTCTTTCAACGCAACAGCAATTGCGTCTTGCTGAGAGACCTCCATTTGAAGCGAGGACTCTGCTCGAAACTGCTCGGTGCTAAAACTGGGTGGAAAAACCTCATCGAGAGGAATGACAACCTGATTTGGGTCCGCCCAGGCCATGAAGACCTGCACCCAGCTCGGAGTGGACTCCCTGTTTCCTAAAAGGGAAACCGTAGTGACATCAAATTTGGTTTCGGATGGGTAAATCTCAACCTCAGAAGAACTAATGACCTGATCACCGTCTATCTCACCCATGACGTTGAAGACTTGGCCGGGTCTTTCGATTACAAAACCAGTTGGGATGAGAAGTAATCCGGACAGCACAATCGTCAAGACACCAAAACTGATCCAAACCGATTTACGGCTCGCTTTTTTAGTCTTTGGATCTTCAAAGAATGTCATTGCCTCAATGCTAAATACCGCGCGGACAAATTGCTCCATTGAGCCTCACGCCCTAGGCGAACATACTTCCGTTGGCAGGCAATTTGCAGGGCATACTCAGCGATGCAGGGTAGCGTTTTACTCTAAAGAGGTGAGCCATGGATGACCAACCAAACCGCGAAGAACTAGAGCGACTCATCAAGAAGATGATGGAGACCGGTCAACTGGATCCTGAAGACCTCGCCAAAGTCGCNGGTTTTAGCGCAGACCCCGCAATGCTCAGCAACTTATTTGGGNAAGTTTCGAACATGACCGCCGAACCCGGTGAGCCGGTTGATTGGAAACTTGCGATAAACCAAGCCCTGACGCTGTCCAAGAAAGACCAGCAGGTTGCTTCGGCAAGCCTTGAAGCCGAAGTCGACAATGCTTTTGACATGGGGCGTCTGTGGCTGAGTGAGGTTACAGAGTTTGCAAACTCTAACCCGCCCAAAAAACTCAGTCGTTCGGTCTGGGCCCAGGAGGCCATGCCGCTTTTCAGAGAACTCTCTGAACCGGTGGCCAACAGCATGGCCAGAGCCTTGAGCGATAGCTTGGGAGACACTTTGCCAACGGAGTTGAGCGAAATGATGGGGCCCGCCAAAAACTTCATTGGCAATGCAGGGGCTTCAATTTTTGCAATGCAGCTTGGACAGGCAATCGGAAAACTCTCAAGCGAAGTTTTGCTTGCCGGCGAAATAGGAATCCCACTGACGGACAGGCCCGGACTAATAACCCAAAATCTTGAGGCCTACCTAAAAGACCTTGAGGTGCCAAAGAGTGAGGTCCTAATTTTCCTTGCAACCAGAGAGCTTGCGATTTCCTCGCTGTTTAGCCAGTCCGGCTGGCTGAGGGATCAGATTGTTACCCAGGTTCGTGAATTCGCTGCGGGGCTTACTGTCGACTTAAGTGGCATTGAGGACATCGTTCAGCAGATAGACCCGTCTAACCCTGGAACAATGGAACAAATCATTGAGGCAAGTGCGATGGTCTCTCCAAGAAGTCAAGAGCAGGAGCAGGCACTCGAGCGCATCGAGGTGTCACTTGCACTTATAGAGGGCTGGGCCGATGCCACAGCACTCGAAGCCACCAAAAGACTTCCAAGCATCTTGCTAGTTTTCGAACTTTATAACCGCCAACGAGCAACAAGCAGGGCTTCAGCAAAAACCTTCGAGGCACTACTCGGCTTGGAATTACGGCCAAAACTCAGACGAGAAGCAACGCTTATGTGGCAGGCGGTCTCGGCATCGCTTGGCAAGCAAGCATCTGATGATCTCTGGTCTCATCCCGACCAGCTCCCCTCTGCAGAGGAGATTCAGGAGCCAAACGCTTTGATTGCTCGAATTCAAAACGGTGGAGACGACTTCGAGGACCAGCTCAAAAAATTTCTGTCCGAATAGGCTGTGGAGAACCAATCTCGCCCGACCTGAAATCCATAGAGAATTCCAGTCGTGGTCAGACAAATCAATCCGGGTCTCGCCAGACTCTGGATCTCAGACTCTGCCAGACAATTCGGCGTCCACGGAGAAGTGCTAACTAACCTCAAGGCTTCAGAGCTCAGGCTATTGGAATACTTGGAGGCTGGAATCTCCAACAGCCAAGTGCAGCATCTAGGCCAAATGGCGAGCGCCGATGCCGATACAACACAAGACCTGCTGCAAAGGTTGAACGGGGTGCTATCCAAGACAAGCTCTTTCCTGCCTCAGCTGCAAGAAACGGAGATTGAGCGCAGGTTCGCGGAGATAATGCGCCTTTACCTGCTCGATGTCGAAGACCCTGCCGCAACACTGAGGGCCAGAGCCAAAATAAAGATATTTATTTCCGACCTAAACCGCACGGGACTGACGATTGCCAAGGCACTGAGTGCATCAGCAATCAAAGGGGTCTTTACCTCAGACCACTCAAGAGTCTCCGAATCCGACACTCTAGACATGGGATACCCCAAAGAAAGCCTTGGGCGCCAACGAGTCGGTTCGATCAAAGTAAATGAACCTAACCTTGAGATTCGCCTCCACAGCCGGGCCAGCACAGCATTTGAGCAATGCGACCTGGCGGTCCTGATTTCAACCGATGTAGTTCAGCCCGGCAGTTACCAGACCTGGATGTCTAGAGATGTGCCGCACATTTCCATTTGCTATACCGAATCTGGGGTGGAGATATCCCCGATTGTGATACCGGGTGTGACCGCGTGTTTAGCCTGCGTTGAAATTCATCGAATATCTTTGAACGCCAATTGGGTAAGCATTGCCACACAGCTATCGAACTTGGAGCGAGACCTAGCAGACTCGGCAATGATGCTTTTTGCAAGCGGGATAGTCATGAATAAGGCGCTGAACTACCTGGACAAATACCAGCCAGATCTCGCATCAGAGACCACCAGAATGACTAGATCTGGGGAGATAGAAACGCTAACTCTTGATTCGACTAACTGTGGTTGTCGTATTGAGTGACGTATTCCGATACTGGCTTGTCGAGCCTGTGGCTGATAGCCAAGGTGTCTTTTGCGCGGGTTATTGCCACGTAGAACAACCTTCGTTCCTCGGCCTGCTCCTGAGCTGTTTTTGCGTAGCCAATGGGAAAGAACCCCTGGTTCATTCCGATAAGAAAGACATTTTCAAATTCCAGGCCTTTGGTCCCATGAACTGTGGCGAGCATAACCGCATCTCGCAGTGGCTCGTGACCTGAGCGCTCTCGCTCATCTAGCTCTCGCAGGTATTCGTCGAGGCTCTCAGTTTCGGTCTCCTCTAGGACATCAATAAACCAGTTCAGCGCAGCCCACTTTTCATTCTTTTCGCCAACCGAGGTCCAGCCCAAAGAAGTGATTATCTTAGAGACCTCTATGAACAAAGGCTCGGTTGCATCAGAGGCTTGCAGTGCCCTAATTGCACCCATGCCCTGAACCACTTCTGGGCGCTTGAAAAACCTTCCCGCCCCCCGCACTTGATAGTCAATCCCAGCTTGCCGCAGCGCTGTCTCAACCGGAGCCAGTTGGGAATTGGTTCTGGAAAGCACCGCTATTTGCGCCTTCTGACTTCCGTTACTAAGCAGCGTTGAGATACTGGAAACGACTTCAGTAGCCTCCAGAGAAGCGGTTTTGTATGACTGGAAACTTGGCTTAGATGACACTTTTCTCACTGCAGCGATAGGTGCATCCGGGCTCACCCTGTTGGCCAATGCAACAATCTCTTGACTGGAACGGTAGTTGCGATTCAATTCAAAGACTTGCGCAGATTCATAGCGACTTGAAAAATCGGTCAAGAAATCGCTTCTGGCTCCGGCAAAGGTATAAATGGTTTGCCTCGGGTCCCCCACTACACAAAGTTCTTGGCGATCGCCGAGCCAGGTTTCGAGTAGGGACTGCTGCAAAACCGAAATGTCTTGATACTCATCCACGGTGAAAAATCGATATTGCTGCTGGACGTGCGCGAGCATCCGAGGCTGATCTCTCAGCAGCCCCACGCATAGCAATAGGGCATCCTCCCAGTCGATAATTTTTCGCTTCTGCTTAAGAGCTTCGAAGCCTTGAAAGAATTCAACGAATTGCTCTGGGCCGAGCGGTAGCTTCCTGTCGGGCTGGGCGGTGTGAGCCTCAACTGACTGCATCGAGTATCGGATTAGTTCAACTTCTGCCTGCAGTCCAGCTTTCATTTGAGCGGTTGGCTGGATTGACATCTGCTCAAGAACTTCGTGGATGAGAGGGGCCTTATTCGTCACCAATTTTGGTGCAAAAGAATCGGTCAACTGGGGCCAGAAAAATTGCAAGCTGGGCCAGTGCCGCCGAGTGAAAAGTCCTAACCGCAACATCCCTGGCACCAAGGCTGCGGAGCCTTGATCTAAGCTCTGCTGCCGCCCTATTTGTGTAGCTCAAGGCAAAGACCCTATTGGCGGCGTATGCGCCGGTCTGGATGCCGTGCGCAATCCGATGGCTGACAGTTCTTGTCTTACCACTGCCGGCCGCGGCGATGATTGCAACCGGTCCGTGCAGTGCAGATGCTGCTGCCGCTTGGTCCTGGTCTAGGTCAGCCAGAAGCTTGCTCGAAGCATCTTCTGAAGACATTGATTTTCCTTACGCTACGCGTGGCGTTGAAGCCTTGGGGCCATTGTGCAATCTAACCTGATGACGTGTTACGACCAAGTTTGATATTAGCCGCGCTTGCAGCCGACGCTGCCCCGGGCATTACCTTCCGCAACTATCTTCGGAGCGATACAAATCCAGATATCGATCAGTTGCAGCTCTGGGACGAGGATGGCGCCTCCTACCAGCTATTGATTCCCGCCACGGCCGCGGGCGAATCAGAACTGGCCACCGAGTTGCAGGCGCTAAGGGTTATTTTGCCACTCAAAGATCAGCTAGAGCTGGAAATCCCAAAACTGGTTGGGCAAACCAGGGATTCTGATGGCACGACCGCCGTGCTACTGACGTTGCTTGGAGGCGAGAGTCCTGACCTTGCAAAATTTGCCCCGGGAGACTTCTCAAAATCTTTGGGAGAAGCAATTGCAAAGCTCCACAACCTTGATCCGGCAATCCTCAGGGACTCGGGGCTCGTGGAGCACGACGCTGAAACAATACTGCGGCAGAAAGTTGCTGAGATCGATGCAATTGCCCAGTCTGGCCGAGTGCCGGCAGAGCTGCTTTCAAGATGGGAAGCTGCGACCGAAGAGGTTGGCCTCTTCCGTTTTCACGGAACTGTCGTCCACGGCAATCTCACTCAAGAAACCATCCGTGTCAGCGGTCAGAAAGTCACTGGTTTAGCCGGCTGGAGTTCACTCAGAATTGGAGACCCCGCCGATGACCTTCGATGGCTAACAGGTGGGGCGCTTCGAACAACACTCGAAGACGCGATGTTGAATTACCGTGCCAACAGGTATCAAGCTGACGAAAACATTGGGCAACGTGCCCAGCTTTACTCTGAATTGGAGTTGGGAAGCTGGCTGTTGCACTGCCTCGAATCTGAAGACGAGAAGGAAATCGCTATCGCTGAGAATATGATCTCAGAGCTTAGAGACCAGCTAGAAAGCGGGAACCTTCGAAACCTCAGGGCCGCAAGTTTCGCAGGAATTGCCTACCAGGCACCCGTTGCCGAAGCCACCGTGGTTCAACCCTCAGCTACTGAAACTCCCGAACAAGAGTCGGATGAAGTTTCTGCCGAGCACGAAGACGAATCTGCGAGTGAAGGCGCTAGTGCCGAGAATTCAAAGCCTGAAGATACTGGGGCTGAAGCCACTAAGACTGAAGACGAGCTTTTCTAAGCGAAGCTAACTGTTTCGAGAGCTCGGCCTCCGAAGTTACCTGCGGAGAGATTTCAACCCCATCTTTGGCAAAGAAAAACGATGCTGTAACTCTTTCGATGCCAACACCAAGNAGCCTTGCCAAGCCGATGCGATACAGCGCCAGCTGANTGGCCTTAGCTTCAATTTNAGCTTTTGACTTTGGGGAAGCGCCGGATTTCCAATCAACGATTTCAAAGCCTTGATCGGTCTCAAATACGGCATCGAGCTTGCAGACCACGATGGTCCCACCGAGTTCATATTCCAAAGACTTCTCGACAAATACTGGCTGGAGAGTAGCAAAGCGGGATTNCAAGAACTGCTCTGCGAGGTGTTGGTCNTCATCGGCAAAAAGTTCAGCATCNATCTCTCCATCCAATTCAAAGGCTCTCTCAAGGGCTTCGTGGAAAATGGTTCCTTGTGCTGCAGCTTCCGAATACGCAACAGGGAGNGGNCGTTCCAGCTCGGAAAGGAAATTCTCAGGATCTGCCAGCAATGAAACTACTNTCGATGCCGACAACCTGAGCGGGATCTCGGGTGGCAAATTTTGCCCCAGCACCTCTGTCTGCTGCACGAGAGCTGCAAGCTGCAGATTCTCTGCCGCGCTCAATGGCTTGGCGGTTTCCACTGCTTTCGCGGCACTTAGATAAACAGGCCTTGAATCACCAAGGGGGTCCAGTGGCCATACCGCCTGCGTTGAAGCTTCAGACAGTGGATTCGTGGCATCGGGCTCTGGAATAGGTGACACCAGCTCTACCAAATCCGCATCCAGCAACTCTTCAAGATATGCAGCCGGCAACCTTGGCTTCAGGTTGCCCGCCTTGTAGTAGCTAGCCGTCAANAGCAATTGCTTGCTGGCCCTCGTGACGGCTACATAGGCCAGGCGTCGCTCCTCGATCTCATGCTTGGCTCGGTTCTCATCGGCAAACTGNTCCAGCGCGGTTTTCAGTTCCTTCTGAGTGGTCGCCGACTCCCAGGTAAATGTGGGTATCCATGCNGAATCTTGTCTAAGCGGGTTTGGCAGTTTCCCCAATGAGAGCCAGCCTTTGGTTTCTCTGGATTCCACGGGGAAGGAGCCGTTTACGAGCCCTGCCACGACAACTAAATCCCACTCCAGNCCCTTGGCAGCGTGAACGCTCATGAGTTGAACTACTCCNGCTTTGGTTCCGGTCTTGGGTAGCTCGAATCGCTCACTGGTAACCGCATAGTTCAACCAAGAAATAAGGCCGTTCAGGCTCGGTCTGATTGCAGTGGCCTCGTAGTCCGAGATCCTCGAGATAAATCCTTCAAGGTTTGCTAGCGGAAACTTGGCGTTCGAGTGCGCATAGAGTTCGATGTCTAATTCCAACTCTTTTGCAACAGCCCAGGCGAACTCGCTCACTCCAAGCGACAGCTGGGTGCGCATCCGATGAAACAAATCAGCTGCGAACACCATGCGCTGGAGTCCAAATTCAGAAAGCTCAGTCATTTCATGAGTCTTTGGATTTCTTAGCTCATCCAGCGTCTCCACAAGCGTCATGGGCAATTGGCCGTTCACTTCTTTGCGCATCCTTGAAAGCTTCTTCGCAAAGCTTTGCAGTTTGGCGATATCTCTAGGGGCAATGCGGAATTTGGGGCCGGCCAATATCCTCATCAACTCAGCGCCCGATTCAGGGTCGCTAATTACCTTGAGAGCCGCAATAAGGTCAATCACCTCTGGCTGTTCGAGCAATCCTGAAAGCCCGGAAACCTCAAAGTCCAAGCCGCGTGCAGCCAGTGCTTCAGTGAAAACACTCATCGCCTGCTTCGATCTAAACAGGATTGCGCCGGAGGTGTCCTCGCTCATGCGACTTTCAAGCCACTCTGCAGCCGCTTTAGCTTCCGAGACCTCGTCCTGGCAGACCAGGGCCTGAACAGAAGACTCGATGGCTAGCCCAGCTGTAAGCCGCACGGGTGTTAGGCCCACGTCTGAGGACAGTGGTTCACTGACTAAATTCGCCGCATCCACTATTTTTTGCCCAGATCTCCAGCTTGCACTCAGTGCAAACTGTTCCGCCTTTCCAAAGTCGTTTGAGTAACCGCTCAGGTTTGCGCTACTGGCTCCGCGCCAGCCATAAATCGCCTGGTTAGGATCCCCAACCGCCATGACCGCTCTACCCCTGAACAACTTAGCCAGCAGCATCGTTTGAATCGATGAGGTGTCTTGATATTCATCCAAAAGTACGAACCGGTGCGGTAGCACCAACTCTTGCTTTTCTAGTGCGGTGAAGGCCAGTGCCACCTGGTCGGAAAAGTCGACCAGCCCCCTGATGCGTTTTTCCTCCTGGTACTTATTGGCAAGCTCAAAAACCAAGCTGGAGGATCGAACGGTATCGATTACCGCCTGGTGATAGGCAAAGGTGCCGGCTTCACCTTTATCTGTTTTTGGGAGTCCTGCAATGCGCTCTTGGAAGTTTCTCAGGTAGTTGATTGCCGTTTCTGGTGCTTGGCGGTTGTCAGTGAGGGCAGCACTGGCGGAAAGAACTTTTTCAGTCAGGTAATCAAGGGTTCTATCCCAATTCAATAGCTCCGCAAAATCCTCCGCGGTTGCACCGGTGACAATGTCTTTTGCAAGCGCTATTGCACCCGCCTCAGTCAGAAGCGTGGCGTCAGCCTCGAAACCCACCTGAAGCGACAGGGTTCTAAAGATTTCGTTGCCGAACGAGTTATAGGTGGTGATTTTCGGTGGCTCAAAATCTTCGGCTAAACCTTCCGGCCAAAATGAGGATTCACGAAGTTCTACCAGTCCTTTATTCACTCTGTTCGAAAGCTCGCTGGCGGCTTTTCTCGTGAAGGTCAGGCCAAGAATTTCACTTGGTTTCGCTAGGCCATTTGCAACTAGAAAGAGTGTGCGAACTGCCATCAGCTCGGTTTTACCGCTGCCGGCGCCGGCGATAACCAAACTCGGGCCATCGGTGCTGGCATCTGAAATTGCAGCGGATTGTTCTTCGGTTAGCTTGTTCTTGCTGACAATCGAAAAAACCTGTTGAGCGGTGTATTTAGTCATGGGTCACCTGCCTTGCAAGTAGCATCTGGCAGTTTGCATCGGCGTGACAGTGATTGGAAATGCTAGCCACAAACTGCCCCTGGCCAATTTCGTTCTCGGCTCTTGCCAGCAATTGGAGAATCTCCGCCTCAAACTCGCCTTCAAGTTCTGGCTGCTCCAGTACCTTCAGCGAGTTTGACCCGACCGAAATAATTCGACCGCCAACAACTTTTTCGTCGTATGCCTCACGTAGTCCAAGTTGATAGAGCGCCAGCTGTCTGTGCTCTGCTGCATCTTTGACACTCGGTGGTTTCCCTGTCTTTAGGTCTGCGGCAATAAGCCCGGTAGCCGTGCGCTCCACGCGGTCAATTTTTCCTGCAACCACCAACTTGCCAAGCTCAATTTCAAAACCCTTTTCACTTTCAACAAGCGGGGCTGTTTTGGATAGGTATTCGGCCATGTAGCCAACCATTTTCATTGCCTTGCGCTTTGCAGCGAGCGACAACCAATCGGTTTCAAATTTCAAGGTGTGCCAATTCGAATCAACATATCCCGCCAAGGATTCAGGACCAGATGCCAGCTCCAGCGCAGAGTGCAGCAGAGTCCCCACAGATGCCTCAAAGCTCCTGCCGTCTCCGCCGAAGTTATTTATAAACCAGTGCAGTGGGCATTTTTCAAATGCGTCCAGCCTTGAAGCACTGAGCCTGAGCTGCTCGTCTTTGTTTACCACTGGCTCCTCAGTGGAAATCGGCAGCATGCCTTGCCAATTACTCGGATGTGCTCCAGGAGTGCCTGCTAGCGCCAATGCCGCAAGCATTGGCGCTGCATTCATATCTCCCGCGAGCAGTTCTTTCCTCAGTTTTCCAACCAGGCGCCTTGGATCAAAGTCGATGTCCACGGTTTTGGTCACGGGCTCAACTTTGGCGATTTGCAGAAACTGTGACGGCTGCTCTTCACTGGTCTCGATGGCTGAAAGCAGCAATCTAAATCGACAGACCCCGAGACTCTTATAGAAAAGCCGAAGCTCGTCGGCTAGTTCGGACCTGGTGGGTTCCGTTGGGTTGTCACTTCTGCCCTGCAGATAGCTCTGGAGGCTTGAGGCTCCCAGCAGCGAGTTTCTGGGTCGAAGGTTTGGCCAAATCCCCTCCTGGAGCCTTGGCATTGCTACTACCTGAAAAGACTTTCCACTCAGTTGAGCCGCTGTTGCCAGCACCACCCTGTCACGCAGTCCAATTTGGGCAAGCGAGTCCTCTGGGACTGCAGCCTGCAATTGCAAAGCGATGAACTCCTTGGCGCCGAGACCATGCTTTTGGTCGAATCTACTGGCGGCGGCAAAGAGCTCGAGGATGGCATCAAGATCCCTGTTTGCCGCCAGGGCAACCTCTGTCACACCCCTTGCCAGCGCGACTAGCTCCTTTTGATTGGCCAATGACCAAATCTGACTGACAAGTTCATAGGCGCTGAGGTCTTGTTCTGATTTCAGCTTGATGCATAGGCTGATTGCCTGGTTTAGTNTCTTGATTTCCCTGGACTCGATATCGATTGGAGCATCGAACAGCGCCTCAAGAACCTGNGTTCTGGTCAAATCTTGAAATTCTTCGAGCATCGCCAGCTGCCTAAACAGTCTTCGTTGCTGAATTACATTCAGGCCAATCAGCCTCGAATGCAAAAGCTCTAGGACCTGATTGCTGGCAGGTTTCCCAAAAACCAAGTTTGCAAAATCCAGCACTGACCTTGCGGCAGGTTGGTCTCTCAGTGCCGCTTGAGCACCCAGAATTCTTACCGGAACCGATCTTGCCGAAAGTGCAACAGCGAGCTGCTCCAGCTGCACTCTGGTTCTGGCAACCACAGCCATCTGGCTCCACGGGATTGCATCGCTAACCCTTATCTGCCTGAGCGTGCTCGCCAAATAGTCAGTCTCTGCGATCTGGTTATCAAAAACCGCATACTCCATTCGGTTNGAACTAACGGCTCTTGGTCGATGGGCGAAGGCCTCCGAGGTAGGAATACGCTCAACGATTCTGGACATCAGTGCCCNGACTTCTTCNGGCTGATTCTCCCCTGGTTGCAGGTAAAGCTGTTGGAGGTCGACACGGTTAGCTTTAAGGCTTGCACCGAAGCTCCCTGATGCCCTGAACCCCAGCGAGGCTGAATCGGGATCACCAAAAACTACCAACTTGGATTTTTCTGCCAATCGCAACAGGAAGTTGATTCCCGCTGCAGACAGATCTTGCGCGTCATCGACCAGCACATGTGCCGGTGCCGAATAGCCGGTGAGAGCTTTTGTGGCCTGAATAATCAGTTGCGATGGATCAACCTGACTGTCCGAGGAAAGTCTTTCCAAATATTTCGGCAGCAGGTCGACCGCAGCCTGCCACTTGGCATTTGGCCAACTAGCTTGCAATTCTGCAAGCGCAGTGTCGCTGAGGTCATTCTCGGTTAGAACGGCAAAAAGATCTCTGAGTTCATTATGAAAACCTGCTAATCCAAGCGTCAGTGAATCAAAACCCCAGGAGGATGTTGCTTTGTCCTGCTGCGCCTGCAGAACCAGCTCAGATATCAGAGCCTGTTGGCCGGCACCAGAAATCAGTTGCACTTCGGGTTGGCTTGCTTTCAACACTTCAAAAGCCAGCGAGGTGATGGACCTGGCACGTGGGGAGAGTGCGACTTTTTCCGACTCAATCGAGAGTTCGTCGCGAAGCTGTGTGGCCGCGGTTCTGGTTGGCGTGATTACCAGAATTTCCTCGGGGCTGCTCCCCGCGCTCTCTAGCTGACTGAAGACCGCCTTGAGTGTTGCGGTTTTCCCGCTGCCAGGTGCGCCCAGCACAAGTGCGTCCTGTCCTTTGACAATCGCGTTGACTGTTTCTGAAACGTCAGAATTTCCCACCCTGACAATCTATTTGGACCCGCAGACATTTTTCTTGCCGTAACCTTATTTACTTAGGAGTGTTTATGGACGTCAGAATCGGAATCAGGGACAACGCACGAGACATTAGCTTTCAGTCAGGCCTAAGCGCCAAGGACTTGACCGCGAAGGTTACCAAGGCGATCGAAGCAAAAGAAGCAGTTCTCGAGCTAACGGATGAAAAGGGCAACACCATTTTGGTACCAACCTCGTCAATCGCCTACGTTGAAATCGGAGCGGAAGAAACCCGCAGAGTTGGGTTCTTGTCCTAATGGAGCTTCTGATAATTCTTGCCTACGCAGCGATCCTCGGATTAGTTGGCACCTTTGTGCTTGATAAATCAGACCACTACGGCAAATTTGTGCCGGTAAGCATCTCGGTTATCGCCGGAAGCGCCCTGTGGCTTGTGCTCACCTGGGTTGGCTTTAGTTACTCCAGCGTGTGGATTTGGTTTATCGTCATGCTTGCCATGCCGGCAGCTGGTTTCTTCGGAACAAAAATCTTGGTTGCATCTCGTGAGAGGGCAGAAGCCGCCGAACTTGCTTCGATTCGACTACGCGGTAAGACCCAGTAGATCCATTCGAACCGCATGCNGAGCTATCAGCTCGGAAGTAAAAGGTTCCAGTGATTTAAACTGCTCTCTTGCCAGCGACACTGGGTCGCTAGATGTTGGAGTCGGAAGAATCTTCTCGAAGCTAACCGAGTCTCGTATTTCCAAGAGTGCGTCTCCGACTACCATTCGGCCGAACATCGCCAACCTCGGCGCCAAGTCGGCATCGTTGGCAATTCCAGCCGCTAACTCGTGAAAGCAGAAATCTTGCAGCTGCTTGGCATCAAACAGCTGTTCCGTCTTTATTCTCTTGTTTGGAGCTAGCCCCTTAGAAACTCTTTGAGCTGAGTCTTGAAGTATTCCAAAAACGACATAGATTCTCATTAGGTCTTCATGCCAGTCGGCACCTTCGGTCCTAATCACCAGTTGGTCCAACCGCTCTCGCATATCCGACTGCACATCCATGCGATTTTCGCCGGAACGAATCAGCATTGCGTCCAGCTGCTTGGATCGATCCCGATAGTCAGCGGCAATTTTCGCCTGCTTCTTAGCCTGTTCGGGAAGCGGTGCCTTTTGGGAGTCTTGATCACACAGGTCTGAAATCACGCCGCCAAGCTCGGCCAGATAAGCCAGCTGTATCTCCGATGAGGGAGTAAGCTTGGCAGGATTGAGTTGGATTTGACTGCGACCAGCAGTGGCATCTCGCGAAGGAAGCGTAAGCTTCTGCGACACCTTGCGTATTCTGCGTAACCAATCCAGCACCTTGCAAGCTTATAGCTCTGCCCGAGGTCTAGAAAACCCCGAGCAAAAAACAAATGGAGATTTTCTTTGACTTTCAAATCACTCGGGATTGATGCAGATATCTGTGAAGCCCTAGATGCCAAAGGCATCACAAGCCCCTTCCCAATTCANGAACAAGCTATTCCAGTTGCCCTAGCCGGCACCGANATCATTGGCCAGGCAAAAACCGGAACTGGCAAGACCCTGGGGTTCGGCCTTCCACTAATTCAGGCACTTGGCGAAAACCCGTCAAAGGGCGTTCAGGCACTAGTGGTTGTGCCAACAAGAGAGCTTGCGCTTCAGGTTTCAGAGGACCTCATCATGGCCACCTCAAATCGCCCCACCACTGTTGTGGCAATCTACGGCGGTAAGGCTTATGAGGGCCAGGTTGC
>JGI26088J50261_1000913_pt1 | contig 16613 bp, 16 predicted proteins | sample SaaInl1SG_22_DNA_FD_50261 | JGI IMG/M metagenome (IMG submission 50261)
GGTTTGTCCATTGTTTGTAGGAACAGTGGGCATAGGATCTTCTGAGGAGGAACAGGCTTGGATAAGCGACACGCCAAAGAAAGCAAATGCCACAGTAGGGCAGGTGGTTTTTAGAAATTCTCTTCTGTTTTTCATGGTTTTTTCTTTTAAAGATAGTTACAGGGCACGACTTAAAAAAGAGCAGATGTTGATTTTTTTTGTGAAATGCCGCACTTTACTCGACTTTTTTTCCTGTTATTGCGTCCTTATTTTTATTAAAATAGGGTCTAAAGCGCAATTTTTTTCCTTTTAGCCCAATAAAATTGGGCGATGCCCTTTTTTTTCTAAATCTTTTTAAAAGCCGCTTTTTTTTCAGATTTTTTGTTTTCATTTGTTGTGGCATTTAGCTGAACATCATGAAAAGTGTTTCTATGTTGGGGCAATTAGAAAATCCGAAGTGTTTTCTAGACGCTGCTTATCAGATAGGCAACCAAAATTTAAAGCGAACTTCCTTATCCGCTATCGTGCAAAGCCAGCACGAGTACTTTTTTGTACCCACCACTGCGCGTCAGATCAATATCTAATACCCTTATTGCAATTCATTTTTTTTAGCGTCAGGAATACGAATTCTTGGCCTTTCTTTAATTTTTAATTTGCTATAATGAATATTAAATACATAGATCTAATACACCAGAGTTATTATTTTCCACAAGAAGAATTCACCCTAGAAGACGAAAACCTGCGTTTTCATGGCATTGAATTAGAAAAATTGGTGGCCCAATACGGCACCCCATTAAAATTTACTTATTTACCCAAAATTTCTGAAAACATCCAGCGTGCTAAAGGATGGTTCGACAATGCGATTAAAAAAAATGATTATAAAGGGAAGTACNATTATTGTTACTGCACCAAAAGTGCTCATTTTAAACATGTTTTAGAAGAAGCCCTCAGCAATGATATTCACATTGAAACTTCTTCTGCTTTTGACATCAATATAGTGGAATCGCTCAAAGAAGCNGGTAAAATAAAGCCAGATACTTTTGTGATTTGCAACGGATTTAAAAGGGCACAATATGTAGATAATATTGCCAGACTCATTAATTCCGGCCACGAGAATTGTATTCCTATCATTGACAATTACGAAGAGATTTCTCTCTTGTCAGAGAAAATAGATGGAGACTATAAAATAGGGATTCGAATTGCTTCTGAAGAAGAACCAAAGTTTGAGTTTTATACTTCTCGATTAGGCATTGGTTACCGAAATATTGTTCCTTTTTACGAAGACCAAATAAAAGGCAACGATAAAGTGGAATTAAAAATGCTACACTTTTTTATTAATACAGGTATTGGAGACAATGCCTATTATTGGAATGAGTTAAGCAAGTGTTTAAAGGTGTATGTACGTCTTAAAAAAATATGCCCAAGTCTAGACAGTCTCAATATTGGTGGTGGTTTTCCTATTAAAAACTCTTTGGCTTTTGAATATGACTACGCCTATATGATAGAGGAAATCTTAAACCAGATCAATGCCATTTGTGCAGAGGCAGACGTCCCTGTGCCGCACATTTTCACTGAATTTGGAAGCTTTACAGTGGGTGAGAGTGGTGGCGCAATTTATCAGGTGTTGTATCAGAAACAGCAGAATGATAGGGAGAAATGGAATATGATAGACTCTTCATTTATTACAACCCTCCCAGATACTTGGGCCATAAATAAGCGATTCATAATGCTACCTATTAACAGGTGGCAAGACGAATACGAGCGGGTACTTTTAGGTGGTCTTACCTGTGACAGCGACGATTATTACAATTCAGAGCAGAATATGAACGCCATTTACCTGCCTGTATTTAAAAAAGAAAAGCCCCTTTATATTGGTTTTTTTAACACAGGTGCATACCAAGAATCCATAGGAGGCTTTGGAGGCTTACAACACTGTCTAATTCCAACCCCCAAACACGTTTTAATTCAAAAAGACGCTCAGGGGAATTTAACCACTTCATTATTTTCACAACAACAAGAAGCATCTCAGATGCTTAAAATTTTAGGGTATGAGCAAGAGTAATTACGCTGGCATTCCAGATGAGTTTGCCCAGTTAGAAACAGCGAAAGTAGTATTAATTCCAGTCCCTTATGACGGAACGAGTACTTGGGGAAAAGGAGCAGATAAAGGACCAGAAGCTTTTTTGGCAGCTTCTGAAAATATGGAATTATTCGACATTGAAACCGCTACAGAGGTGTACCAACAAGGGGTGTATTTAGCAGATCCGGTATTGGAGAAAAGTACGCCTGAAGCTATGGTAGACGCCGTTCATAAAGCCACAAAGTCTTATATAAAAAAGAACAAATTCGTAACCCTTTTCGGGGGAGAGCACTCTATTTCAATAGGTACTATAAGGGCTTTTAACGAGAGCTTTGAAAATTTAACAGTGCTTCATATAGACGCGCATGCAGATTTAAGGGCTTCTTATGAGGGGACTAGCTGTAACCATGCTTGTGCGGTTCATGAAGCAAGCCAAACCACCAATTTAATCCAGGTGGGGATTCGTTCAATGGATCAGATAGAGCAATCTTTTATGGACCCTGAGAAAACATTTTTTGCCCATGATATGGTGCAGGATGAATATTGGTCCGACAAGGCTTTAGAACTCATGACAGACAACGTATTTATCACTTTAGACTTAGATGCTTTTGATCCTTCTATCCTACCAGCCACTGGAACCCCAGAGCCAGGAGGATTGTTGTGGTATGAAACCCTAGCATTTTTAAAAGAAGTATTTGCAGAAAAAAATGTAGTGGGTTTTGATATTGTTGAGCTTTGCCCAAATAGCAACAGCAAGCCGTCGGAATTTTTAGCGGCAAAGTTGTATTATAAAATGTTAAGTTATAAATTCATGCAGGTCTTGGCGAGTGATCCATATGACAATACTTTCGATCTAGAACAGGTTAAAAAAAATACCCTCACTAAATTTCAAGACAGCGATGAGTAAAGGAGCTATTTCAAATTTTATAGAAAAATATTATTTGCATTTTAATGCAGCGGCATTAGTAGACGCTGCAAAAGGATACGAAGCCCAATTGGCCGGTGGTTCTAAGATGTTGGTGTCTCTTGCAGGTGCCATGAGTACCGCGGAAATTGGAAAGATTTTTTCTGAAATGATCCGCCAGGATAAAGTGCAAATTGTTTCTTGTACTGGCGCCAATTTAGAAGAAGATATTATGAATTTAGTGGCCCATTCCCATTATGAGCGTGTGCCCAACTACAGGGATTTAACCCCACAGCAAGAATGGGATTTACTCGAAAAAGGCCTCAATAGGGTTACCGATACTTGTATCCCAGAAGAGGAGGCTTTTAGAAGGCTTCAGAAACATATTTACAAAATATGGAAGGATGCAGAAGCTGCTGGAGAACGTTATTTTCCACATGAATTTATGTATAAAATGCTCCTTTCAGGGGTCTTAGAGGAATACTATGAAATTGATCTAAAAGACTCTTGGATGTATGCAGCAGCAGAAAAGAATTTGCCTATTGTTTGTCCTGGTTGGGAAGACAGTACCATGGGGAATATCTTTGCCTCCTATGTGCTCAAAGGCGAATTAAAAGCCAGCACCGTAAAATCTGGTATTGAATACATGACTTTTTTAGCAGATTGGTACACAGATAATTCTGAAAACGGTATTGGATTCTTCCAAATTGGTGGAGGGATTGCAGGAGATTTCCCTATTTGTGTGGTGCCTATGCTCTACCAAGATATGGAAAGAACAGACACGCCATTTTGGAGTTATTTTTGTCAGATCAGTGATTCTACCACAAGTTATGGGTCTTATTCTGGTGCGGTACCCAACGAGAAAATTACATGGGGTAAATTAGATATAGACACCCCAAAGTATATTATAGAGAGTGACGCTACNATTGTAGCCCCATTAATCTTTGCTTACCTTTTAGATTTATAGCCATGCAACAGCCATTAAAACGTGTCATTGTAGATTTTAAAAAACTCACTCCAGAAGTTTTAAAGCTTTTGGTAGAGAAGTATCCTGATGGGTATGATGACCTTAATATTATTAGCTTTAAAAATGCTTCAGGAGAAAACATCCAGGCGGTAGAAGTGTCTACAGAAGACACTAAATACCTGGTGAAGATTAGCGCCAAGTTGGAAAAGACCATGGCCAATTATGACGAAGATGATTATGAAGATTTTGACGACAATGATCCAGATGCTATTCCAGATATTGATTTAGAAGAGGCCTCAGAAGACTAATGATGTACTCTGTTATAGCCCTTCAAATAGCCCCTAGTTTTAATATTAGGCAATGCAAGCAAAAACTCGCATTGCCCATATTATTTACAGATTCCGATGAACTTTTCATGTCCAACGGCACAGAAAAATTTGTCTATGTTTTTCAATATGGGGTAATGGCCTTTTTTAACCACAGCACCCAAGAAATTAACACAATTATAGAGCAGCTTAATCCCGAAGCTACCCCATGGCAGGAGCAGGATTTAAAGGAAACCATTCGGGTTTTTGTGGCAGAAGGGGCGCAAAAAGTTGCCTTTGACCGGGTCACTCTCGCTCACTTTGATCCAGAAGCCATTAGATTGGTCATGTTAAATACATCCCAGTCTGTGGCGCTTGACCAGTATTTAGAAATTACCGATCAGTTGCTTGCAGAGACCAATAAGTACACTAAATCTCTTGAATTAAAAGGGAAATTAGATATTTCAGGAATTAAATTGAAACGCTTTATTGGTAAAGTATTAAATATTAAGAACCAGATTTCTGAGAACCTCTATATTTTTGATTCTCCGGACATTACTTGGGAAAATGAATCTTTAAATACTTTAAATATAGCCTTAAAGCAGACTTTTGATTTAAAAGACCGCTACAGGTATATTAATGAAAGAACGGCCATTATTAAAGAAGACTTGGAGCTCTTTAAAGATATTATGGAGCACCGAGAGAGCAGTAAATTAGAATGGATTATTATCCTTCTAATCCTGGTAGAGGTGGTGGATCTTTTTGTGATTAGACTATTAAAATTATTCTAGCTGCTTTAGAATTAAGGCATCGGCCGGAGGCCAAAAAAAAACAAAAAAATGCAAGATTTAAATGTAATTGGAAGTGAAGAGTGGTGTGTATTTGGAACCTTGGGTATTCCAGCCATCAAAGCTAGGGTAGACTCTGGCGCTAAAACATCTTCCATTCAGGCAGCCAACGCCAAAGTAGTTGGTCGTGGGGGACAAGAGTATGTGAAATTTGAAATTAACCCCATTCAAGACAACAGGAGTATTAACATACAATGCGAAGCTAAACTAGTAGACAGGAGAACGGTCAGAAGTTCTTCGGGAATAGCAGAGGAACGTTTTGTGATTAAAACACCTGTAACTATTGGCGCAGACACTTTTGATATTGAGTTGACCTTAGCCAATAGAGATACCATGGAGTTTAGAATGCTGCTGGGAAGAGAGGCTTTAAATGGCCGTTATATGGTAAATCCTGCAGATTCCTTTTTGCAAAAAGAGTTTTCAGAAGAAGAGGTGAGTGCCAAGTACGCCCCTTATATGAAGGCTAAAACAGGCCTAAAAATAGCCCTTTTAGCCAGTAATCCAAACCTGTATTCCAACAAGCGAATTATGGAGGCTGGTGAGGCTAGAGGACACGAAATGGTGTTTCTAAATGTGGAACACTCTTATATGAAGTTAGACGCCAACTCTCCTGAAATTAGATATAGGGGCGGGAATATTCTCAATGAATTTGACGCTATTATTCCTAGAATAAAGCCTGCGGTGACTTTTTATGGATGCGCCCTAATTAGACAGTTCGACAACTTAGGGGTGTTCTGTTTAAATACAGCTGAGGCCATTACACAATCTAGGGACAAATTGTTTGCCTCTCAATTGTTTGCCAAGTTTGACATTCACATTCCCATCACTGGTTTTGCCAAGTCTCCTCTAGACACCAAAGACCTTATTAGAATGGTTAATGGGGCTCCTTTAATCATTAAGCTTTTAGAGAGTACCCAAGGAAAAGGGGTTGTTTTGGCAGAGACCAATAAGGCGGCAGAAAGTGTTATTAATGCTTTTAAAAGTGTACAAACCAACATACTGGTTCAAGAATTTATTAAAGAAGCCAATGGCCAAGACATTCGTTGTTTTGTGGTAGATGGCAGGGTAGTGGCTTCTATTCAAAGACAGGCAGAAAAAGGAGAATTTAGGGCCAATATTCACCAAGGAGGAAAGGCTTCTATTGTAAAAATTACCCCAGAAGAGAAAAAACTAGCCATTAAGGCGAGTAAAGTACTCAACTTGGCAGTGGCTGGGGTAGACATTATTCGTTCTAATAAAGGGCCTTTGTTGTTGGAGGTGAATTCCTCCCCTGGTTTAGAAGGCATTGAAAACGCTACGGGGAAAGACATTGCCAATACCTTAATCACGGCCATTGAAAAGAAGCTTAAGTTTAAGTCTGCGTTTGCCATGTAGTGGGTTTATAGAGCTGACTTTGAGCACTTTAATTGTAAGTTGTCTTTCTAAGCTTTAATACACTGATCTAACCCGGGCTTAAAACCCATTTATTGTGGTGATTTTTAAGCGTTTTAACGGTTCAAGTGCAGGAACATGTCTTTTACCATGTCTTCCAAGTAAAATTGAGGTTTCCATTGCCAATCTTTTTGGGCCTCTATATCTGAGACGCTGTCTGGCCAGCTGTCTGCAATGGCTTGTCTAAAATCTGGCGCGTAGCTGATTTGAAATTCAGGCCGCTGTTTTCTAATGGCATGAGCCAATTCCTGAGGGTTAAAACTCATAGCGCTCACATTGTAAGCCATGCCTTTTTTTAGGGTACTAGATTCACTTTCCATGATAGATAATGTGGCGCGAATGGCGTCTTCCATATACATCATTGGCAGCGTAGTTTCTGGAGATAAAAAACTTTCATAGGCACCGTCTTCTATGGCTTTGTGAAAAATATCTACGGCATAATCTGTGGTCCCACCTCCAGGCTGAGTTTTCCAACTAATCAGTCCCGGATACCTCAGAGACCTGACGTCTACTCCATATTTAAGGTGGTAGTATTGGCACCAACCTTCTCCTGCCAATTTGCTCATTCCATATACGCTACTGGGTGCCATAATACACTGCTGTGGGGTGTTTTCTTTGGGTGTATCTGGCCCAAAGACAGCAATACTAGAGGGCCAGAATATTTTTGATATTTTTTTGTCTTTTGCCAAATTCAATACATGAAACAAGGTATCCATATTGAGGGACCAAGCTTTCATAGGGAATTTCTCTGCAGTGCCACTTAACATGGCGGCCATTAAATAAACAGTCTCAATTTCATAGTGCATGATCACGTCTTCTAAGGCGTGTAAGTCCGTTGCATCTAAAATTTCAAAGGGCCCAGCATTCATCACAGCGTCATCGGTAGCCCTAATGTCACTGGCCACTACATTATCTACTCCATGTTGTTCTCTTAATGCTATGGTGAGTTCTGTACCAATTTGCCCGCAGGCCCCTAGAATAAGTATTTTATGGTGCATATTGTATTATTTTAAAGCGGAGTAAAGATACCCTTTTATTAATTTGCGTATCTTTCACAGATGAAAAAAACAGTCATTTTTTTAGCCTTAATGGGGCTGTTTTCCTGCGGTGAAAAGCAAGTAGACAAACAAGAAGAAACGGGGACCAATTTGTCCTTAGATTATTCAGATTTGCCGGAATTTAGTCCTTTGTCTGTTACGTCTGACTCTATTGTAAATGAATGGCCTGCTTTTGACGCCCTTGACCAGAGAATGGGCGCTTTAAAATCAGTGATTTCATTGCCTGATTTAAAAATGTTGGTTGCTGAATTAATTGAAAAAGAGGGCGCTATTCTCAAAGATGGTTACCCGGAAGATTTTAATACTCCAGAGGTGAAAAGCAGGCAGCGGTTGCTACGCACTTATTTGCTAAAGACCCAAGCGTTAATAAACCAATCACAAGACCCTAAGGCAGCCACCCTTGAAACTATTGCTGCATATAATGCCTTAAAAGAACAACTCAACAGACATACTGTTGCGCCAGTGAATTTAAATGATTTTAAAGATGAATAATTGTAGCTTTCCAACTTATTTGACCATGGCTATTTTTTGCCTTTCCATAGGGGTTTCAGCCCAAGGAACTGCAACATTAACTTCAGCGCCTACAGTGGTTCAAACGGCTTCTAAAGTAATAGACGCTTGGCATTTGGCTGCCGCCGATGCAGATTTTGATCAGTACTTTTCCCTCATGACCAAAGAAGGTGTTTTTGTGGGTACAGATGCTGGTGAACATTGGGAGAATAAGGCGTTTAAGTCCTTTTCAAAGCCCTATTTTAATGCGGGCAAGGCCTGGTCTTTTACTTCCTTAGAACGGCATATTTATCACAATGACAGCGCCGTTTGGTTTGACGAATTACTGGACACTCAAATGGGAATTTGTAGGGGATCTGGGGTGTTGGAACTTGAAGACGGTCAGTGGAAAATAGCCCATTATGTGTTGTCTATCGCAGTGCCTAATGANCAGGTTTCCAAGTTATTGGAATTAAAAAAAGCCCAAGATAGCATTTCAATCATGCGTCTCAAGGGCTTAAAGCAGTAAATAATTTTGGGTTAGAATTTAAGAGAGGTCTTTGTCTCTTGTCTTAAATTTAAGAGCGGTTTTAATCTCTTGTGTTGGTTTAAACCATGTCTTTTAATTCGTTCCTTATGACGGTACTTAGCTTAGTCTTTAGGCGTTTCTTCTGGAACAACCAATCTAGATTCAAGGGCTTGCTTGCTCAGACTGGCTAAATTAAAGTTTGGAGATAACACTAAGGCCCTATCTATTAAAGCTATGGCTTCTTTAATTCTCTCTTTATCTGTGTTGTAAATCACCAGTGCCTCTAAGTGGAAAAAAGCAGATTTTAAGGCTACCTCATAGGGCTGTTGCCTTTCGTAAAAAGCGTATTTCATGTCTGCCTTTGTCATGGCTTGTCCTTCCTTTATCGTAACCATTGCACCACTGTTATCTCCTGTGACTATTTTTAAGTCAGATAACTCATATAACAAATAAGCACTGGGGTTTCTTTTGGCCAATTCTTCAAAATGCTCAAGGGCTCTTTTGGGTTGCTCAATGGCTTTTAAAGAGATGGCTTTTACTTGGACGGCTAAATCTGAGTCTTCCCCCAAGCGTTCAATACCCAATAAATTTAAGGCTTGCATATGTTGGTTGTTGCTACTGTATATATAGGCTAAGGTGTCTCTTCTAGCGGTATTTGGCGCTATTACATTTAAGTGCGTTAAGGCTTGAATAATTCCGTTAATATCTCCTTGGGTGCGCATTTGTTTATAAAATGCTTTGTAGTGATTTTCCAATGCAGATTTTTCNTGGGCTTTTAAAGAGACTCCAGAAAGGATCAAAAGAAGGACTAGTAAATTTTTCATGAAATTGTTGTTAGGTTGTTTCTAATAGGATTAGGGACTAAAACTAACTATTTTTTTTCAATTTATAATAGGGCTTTGTCATAAGTAAATCCTAAAAAAACTTTTGATTGAATTAAGCGGTCTATAGGCTGCGCTGCTTCCATAAAAATGGGTGGTGGTATATTTAATTGTAGCGCTTTATTGTTGTAGAAATCTGCTTTTTTNATTTTTTGCGGAAATACCCCATTGACCAAAGTAGGAGGATCTGCTACTTGAGATAGGAACCAAATTAATTTTACCGCGTCTTGTTGGTGAATTAGGTTGGCTGCTTTATTTCCTCCTGAAATAGCGGTTCTGCCACTTAAAGACCTTGTGGGCTCTCTGTCTGCCCCTACGAGGCCAGCGAGCCTGATGGTGGTTTTTTTGTGGGGTAGTGTAGCTATAATTTTTTCTGCGGCTAAAAGTTTTTGTGCCCGATCTGTGTCTGCGGTCCACTGACTTAGCTCAGAATAAGGACCTCCGCTATTGGGATAAACTCCTGTAGATGAGGTGTAAATGACTTGGCAATTTTTGGGCAGTACTTTTAAAAGGTCTTTAGACAGGGATTTCATATGGTCTATGAAGGCGTCATTTTCACCTGTCCTGAGTTGTGGCGGAACACTGATTAGAAGCAGGTCTAGGTTTTTAGTAAAATCGTGTGACAAAGCTGCTGCGCCTAGTTCAAATTTAAAAGGCTTAATACCCAGTGTTTCTAAACCACCCATTTTTTCTAATGACCTTCGGGTGCCCTTAACCAACCAGTTGTACTGAATAAAATACTGTGCTACGGCACTTCCCAGCCACCCGCAACCAATAATTCCCAATACCTTTCGTGTCTCTTTTGAGGTATTCATACCAGGTATTTTTAAGAAATGAGTTTTAAATATTTTTTAAAAATACCACTTATTCTATTGGTTTAAGGCAGAAGTGATTTTGTTTTTTTGGCCCCGACCTTTAGATGAATTGCTTAAATAAAATTGCGAAGGAATTATTTTTTAACTATATTAAACTGATTATTAAAGGGTTGCATTATGGGTATTAAAAGTTTTCAAGGCGTTAGACAAGTTCAAAAGGAAGGTGTAAAAGAGGCTATTTTAGTATCTGATTATATGACCACCTCACTCATTACATTTTCACCTACTCAGTCTATTTTAGAGGTTATGGAATGTTTTGCCAAATACCCAATCTCTGGAGGTCCTGTGCTCAACGACAAAAAGGAATTGGTGGGCATTGTCTCCGAGGCAGATTGTATGAAACAGATTTCTGAAAGCAGGTATTTTAACCTGCCAATATTAGATAAAAGCGTGGCTTCTTTTATGTCTAAAGAAGTGGAGACTATAGATGCTTCTGCTTCAATTTTTGACGCAGCAACAATTTTTCATAGCAACAGCAGGAGAAGACTCCCTGTTTTAAAAGACGGAAAGTTGGTAGGCCAAATTAGTAGGAAAGACATTGTTATTGCTGCACTGAAACTCAGTAGCCAACAGTGGAAAAAACAATAATTTTTGCTGAACAATAGTGTGAATTCTATTTGGATGCATAGTCCTCATTTTTATTTGAATATATATCCCGTATTCTTATTGGGTATAGACCCCTTATTCCTATTTGGATGCAGGTGTTTCATTTAAATTTTTGCACCACCACAAACAAATCTGGCGCTATTTTTAAATACCCCAGATCATAGATAAAATAATAGTCATTCCCTTTCTGGGTTTTATAAATAGATGTAAAAAGGTCAAAGAAGAACCCTTTGTGGATTAAATTACTTTTTGTGATTCTTCCTTTTCCACCAACTAAAGTAACTTCTGCTAAAATGCGATAATTTTTTTTGAGGCGTCTGTTGGTATTTCTCACCAGTGAATTGTAGGGTGAGTTTTGGGTATTGTGAAATTCGTTTCTGCAAGCATCTCCACAGAATTTTTTATCACTTCTTCCTTTAATTTTCTCTTTACAGCAAAGACATACTTTTTCCATGTTGGATGATTAAGTAAGTTGCGTCTTAAAAAGAAAGGGTCTTATAAAGTTAGTGTTTTTTCTCTTGCGGCCATAAAACGCCATGAGCCCCATTAATTTTTAAACGTTTACAAACGACTGTAAATGACTACAAATATTTTTATACCGACTATAAGGAGATGTGGCTGTTAGGTTTGTAGGGTGAAAGGGATAAAGCTTCAAAGGCAGTCCTTTTATTAACCTTATAAATTATATATATTATGAAAGCAATCAGAAACAAAGTTCAGTTAATTGGTAATCTAGGGGTGCAACCAGAGTTAAAGACCTTAGAAAGTGGCAAAACAGTGGTCAATTTCTCTATGGCGACCAATGAAAAATTCAGAAATCAAGAAGGGGTTTTAATTACAGACACTCAGTGGCATTCCATTGTTGCCTGGGGGAAAACAGCAGAAATTATTGCGCAGTATGTAAACAAGGGGCAGGAAATTGCCATTGAAGGCAAACTTACCCATAGAACCTATACCTCTCCCGAGGGGGAGACTAAGTATAAATCAGAAGTACTGTGTACTGAGGTGTTGTTGTTGCAGAACAAAGCCGTTCAAATAGATTAATTAAACCCTGTCAAAAGCATTTTATATGTAATTGCAGTTAAAAAAATAAAGCCCGCTTTAGCGGGCTTTATTTATAGGTGAATTTAGCCGCTTTTAATTGCGGTCTTTTGGCCTACTTTACGTTAACTGATTACCGCACCATCTGCCACCCCATCTTCATCTGGGTTTACAAATACCAATTTGCCTGATTTTTGTTCCGTCATAAGAATCATTCCCTGACTTTCTACACCTCTTAATGCTCTTGGCGCGAGGTTTACTAGTACGGTCACTTTTTTACCCACCACTTCTTCTGGACTAAAGTGTTCTGCTATTCCAGAAACTATGGTTCTAGTGTCTAAGCCAGTTTGGACTTGGAGCACCAATAATTTTTTCGCTTTTGGCATTTTCTCAGCAGCTAGAATGGTGCCTGTTCGCAGGTCTAATTTGCTAAAATCTTCAAAGCTAGAAGTTTCTTTTTGAGGAACTACAGTAGTTTCCATAGCGGCGTTATCTATTTTTGTTTGGTTTAATTTTTCTACTTGGGCGTCTATTTCACTGTCTTCAATTCTTCTAAAAAGAAGCTGTGCCTCATTTATGATATGACCGCTAGGAAGTAGGGCTTCTTTCTCAGCAACATCTTTCCAAGATAAGTTTAAAGGGGCTAAGTGTAGCATCTCATTGAGCTTATTTGCGGTGAATGGTAAAAAAGGCTCCGATAATACTGCCAAAGCAGCAGCGATTTGTAAACTGACATACATAATCGTTTCCACTCTTTTTGGATCTGTTTTAATAAGTTTCCAAGGTTCGTTGTCAGCCAAGTATTTATTTCCGAGCCTTGCTACTTGCATCAATATACCGCTGGCTTCTCTAAACCTGTATTTTTCAAGAGAGTTGGCAATAGTGGCAGGAAATTCTTTTAATGCAGCAAGGGTTTCTAAGTCTATAGCTTCTAAATGGCCTGGTGAGGGTACTTTGCCTTGATAATATTTTTGCGTCAATACAACCCCTCTATTGATGAAGTTTCCTAAAATAGCAACCAATTCATTGTTGTTTCTAGCTTGAAAGTCTTTCCAAGTAAAATCGTTGTCTTTTGATTCTGGTGCATTTGCTGTGAGGGTATATCTCAATACATCTTGTTGGTCCGGAAAGGCTTCGAGGTATTCGTGTAGCCAAACGGCCCAGTTTTTAGAGGTAGAAAGTTTTTGACCTTCTAAGTTTAGAAATTCGTTGGCAGGAACATTTTCTGGTAAGATGTAATCACCATGCGCTTTAAGCATTGCAGGGAAAATAATACAGTGAAAAACAATATTATCTTTCCCTATGAAATGGACCAATTTAGTATTTTCATCCTTCCAGTAAGGTTCCCAGTCCTTATTGTTTTTTGCTGCCCATTCTTTAGTGGCGGAGATATAGCCTATAGGTGCGTCAAACCATACATACAGTACTTTTCCTTCTCCTCCTGGTACAGGAACTGGAATACCCCAGTCCAAATCTCTAGTCACTGCTCTAGGCTTAAGACCTTCTTCTATCCATGATTTACATTGTCCGTAAACATTTGGTTTCCAGTCTTTTTTATGCCCTTCTAAAATCCACTTTCTTAAAAATGATTCATATTTATCTAAGGGTAAAAACCAATGTTTGGTTTCTTTTAAAATTGGAATAGCACCACTCAAGGTAGATTTTGGATTAATGAGTTCTGTAGCGTTTAAAGAGCTCCCGCAAGATTCACATTGGTCTCCATAAGCTTCTTCATTACCGCACTTTGGACAGGTTCCAGTTACGAAACGATCTGCTAAAAATTGCTCGGCTTCTGGATCGAATAATTGTGGGGTTATTTCTTCAATAAAAGCCTGGTCTTGGTGTAGTTTTTTAAAAAAATCAGAAGCTGTTTTATGGTGCATTTCACCCGAAGTTCTGGAGTAATGGTCAAAAGTGATTCCAAAATCTATAAATGATTTAGAGATCATAGCGTGGTATTTGTCAATAACCTCTTTGGGGGTAATGCCTTCTTTTTTTGCCTTCATAGAAATGGCTACGCCGTGTTCATCACTTCCACAAACGAAAGCAACATCTTTCCCAATACCCCTGAGATAGCGACTGTAAATATCTGCAGGGACGTACACGCCTGCCAAATGACCAATATGGATGGGTCCATTGGTATAGGGGAGTGCTGCTGTAATGGTATACCTGGAGGCTTCTGAATTTTGAGACATAATGCAAATAAAAAATTACCTACAAAAATAGGGAATTTGTCAAGAGCTCAGGGGGTCTTTTTAAAAGTTTTTAAGTATATTAACTAGGGTGTTTGCGTTGGCCAGATGGTTTTAATTCTCTAGATTGTAAATGGAAGCGACACAAATACCCTCCAAGTTAGAACGGGCCTTTTTTTAAAATCTTAAAAATGGCATTCCACAATGATCTGGGCGCTAAAGGAGAGCGCATAGCACAAGAATACCTCATTTCAAAGGGTTATGAGATTAGGGCGGTTAATTACAGACACAGAAAAGCTGAGATAGATATTATTGCGCTGCATGAGAATTTTCTTATTGTAGTGGAGGTAAAGACAAGAACAGCGCCAACGATAGTTCCTTTAATTCAATTGGTGCCCCCCTCTAAAATAAACCACCTTATCAGGGCAGCAAATTATTATATGCACCGTCATAAGGTGCACAAAGAAGCTCGTTTTGACATTGTGTACATTACAATGAAAGCCCATTCATATGATTTAGAACACCTTAAGGATGCTTTTTATCATTTTTAACCCACACACAATTTGTTTAATTTGTAACAAAGTGTTAAATTTGCACAATAAGCATGCTTTATTTTAAATTCAATTTATATTTATTAAGATGAAAACCATCTCTTCAGTTGTAGAAAATTACATTAAAAAGAAACCCTTTTTACAAAGTGCCTTAGCACAGGGCATTATTAATCTCACCTCCCTTTCTAGGATCATTATGCCGGAAATTGAAGAGGCACTAGGAAAAGACATCAGAAATGGCGCTATTGTAATGGCANTAAAAAGACTGTCGGACGACATGGAATTTAGAGCGACCCACAAGATCATTAAAGTCTTGAAAAATATAGGAGAAATTACCGTGCGTTCTTCTTTAACAGATTTCACTTTTTTAATTTCTGACAGTATTCTTGAAAACCAAACTTTGCTATTAAAGGAGATTAATAAGAATAAAGATGTGTTTTATACTTCTTCTAGAGGGGTGAATGAATTAAATATTGTTGTAAGTGGTGCCTTAGACAAGACTGTTGAAACNCTTTTTGTAACGGAAAAATGCACCCAAAAAGCAGAAAATTTATCTTCAATTACGGTTAAATTACCCGCAGAAAATGTTTCTGTTCCTGGTATTTATTACTTTATTTTTCAAAGACTGGCCTGGGAGGGAATAGTACTTTACGAGGTAATTTCCACGACCAATGAGTTTACCATTATAGTAAACGACGCTCAGGTAGACGTTGCATTTAGGACCATAAAAGACCTTAAGACGCTGTAAAATTAGACAGTAGTTTATAAGCGCTATTTACTTTATGTACCCCTTCAATAACTAATAATAGTCTCAAACCACTTCTGGTTTGTTTTTCCTTTAGGCTGCATTGTTTTGAGTGTGCTTGAACAAAGGCCAACACCTTTCTAAATCGGGCACTCTGATAATAGTCAGATTGTTGGTTTGCAATAAAATAGCCTAAGAATTTGCCTTTTTTCATCACTACTTTTTCCATACCCATATAGTTGCAAATCCATTTTACTTGAACGGCTAGTAAAAGGTCCTTTGTCTCGTCTGGGATGGGTCCAAAGCGGTCTATAAGTTCCTTTTCAAAAGCATCTAACTCGCTTTCATTAGATAAGCCATTTAATGTGGTGTACAGTTTGAGTCTTTCAGAAGTATTATTGATGTAATCATCCGGGAATAACATTTCAATATCTGCATCCATTTGGGTTTCTAAGGCAAAGGCTTTGTTTTCATCTTCTATTGGTGCTTCGTANAGGTCTTTGAATTCTGAGTTTTTAAGCTCATCAATGGCTTCAGCCATAATTTTCTGATAGGTTTCAAAGCCTATTTCATTAATAAAACCGCTCTGTTCCCCGCCAAGAATGTCTCCAGCACCTCTAATTTCTAGATCTTTCATGGCAATATTAAAGCCGCTTCCAAGTGCAGTAAATTGTTCAAGTGCTTGAATCCTTTTTCTGGCATCGGCCGTCATGNCCTCATAAGGAGGGGTAATGAAATAGCAGAATGCTTTCTTATTGCTTCTTCCCACACGACCACGCATTTGGTGGAGGTCACTCAGGCCAAAGTTATTGGCATTATTAATGAAAATGGTGTTGGCATTAGACACGTCTAAACCACTTTCAATGATGGTTGTAGAAACCAATACGTCAAATTCTCCACCCATGAATGCTTTCATGAGGTTTTCAAGTTTTTTGCCTTCCATCTGTCCGTGGCCAATTCCCACTCGGGCATCTGGCACCAATCGTTGAATGAGTCCGGCTACTTCTGTAATATTTTCAATCCTATTGTGAATAAAAAATACCTGACCATCCCTTTGAATTTCATAGGAAATTGCCTCTCTAATCAGTGTTTCATTAAAGCGCACTACGTTGCTTTCAATGGGGTACCTGTT
>JGI26088J50261_1000926_pt1 | contig 16478 bp, 19 predicted proteins | sample SaaInl1SG_22_DNA_FD_50261 | JGI IMG/M metagenome (IMG submission 50261)
CCTGCCCCGGCTGAATTAAGGGTACGCAAGCGCATATAGCTGCCTTCTGCCTTGCCGCGAAGGCTGGCTTCCAGTGCCGCAGCAGATACAGGGTCTTTTAGNCGCAANCGGGTTTTATAGGAAATAAACGCCCCTTCTTTTTGCAANCCGGTCAATTGCAATGTTTTTGTGCTGATAAGCAGGCGNGGGCCAAAGCCAACAAAGCTGATAGAACGGTCCGGCTCGGCTATCAGGCTGGCCCGAATAGTGACGATATGCTCGCCCAACCTGGCCGTATCGCCAATTTTCAGACCCAGTGCCGCCAACAAGGCAGGGGCCGCCACCGCCCCATTATCTGCCAGCGCTTCGTCAAGGGATATGGCCGGCTCAAGGGTGACCTGCCCGACCAGAGGATAGGCGCTATCCACCGCCTTTAATTCGACCAATTTGCGCCTTGCAGGCTGATTATCTGTTGCCTCTCTGCCCAGCATCGCGCGCATTTGCACAATATCAGAGCGGTCTGCGCTATTTTCTGCAAGCCCAAGAACCTGCTGTTCTGGCGGNATATGCAAGCTGGAAACTTCAAAATCCCCGCCAAGCAGACTGCGTGCATTATTATCAATGCCAGCGCGCATCGCTTCTGCGACCGAGCCAACTGCCCCGATAGCGGCCACTCCCAACATCAGGGCGGCCAGAAATACCCGAAAGCGTGCGACAGACCCTCTTATCTCGCAACGGGCAAAATGCCAGGCTAGCGACCAGCTTTCCGTCATTTCCTGCCTGCCTTTATATGTGTGTCTGTGGTGATTTCGCCATCTTCAATACGCAACAGGCGCTGGCATTTCTTTGCCAATGCCTCATCATGGGTGATAAGAACCAATGCGGCCTTTACCGATGCCGCCGCCGCGAACAGCTCTTTTATNACGCTTGCGCCTGTGGTGCTATCCAGATTGCCGGTTGGCTCNTCTGCCAGCAGAATATCCGGGCGCGTAACAATTGCTCTGGCAATCGCCACTCTTTGCTGCTCGCCGCCTGAAAGCTGGTCAGGCAGGTGATGCAGGCGATGACCCAGCCCAAGGCTTATCAGGGCTTTTTCGGCTTTTTCATTGGCGTTGCTATCGCTTGCCAGCTCCAGCGGGACAGCCACATTTTGCAAGGCTGTCATGGAAGGGATCAGCCGAAAAGCCTGAAAAACAATACCGACATGATCGCGCCGCAATTGTGCCAGCGCATCTTCATTCATGGAAGTGATATCCTGTCCTGCCAAAACAGCCTTGCCACTGCTAAGGGACTCCAGCCCGGCCATCAGCATCAGCAAGCTGGTTTTACCCGCTCCGCTTGGCCCTAAAATCGCTACCGATTGGCCAGCTGGAATATCCAGCTGGATATTTTTCAAAATATCGACCTGACCATTGGCGCCGGGAAAAGACAGGCTGGCATTTTGCAGGGAAATAACCTTATCACTTGTCTGGCTAGGGGGCAGGGTTTCTTGAACTGGCATAAAGGTCACCTTATATCTTAGGCTAGGGCCCGGGCTTTTAAAAAAAAGGCCGGGTGATGAAAGCTGGTTTTAAGGACAGAAATTTGCCAGCCNGTTTTGTCTGNTATGGGATCTGTTGGGGTATGTGCCAAGCCGAAAATGTAAAAAAAGCGTTTTATCTGTCTTTATCGGGGCTGTTGGCTGTCTNTTTCCTGGCTACTGCATCGCTAAAATCTGTACAGGCCGATAGTCCGCGTTTGATGGTGTTTGGCGACTCGCTGGTCGCTGGATATGGATTGCCCGCCGAAGAGGGGTTTACCCGGCAATTGCAAGACCGGCTAACGGCACAAGGGGTAGAAATAAAAATACTGAATGCAGGGGTTTCCGGCGATACCACAGCAGGCGGGCTGGCGCGCCTTGAATGGGCGCTTGCCGAACAGCCGGATTATGTAATGATTGTGTTGGGCGGCAACGATCTGTTGCGCGGCCTTGACCCATCGGCAACGCGCCGCAACCTGGAACAGATTTTATCCAAACTTGCCGCGCGGGGCATTAAAACCTTTTTATGCGGGATGCTGGCACCGGTGAATTTAGGGGCAGAATATGGCGCTGAATTTAACCCTATCTATCCGGATCTGGCACAAAAATATGACCTGGATTTCTATCCTTTCTTCCTTCAGGATGTCGCATTAGTGCCGCGTTTTAACCAGCGCGATGGTCTGCATCCCAACCCGGAAGGGGTCGCAAAAATCATCGATGGCATGATGCCGCTCTTGCAGACATTCCTATCAAATAAAAAGGGGTAAAAAAGATGGATAATGCATCAGATAGCCGCACCCCTTCTACGGCCAAATGGCTTGGATATGCAGGGGCGTTGCCTTTTTTGGGGTTGAGCGCGGCGCTGCTCGGGATAGGCAAGGGGATAGGCGAGGGGATATCAGATTTCTTTTCGCCATCGCACATCGCCTTTGCCCTGCTGTCCTATGGGGCAATAATTCTCAGCTTTCTGGGCGGGTTACATTGGGGGCGGGCAGTGACCAGCCCCGCAGATAATCAGATACTCCCTGCCAGAATTGCCCTGATTTGGTCGGTTAGCCTGTCCCTGACGGGCTGGTTTGCGCTTTTTCTGCCGCTCTATTGGGCAGCTGGCGTATTGCTGGCCGGGTTTGCTGCTGCGCTAACAGCCGATTTGATTTGGCTGAAAAAAGGGTATTGGCCTTACTGGATGCGGGGATTGCGCGTGCAGCTCAGCTGTGTGGCGATGGCCAGTATGAGCCTCCTTGCCTATCAGACAATAGCCTGAAGCAACACGAAAAAATTGGCTGATTTCTGTAAAAGGGCGGATTAATTAACCAGCAGGTTCAGAACGCGTCCGATAGGGCCGGTCAGGCGGATATCGCCGTGATTAACAGCAAACACCATACATTCCCCGTCATTATCGGCCACAGGCTTATGCTCGCCCCCCTCTTCCTGAACAGCGATATCGCCTGGCCCGTAATTGCCGGTTTCATCGGTAAAGCCGCCTTGCAGGACAAGGGTTACTTCTGTGCCTGTATGGGTGTGGGAGGGAATAGCCGTNCCAGGAGAAATACGATAGAATTTTGCCCGCCCCTGATCATTGCCAAAGACAACATCACATTCAAACAATCCAATACCAATGCGCCGCCAGGAAGAATTATTCCTGTCTGGCAGATAATCTGCGATCGGGCGCGGCAATAGCGCGCTATCTGTATCTATTTTGCGCTTGCTGCTGTGGGGCTGTTGTTCTTCGTCCTGCTCTATGGCTTTCAGGACATTTTCCAGCGCCCCTTCGGATAAAGAGACCGGATCGCTATCTTCCAGCAAAACCCCGCCCAGCTTCATCAGCATATTCATGGTNTTGGCGCTATCCTCATTCATCGCCAGATGTGTTTCTACCAACACTTCCANCGGCAAGGAAAGCGCGCCTGTTGCGTAATCCAGCAACAGCGCATCCAGCACCTGCATATTGAACGATGCCTGCTCGTTCATGACTTCCAAATTCCTTCCGGCTCATCCAGATGGGCACGCAATCTGTTCAAAGCGAGCCTGATGCGAGATTTAACTGTACCCAGCGGAACACCGCTTTCATCAGCTATCTCTCTGTGTGACTTCTCTTCGTAGTACGCAGAAAAGATCATTTTGGCTTGCTCATCTGGAAGATTTTTTAAAGCGTGGCGAATTTTTTCTTCTTCCTGCTGCCGAAAAATGGTTTTTTCGCCTGTTTCAACAGGCTCCGGGGCAAAGGCCGGATCAGCCAGATCNGGCAGCGGGCGGTTCTCGCGGCGCAACCTGTCAATGCGTTTGTTTCGGGCGATAGTGAATATCCATGTGCTGGCCCCGGACTGGCTGGGGTTATAGGTTTCTGCCCGACGCCAGACCATGATCATCGCCTCTTGTGCGATCTCTTCACATAAAGNCATATCNGTGCCCAGACGAAGCAGAAAACTTTTGATGCGAGGGGCAAAATATTCAAACAATGACGCAAAAGCATCCTTGTCTCGGTCGCGTCCAACGCGAACAAGCATATCATCCCAATTCGACATACCTCTGGTATTGTCGTTATCCGAGCCGGTTCCCATAGCACTAGTTAACGAGACTGGCTCATCCGTGACAAGCGCAAAATCAAAATTTTCGTTTTTTATGTCCATTTTTCGTGTTTCAGCTCTCTTGCAGCTCTTAAATCTTCATAAAAACTCGGGATGATAACAAAACTTCTGCCTGAATTTTCAAAATCCGTCCCAAAAATGACACAATCACTTGCGATATTTTCATCAAACCTCTTGAACCTTGACGAAAGTTTTGCGATTCTGTGCGCGTTCGGCTATGGGCATTTTCATCATTCGGTAAAGATACTGAAAAAAAGCGGAGTAAATCAGGAATGGGTTATCAGCGTTTTGCAGGCTTAATAGCGTGTTTTCTTGGCATTGTGCTTATGATGCAGCCAGCCATGGCGAATCCCGAAGAATTAAAAAGTTTCAAGGATTGGCAGGTCTATAAACAGGAAACCGATCAGGGGCGCATTTGTTTTATGTCCAGTGTNCCGAAAAAGCTGCGCGGTGATTATGATAGAGCCAATCGCGGCGAGACACGGGTGTTTGTCTCGCATGGGCCTGGCAAGGCAGAGCGCGGGGTTGTATCTGTTCTGGCTGGCTATCGCTATAAAAAACAGTCCGAAGTTGATTTCGCAATCGATAAAAAGGCGCATAAATTATTCACCCTGGATAACCGGGCCTGGTCGCAGGGGCCAGAAGATGATCAGCGTCTAATCGTTGCCATGAAACGTGGCACAAAGTTGGTTGTAACCGGCATTTCCAGCCGTAATAACAAAACCATTGATGAATATTCGCTATCCGGCTTTACCGCGGCAAAGGCCTTTCTGGATAAGGCCTGTCCTTAAAAACAGCCAGAAAAACTGCCAGAAAAACTGCCAGAAAAACTGCCAGAAAACAGGGTCTCTGGCCGGGTCTGAAACAACATAAAAAGCTGGCTCGTTGCCGCTTAAAGCGATAATGAAGGGCAATAGACAGGCTTTCTTTTTTAAAAATAAGGGCACCCATTTTTTGAGCATGACTGATTTTGAGCGCACGCCCCTGTTGGGACTATCGCAGATTGAGCTGGAAGAAGCGATAACGGCATTGCAATTGCCGCGTTTTCGTGCACGCCAGTTATGGCGCTGGGTCTGGCGTCATGGCGTAACCGAATTTTCCGATATGACGGATTTGGGCAAGCCTGTACAAATGCTGCTGGCGCAGCATTTTCATGCTGACAGGCCGGCTGTATCGCGCCGGCAGGATTCGTCCGATGGCACGATTAAATGGTTGCTGCGTCTGCATGACGGGCATGAAATTGAAGCGGTCTATATTCCGGATGCCGATAGAGGGACTTTGTGTATTTCCTCGCAAGTGGGATGCACGCTGACCTGTACATTTTGCCATACCGGTACCCAGCGTCTGGTGCGCAACCTCGACGTGGCAGAGATATGCGGCCAGATTTTGCTGGCGATGGATGAGCTGGGGGACTGGCCGGCTGGCAAGCCTAACCGGCGGCTGACCAATATTGTGCTGATGGGTATGGGCGAGCCTTTATATAATTATGATAATGTATCGGCTGCCTTGAAGATGATTATGAGCGGTGAATGCATCGCTTTGTCCAGGCGGCGCATTACCCTTTCGACCAGTGGTATTTTGCCGGAAATTACCCGATGCGGCGAGGAATTGGGCGTTAATCTGGCCATATCGCTTCATGCGGTGCGCGATGAGCTGCGCGATGTGCTGGTNCCGATTAACCGGAAATACAAGCTGGCCAGCTTGCTGGATACAGTGCGCCATTATCCCGGCCTGTCCAATGCCCGGCGCGTGACATGGGAATATGTGATGCTGGCAGGCGTAAATGATAGCGAGGCTGATGCCAAAGCGCTGGTGAAGATGATAGCCGGCATCCCGTCCAAAATTAATCTCATCCCCTTTAATCCCTGGCCGGGTACAGATTATGTCTGCTCGGACGATGAAACCATTGAACGTTTTGCAAAAATTGTGATGAAGGCTGGCTATGCCTCGCCTGTCCGCACCCCGCGCGGGCGCGATATTCTGGCCGCCTGTGGCCAGCTAAAATCAGACTCGGTGCGCCTGCGTGCCAGCCAAATGGCCTGATCCCTTATCTGTCANCCTTTTGGGCTNGAATATTTCCAGCAGATGAAAATATTCTTCTCTGCGCTATCAAGCGTGAAATAAGGATGGTTTTTGAGAGNATGATGCCTTGAAACCAAACCTTAAGATGGTTACATTATAGCTAACAGCAAAGAAGCAGGNATATCGCTTCACGGCTAACTTTTTCGATGGAGAAAAAATTTATGCAAAATAACCGTTATGCATCACAAGCTGCCGCTGGTTCTGCGACCCTTGATGCAGGTTTGCGCAGCTATATGCTGGGTGTGTATAATCATATGACCACCGCATTGGCGCTGACAGGCTTTGCCGCCTTTGGCACAAAAATGCTGGCGATGAGCAACCCGGCTTTCGGACAACTCTTATTCGGCACACCGCTCAGCTATGTGATTATGTTCGCGCCGCTGGCAATGGTGATGTGGATGAGCTTCCGCATCAATAAAATGTCGCCTGCCAAAGCACGGACATTGTTCTATATCTATGCCGCGATGATGGGGATTTCCTTGTCAACTATCCTGATGGTTTTTACCGGGGCAAGTGTGGCACGTGCCTTTTTCATCACCGCAGGGGCGTTTGCCGGCCTGTCCATTTATGGCTATACCACAAAACGTGACCTGACCGCGATGGGCGGATTTCTGATCGTTGGGGTGTTTGGGCTTATCCTTGCCTCTATCGTGAATATTTTTGTCCAGTCTTCGGGGATGGAATTTCTGATCTCTATCGTTGGGGTGCTGTTATTTGCCGGTCTGACCGCTTATGACACGCAAAAGATAAAATCCATCTATTATGCTGGCGATAGTGCCGATGAAGCCGGACGCAAATCCATTTTTGGTGCGCTGACCCTTTATCTGGATTTCATCAATATGTTCCTGTTTATGGTGCAATTGCTGGGGAATCGCGAATAGCGCCCCCTCGCCTTTGATGACCATATCTAAATAAAGGCCTGTGGCGGTGACGTTATGGGCCTTTTCTTTTTTTTTAAAAATTGTGAACGGAAAAGTCACTGGATATGACCGGCAATAAAAAGGGCCAGAATATTGAGGCCTATCTTTTGGAAAAATATGCACAAGGCCAAATCAGCCAGACCGTGTGCGATGCGATAACAGCTTTATGTGATGCGGCAAAAAAAATAGCAGAACTAGCGGCACAAAACGGTATCGGGACGGCCAGTTTGGGCGCGCTTACCGGGGCAGAAAATACCGATGGGGACGAGCAAAAAGCCCTGGATGTGATGGCAGATGAGCTGATTTGTGCTGCCCTTGCGCCAACAGGGATTGCCGCCTATCTCTCTGAAGAGCGCGATGATGCGGTTGTTTTTGCGCATACAAAAGAGCGACTAGTGGTGGCAAGTGACCCGCTGGATGGCTCTTCGAATATCGATACCAATCTGACCATCGGGACAATTTTTTCTATTTATAAGGCAGAAGGCGAGGGCTGGTTGATGCNAGGGCGCGCCCAACAGGCTGCCGGATTTTTTGCCTATGGCCCGCANACCCTGTTGCTGCTTACCACCGGACAGGGGGTGGCAGGGTTCTGTCTGGATGCGAATGGCCAGTTTATCCAGATGGATTGGCAGCCGCACATCCCGGCCACGACCAGTGAATTTGCCATTAATGCCGCCAATAGCCGATATTGGCCAGCAAAAACAAAAAATTATATTACCCAATTGCTGACAGGCAAAGAGGGGCCAAGGGGGCGCAATTTTAATATGCGCTGGAATGGCTCTCTGGTCGCCGATGCTTTTCGTATTTTTCGGCGCGGCGGGATATTTTTATACCCTCAGGATAGCCGCAAGGGGTATGAAGATGGGCGCTTGCGTCTGGTCTATGAAGCCAATCCTATTGCCCTGTTGATAGAACAGGCAGGCGGGCGTGCCAGTGATGGGACAAAAGCTATTTTAGATATTGTCCCAACCGGCTATCATATGCGTGTGCCCTTTATTTTTGGTTCTGCGGACGAGGTTGACAGCTATCATAGCCAGCAGTAACACAAAAATAGGTTCAGGAAAAAAATGGAATAACGATAAATGGCAGAAATATACCTGCCGGAAAGGGGTAGCAAATCATGTTGGTGACCTTGCGACAGCTTCTGGATCATGCGGCTGAACATGATTATGGTGTTCCCGCTTTTAACATAAATAATATGGAACAGGGTTTGGCCATCCTGACAGCTGCGGACAAGCTGGACGCACCGGTGATTATTCAGGCCAGCCGCGGGGCGCGTAATTATGCCGGCGATTTGATGCTGCAAAATCTGATAAAGGGCCTGGCCGCCATGTTTCCGCATATTCCGATTTGCATGCATCAGGATCACGGCAATTCACAAGCTACCTGTATGACGGCTATTCAATATGGCTTTACCTCTGTGATGATGGATGGCTCGCTTGAAGCGGACGGCAAAACACCTGCCTCTTATGATTATAATATGTCGATTACCAGAGATGTTACGCAGATGGCCCATCATGGCGGGGTGTCGGTCGAGGGCGAGCTTGGGGTGCTTGGCTCGCTGGAAACCGGCATGGGCGATAAAGAAGACGGGCATGGGGCAGAAGGCAAATTATCCGAAGACCAGCTATTAACAGACCCCGATCAGGCGGTGGATTTTGTCCGCGCAACACATGTTGATGCGCTGGCCATTGCGATGGGGACAAGCCATGGCGCCTATAAATTTTCCCGCCAGCCAGATGGCGATATTCTGGCGATGCACGTCATAGAAGCGATTCATAAACGCTTGCCAGACACCCATCTGGTGATGCATGGCTCGTCTTCTGTGCCGCAAGAATTACAGGATATTTTTAATGAATTTGGCGGCGAGATGCCGCAGACCTATGGCGTACCGCTGGCAGAGATTGAACGCGGCATTAAAAATGGCGTGCGCAAGGTCAATATTGATACAGATTGCCGTCTGGCGATGGCCGGGGCTATCCGCAAAGTTGCCCAGACACAAAAAACAGAATTTGATTTGCGTAAATTTATGAAGCCGGCGCAAGACGCGATGATGGCGGTGGTTGAAGACAGGTTTGAGCGGTTCGGCACGGCCGGCAATGCGCACAAAATAAGCCCGATTTCATTGGCCGACATGGCCGCCCGCTATGCCGCTGGCAGCCTGGCTCCGAAGATCAATATCTAACGGGCTATCTTTTATCGCTATGTTCTGGAATGGGGGCGGTTAAACCTGCCCTTTTGATCAGGATAGGAAAAGCGGTATGCCCGCTCTGATCCCCAGATGTTTTGAGGTAATCTTTTGCTGTGCCATATAAAAGCTGCGCGCCATTTCAGATAAATCTGCTTTTTTCAAACGCCACAGGCGCAGGCGGGGTGATGCCCGGGGCCGGGGCGAGAGCGACAGCGACAGAATAGATAAAATTATTGGCGTTCCGGGCGGCTGGCAGGCAGGGCAGGCAGCAAGGGCCCAGTGATCAGCAACGGGTCAAGGCGTTTATTCTGCCAATTGATTCGCCAGTCCAGATGCGGGCCAGTAGAGCGCCCGGTTGAGCCAACACTGCCAATGACCTGGCCACGTGCGACCCTGTCGCCCATTTTCACATCCATATCCAGAAGATGCGAATAGGTGGAGTTCAACCCATAGCCATGATCAATAATGACCGTACCGCCGGTAAAATAAAGATCCTCAGCCATCCTTACCTGTCCGGCCGCCGCCGCATGAACCGCCACCCCTTCCGGCAGGGCGATATCTATCCCGTAATGGGGCTGGCGCGGCTGGCCATTNAAGATACGTTGCGAGCCATAAATCCCGCTGATCCGCCCCCATACCGGCCAGATAAACCCATTTTGCAGGACATCGTCAAAATCGCTTATCTTCGCNCGGGCAGCNTTTACATTTTTAATATCCCTTTGAATACGGGCGATAACATCGGCTGGCGGGCTGACCATATTAGTCGGTAAATTATCAATACGCTGAATATCCCATTCTCGTAGTTGCGGGCTAAGGGTAGTGCTGGCTGTCCGGCCNTCTTTATCTGTGGCCTGCAATATCTGCGCTGCGGTATCATCGCGGTGAAAGCCGACCGCAAATCGNCCCTCCTTGCTTACCGGCAGGGCTATGCCATCCAGCGTAATCATGGTATCTGGCCGGGTTTGAAAAATCATCAAGCCGCCTTGCATGGCCTGGCCGGATATCAGCTTTATCTCGGCTGCCTGCCCGGTTTTATCTGCGGCAAAAACAATAAAAGGGACGCAGATAAATAGCGACAAAATAGCCCATATATGGCGTGCTGTTGAAAATATCCCGGCCATCGCTTGACAACACCCTCAATGCTCTTTTTAACAGGATTAGTATTTATCAGATGCACAGGCTTGTCTATCATCTGTTGGCACAAAATAGCTGCCAGCCTGAAACAGGCAAGCGCGCATGAGAGGCGTAATCGACAGGCAGGTAGCTATGACATCTTCACATGAAAAAATTGTTGTTATCGGGGCNGGGGCAGCCGGATTTACCGCTGCGATTTATGCCGCACGTGCCAATTTAAAACCGCTTGTTATCGCCGGCCTTCAGCCAGGCGGCCAATTGACCATCACAACAGATGTCGAAAACTATCCGGGCTTTGCTGANGTGGTACAAGGGCCATGGCTGATGCAGCAAATGCAGGCGCAGGCCGAAAATGTAGGCGCGCGGGTGATGTATGATCTGGTCACCGGACTGGATGCCAGCAAGCGCCCCTTTGAGATCACGTGCGATGGCGGGGCNANCATCACGGCCGATGCNGTTATTCTGGCCACCGGGGCAAGTGCGCGCTGGCTGGGGCTGGNGTCTGAAACGATATTTAACGGGCGCGGCGTCTCGGCCTGTGCCACCTGTGACGGGTTTTTCTATCGTGAGCGCGATGTGGCGGTGGTTGGCGGCGGCAATACAGCTGTAGAAGAAGCGCTCTATCTGGCCAATATCTGTAAGTCTGTCACCCTGATCCATCGCCGCGATAGCTTGCGTGCGGAACAGATTATGCAGGAACGTTTGCTAAACCATCCAAAAATCACCGTGAAATGGAACCGCACGCTAGAGGAGATTACCGGCGATGATAGCGGGGTTACCGGGGCAAAATTAGCGGCCACCAACGGCGAGCCAGATGAGGAAATTGCCGTACATGGCGTCTTTATTGCCATTGGCCATGACCCCGCAACGTCTGCTTTTGCCGGGGCGGTAGCGCTGGATGCAGAGGGCTATATCGAGGTGGAGACAGGCACTACCCTCACCTCAACCAAGGGGGTGTTTGCCGCAGGTGATTGCGTGGATAAAATCTATCGCCAGGCCGTCACGGCTGCCGGTATGGGCTGTATGGCCGCGCTGGATGCGGAACGCTGGCTGGCAGCACAGGAATAGATCTATTCTGCCGGGGCGGGACTAGCCTCTGTTTTTGGCTCGTCAATCATATAATTAATGACAAAGGCAAACACGCCCGAAGCGATGACAATCCACCACATCACATCATAACTGCCCAGCATATCATAGATGCGCCCGCCCAGCCATGCCCCGACAAAAGAGCCGACCTGATGCGATAAAAACGCAATCCCATAAAGCATGGATAAAAAGGCAGGGCCAAAAAACACCACAATCAGCCCGCTTGTTAACGGGACAGTCCCCAGCCATAACAGCCCCATAATACAGCCAAATGAAATGGCCGTTAGCGGCGTCGGGGGCAGGGCGATAAATAATATCATAAAAATCGAACGCCCCAGATAAAACCAGGCCAGCAGCTTTTTCTTGGACATAAAACTGCCTAGCCAGCCAGCCGCAAAAGAGCCGATAATATTAAACAGACCAACCACGGCCAGAGACCAGCTGGCCACCTCGGCCGACAGACCCGCATCGCGCAGATAGGTCGGCAGGTGTGTGCCAATAAAGACAATCTGTATCCCGCAGACAAAAAAGCCGGTGGTGAGCAAAATATAATCGCGGCTGCCAAGCGCCGTAGTAAGCGCATCTTTTGCACTCAGCCTGGCAAGGTCTGCGGTTGTGGCGCCCGGCCTGTCTTCTTTGAAATGCAGAACCAGACAGGCTGCCAGCATCGAGGCCGCTACCCCGGATAACAGGATAAGCGCCATCTGCCAGCCAAAGCCATTTATGAAAAATTGTGTTACCGGCAAAACCGCAAATTGCCCGAAGGAGCCAATACTGACAACCAGACCCAGCGCCAGCGATCTTTTTTCCGCAGACGTCGCACGCGCAACCGCCCCAAGGGCAATGGACATCCCGGCACTGCCCAGACCGACCCCAACCATTATCTGACCAAAAAACAGGCCTTCGGGCGAGATATAGGCGCCCATCGAAAACAGGCCAATTGCGTAAAATATTGCCCCTGTCGCCGCCACTTTTGCGGCACCAAATTTATCCGCCATCGCCCCTGCCAGAGGCGAGACAAGCCCCCAGACAAGATTTTGCATGGCCATTGCCAGCGAAAATACTTCGCGTCCGGTACCCATCGTTTCGGTTACCGGCAACAAAAACAGGCCAAAGGACTGGCGCACACCAAGGGTGATGATCACCAAAAAGGCAGAGGCCAGCAAAACAAGATACCAGCGCGAGGTAAAAGAAGAGGTCATGGCGCGCATTCCTGAACAGTCAGAGATAGATCTGAACCTAGTTTAGTTCTGCGTGCTTGTCTATTTGCTTTATAAATCAGGGCATATCAGGGCATATCAGGCTTTGCCATGCCGCCTTTTTCCGGGCCTGTTTCTGGCGGGCAAATTATCCTTATATGAAGCTGCTTATTCCGTGGCAAATACCTTTACTTCTTTTGCCTGCGGGCCTTTGCCTTCATCGGTGACATGCAACAAAATTTCCTGACCTTCGGTTAAATGATGGATACCGCAATTGCGAAGTGTCCTTAGATGGACAAATACATCTCTTTCATTCTCGCCAATATCAACAAAACCATAGCCCTTATAGGCGTTAAAGAATTTCACAATTCCTTTCACCTCATGGGCCTGTATTTCTGTATCGGTGGATACCGAAAGCGGTTTTGCCCGCTCTACAGCCAGAATTTCCCGGATAACCGGGCCGCATTCATTTTCTGTCAGATATACAGTTAGCTGATCGCCCGGATAGACCGTTTCCAGCCCGAATCGGCTTAATGCCGAATGATGTAAAAATATCTCATCCTTATCAAAGCGAACAAAGCCGTATCCTCTACGCTCGTTATACCAGATCACTACACCGTCATATTTTTTCTCGTCTTCTTCCGTCATCTCGCCCTCTGAACCTAACACCTGATAATATCTGGTTGTGGTGAGCAACGGGCTTAAGGCTCATTTATTACAGGTATATCTTGATTATTAAACAACCATTAGATAATCATGTTCTCATTAATCTTTTTGCGCAAGTTTTGCCTATAAAGTTTGGGTAATCTTGCATGATCGGATGATAAGAAAAAGGGTAAGATACCATAAAACGGCAAGGGAAGACGTCAAAATGTTGCAATTTTTCAATAGGATATATTTTTTGCGTCGATATTTAATAGCTGTGCCATTTTTACTATTGGCTACCAGCTTTATTCCTGTCTTTGCCCAGATTGATTCGCGTCTTACCGCAGATGGCTGGCAGGAATTTACCTTTGAGGACAAACAGCAAAATCGCTTTAAACGGGTAGGCACAGATATTATCGAAATAGAAACAGATAGCTCTGTTTCGATTGCCTATCTGCCTTTTGAGGCGAAAAATCTGGATTTGCGCAAGACCCCGCATCTGGCCTTTGAATGGCAACATGAAGGGCAAATTGTCGATACAGATGTGTCCAAAAAGGGCGGGGATGACCGAATATTGGCGATTTATCTGGCCTTTCCCTATCAGCCGGAACACGCCTCTTTTAAAGAAAAATTATTGCGCCCGTTGGTGGTGGCCTCAAAAGGGCGGGATGCTCCTGGCCGGCTGTTAACCTATCTCTGGGCAGGCGCGCCGGAAGTGGGGCAATGGTTTGAAAATCCCTATACTGGCAAGGCCGGCTATATGCAGGTTATTCAGGGGGCAAAAGATGGCAGTAACCGCGGCGATACCTGGCGCGGGCACAAGGTTAATATAGTGCGTGATTTTGAAGAAAAATTCGGCCATTTTCCGCCTACCCCTGCCTATGTGGCTATCGGGGTGGATAGTGATGATACCGGCACCAAAGCCATTACACGGGTGCGCGGGCTGGGCTTTGTAAAATAGCCCTCTTCTCGCGGTTTTTTTAAGCAGATAAAATGCCCCCCAATTCGCCGCGTGCCAGCTCTATCGCTGTTATCATGGCCTGTTCGACCTGTTTGGCTGTTTTGGCATCCTGAACGGCCGAATTATGGGTAATGGCGCGTGAGGCATTGACCAGCCCGCCTGTCCGATGACCCATGCGATGGCGGATAAGGCCGGCACAGGCCTCTTTTGCGCTTGCCCCTTGTGTGCCATAGCCCGGAATTAAAAAAGGTGCGGTGGGCAGCAGGGCGCGTAATTTTTTCGCCTCTTCAGGGCCTGTTGCCCCGGCCACAATGCCAATATCGGAAAGGCCGGATACCGGATCGGTAGCTGCCTCTATATAGGGGGAAAGGCAGCGCGCAATATGGGCATAAAGGGGCATATCTGGCGTATTCTTGCCGGAAATAAGCTGCTGCTGGATATCGGCAGAGCCTTTGTTGCTGGTGCGTACCAGAACAAATAACCCGCTCGCTGTTTCAGCGGCTCGGGTAAAAAAAGGCTCAAGGCTGTCCATGCCCAGATAGGGATTGATGGTCAGCGCATCCGAGGCAAAGGCAGCCTCAGCGCCCAGCCAGCCAGCAGCATAGGCACGTGCCGTCGAGCCGATATCCCCGCGTTTGGCATCCATAATAACCAGCAAACCGGCTTTGCGGGCGGTGCGCCCCAGATCTGCCAATATTTCCATGCCGCCTGGCCCATAGGTTTCAAATAATGCGGCTTGCGGCTTTATGGCAGGCACTCTGCCGATAGCCGCGGCCAGCACGGTTTTCGAAAAATCACGCAAATGTGCCAGCGCTTGCCCGCTGGCCAGATTTTGCCCGGCCCCGCCAAAGACCGGCGGCATAATATCGCGATGCGGGTCAATGCCCACGCATAAAACCGTGCCGGTCTGTACTATGGCATCATTCAGGCGTGTGGCAAAAGACGGGCGCGACATCTGTCTAGCGCAGTCCCAACGCTTCGCGGTAGGTGTCCAGCAAGGTTTCCTGTTCGGCCAGCACTTCTTCATCCATGGCCCGAATACGGATGATCTGCCGCATGGTTTTCGGATCAAAGCCACTGGCTTTGGCTTCGGAAAAAATATCCTTGATATCACTCATCAGGGCTTTTTTCTCTTCTTCCAGCCGCTCAATCCGCTCGATATACTGGCGCAATTGATCTGCCCCTTTGGTTGGTGTGACATCCATGCCGGTTATCTCCTTATATCCAGTATCTGTCTGTTATTCCGCCTGACAGGCCGGTTTTATTTATGTTTATGTGTTTTATCAAAGGCAGCCCTCTGGGCATCGGTTGCTTCGGTTTGATAGCGTTCGCGCCATTCAGAATACGGCATTCCATAGACATAGGCACGCGCATCTTCTTTGGATATGTCCATGCCCTTTTCCTGTGCGGCATCCTGAACCCATCCGGAAAGACAGTTTCGGCAAAAGCCGGCCAATGTCATCAGGTCAATATTCTGCACATCTGTTCGGGTTTGAAAATGGTCGCGCAAACGGCGAAAGGCAGCAGCTTGCAGCTCTGTCTCTGTTTTTTCATCCAGCGTATCAAAGGCAGACATTTTTTTGACCTATCTGTTGGTATCGATAATTGGTTCTGTTTTCCTACAGACAGTAAAGGAAGGCAAGTAGTGTTCGTTAAAAAGACAGCTTCTTTTATATAAAAAAGAAATTGAAAAAACTTTGCCTCGCCTAACATTTAATGATAGTTTATGGTTGTTTTTGGACGGTTAGGATATTTTTCAGATGAGCGATCCTATCGCAGACAGCGCGGCAAAATTTGAGCGCATTCGCAAAGCCCACCAAAACGAGGTGGCAGAAGATTATGTGGAAATGATAGCCGAGCTTATCGAGGACACAGGCGAAGCTCGTGCGGTCGATTTAGCCCAGCGTTTCGGGGTGACCGCGCCAACGGTTAATGCCACTATCCAGAGATTGCAAAAGGACGGGCTGGTAAATTCGCGCCCCTATCGGTCGATTTTCCTGACAGAATCTGGCCAGGAGCTGGCCGAAGAGTGTAAAAAACGCCATCAGATCGTCCGGAATTTTCTGATCTCTATTGGCGTNGATGAAGAAACAGCCGAGCAGGATGCAGAAGGCGTTGAACATCATGTAAGCGCGCAGACCCTGAACTGTTTCAAGGCCTATTTGCAGAAATAA
>JGI26088J50261_1000943_pt1 | contig 16306 bp, 15 predicted proteins | sample SaaInl1SG_22_DNA_FD_50261 | JGI IMG/M metagenome (IMG submission 50261)
AGATATAAAGGGTAAACAATGACAAAGAAAACCGACAGTCTGGATGCAGCGGCGCTCGCATTTCACGCCGAAGGCCGCCCCGGCAAGTTGGAAATTAGCGCGACCAAGCCGCTAACCAGCCAACATGATTTGTCATTAGCCTATTCACCGGGTGTCGCCGCGCCGTGTCTGGCGATCGAGGCCAATCCCGATACCGCCTATGATTATACCGCCAAGGGCAATTTGATTGCTGTTATTTCCAATGGAACAGCAGTTCTGGGTCTTGGCAATATTGGCGCATTGGCGTCAAAGCCGGTGATGGAAGGCAAGGCCGTTCTGTTCAAGAAGTTCGCCGATATCGATGGTATTGATCTGGAAATCGACACCGATGATACCGACAGATTTGTCGATGCGGTATCCCTGCTTGGGCCAACTTTTGGCGGCATTAATCTTGAAGATATCGCCGCACCTGAATGTTTTATCATCGAGCAACAGCTGCGTGAGAAACTCGATATTCCGGTATTTCATGATGACCAACATGGCACCGCCATTATCGCTGCGGCTGGCCTGATCAACGCATTGCACCTAACCGGACGCGACATGAAAACCATCAAAGTCGTTAGCAACGGCGCTGGTGCTGCGTCCATTGCCTGTGTTGAATTGCTCAAACATATGGGTGTGCCGCATGAAAATGTGATCATTTGCGATCGCGCCGGACCGGTTTATCAGGGTCGTGAAACCTCTATGAACCAGTGGAAATCAGCCCATGCCGTGCGCACGCCAGCACGCTCGCTCGAAGAAGCATTGGAAGGCGCCGATGTGTTTTTGGGTCTTTCCGCCGCCGGTGCGATGACCCAAGACATGGTCAAGAAGATGGCCGACCGCCCGATTATTTTCGCCATGGCCAATCCTATCCCTGAAATCATGCCAGATGAGGCCAAGGCCGTGCGCCCCGATGCGATTATCGCCACAGGCCGATCAGATTTCCCCAATCAGGTGAATAATGTTCTTGGTTTCCCCTATATTTTCCGCGGCGCGCTAGATGTTCGGGCCAGTAAAATTAACGAGGAAATGAAGGTTGCCGCAGCCGAGGCGATTGCGCTTTTGGCGCGTGAAGATGTGCCCGAAGCCGTTGCCGAGGCCTATGGCGGGCAGGCCCTGCAATATGGTGAAGAATACATCATTCCGGCCCCGTTCGATCCGCGGCTGATTTCGGCGGTGTCATCCGCCGTTGCCAAGGCCGCGATGGATAGTGGTGTTGCGCGCAAACCGATTAAAGATCTAGACGCCTATCGCCGTGATTTGTCGGCACGGCTTGATCCGACTGCCTCTACATTGCAGGTGATTTACGATCGGATCAGCGCCAATAAACGCCGCGTGGTATTTGCCGAGGGCGAGGAGGAGCGCGTGATCAGAGCCGCCCTGTCATTCCGTAATGCAGGCTATGGTGAGCCTATTCTGGTTGGACGTGAGCACCGGATTAAAGAGACCATCGAAAATCTGGGGCTTGAAGGGGCGGAAGAAATTCCAGTCACGAACGCCAAAATCTCTTCACATAATGAGGATTATATCGACTTTCTTTATAACCGGCTCCAGCGCAAAGGATCGTTGCGGCGTGATTGCCAGCGAATGGTTAATCTGGACCGTAATGTGTTTGCCGCCTGTATGGTCGTCAAAGGTCATGCCGATGCACTTGTTACCGGTCTCACCCGTTCGTTCCAGCCAAGCTTTGAGCATGTAACACGTGTTATTGAACCAAAATCAGAAAGCCCATTTGTCGCCACTTCGATGATTGTGTCGCGGGGGCGCACGGTCTTTATCGGTGACGTGGCGGTGAACGAGCGGCCAAACGGCGAACAGCTTGCAGATATTGCCGAATCAATCGCCGCCAAGGCGCGCCAGATGGGTCACACCCCGCGGGTTGCGATCCTGTCCTTTACCAATTTTGGTAATCCGGTCTCTGAAATCACAGCAGAGGCCAGAGCCGCCGTGCGCATTCTTGATGAGCGCAAAGTATCGTTTGAATATGATGGTGAAATGGCGGCTGATGTGGCGCTTGATGAAAAACTCATGCGTGAGCGTTATCCGTTCTGCCGCCTGTCTGGACCAGCCAATATTCTGATCATGCCAGGCCTGCATTCAGCCAATATCTCATTCAAATTGATGCAGAACCTATCTGAAAGCTCGATNATCGGGCCGATGATGCTGGGCGGTGAAAAGCCATTCCAAGTTGTCCAGATGGGTGCGTCTGTCGCTGATATCGTACAGGCGGCGGCTCTCGCAGCCTATGAGGCGCTGCGCTAAATTCTGGCTATATTTGTGATGCCACCAGCGCGACAAGATCGGCTTGTGGGCGGGCACCGATATGCGAAATGACCTCACCAGCGGCAAGGCTGGCAATCACGCCAGACTCGCGTAGGCCATATCCATTTGTGCGGCCATACAGATAACCAGAAGCAAACAGATCACCTGCGCCCGTGGTATCAATAACAGGGCCTTGCGGCATTGCCTCAACTTCATGACTCTCACCGTCCGCGGCAACAAGGGCGCCTTTCGGGCCCCGCGTAACAACCAATTCACTAACCCAGCCACGCACCATGTCGATAGCATGATCAAGCGCGCAATCACCAAGGCTGGCTACCTCATCCTCATTCGCGAACAGAATATCAACGTGATCACGAATAAAGAGTGACAGCGCGGCGCGATGACGTTCGGCGCACCACGGGTCCGACAAGGATAGCGAAATTTTAGTATCAGAGCGCGCCGCCAAATCCGCCGCCCGGGCAAAAATATCCGGGCCAGCAGGGGCATCAAACAGATAGCCTTCGAGGTAAATGATTTTTGCCGCCGCGACATTATCTTCACGAATATCGTCTGGCTGGAATTCAATACACGCACCAAGATAGGTGTTCATCGAACGCGCCGCATCCGGCGTCACAAGAATGATTGACGATGCCGTCGGTGACCCAGTTGTATGAGGTGGGTTATCAAACCGCACCGAAGCGGCGGCGATATCCTGCTGGAAAGAGCGACCAAGCACATCATCATGCACCCGCCCGGCAAATGCCGCCTTGCCCTGTAGCGCCGCAATGCCAACCGCGGTATTAGCCGCAGAACCACCAGAAATCTCGGTAAAATCAGTCAGATCGGCATAAAGCGATGCAGAGCGATCCGCATCAATCAAATTCATCATGCCTTTGCCAATATCGCGCTGGTCAATAAAGGCATCATCACAAGTGGCAAAAATATCGACAATCGCATTACCAACCGTCAGAACATCAATGGATTTGGTCATGTGAATTCTCGTTACCTAATTATAAATATCTATGAATGCCATTATTGAGGCGCCTGAACCAACAACAACACGGTCTAGTGCCAAAGCGCACGGAACGTAACCAAACCATTAGCAAAGAACAAGAACAAGTTTTCCACGGAGGCTTGGACAGTTGCNTAAACCTCCTCTATGATCGCGGCTCGTCGCGCCCAATNAGGCGGCATCTGATTTTTCAACAGTTACGGGCATCTATCGCCCTTGGCAACGCGCCNGGACCAAAGACATGTATTTAACCCGGTATTTTTTATGGCTTGCCGTTCTTGGTATCGCGCTTTCCGCCTGCCAGCCAACCAAGCCGGGATCGAAAAATTCAACACGGCCTTCTGTCACCGCGCCAAAGAAACCAACGATCACAACCACCCAATTTGAGGTCAATGCAGAGAAATCTGCCGCGGATAAGGCCGATGCCGAAATAAGTGACAATGCCAGCGTGGTATCGCTGGATCCTGTGGTCCCGACACAAAATGCTGGCACCCAAAATACAGACATAGCGGGCGCGCCAGAAATTGTAGAACCCCAAATTCCGATTAAACCGCCCGCCGGTCCCGCCCAGCTATATCCGGCGATGAAGCTTGGCATGAGTTTACAAGAATTAGCGGCGGCGCTAGGTGAGGCTGATTTCCAACGAGTCGAGGGGCCTGCAAAAATCTGGCAATATCAAACCGAAATCTGTGTGCTGGATTTTTATCTATACCCGCAAGATGGTGATTACATCATCACCCATTGGGACTGGCGCTCGCCAATTGTGGGTGCGGAATTTGATATCTATGCGTGCCGTGTCGCATTGGCCCGAAAAGAAGTAACGCGCTAGACCGTTTTGCCCGGAAACAGGCATAAATCGCTAATCACACAATTATGGCATTCAGGCTTGCGCGCTTTGCAGACATAGCGGCCATGCAAAATCATCCAGTGATGCGCGCCCTTTTTCCACTCATCGGGAACCCGCCGCAACAATTCGCGTTCGACATCATCAACCGTTTTTCCAGGCGCCATGCGGGTGCGATTGCCAAGCCGAAAGATATGCGTATCAACCGCAATCGTTGGATGACCAAAGGCCTCGTTCAATACGACATTCGCGGTTTTACGGCCAACCCCGGGCAAAGCCTCTAGCGCGGCGCGNTCCTCTGGCACCGTTGAATTATGCTCGGCAATGAGGATCTGCGATAATTTGAAAACATTTTTCGCCTTGGTATTAAACAGCCCGATCGTTTTAATGTGATCGCTAATGCCACCAACGCCTAGCGCCACCATGGCGGCGGGTGTCGGGGCGGCGGCAAACAGGCCTTTGGTTGCCTTATTAACCCCAACATCGGTGGCTTGGGCCGAAAGGACCACAGCGACCAACAGGGTAAACGCATCGGTGAAATCAAGCTCGGTCTGGGGGTTTGGCTCGCGCGTTGAAAGGCGGGCGAAACATTCAGCCATATTATCCAACCGCATTTTGGCTGGCCGCCGTGATGGCTTTGGTGGTGTTGCCATATTCGTCTCCAACGTTTGATTGTCCCGAACCGCGCAAAATTTTGATGCAAAGATTTTGGGGCAAATTCCTTGAACAGATAAAATCCTGCGCCTATCGTGTCAGATCAGTATCATATAATTAGTTTGCTGGAGATACCAGCGTGAGGCGCCGCCAATGACTGTCTTTAACCTTGGCTCTGTTAATATCGACCATGTGTATCAGGTGCCTCATTTCCCCGCGCCCGGCGAAACCCTCGCGACTAATGGTTACATGCGGACGCTTGGCGGCAAGGGGGCCAATCAATCGATCGCACTAGCAAGGGCCGGTAGCACAGTCCGCCACATCGGTGCGGCCAATCCAGCCGATCAATGGATAATCGATGACATAAAAAATGCCGGGGTGGATGTCACCGCCATCCAACCAAGCAAAACGCCGACGGGTCATGCCATCGTGAGCGTCGCAGATAGTGGCGAAAACCAGATTTTGCTATTTCCAGGGGCCAATCAAGCCATCGATATGGCCGCCGCAATTGCTGTTCTGGATGATAATGAAGATGGTGATTGGGTGCTACTCCAGAACGAAACCAATGGCGCCAGCGCATTTGTTGCCGCCGCCAAGGAACGCGGGCTCAAGATCGCCTATAGCGCGGCCCCATTTGGTGCAGATATAGCGCTCGGCCTATTGCCCGATTGCGATTTGCTGATCGTTAATGAAGGCGAGGCCGCCGCCCTTGTTAACGCCGTAGGAAACGCACTTAAACCCATCGACAATCAGGAAAATAATGGCGCACAGATCGTAGAACAATTCGGCTTGGCGCATTTGGTTATTACCAAGGGCGGCGATGGTGCCGAATATATTGGCCAGCATAATAAAACCATCCAGCAACAACCGTTTAGCGTCGATGTTGTCGATACCACTGGTGCGGGTGATTGTTTCTATGGGTTCTTTCTAGCGGCAATTATGGCCGGTGAGACAGCCGAAACCGCAATGCGCCAAGCCAGCGCCGCCGCCGCCTTGCAAGTGACCCGAAACGGCGCCGCCGAGGCGATCCCATCGCGCCAAGACATGATCGAATTTATGGCCGCACAGCTAACCTAACTTGGGAAATAACTTGTGATATAACAGGGATATAACAGGCGAATGACACAGAAAATTATTATCGACACAGATCCCGGCATTGACGATGCAATGGCGATCCATATGGCCTTTGCGGATGACCGGCTGGATGTGATTGGCCTGACCACGATTTTTGGCAATGTAACCACCGCCATCGCCACGAGGAACGCGCTTAGGCTTGGTGAAATGGCGCATTACCCGACCGATGTGGCGGCGGGGGAACCAGTGCCATTGGCCCGCGCGCCGCAACCACCGGCCGATTTCGTCCATGGCGGCGAGGGGTTTGGTGATGTGCCCGCGGCCCCAGCCATCGGCAGTGCAATCGCCAGTTCAGCCGCCGAATATCTATGCGCCCAATGCGCGGCCCATCCGGGTGAAATCATTATTTGTGCCGTCGGGCCATTGACCAATCTGGCGGCGGCCTTGGCGCATGATCCAATGATTGCCAAAAATGCAAAATCAGTGGTGATCATGGGCGGGTCCGCCGCCTATCACGGTAATGTCACGCCATGCGCCGAGGCCAATATCTGGAATGATCCGGATGCGGCCGATGCGGTGTTTGCCGCCGATTGGCAGGTGACAATGGTTGGCCTTGATGTCACCGAGAAAACCCAATGCACACCAGCGGATTTTGATATTCTTGCAGCGAAAGCGCCAAAGATTGGCGGGTTTCTGCGTGATGCCGCGGCGTTCTATTTTGATTTCCACGAACAAAAAACCGGCGTTAGATCCTGTTTCATGCATGACCCGTCCGCCGTGCTAGCCATCACCGACCCCGCTATGTTCGAAATTGAGGATATGCCGCTAGAGGTGGTCTGCACAGGCGATGAGATCGGACGGACCAAGCGGTTTAACGGAACCGGCAGGCGCAATGTGCATGTAGCCATGGGCGTCAATAGTGTCGCAGCCCGCGAAAAATTTATTGCTTTGGTCTCAATCGCCGATAGCATGGCCAATAAACGGATGATAGGCTGATCACATGAATGTAGAGACAGTTGATTTTAAAGATCCAGACGCCCGTATAGCGTTACAACGATCATTGCGTGATACCGGTTTTGCCGTTCTGGCCAACCACCCGATTGCGCCGAACCGGATAAATGACATCTATGACCAATGGGGCGCGTTTTTCAATAGCGCGGAAAAGCACGATTATACCGTCCAGCCACCGCGCCATGACGGGTTTTTTCCGTTCCGTTCAGAAAATGCCAAAGATTCGCCGATCAAGGATCTAAAAGAGTTTTTCCACGTCTATCCCAATAGCCCGGTTCCCGAAAACCTGACGGCTATTACCAAAGCGATCTATGACGATCTGTCGGATCTGGGGGTGACGCTNTTATCATGGATACAGGACCANACGCCGGATGAGGTGAAATCCACTTTCACCATGCCGCTCGATGAAATGATGCGCGAGAGCCAGCAAAGCNTGTTGCGGATTTTACATTACCCGCCCGTTGGTGATGCCGAGCCGGGTGCAATNCGCGCCGCCGCGCATGAAGATATCAACCTGATCACNCTATTACTGTCTGGTTCAAAGCCNGGCCTCCAAGCCAAAGACGCCGCCGGTAACTGGCATGATATTGCCTGTGATGCCGGTATGATCACGATCAACAATGGCGACATGTTGGCGATGGCCAGTGATAATTTCTATCCATCAACCACCCATCGGGTGATGAATCCAGATGCTAAGCAGAATGAGTCGCGCTATTCTATGCCGATGTTTTTGCATCCGCGCTCAGATGTTGATCTGAANCCGGGCATAACTGCGGATAATTATCTGCAACAAAGATTAAGGGAGATCGGNCTTAAATAAGGCCGANAATATAACAACATCATACCAAGGAGTTCTATGATGCATATTAAAACATTAATAGCAGCTGCCGCCGCGATTGCCGTTAGTTCGGTTGCCAGTGCAGCAGACATCAAGCCAGCCGTCATCTATGACATGGGTGGTAAATTCGATAAATCGTTTAACCAAGGCGTTTGGGATGGTGTACAGAAATTCACCGCCGAAACCGGTGTCGAGGTTATGGAATTTGAAGTAACCAACGAAACCCAGCGTGAGCANGCAATGCGCCGCATGGCCGAGCGNGGTGCCACAATCGTCCTTGGTGTGGGCTTTGCGCAGGCTGATGCNATNTCAAAGGTTGCCGCNGAATTTCCNGGCACACAATTCTCTATCATTGATGTGGGCTGGCTCGATGCGCCAAACCTGCGCCAATATGTGTTTAAAGANCATGAAGGTAGCTACATCGTAGGTGTGGCCGCNGCGAAAGCGTCAAAGACCGGTAAAGTTGGCTTTGTTGGCGGTATGGATATTCCGCTTATCCGCAAATTTGCCTGTGGTTATGTTGGCGGCGTAAAGGCCGTTAATGGCGGNGCGTCGGTTTACCAGAACATGACNGGCACAACACCATCTGCATGGAATGATCCGGCCAAAGGCGCNGAGCTAACCCAGTCACAAATCGACCGTGGTGCNGATGTTGTGTATCACGCTGCTGGNGGAACTGGCGGCGGTGTCATTCAGGCCGCNGCTGATGCTGGCAAGCTTGCTATCGGCGTTGATTCAAACCAGAACGGCATTGCACCTGGTAGCGTTCTGACCTCAATGCTAAAGCGCGTTGATGTTGCTGCCTATAACACATTCATGGATGCAAAGAACGGCAACTTCACCTCTGGCGTAAAGGTTCTTGGCCTTGCTGAAGGCGGTGTTGATTGGGCGCTTGATGACAATAATGCAAGCCTCGTAAATGCAGATATGAAAGCCGCTGTTGAAGCTGCTAAGGCCGACATCATTTCTGGTAAGGTCGTAGTGCACGATTACACCAGCGATGAAAGCTGCCCTTACTAAGCCTATAACCCAGCGGGATGTTATGGCTGTTTTAAAACCAAACACCAACGGCGACGCAACGTCGCCGTTGGCTATTGAATTATTTGATATCAATAAATCCTTTGGCAAAGTGCATGCCAATAAGGACATTAACCTATCTGTTACCTCTGGCCATGTTCACGGTATTATCGGTGAAAACGGAGCCGGTAAATCGACCTTGGTTAGCATCCTTTACGGTTTTTATTCGGCCGATTCCGGTTCGATAAAAATCCGAGGTGATGCCGCCCCGATCCATAATTCATCCGATGCCATCGCCTGCGGTATTGGCATGGTGCACCAGCATTTCATGCTTGTTCCCAATTTTACCGTTTTGGAAAATGTCATGCTTGGACATGAGGGCGGGGCCAGCATAGCCAAAAGCGCCCAAAACGCCCGCGCCGCGCTACAAAACCTCTCGGACCAGTTCGGGCTAGCGGTTGATCCCGATATGATCGTCGAGGATTTGCCCGTTGGTTTGCAACAGCGCGTAGAAATCCTAAAGGCGCTATTTCGCGGTGCGGAAATTCTCATTCTGGACGAGCCCACCGGTGTGCTAACGCCGCAGGAAACCGAACAGCTTTTTGACATTTTGAAATCGCTTCGGGCCAAGGGCGTCACGGTGTTGCTGATCACCCATAAATTGCGCGAGATCATGGCCATTTCAGACGATGTGTCGGTCATGCGCGGCGGTGAGATGGTTGCCCATCGCAAAACCAAAGACACCTCACCAGCCGAGCTAGCCGAATTGATGGTTGGCCGCAAAGTGCTGATGGAGGTTAATCATACGCCAGCAAAGCCGGGTGCGGATATTCTGAATGTTGCTGATATCGGCCTGATTGCCGGAAATGGTAGCGCCGTTCTAAAGAACATCTCATTTGATTTGAAGGCTGGTGAGATTGTTGGCATCGCTGGGGTTTCCGGCAATGGCCAATCTGAATTGCTCGATGTGCTATCCGGCATTACCCCGCCATCATCGGGGCGTTTCACCGTCACCCACAAATCTGGCCAGACCGAAATCAGCAAGAACGCACCAAGTGATCCGGCGGCATTGCGCGATGATGGGGTGGCCCATGTGCCAGAAGACCGGCATAAACGCGCGATGGTGCTACCCTTTAGCGCCGCCGAGACAATTATTCTGGGCTATAGCGACCGGCAAGATACCCGGCAAGACAATACCCAAGATAATAACAAGTCCAATTCGGGTGGCTTTTTTGCCCGGTTTACCCAGTTTAACTGGTGGATGGCCCCGCGCGCGCTTCAGGACAAATGCGCCAAGATGATGCGGGATTTTGACGTACGCCCGCCAGATCCAACATTAGCCAGCGCAAATTTCTCTGGCGGTAATCAGCAAAAGATTGTGCTGGCGCGGGAAATTTCCGCAAAGCCGACATTGTTGCTAATCGGCCAACCAACACGCGGTGTTGATATTGGTGCGATCGAATTTATTCACAAACAACTGATCCAGCTCCGCGATGCCGGCTGTGCGATTTTACTGGTATCGGTTGAACTTGACGAAATCATGAGCCTGTCCGACCGCATTCTGGTGATGAATAATGGCGGGATTGTTGGCGAGGTTGCCCGCAAGGATGCGAATGAAAAGAAACTTGGCTTGATGATGGCTGGCATTGCCGGTGAAGGAGATGCCGGATGAGCGCACCTGTTGAATTACCGCGCTGGGCCGATGTTGGTCTGATCCCGCTAATCAATGTAATGGCGGCGCTCGTTGTGTCCGGCATTGTGGTCGCATTCATTGGCGAAAACCCGATCGACGCCATGGTAGTAATGATCAAGGGCGCCTTTGTTTACAAAGGCTCGCTCGGCTACACGCTGTATTACGCAACCAATTTCATTTTCACTGGGTTAGCCGTGGCCGTGGCCTTTCACGCGATGCTGTTTAATATTGGCGGTGAGGGACAGGCCTATCTTGGTGGACTGGGCGCGGGGCTTGTCTGTCTGGCGCTCGATAGTTTTATGCCGGCCCTCATCCTCATTCCACTAGCGATTATGGCATCGGCGGCATTTGGCGCTGTCTGGGGTGCCATTCCGGGTTATTTACAGGCCAAGCGCGGTAGCCATATCGTGATCACCACGATTATGTTCAATTTTCTGGCGGCCTCGATCATGGTGTGGCTATTGGCGGGTTCGCTAAAGGCGCCGGGCCAGATGTCACCAGAGACACGCTCGTTTGGCGATAATGCGGCCCTGCCATTNATCCATGAAATGGCAAATAGTCTTGGCTTTGAGATGGCCCGCTCGCCGTTGAACCTGTCATTCGTGATCGCGCTATTGGCCTGTTTNGGGGTGTGGGTTTTNATCTGGCGCTCGCGGCTTGGCTATGCCATTCGGGCCACCGGTCATAGCGCTGGCGCGGCGGAATATGCGGGCATTCCGGTTGCGCGGATTATCATTATCACCATGGCAATCTCTGGCGGTCTGGCCGGATTGATGGCAATTAACGAGATCCTTGGGGTGCAACATAGAACGATTTTGAATTTTACCTCGGGCTATGGATTTACCGGTATCGCCGTTGCGTTAATGGGCCGTAATCATCCGGTGGGGATTATCCTCGCCAGCCTGTTATTTGGTGCGCTCTATCAAGGTGGAGCGGAACTTGATTTTGAATTCTCGACCATCACCCGTGAAATGGTGCTGTTGATCCAAGGTTTGATTATCCTGTTTTCCGGCGGTCTTGCCTATATGTTCAACCGGCCACTAAGCCTGTTAATTAGCAAATTTGTTGGTGCATCAACACCAAAGGTGCGGGGGTAACATGGCTGATATCTGGCTCCAATTCCTGTTCACTATCGATGCCACATTCCGTGTTGCCACGCCGTTAATCCTTTGTGCAATGGCTGGAATATTTTCGGAAAAATCCGGAGTGATCGACATTTCTCTTGAAGGCAAGATGCTGGCCTCGGCTTTTGTTGCGGCGGCGGTTGCCAGTGTGGCCCATTCGGCATGGGCCGGTCTTGGCGCGGCGATGGTCACGGCGGTTATGCTGAGCATGCTCCACGGTGTTGCGTCGATTACCCTGCGCGGTAATCAGGTGATCAGCGGCTTGGCGATCAATATTCTGGCATCGGGCCTTACCGTTACCATCGGCATTGCGCTATTTCGCCAAGGCGGCCAGACCCCGACTTTGGCCCGTGATGACCGGTTCCGCCCAATCGAATTGCCATTTGTCGATCAGATCGATGCCATTCCAATCCTTGGTACGGTTTATCGAGAGGTTATTTCGGGGCACAACATTCTTGTCTGGCTGGCTTTGGCCGCGGTGGTGGTGACGTCACTTATTATCACCCGTACCCGTTTCGGCCTGCGGTTACGCGCCGTTGGTGAAAAACCCGAGGCGTTGGATAGTGCTGGTGTATCGGTGATGAAAACCCGCTATCAGGCACTCATTATCGCTGGCATTCTATCGGGCATTGCCGGGGCGTATCTCTCGACTGCGCATGGTAGTGGCTTTGTGCGNGAGATGACGGCTGGNAAAGGATATATTGCGCTAGCGGCGATGATTTTTGGCAAATGGCANCCGCGTGGGGCGCTGTTGGCCTGTTTGTTATTTGGCTTTTTAGAGGCTGTTGCCTCGCGCTTGCAAGGTATCCAGCTACCGATCATTGGCGAGGCGCCGGTCGATCTCATTCTGGCACTTCCTTATCTGTTAACGGTGATTTTGCTAGCCGGATTTGTCGGCAAGGCAATGCCGCCACGCGCCATTGGCGAACCCTATGTGAAAGAGCGATAGATGAGCGATAGTGATCTAATCAAAGCGGCGATCGATGCCCGGTCATTGGCCTATGCGCCCTATTCAAAGTTTGATGTCGGGGCGGCGATATTGGATGAAAACGGGGCGATCCATACTGGCCAAAATATCGAGAATGCGGCCTATCCAAACGGCATTTGCGCCGAGACCGCGGCGATTGCCGCAATGATCCGCGCAGGTGCCAAAAAAATCATAAAAATTGCCGTGGCGGGCGGTGATGGGAATTTATTATGCACACCTTGTGGTGGCTGTCGCCAACGCATCCGCGAATTTGCCGCGCCAGATACGCCGATTCTGATCTGTGACGACAAGGGTCTGCAACGCGAATTTACCCTCGCGGCGTTACTGCCGGAGAGTTTCGGCCCGGATAATCTTTCCTAAAGATGATCGGCCCCAACGATTAGTTCGTGCCGTAAATGCGATCACCAGCATCGCCCAATCCGGGCAAAATATAGCAATTATCATCGAGTTCCCGGTCCAGCGCGGCGGTAATGATTGGCACATCAGGGCATTTATCATGAAACGCCGCAACGCCTTCAGGTGATGCCACGAGACAGGCGAAAACCATATCGGTGACACCCATTGACCGGAGCTTTTCAACAGCCATCACAGCGCTACCGCCCGTTGCCAACATCGGATCGCCAACAATGACCTGCCGGTCGGCAATGTCACGTGGCAAGCTGGAATAATAGGATACCGGCTCATGCGTCTTGGGATCACGATATAGGCCAAGATGACCAACACTTGCCTCTGGGCAAATCTGGCTAAAGCCGTCAATCAATCCATTACCCGCCCGCAATATCGACACCAGACAGGGCATTGGGTCGGGCAAATGCGCCGTGGTCATTGGCTCCAGCGGCGTTTCGATATCAACCGGCGTCAATTTCAATGCGCTAAATGTCGGATAAGCCAATAGCCACGACAGTTCATGCAATACCTGACGGAATCGATAAGACGGAGTTTCCTTATCGCGAAGGATGGATAATTTATGAACAACCAGCGGATGATCGAGCACCTGAAGCGATCTTTTTTCTGTAATCATGCGACTACCCCCGTCAAAATATAAATAAATCTAACGCATTTTGGTTGGTTTGCCATTTCCAAAAACAACCAATCAGGCCAAAATACATATCTTGTTGTTACAGATATGCTTGTTAATTGTAAGGCGGCATCATATGGCGAAGCTCTATTTTTCCTATTCGGCGATGAATGCTGGCAAATCTACAATATTATTACAGGCATCGCACAATTACCGTGAGCGCGGAATGGACACGATGCTGTTAACCGCAAAGCTCGACCAGCGTGTGGGTGAAGGACAGATCGGTTCCCGCATCGGGCTTAGCGCGGATGCCTATGTATTTGCCGATGACACCGATATGAAAGCATTGGTAGCGCCAATTCATAAAGCGAAAAAACTAAGCTGTATTTTGATTGATGAAGCGCAATTTCTTACCGACAAACAGGTGTGGGAGCTAGCCGACATCGTCGATGAATTGAACATTCCGGTGATGTGTTATGGCCTGCGCACCGATTTTCAGGGAAATATGTTTCCCGGTAGCGCCCGCCTATTGGCGATCGCCGATAATATCCGTGAAATTAGAACGATCTGTCACTGTGGCAGTAAGGCCACGATGGTCGTCCGTCAGGATGAAAATGGACGGGTGATCTTGGACGGTGAACAGGTCGAAATCGGCGGCAATGACAAATATATCTCGCTATGCCGCCACCATTGGAAATTGGCTGTTAACGGCTAGCTACTTAGACGCTTAGCACATCATCCATATCATAAAAGCCATTATCCGCGCCCGCCGCAAACCGCGCCGCGCGTAATGCACCGCGGGCAAAAATAGCCCGGTCGGTTGCCCGATGTGAAATCTCGACACGTTCTTGATCGCCAAAGAAAATCACCGAATGTTCACCCGTCACATCGCCGCCGCGCATTACCGCAAAGCCGATATCACCTTCACGGCGCGCGCCAGTTTGACCGCGCCGCACCATATCGGCAACATCATCAAGCACCACACCGCGCCCCTTTGCCGCCGCCCGGCCAAGGGCCAGCGCGGTTCCCGATGGGGCGTCAACCTTGTGATGATGATGGGCCTCAAGAATTTCGATATCCCAACCCTCAACCAGCGTTGCCGCCACTTGCTCAACAAGCTTGCTAAGCAGGGTGACACCAACAGAGGTATTCGCACAATACAGGATCGCGGTGTTCTTGGCCGATTGCGCGAGGGCCTCTTCATCCGCCGCCTCAAGACCAGTCGTGCCGATTACCAGCGCGGTTCCACTTTGCGCCGCCATTTGTGCATGGGCAACGCTCGCCTTTGGGCTAGTGAAATCAATCACCACATCCGCCTGTTCAAACAAAATTGCCGGATCACTGCCGATGATAACGCCATTCGCACCGATATTTGCAAGCTCGCCAGCATCGCGGCCGATAGCAGGGCTATCTGGCTGATCAGTTGCCGCCACAAGCACAAGATCGGAACTGGCCGCGATCTCACGCACCAGCATTCCGCCCATACGGCCGCCACCACCTGGTAGGCCAACTTTAATTTGTGTTTGCGTCATGCCTCTGCCTATCAACAAATTCTATCCCGGTGCCACCATATAAACAGGCGGCTTGTATACGCAAGCCATTTGTCGCACATGCCGGCGGGCAGAATGCCATAAGGCTGGCTATTTTTCCGCCCAGATACGTTTGACCCGATCGAGGAAGCTTTGCGCCTCGGGGCTGGTATTGCCAGCGTCCTGAAACGATTTCAGCAATTCCTTTTGTTTGCTCGTCAGATTGGTTGGTGTTTCAACCTGCACTTCGACAATCTGGTCGCCTTGTTGGCTGCGACGAAGCACTGGCATGCCTTTACCGCGCATTCGGAAGCGGCGACCTGACTGGGTACCAGCCTCAATCGTCAAGCGGGCCATTTTGCCCTCAACCGTTGGCACCTCAATAGAGCCGCCAAGCGCAGCGACCGTCATTGGCAATGGAATCTTGGTTAGGATATTAGCCCCATCGCGAATGAAAATCGGATGCTGTTCAACCGAGACGAAAATATAGAGATCGCCAGCGGGACCACCTCTAACGCCGGCTTCGCCCTTGCCCGAAAGCCGGATACGCGTGCCGGTATCAACGCCAGCTGGAACCGAAACCGATAGGGTTTTGCTCTGTTGCACACGGCCATCACCGCCGCATGATTTACAGGGATCAGAAATAATCTGGCCCATACCGCTACAGGCATGACAGGTGCGCTCTACGGCAAAGAAACCTTGCTGTGCCCGCACCCGACCAGCACCACCACAAGTGCCACAAGTGCTTGGCTTACTGCCTTCGGTTGAACCTGATCCGTCACATTTGCCACAACCAACCGGAACCGTAATGGTGATATCCTGTTGAATGCCGGTAAATGCGTGTTCCAGCGAAATGCCCAGATCATAGCGCAAATCATTACCCGAACGATCAGGCTGGCCACCACGCGCACCACCAGAAAATTCAGAGAACATCTGGTCGAAAATGTCGGAAAATCCGCCGCCGCCAAAACCAGCACCGCCGCCACCGCCGCCCGCATGTCCCTCAAAGGCGGCGTGCCCCATCCGGTCATAAGCCGCCCGCTTTTGGGGATCTTTCAATACGTCATAGGCCTCAGTAGCCTCGCGAAACCGATCAGCAGCAGCCTCATCATCTGGATTACGGTCCGGATGATTTTTCATCGCCAATTTGCGGTAAGCTGCTTTTAAGGTCTTTTCGTCGGCATCGTTAGACACACCCAAGACGTCGTAAAAATCACGCTT
>JGI26088J50261_1000951_pt1 | contig 16229 bp, 16 predicted proteins | sample SaaInl1SG_22_DNA_FD_50261 | JGI IMG/M metagenome (IMG submission 50261)
ATCATGGCTACAGCTCGCACCCGCTGGATCGGGTTGCTCTTTATCTCACTGGCAATTTCTCTCGTCATTATCGACGGGACAATCGTGAATACGATCTTCCCAGAGATCATCAAAGAGTTGAGCCTGACCTCCACCGAGGTCCAATGGGTACAAGAAAGCTATGTGCTCGTGTTCGCCTCGACGCTGCTGATTTGGGGTTCTCTGGCCGACCGAGTGGGGCGTCGACGCTTGCTCTTGATCGGCATTGTGATTTTTGTTGCCTCGTCTGTCTGGGCGGAGCGAGCGATAGCGCCTCCGCGCTCATCCTCGCTCGCATCGTGCAGGGCTTTGGTGGCGCAATGGTGCTGCCCACCACCTTGTCTTTGGTCAACGCAACCTTCCAGGGCAAGGAGCGTGGGATTGCCTTTGCTGTCTGGGGCTCCACGATCGGAGGAATGGTTGCGGTGGGACCGGTACTCGGCGGGTGGCTCGCCACAGATTTCACCTGGCGATGGGCCTTCTTGATCAACGTCCCCCTCGGAATTCTCATCATGGTGGGTTTGATCATGTTTGCGATGGAGTCCAAAGCTGAGGGCGCCAAGAAGGGAACCGACTGGCTCGGAGCCCTCCTCTCGGTGTTGCTCTTTGGCCCATTGGTGTTTGGCCTTATCGAGGGTCGCATTTATGGCTGGTGGGATGTGAACCCCGCTAACAGTTTTGCCATCGGAGATTTTGAGTGGCCGAGCGAGGGAATCTCCGTGATTCCGATTTCTCTGGCGCTCGCCGTGGTAGCGGGAGTTGCTTTCGTTGCCTGGGAGGTCTTCCGCCAGAAGAATGACCGCTCTGTCTTGCTTGATCTCAACCTGTTTCGCATTGCCTCTTTCCGAAACGGCTCTGTCGCAGCACTCATCATTTCCATGGGTGAGTTTGGCCTCATCTTTGCCATTCCTCTCTGGCTCCAGAACGTCATGGGTATGACGCCCATTGGTGCCGGGCTCGTACTCCTCTTTCTTGCGGGAGGGGCATTTGTCGCCTCGGGAGTGGGTGGCGCTCTCTCGGGCAAACTTTCACCCGCCAGGGCCGTTCAGATTGGTGTGCTTCTCGAGATTGTCGGGATTGTCGGGTTCGGAGTGGTCGCCTCGACCAGCACAGGCTGGGCAGCAATTGCGCCCTTCCTCTTCGTGTACGGCATCGGGGTCGGTCTCGCCACAGCGCAGCTCACGGGAGTCATCATGGTGGATGTCCCCATGAACAAGACCGGCCAGGGCTCCGGCTCGCAATCCACCGTTCGACAAATTGGTTCAGCTTTGGGCATCGCGGTGATTGGAACCATGCTGTTTACCGGAACCGAGGCGTCCCTGCAGGACAGACTGACAGAACTCAACGTGCCAAGCTCCGCACAAGCACCCATTGTGGATGCGGTTGTGGATTCCGCGGGAGCCGCAATTCCGCAATTAGCGCTGGGGCTTAGTGCCCAACAGGTCGATTCAGCACTCGCGGAGGAGATTCAGGCAGCCAGTGGCGAAGCTTTCACTGATGGTGCGCAAACCGCCGCCTACTTTGCAGCCGGGTTCCTAGTGCTGGGGTTACTCTCCTCGTTCAGGCTCGGCTCTCGCAAGGAGACTGCCACCACAGACTCACCTGCTCAGCGCACCACGAAAAAGTAATTCCCTGCATTGTCCTGGTGAGCGGACTCACCGGCACACGGTAGTGCGCGGCGGGGTACTCCCGTTCTACTGCTCTTCAGATTCGTGGCGAGACTCGTGAATGTTCTTGCGGTCTTCCCGCTCCGCTTCTTCGAGCTTTTCACGCGAAACTTCCTGGGCCGTCAAGCGAGCCTTCTCGGCGAGACCTTGCCTGAGAGCGTCCTCGTTTGTTCGATTGTTCTTGACCACGGTTGACCCTTTCCTTTGGGCCTTGAGTCTAGAGCTCCTGTGCCGGTCACCGTCGACACTGTGCGCCAGGCTGCCTCACCTCCCCCACCAAAAAGGCCTCCATACCCTGTGGTTAGCTACATGGCATGAGCAAATACACCGTGACAGAAATTGGTCCCATGGATTCGTGGCGTCATACATTTGGCGGTTTTGTGCCAGAAACCGAGCGGCAAGGCCGCCGGGTTGTCGACCATGAACTGGGTGGGGACGTAATTGGCATGACCGCAACCGCATATGAACCAGGAAACGAAGCAGGCTACTGGCACAGCCACTCACAACTCGATGAGCTCTACGTCTTCTTGGAAGGCGAGGGCCAAATGGGCTTGGACGACGAGGTGATTGATGTTCACCCCGGCACCGTGGTGCAGGTGGGCACGGGAGTCATGCGNACCTGGCGCGCCAAGCCCGATAGTCCCACCGAACTGCGTTGGCTCTGCATTNGGGCAGGNGTGACTCCCCTGCCGGCAATTCCCGATGACGCCGANGCAATTACGGACATTCCGATGCCGTGGTAGAGGTAGCCTCACCAGAAACCACGACGCACTACCGGTTTCGGCATGGCCCACTGGGCGTTGCTAGGGTGACGACTGTGAAGTACTGCTGCGTGTGAATACCACGCAGGAGGGTTAATCCCGGCGCACTGATCGCGAGTCTGACCTGAAGGAAAAAGTATGTTGAAAAATGTTGACCCCGTTCTCACGGGAACGCTCCTCAAAGCGTTGGACGAGATGGGCCATGGGGACACTCTTGCTCTGGTCGATCGCAATTACCCCAGCGTGAGCGCTGGACCACAGGTGGTTCACCTGGGAGAAATAGGCGTTGTTCGCGCAGCTGAGGCGCTCTTCAGCGTTCTTCCCTTGGATTCGTTCATTGACAATCCCCTCGCGAGGATGGAAGCAGATGACCAGTCTCCGGCAACCTCGACGCACGAGAANGTTCTCGAGGTTGCCAGAGCTTCCCACACCCGCCCCCTCGAGTTTTCTCTCATCCCCCGGCACGACTTTTATTCCGTGGCGACCGAGTGCGCGCTGATTGTGCAGTGTCTGGAAACCGCGCCGTATTCCTGCTTTATCGCGCACAAGGGTGTGGTGTGAGCGCGGGTCCGGCGGCAGCCGAACCATTAGATTTTCGGAACGTCACTCGGCTGATTGATTTCGCCCGGGGATCCGCTGGAGGTGAGCGTGGTTTTGGCCACCTCGATAACTTGGGCCAGATTGACTCGTCTTTTCCCCCATCAGTCCTCATCACTGCGCGAATGACGTTTAGTTTCGCCATCGCCGCCGAACTCGGGCTAGACGACTGCGACGCTCTGGTGGCGCGCGGCATCACGTCGCTCGCGGAGGATTTTTTTGACTCAACTCATGGAGGGTTTAGAAGCATCCCGCTCGGTTTTGGTGACGCTGGCCGTAAGAGTGCGTATGACACCTCGTTTGTTCTTCTCGCAGCATCGACAGCGTTCGCAACAGGAAACACGGACGCTCAATGGGTTGCCCACGAAGCACGAGATGCACTCCTGGAAAAATTCTGGCGAGAAGATCTCGGGGTTTTTGCCAACTCCTTCACAGAAGACTTCTCGGTTCCCGAACCCTATGTGGGTGCCAACGCCAATATGCACGCTGTGGANGCGTTAATGGCGGCCAGTAAAGCCCTCGATGACTTTTCACTGATGGAACGAGCCCGCGAGATCAGTGAGTTCATGATCAACCGGCACGCTCGCGGCTCTCAGTGGATGATGCCAGAACATTTTGATCCCGCCGGGAACGCGCTTCACGACTTCAACGTTGAGTCACCCGATGATGAATTCCGGCCCTACGGCGTGACCATCGGTCACCTGTTCGAGTGGTCGCGCCTCCTACTCGAGCTCCACCACAGCGGAGTGAAAAATGCTGAGTGGATGCCGGAGGCGGCCCAGAACCTCTACGAAACNGCCAAACGCGTCGGTTGGGCAGCTGATGGCAATCCCGGCTTTGTCTACACGCTGGATTGGGATGGCAACCCTGTCGTTACAGAAAGGATGATGTGGGTTGTTGCAGAAGCCATCAGTGCCGCTGCAGAAATGGACAAGGGTGGCCTCACGCCGAGCGCCCAGGATGATGTGACTACCTGGGAGCACCACCTCAACGAGATGTTCCAGGACCTAGACCAGGGCAGTTGGCACCATCAANTCAGTGCCAACGGCCAGCCATCGTCAACAATTGCCAACGGCAAACCCGATGCCTACCACCTTCTGCACGCACTCCTGATNCCCCAGCTCCCCCAGGGGTCAGGGCTACTCGATCGCATCCGACACCGCTGAGAAANTCCNCGCCCTTGAGGAGGCTGCNCGAGCAGCTNCTCCCACGGGTGAGGTGTTCCCTAGACAGCGGAGAGTTGCTGCTCGCTATCGGGGATGTCGATGGCACCGGTCATGAGTCCCACGGAGTCACTCATTGACGCAGACTTNGGTGTCACCACCGCGGCNCGCTTNCCGAGCCTTTGCACGTGGATGCGGTCTGCGACCTCGTAGACCTGCGGCATGTTGTGCGAAATGAGCACAATCGTCAAGCCGCGCGCCTTGAGGTCCTTGATCAGGTCAAGAACCTTTGCGGATTCGCGCACACCCAGAGCAGCAGTTGGCTCATCGAGAATGATTACTTGGCTACCAAAGGCAGCCGCGCGAGCGACAGACACAGCCTGGCGCTGTCCACCCGAGAGGGTTTCCACCGCCTGAGTGATGTCCTGAAGCGTGCTAATGCCCAAGCTTTCGAGGTGCTCAGCTGCTTTCACGCGCATACCCTTTTTGTCGAGCTGGCGGAAGACTGTGCCCATAAACCCCTTTTTCCTCTCCTCACGGCCGAGAAACAGGTTGGAGGCAATGTCGAGCGCTGGGGCAACGGCGAGGGTTTGGAATACAGTCTCGATTCCGTGCTCGCGCGCTTCCTGGGTGCTACTGAAGGAGACCTCTTCGCCATTGACCCACATCTGGCCTTCGTCGGCTGGGTGTGCTCCTGCGAAGACCTTGATGAGGCTTGACTTTCCTGCTCCGTTGTCTCCAATGACAGCCAGAACTTCCCCGCGGAACAGATCAAAGTCGGCTCCGTTCAAGGCGGTGACGCTACCAAACCTCTTGACGAGGCCGCGCGCTTTGACGATGGGCTCGGTCATACCTTTACCTTCCTAATCCACTGATCAATTCCGACAGCAACAATGACCAAAACTCCAATAGCGGCAGTCCGATATGCCTGGTCCACTCCCGCGAGAGAGAGTCCCATCTCAACGGCCACAACAATCAGGGACCCGATCAGGGCACCGACGACTGCACCGCGCCCACCGAACAGCGAGATTCCACCAATCACCACTGCGGTGATCGACTGAAGGTTCAGCATGGGGTCAACATTCGGAGACGCAGAACCCACACGTCCAATCGTGATCACGGCGGTGATACCGATGATGAGACCGGCGACGAGGTACACGCTAAAGAGAACTCGGTTCGTGTTGATTCCCGACAGCTGAGCGGCCTGTGGATCGTCACCTACCGCGTAGACGTGCTTACCCCAGGCAGTGTTGCGCAGAACCCATGCCACCACGAAGTACATCGCAAACATGACGACCAAGCCGTAGGTGATAAAGAAGGGACCAATGGGGAAACCTTCACCAAGGAACAGCATGACATCGGGCATTTCGGGGCCCTGAATTGTCCGCGCCTTGAAGAAAATCAGGGTGAGTCCCATGAACACACTCCAGGTGCCCAAGGTCACAATAAATGGCGGCAACCCNAATCTCACGATCAAGAAACCATTAATGGCTCCTGCCGCTGTCGCGGCCAANATTCCNACNGCTATCGCCAGGTAAGGGTTCTGACCAGCTATCGGCAAAACGAAGGAGGCGCCCACAAGAACGGCCATATTGGCCATGAGCATCTGACCAAAAATCATCATGGACCCAATAGACAGGTCGATACCTGCCGTCAAGATAATGAGAGCCTGAGCGATCGCAAGACTTCCCACGATCACGGTCTGCTGCACCATCAACGAGATTGTTGAGGGGAGGAGGAATCTTTCGTTGACCGTTCCAAACGCGATGACAACGGCGAGCAACACGATGAGCGAGCTCAACCACGGATAGCGGTGGAGCGTCATTTGGATGCGTCGTAGCGGAGTCCGCTCTAGTTCAAACTCTTTGCCCACAGCATCATTGCTCGAAGACTTTGTGCTCACTCTGTTTACCTCCATGGAAACCTAAGACTTACCTAACACTAGACCACTCAGCGTGGGACGCCGTGACGGCGCCGACCTCGCGAAGGCCGTCGGACTAAGAAGATGCTGGAGGGCCAGAATCTGGCCCTCCAGCATTTCTATATGCCTCTAGGAGAGATTATCCCCAGGCGTTCTCGATGCAGTATGCGGAGGTCTCCTGAGAGGCCGCAACCACACCGTCTTGGGGGTCATCGGTACACAGAGCAACGCCTGTGTCGAAGAACTCCCCATTTGCGGAGGTGTTAGCAGGAGCTTCGCCACCGTTGGCAATTGTGTGAATTGCCTCAACACCGAAGGAAGCCATTCTCAGGGGGTACTGCTGAGCAGTCGCCTGAATCTGACCATCTGCAACGGCCTGAACACCAGCAAGACCACCGTCAACGGAGACGACGAGGACGTCCTCGCCGATAACCTTTCCGGCCGCCTCGAGCGCTACGTTAGCGCCGAATGCCGTGGGCTCGTTGATCGTGTAGAGCACGTTGATGTCGGGGTTCGCTGCGAGGCAACGCTCCATACCACTACGGCCACCTTCTTCGTTGGCACCCGTTGCTTCGAGACAAGCAATTTCGTAGTCGCCACCGGAGTAGGTTCCAGAAGTTGCAGCACTGTCCATCTCGGCGAGAACAGGAACGTCAATTCCCATACCCATGAGGAAGCCGTTTGCACGGCAGTAGTCGACAGGAACAACGCGGTCATCGAAGATGACCAGCTGAGCGATAACGGCCTTCTTGCCGTCAAGCTTGGCAGCTGCCCACTCGCCAATTGCCTCACCTGCGAGACAGTTGTCAGTTGCGAAGGTCGAGCTCACGATGTCCGCGGGATCGGTTGGGGAGTCCAACGCGATAACGAAGAGACCGGCTTCGCGGGCCTTCGTGATTGCTGCGTTAACGTTTGTCGACATCGGAGTGATGAGGATTCCAGCTTGACCCTGAGCGATAGCGGCCTCAATGAGGTCGATCTGGCCCTGGTCGTCGCCCTCTTCCTTAGCTGCTCCAACGGTCAGGTCGACGCCGAGCTCTTCAGCCTTAGCGCGTGCACCTGCCTCCATGGCAACGAAGAAGGGGTTGGTGAGGTTCTTCAGAATCAAAGAAACAGCAACAGACTCCTGAGCTGCCTCTTCGGTTCCACCAGAGCTTGCTGGCTCGTCGGTTGCAGCGGCGCTACATCCCGACAGGATCATTGCAGCTACACCCGCAGCAGCAAGACCCGACACAAAGCGGCTCTTCTTGAACCGGCTAGTGAACGATGTTCTCATTAGTGAGATACCTTTCATTGTTTTCTCCCCAGGAGTTCCTGGGTGCTCTGAAGTTATCCCATCGGCAGAGCGGGAACAAAATCGCCACTCCACAGCGATACCGTCTTGTTACTTTTCCCGCGGCGCTCTCCTCGCACCGGTCTCCATCGTCTCCGGGATGGGGACGGGGCGCTGGTCTCGCGGAGCACTGCGGTGCGCCACAGGACCGAGTGGAAGATAGGGTTTTGGCTGTGGCTGCTTTGGGAATAGACCTCGGAACCGGATCCGTTAAAGCCGCGGTCGTGTCGGCCAAAGCCACAATTCTGTCGCGATCAAGCGCGCCCTACCTGATCTCCTCCCCCTTTACCGGATGGGCCGAGAGCGACCCCCACGAATGGCTTGCCGCAGCGGAAGACGCAACGCGCGACGCGATTGCGAATTCCCCCGAAGCACCGGAAACCGTTGGGTTTTCCGGCCAAATGCACGGCGTGGTGGTGACCGACGCTTCTCTCACGCCCCTGCGTCCTGCAATCTTGTGGGCCGACACACGCTCTGCCGCTGAAGCGCAGAGAATGAACGATGAGTTGGGGCCTGACGAGTTATCCAAACTTGGCTCTGCTGCCGTGGCGGGTTTTGCCGCCACGACCTTGGCGTGGCTCACGCGCCATGAACCCGAAATTATGGCGCAGGCCCGACACGTACTGCAGCCTAAGGACTGGTTGCGGGCAGCTCTGGGCGGGACGATGGGCACAGACCCCAGCGATGCTTCGGGAACACTGTTGTGTGACGTTGCGACAGGCCAGTGGTCGGACATCGCCGTCGCATGGTCGGGAATCGATGGCAGCCTCCTTCCAGAAATTCGCCCCTCGCATGAGGCAGCGGGACACGTCACCATTGCGGGGTTGACACTTCCCTGCGTCTACGGAGGGGCTGACACTGCCTGCGCAATCGCGGGACTCGGTCTNGAGACCGGCGAGGGCTTTGTCGCTGTGGGAAGCGGTGCCCAGGTGGTGGCCGTCATGAACCAACCCACGCTCGACCCTTCTCTTGCCACTCACACGTTCGCCACCTGNGGGAACACTGCCACAGGNTGGTACCGAATCGGTGCGGTTCAAAATGCCGGACTCGCCCTCGAACCCACGTTGGCGCTCCTGGGAAGCTCNTTTGAGGAAGCCCACGCTGCGCTCAGCGAAGGGGTCACCGCAGATGATCCGATCTTTGTTCCCTACCTCTCCGGCGAGCGCACACCATTTATGGATCCAGGCCTCCGAGGGTCGTGGCATGGAATCTCACTGGGAACAACCCGGAGCATGATCCTGCGCAGCGTTTTGGAGGGCGTCGCTCAAGCGGTATCACTCGCCGTTCACGCCGTCCGGGATAGCGGTGGAGAGATGCCCGACACGGTGCCCTTCATCGGCGGCGGGTCCACCAATCCCGTATTCGCTCAGCTCTTGGCTGACTGCGCAGGGAGACCACTTGCGAATATCGAGGCACCCGACGCCGCCGTGACCGGCGCAGCGCTTTTGGGAACAGGAATAACGTCCAATCCCCACAGACCGGAGTTCTCCTCGGTCACCCGCCCTCGCGAAAAGGAGGTGGCTCTGTTGGCATCGCGGCGAGAGAGGCTGCGCGAGATCATTGCGATCTCTCGCGGCGCGAGGGCCGGGGCTACACTTCTGGAATGACGAGCTTTCTGAGCGGTTTGACCGGATCGTTCTCCCTCTCCGCAGCGGAAAACCCGACCGTGGCCATCATGGAGGCCGGCTACCGNGCGAACAACCTCGACGTGCGTTACATCAACTGCGACGTTGCCCCCGAGAAACTCGCAGATGCGGTGGCAGGAGCCATCGCCATGGGCTGGTTGGGCTTCAACTGTTCACTGCCCCACAAGGAAGCCATCCTTGCGTATCTCGACGATCTTGCCCCCAGCGCCCAGTTGATCGGTGCCGTGAACACGGTGGTCATCAAGGATGGCCGGCTCACCGGCGAGAACACCGATGGCAAAGGTTTCGTCGAGTCCCTCACCACAGTGGGAGATCCACAGGGTGCTAACACCGTCATCTTCGGAGCGGGAGGCGCGGCCCGCGCTATTGCTATCGAGCTGGCTCTCGCCGGCGCACACACCATCACCATTGTCAATCGATCGCCCGAGCGGGGCGAGAAACTTGCCGACCATGTCGACTCCAGCACGGACGCTGCGTGTTCGTTTGCTCCGTGGACACCGGGATACTCCATCCCGGAGGGCAGCTCACTGGTTATTAATGCAACCTCTCTGGGCTTTTACCCCAACCACGAGGACACCCTCGATGTCGATGTCTCCAGTTTCCTCCCGGGGATGATTGTCGCCGATGTGGTTGCCAACCCTCCGATGACGAGGTGGCTGCGCGCTGCCGAAAGCGCTGGCTGCATTCCCCTGACCGGTATTGGCATGCTCGTCAACCAGGCACGAGTCAATGCGAAGTTGTGGACGGGAGAAACCCTTGACGCCGACGTCATGCACCGCGCCCTCACCGAGGCGTTGGGAATTTCCTGAGGCCCCCCTCGTCGCCGGCTCAGCTCATGCACTCTCGCGTCCACCAGCACCAACCAAAGGAGAACCCCCATGTCTGACAGCGCCGACCCCGTAACACTCATCGCCACGTTTCGCGCACAACAGGGGCAGGACTCCACTGTGATGAGCCTGATTAGCGCATATGGCGAGGTTGTCCGCGCTGAGCCTGGAAACATCTTTTTTGACATCTACACCGACCGTGACGACAGCCACGCGTTCGTGATTATCGAGCGCTATCAGAATCACGACGCGTTCCAGCAACACCTGGGGGAGCTGCAGGCGCAGAATTCAATTCGCACCTGGGTCCACTCATCGAGGGCGATGGGTCCGAGCTTCAGTTTCTTCGCATGGCCCCGTAACGCCTCGCGTGGGAGCGCTAGTCGATGCTGCGCTCGTAGTCACGCAACAGATTCTCGAACTGGTTCCTCGCAGCCGGGTGACTGTGTCTCTCCGGAAGCACTCGGGCGGCAGGCTCCCACCCTGGTCGCGTTCCGGTCAACGCCCATGCTGCCTGTTTGGCCGCTCCAAACGCCACGTANTCCCCGGGGTCTGGAACACCGACCGGCATGTTGACAATCTCACTCACGACCCTCTGAGTTCCCGCGTTCTGTGCTCCCCCNCCGATGAGGAGGAGTCGGGTGAGTTTCTCCGTTTCGCTCACAATCGCGTCAAGGCCTCGAGCCAAGTTGGCAATGACCGCCTCGACCACGGCGCGCGCCATGTTCTCCCGAGTGAGACTCGAACGCGTGATGCCACCGAGTAACCCGGTCGCATCGGGAAGGTTGGGCATTCTCTCCCCGTCAAAAAAGGGAAGCAGGGTGAGCCCACCGGATCCTGGAGCCGCGGTGTCGATTGCCGCGGAGAATTCGTCCCACGAATAGCCCAAAAGTTGACGAACGGAATCAATCGGGCGAGACGCATTCAGCGTTGCAACCANCGGCAGGTACGCTCCCGAGGCGTCAGCAAAACCGGCGACCGTTCCCGTGGGGTCACTAGCCGGTTTCGNTGTCACAGCAAACACAGTCCCGCTGGTTCCCAGAGACATNACCACATCGCCACTGTGTGCTCCCAGGCCAAGCGCCGCCATCGCGTTGTCTCCGCCCCCAGCCCCCATGATCCAGCCGGCTTCGGTTGTTCCTGCACTGTCCGCGGCACCGAGGACACGGGGAAGGAGGGGGCGATGACCCAGAACGAAGTCGAGAATGTCGTCGTCGTAGGAGTTCGTGACGGGAGAGAAATACCCCGTCCCGCTGGCGTCGGAGCGATCGGTCACGAGCTCGTCAAGCTGGGGGCCCAGCGGTGAACTCCCCTTGGGGCCAAATCCTCGAAGCCGCCACGTGAGCCAATCATGGGGAAGCGCAACGGCGGCAATCCGTGCTGCGAGGTCTGGCTCATGCTGCTTTACCCAGGCAAGTTTTGTCGACGTGAACGAAGCAACAGGAACCGATCCGGTGCGATGGGCAATGTCCGCAGCTCCGAACTGGGACAGAATCTGCTCAGCCTGCGGGGCGGAGCGGGTGTCGTTCCAGAGCAGCGCTGGCCTTACCACCTCGCCCGAGGCGTCCACGGCGACGAGCCCGTGTTGCTGGGCGCCAACGGACATTGCCTCCACCTCAGAGGTATCTACCCTGGCGAGGCAGTCGCGAAGGGCAGCCCACCAGCTTTCGGGGTCAACTTCTGTTCCCTCCGGATGCCCTGTGGTTGCTTCAGAGAGAACCTGACCGGACTCAACGTCGACGACGAGGACCTTGCAGCTCTGTGTCGAGGAATCCACCCCAATTACGGTTGCCATGTCGGCCCCTTCTTGTCACCTCGCGGGTGACCACATGGTAGCCGGGAATGGCGACCCCAGGGTCACACGCGAGGGGAACCTCCGGAACGCATCCCGAATTTTTCCATGTAGTACAGTCACAGAGTGATTTTCCCTACCCCAACTCCCCTGCCCTCTGACCACGCCACCGCCCTCAACTGGGGAATTGCAGCACCGGGAGAAATCGCCGGTATGTTCACCGACGCAGTCCAGACGTATGGGACCCAAAAGATCACAGCAGTAGCGTCGCGATCGATAGATCGGGCCACGGCCTTCGCGTCGCACCACTCGATTGAGCATATTTTCGGTTCCTACGACGAGCTCTTTGCCTCGGACACCATCGACGCCGTCTACATCTCCAACCACATCGATGGCCACTTGGACCTCGCGGACGCGGCTCTCGAGGCTGGCAAGCATGTCCTCGTGGAAAAGCCACTGCACTATTCCTCGTCACGGAGCCGTGAGACTCTGGCGAAAGCCCGGGACAAGGGCCTGTTGATGACGGAGGCTATGTGGACTCGCTACCTTCCCCAGGCCAGTGTGATCCGGCAGATTCTCGGGTCCGTCGAATTTGGTCGTCCCGAACACCTGCTGGCGAGCTTTGCGGTCGACAATCGTGGGATTGGGCGTCTGTGGGACAAGGGAACCGGCGGAATCACCTANGACATGGGTATCTACCCAATTGCCTTCGCCTACGAGGTGTTCGGAAAGCCGACATCGATTACAGCTTCGGGACGCTGCACCCCGGAGGGTCTTGATGAAGGCTCACTGGTGCGACTCGAGTACGCATCGGGCGCTGTTGCCACACTCGTCATTTCCGGCGTCGCAAGCTTCCCCTGCCAGGCAACAATCTCGGGGGAAAAATTAGCACTCACGCTAGAACACCCCTTCTTCGTTCCAACCACCCTTCAGCTCTCCGATAAGGANCTTTACACCACAGCGGAAAGCTGGAGTGATGGCAGGGACGCGAAGGGCCACTCCGGGCTGTACTACCAAGCCGAATGGTTTGCCTCCTACGTGGCGCAGGGACTGACCGAGTCACCGATTCACACGCACGATGAGATTGTGACCAATCTTGAGGTGGCAGAAGAAATTTGCCGCCAACTCGGCTCCACCCCCTGGCTGTAGGGGTGCTGGGTTCCTAGAGAACCCAGTCCAATACCTCAAGTGCGCGACGGCCATCCTCCACTGTCGCGAGACTCTCTGAGGCCGTGCCTCTGAGAGTTCCCGTCCACTCCACAAGCTCATTGACATACGCCTGCCGGAATCGGGCAATCCAGTTCTCTCCCAGTTCGAAAGCAGGGTGTGCGGGGTGCTCGTGATTGCGCACCACGGTGATGTCGCCCCAAATTCCCACCCGCACAACACCGTGCTCGAAGGTCAGTTCACAGCGAACGTCATAGCCATAGGAGTTGTTGGCAAAAATATCCGCCACTATCACCACGCCTTGGGACATGCGGCCGGTGAGAACAATGGGGTCCTGNGTCCCCTCGGGCGCGGCCGAGGCAGATCGTCCTGCAAGAACGGTGAGGTCGGACCACTCGTCAGAGAGCAGCCAGCGCAACGTGTCCACCTCGTGAATCGCGATATTGGTGAGGAGTTCTTCGCTCTTGATGTGAGGAGATGCCACGTTCCTCGTCGAGGCGTTGATATAGAGCACCTCGCCCAGCTCCCCGGACTCGATCAGTTTCTTGACCTCAACAAACGGGGGATCAAATCTCCTCATAAAGCCCAGGTGGATCAGCGGGCGACCCACGTCCTTGAGCGACTGCTGTGCGAGAGCAGAAAGCTCTTCTGCATCCTCCAGCGTTTGAGCCAGCGGCTTTTCGCACAACGCTGGGATCCNTCGGGATAGGCACACCTTGATGCTCTCGGCGTGAAAACGATCCGGCGAAGCGATGACCACTCCATCCAGCTCAACACCATCGAGCATCTCCTCCAGGGTGTCGAAACTCTCACACGTCACATCGAATTTTTCGAGCACTGACTGCCTCAAACTCTCGTTGGGCTCCGCCAGGGCGACCACGGTCACTCCAGGAACATCCTGCGTGAGGTACTCGAGGTGACCCGAGCCCATAACACCCGCGCCCACCACGCCGATTCTGAGATTGTTATCCGTCATGAGATTCACCTATTCAGTCTGTGAAGAAANGACGTCGAGACCAGCACAGCCACGTCGCATAGAAGGAAACACTATCGCGAGAGGCTTGCCGGGTTAGCTGTGTGGGGACCTGTTCTGTGGCCGGCGACGAAGCAGTGACAGCGCCTGGGTTGACCACAGAGCCCAGATGACCAACAGAGGCTGAAAGAACAACCGAGTAAGCCTCGCCTGGTCAGTATCGAGCCCAAACGCATCGATGCCCTCCACATATTGACTGATGTTGCCCGGGAAAATCAGCACGAAGAACACGGCTGTGGCCAACCCCGCAATGGGGACAACCCTCCCCCACGCGATAAGCCCGATGCCCAACAGAATTTCGGCGACCCCTGAAGCAACAACAACGAGATCGGCGCCGAAGGGAAGCCAGAGCGGAACCTGAGCTTGGAATTCTTCCCGGAGGAAGCTGAGGTGCCCGACACCGGAATAGATCAGCGCAGCACCCAAGAGGACGCGCAGCAGGAGTCGCAGAATTGTCATGAGATACAGCGTCTTTACTCGGGGTTCACCGGAAGAGCGCGGGAGCGAGAATCCATCCCCGCCCGAAAAATCGCGTGCGTTGCTGCTGCCTCCTGCGGCGTGACACAACCGAATCGATCCCCGAGAAGCCCCTCCCTCTCNGCGAGGAACGAGGCCCACATTTGGAGGATGGAATCGGAAAAACCGAACTCAAAAATCGACCCAGTCACCGTCGGCCACACCGACTGGCTTCCCGCATCGACCTGGTGCCAGGCTTGTTCCTGGCCATTACCGGGAACGTCGACGAGGCCAAAGACTTCCACGGACTTCGGGTTCTTGGTGCTAAAGCGCACTCCCCCGTCCATCCCGATAGCTTCAAACACCCAGGTGTTCTTCTGGCCAGGATCAATGCGTTTGGTTTCCGTTGTGAGCGGGAACCCGACCCCCTCGTGGTTTGCCCAGCTGTGGAGTACAGCGTTGTCCCACGTGTCGCATTCCACGAGCGCACCCTCTGCGTTGTGTCGCTCCGTCACGATGTTCTGGAAAACCCCNAACACACTCTCCGGTGCCCACCCCAAACGCAAGGGCACATGCCAGGTGTGCATACCGAGATCGTTCAGTACGCCGGCTTCCCCGCAGAACTCGTTCTGACGCTTCCACCCGATGGGTTTTGACCTATCCAGGTCGCTNGAATGGAGGAANCTGTTGCGCGCNTGGACAATCGTGCCNAGGGCACCGCTGCGGACGNAGTTGATGGCCATTTGAGCGCCGGGGAAAAAGGGCATCTCGCTCGAGCAGCGAACAAAACTCTCGGGATGTTTCTCCACCGCGGCCAGTATCGACGCGGCAGCTGCCTCNTCGATNCCGAAAGGCTTCTCGGCGAGCAGGCTTTTACCCGCTGCGATGACGTCGGTGTAGATGCGCTCGTGGAGGTCGTGGCGCACCGCCACATAGACGACATCGATCGTGGGGTCTGCGAGGAGATCGTGATAGTCCGNCACNTTCGTGGTGACCGTATCGATGTCATCGAACCAACCCAGCGCGGCCTCGTTGATATCGCACACCGCCCTCAGGCGCGGTCGCACGGGGTGATCAATGAGCGCGGGCCAGCGTTGGATCGCNGCGGCAACCTCGCGACCCATGAGGCCACCGCCAATAATGGCGACATTAACCTCTGTGGCGCTCAAGCGTGTGTCTCGTCAATCATCGCCAGAGCCTCATCCGCACTCGCTCCCTTATGCAGCACCGCCATCAACGCGGCGGTTATCCCGGCAGGATTCGGGTGCTGGACGATGTTTCGTCCATAAACGATGCCGCTGGCGCCCTGGTCCAGCACTGCGACCGTTCGCTCAAGAAGTGTGCGGTCATCGACACGTCCCCCTCCGCGCACCAAGACCGGCACATCACCGGCAACCGTGATGACGCGTGAGTAGTCCGCAACGTTGTCGGTCGGGTCAGCCTTGATAAGGTCAGCGCCCAACTCTTTGGCTTGGCGCACGAGCGTGACGATTTTGTCGGTGTCTCCATCGACCATGTACCCCCGCCGGCCTTGACGTTGTCTTGCATGACCAGAGGTTCGATCATGAGAGGCATACCGAAGCGTGTGGCCTGCTCGCGCAGCGCCATGATGGATTGGATGTTGGCTTCTCGAATCTCGGGCCGACCCGGCAAATGCATCAGATTCGCACACACCGCAACAGCATCGAGGCGCACTGCTTCTTCGATCGCATGGGGAAGGTGGTGGCTAAAGATGTGTGCGTCGAGGGGGTTGCCGTAGACGTTTGCCACGTCTGTGCGCAAGACAAGGGCTGGCTTCTGTTTGCCGGGAACTCGCTGAAGGATTCGCGCCTGTCCAAGCGTCAGCTGCAC
>JGI26088J50261_1000955_pt1 | contig 16194 bp, 16 predicted proteins | sample SaaInl1SG_22_DNA_FD_50261 | JGI IMG/M metagenome (IMG submission 50261)
TGCGGGCGGTGTTCCTATAAAAAGGGCGCTCACAAGAAATGTTACACCGCCGCGATATGTTTCAGCGCGGTGGGGGGCTTTGTAATAATTTGGGCAGGAATTGTTTGATTTGTCGCAAAAGAACCTGTGGCGGCGCAGAGAATCCTAGGCTAGATCAAGGATATGAAGTGGACTTTACCAAATATCCTGACCGTCTTGCGCCTTTTTGCGGCCTTTGGCGTCGTTATAATGTTCTTGTATTTCAATCGGCCTTGGGCGGATTGGTTTGCGCTGGTTTTGTTTGGCCTTGCCGCGCTGACAGACTTTTTTGATGGCTACCTTGCGCGCTTGTGGAACCAAACGAGCCGCTTTGGTGCGATGCTTGATCCGATTGCCGACAAAGCGATGGTGGTAATTGCGCTGCTGATTATTGTTGGTTTTTCTGGGATGGACCCGTGGCTGCTCTTACCTGCAAGCGTCATCATATTCCGTGAAGTGTTCGTAAGTGGCCTGCGTGAGTTTTTGGGTGATGACGCCAAAACCTTGGCGGTTACTAAGCTTGCGAAATGGAAGACGACCGCGCAGATGCTGGCTATTGCGGTTCTCTTTTCGAAGGGGGCGTTTGAACATTACTTCATTGAACAGACTATGGGCATGACGTCTGAGATGGTTGACAGTATTTTGGCGGGCGCCATTGAAGATGTTGTTGGGCTGCGCTGGAAAGAAATGGGCTGGCACCTGAGCTGGTCTGTAGGTTTGGTCCTTCTTTGGGTTGCGGCGTTGTTGACGTTGATCACAGGCTGGGATTATTTCCGTAAATCGCTACCATTTCTGAGAGATCCGCAATGAATGTTGTTTATTTCGCATGGGTTCGTGAACGTATTGGCCTGCCTCACGAGCAGATCACGACGGATGCTGCAACAGTAGCTGAGCTGGTCGATGAGTTGCGCGCACGTGAAGCCCGTTATGAGGCGGCGTTCGCAGATATCAGTGCTTTGCGTGTTGCTGTTGATCAAGAGTTGTCTGATTTTGACGCGTCGCTGAAAGATGTCCGCGAGGTTGCTTTCTTCCCACCTATGACGGGCGGCTAAGGGCGATGGACGTTCGTGTGCAGCAGGAACGTTTTGATGCAGGCGCTGAACTGAATGGCTTTGATCCGAATGGCGCAGGCGCTGTTGTCACATTCACGGGTTTGGTCCGCGATGTGGCGGGCGGGCTTGAGAAAATGCTGATCGAGCATTATCCGGCTATGACCGAAAAAGCGTTGCGCGAAATTGCAGCTGAGGCGAAGGCGCGTTGGCAGTTAAGCAATGTCCTCGTGATCCACCGCTTTGGATCGCTGCAGCCGGACGAGCCGATCATGATGGTGGCCACGGCCAGTCGTCATAGGGATGCAGCATTTGAAGCTGCTANGTTCTTGATGGATTATCTGAAATCGCGCGCGCCGTTTTGGAAAAAAGAAACAACTTCNGCTGGTGAAAACTGGGTGGAGAGTACNGTAAAAGACGAAGAGGCGCTAAGACGCTGGTAGGGCGCTACTTGGCCTTGTTGGCACGCTCAATATAGGCGCGCAGTTCTTCAGCTTCGTGCCGTGCATCGCGTAAACCATCCATCGCGGCCCGCAGTTCAGCTTCGGTTTGGGCCATCTGGTTGCTCATTTCGGCTTCGCGCTGCTGCAAATATGCAATTGCTTGGTCGCGGGTTTCTTCGGCTTCATGCAAAGACTGCGCAAGCTTATCCAGCTCGCCTACGTCAGATTGTGACACGCGGGTGAAACGGCTGATTAACCAATGGGCGAACCATCCCAGAATGAATGCAACAAACAGGATGGCTGCAATTGCCACGATAAACTCAGTTCTGTTCATTACTCTTGTCCTGTTTCGTCGGTTGCGGGCTCAGCTTCAGTCGCTTCGGCCTCATCGGTGGTGTTTGCTGAAAGGGTGAATTCAATGCGGCGGTTTGCTTCACGGCCTTCTTCGGTTCCATTATCAGCAATCGGTGTTGCTTCGCCATAGCCAACCGCTGTCAATCTTTCCGGCGGAATGCGGCGGGTCACAAGAGATGTGCGCACAGCATCAGCGCGGCTTTGAGAGATGCGCGCATTCAACTCTTCACTACCTTGGCTATCGGTGTGCCCTGCAATTTCAACCGAAACATTCACACAGGCCTTAAGCACATCGGCAATTCGATCAATCGTGGTGCGGCCCGCGTCATCAACTGTGCTGGAACCGGGCTCGAACGTAATTTTGGTTTGCGCAAGGATCGTATCAATTCGCGCACGCATTCTTCGGGGGTGGGAATAGACGCGATCGGGTCCAGTTCTTCTTTATAGTCCACGTCGATCTTGAAAGTGCCCTCACCATCAAGCTTATCGGCCAGAATGCGGCTGATGATGGACCGGCTGCGCGTATCACCAGTGTTGCCGCGTACTTGGATAACGTCCCCCTGAACAATCACAGCGCCGTTGTTCACCTCTGACAAGGCTTCAACTGCGGTAAGAACGCGCAAGGGCCAGCCATCTGGCAGACCTGCTTCAACCTTGGTTGCGTTGTAAACGCGGTCGGCACCAAACTTCGCGAGCGCGAGGCTTTCCACAGATAATTTCAGGAACTCGCTGCTAACCGCTCCGCGCAGTTGTACTTGGCCTTCAGGCGACAGTGTTGCCAGAAATTCCAGCTGCTCAGTGGTGTCGTTCGCGGCGGGGTCGGCACGTAGATGGCTTGAAGCGCGAACACTTCGGGCAGCTCGTTTTCTAGATCAGATGCAATTGAGTTGAACTTTTCTTCATCAAAACCGGCGGGGCTTTCGAGCGTCACGTCTGTGTCGGAGATCGTAATACCGCCGCCGCCCATCTCGGACACTGCCGCGATTGCCGATGCACCAGCACGGCCCCAACGTGGGCTCGGCATGCCAAGGCCCAACACGCAATCTACATCACCGGTCAGCCCTGCACTGCGTGCTGCACCAACCAATTGTCCGCGTACTTGTTCGGTTCCTGCAGCGCAGGCGTCAAATTGTGCGGTGCCTTGCGCGTCAATAATGAAACGCAGGGTATAAGGCGAAATGACGGGGCGTGGTGCGGTTATACTGAGATCCAGTTCAAGCCCTGCGGGCAACTCACCCTCAAGAATTTCTTCAACACGGACTTTTTCCTCTTGGCTGTCGGTTGCCGCGATAATCGTGACACGCTCTGCGGTGATCGAAACTTTTGATCGATCAAGGTTCTGCATCGCCGCCAAGCCAAAGCGCGTGGCGTCTTCCCAGCCGTTGGGGACGGGATAGTCAGCAACCTCGAGCAGGTCTGAGACTTCTGCGCCGCGTGCCGTACGCGCAATGTCACGGACTAAATCATCACGGTCAACCTCGGCGGGGATCAACCCGATCAACGACAGGCCACCGTCATTCTTGAGTAGCTCAATGGAAAAATCTGGCGCGCGGGTCTGATCAACTTGCGCAATCACAAAGTTATCAATCAGGCGCGATGCATCCACTGCTGTGCTGGCAACTGAAAGCGCTCTGAAACGTGCGGCCTCATCGGGGGCTTCGCCTGATAAGATCACGCTGAGCCCATCTGTTTCGATGCTGGCCCAAGGGACGCTCTCTTCCAAAAACACTTGATCAACCGCAAGCGCAGAGCGGTCTTCCACCAATCGTACCACAGCATTCGAGGCAAGGACCGCCCCTGCAGCACCCAAAGTAAGGGCGACAATCGTAGAAATCAGGGCGTTCACAGTCATTGTGCGTCATGTTCCGTATTAGAGAATGCCAACCTTTACGATGCCCCGTCAGCAGGCGCAATCAGAGCAAAGCAGCAACGGCAAAAAACAGCACAGGGAGCAAGCCTGCGTTCCGGTTCGAGCGAAACAGCATGATCAAGCGGTCACTGTCATCAGGTGTAAAACGCGTAAGTTGCCACGCCAGATGCCAGCCAAGCGCCCATGCGCCGCCCAAAGCCACAACTACGGCCAAGAGATTACCAGATGGTACGGTGACCATTATGGAGGCTGCGCCAATAATGACGACGGTTAACACCAAAAAGGCACGTAGCCATTTGGGGCTATTGTCTCCGAACAATCGTGCGGTTGACTTCACGCCGATCAACGCGTCGTCTTCGGTGTCTTGGTGGGCATAAATCGTGTCGTAGAACAGCGTCCAGAAAATGCCGCCGACATAAAGCAGAACGGCGGGCCAGCCCAAGCTGCCGGTGTTTGCCGTCCAAGCCAGCAGGGCGCCCCAGTTGAAGGCAAGCCCCAAGAATACCTGCGGCCACCAAGTGAACCGTTTGGCGAAGGGGTAGATCGCCACGGGCAGAAGGGCCGCTATGCCTAATATTATCGCTGAGGTGTTGAAACTGAGCAAAATGGCAAAAGCAACAAGGCACTGGACGACCAGCCAGATCAGCGCGGCCTTCACTGTCACCTGTCCTGACGGAAGTGGCCGCGACCGTGTGCGCGCAACGGAGGCGTCAATGTGGCGGTCTGTGATGTCATTCCATGTGCAGCCCGCGCCGCGCATCAGCCACGCACCCGCGCTGCATCCCGCCGCAATCCACAGGTCCGCCAGTGACGCGCTACCTGTAGACAAGATCGCCAAGGCCAAGCCCCACCAGCACGGCAACAGTAACAGCCACGTTCCGATCGGGCGGTCCGCACGGGCCAGTCGCAAAAACGGGCGTGTCGCGCGCGGCGCAAATCTGTCGACCCAATTATCTTTTACGGCATCTGCCACTTGGCCTTGGGGGGTGTCGGTCATAGTGTACGCTCCATGGCGAAAGTTCGTTTATATGTAGATCACCCGTTGGGGCAGGATCAAACGGTTCCTTTGGAACAATCACAAGCGCACTATTTATTTGGTGTGATGCGATTGGCGGTGGGGCAGGTGATTTCTGTTTTTGACGGTGTGAACGGCGAATGGGATGCAGAAATCACGCAAGCCGCCAAGCGTGGTGGGGTTTTGACCTGCGTGGCGCAGACCCAAGAACAAAGCGTGCCGCCTGACCTTTGGTTGATGTTTGCCCCGATCAAAAAGGCGCGCACGGATTTCATCGTCGAAAAAGCGGCCGAGATGGGCGCTGCACAAATTCTGCCCGTTCAAACTCAGTTCACCAACGCAGAGCGGATTCGCCAAGACCGGTTGCAAGCGCATGCTGTTGAAGCGGCCGAGCAATGCGGCGGAACTTATGTGCCCACCGTGGCCCCTTTGCAAAAGTTAAGCGCGGTTCTGGACGGATGGGATCCGGCGCGACAGCTGATCTTTTGCGATGAAACACTGGTAGGGCGCGCAACGGCTGACCTATCAAGTCTTGCTTATGCACCCGCTGCCATCTTGATTGGGCCGGAGGGTGGCTTTTCACCCCAAGAACGGACCCGCTTGCTTGGGCTACCTTTTGTGCAGACTTTATCGCTTGGGCCTCGGGTGTTGCGCGCAGATACGGCTGCTGTTGCGGCGCTGACGCTGTGGCAGCAAAGCAAAGGGGATTGGACATGAATTTTATCCGCCCCGAAGTTTTAGTTTTTCTGGGTAAATGGCGTGAAGTGCTGGTGGGCTTAGGCCTTGTGTTGTTTGGGCTTTACGTGGCGGTGACTTCTTTCGGTTTAACGCCTTGGGCGGGCGGCCTTCTGATGATTGTTGGTGCTGCGGTGACCGTACAAGGCGTGCAGCGTGCGCGTTTTCCGTTTGGCCGTGGTGGCGCAGGCGTTGTCGAGGTCACCGAAAGGCAGATCGCATATTTTGGACCTGATGGGGGCGGCGTTGTTTCTATCAATGAGTTGATCCGCGTTATGATCCACAAGCACCGCGGCGTTTTGCATTGGCAATTCGATGCGCGCGGCGCGCCGTCACTGACCGTGCCTAATAGTGCTGCGAAAGCAGAGACTTTATATGATGCGCTTGCGTCCCTCGACGGGGTTGATCTTGATGCGGCGCGCCGCGCTATGGCCGAGGATGTGCCGATGGTTTTGATCTGGCAGTCCAAAGATGCCCGTGCGCACACGGCTGTGCAGTAACGCCCATTGACAAGCGCGTCTGGCGAGGCCACGCACACTATACCTTGATCCACTCCAGCGGAGACTTCGCGTATGTCTATTCCACAAAGCGGCGGCGGCCCAATCGAACACCACGATGATCTAGCGGCGCTTTTGGAGAAAGGCTGCAAGCCGAAGGATGCTTGGCGCATTGGGACCGAGCACGAGAAATTTGGATATTGCCAGGACAGCCATCTGCCTTTGCCCTATGAGGGCGAGCGGTCGATCAAGGCAGTCCTAGAAGGGCTTCAAGGACGCTTTGGGTGGTCTCCGGTGGTTGAGGCGGGCAACATCATTGGCCTTGAAAAAGACGGCGCAAACGTCAGCCTTGAACCGGGTGGCCAGCTTGAGTTGTCTGGCGCACCGCTGGAAAATATTCACCAAACTTGTGATGAAGTGAACACGCACCTCGCGGAAGTGCGTGCGATCGCGGATGAAATTGGCGTGAAGTTTATTGGCCTGGGTGCAGCCCCCGAATGGAGCGGCGCGCAAATGCCCGTCATGCCCAAAGGCCGCTATAAGCTGATGACAGATTACATGGACCGCGTTGGGACGCACGGCAAACAAATGATGTACCGGACCTGCACGGTTCAGGTGAACCTCGACTTTGGTTCCGAGGCGGACATGGTGCAAAAGCTGCGCGTTGCCTTGGCCCTTCAACCTGTTGCCACGGCCCTTTTCGCAAATTCACCGTTCTTTGAGGGTAAGCCAAACGGTCATAAATCTTGGCGGAGCCGTATTTGGCGCAATCTTGATGATGCGCGCACAGGCACGCTTCCGTTTGTGTTTGAGCAAGGGTTCGGGTTTGAGGCTTGGGTGCAATATGCGCTCGATGTGCCGATGTATTTTGTCTACCGCGACGGAAAGTATGTGGACGCCTTGGGGATGTCGTTCCGTGATTTTCTTAAGGGGCAGCTGCCTGCGCTTCCTGGTGAAAAGCCGACGCTGTCTGACTGGGCCGATCACCTCACGACAATTTTCCCCGAGGCGCGGATCAAGCAGTTCTTGGAAATGCGCGGAGCGGATGGTGGCCCATGGCGCAGACTTTGTGCGCTTCCTGCGTTTTGGGTTGGTATTTGTTACGATCAAAGCGCGCTGAATGCGGCGTGGGATCTTTGCAAAGGTTGGAGCGCTGAACAACGTGAAGCGCTTCGGGTCGCCGCATCAGTAGACGGGTTGCAGGCTAAGGTTGACGGTATCGTTATGGCTGATCTGGCGCGTGAGCTGGTTGCCATTGCCGAAGCTGGCCTGAAGGCGCGCGGCAAAGCGGGCGCAGGTGGCATGGTTCCTGATGAGACGCATTTCCTGAACGCACTGCATGAGACGCTTGAAACAGGCATGACGCCAGCGGATGAATTGCTTGCGCGCTATAACGGTGAATGGTGTGGTGATCTGTCTCGCATCTACGGCGAATACAGCTACTGATTACTTGCTACCGATTTTACCTTCGACGCCTTTCAACAGGCGTTGAATGTTTTCGGTGTGCCGCCAGAAGATAAGAAGCGCCAAGATGATCAGGAAGGGCACCATGAGTGTCCCACCAAGTGCGGCCGCATAGACCGGCGCAAGCGCGCTGGCGATCAGTGCAGACAGAGACGAATATCTGCTGAGTACGGCAACGACGAGCCAAGTGGCGCCAGCGGCCAATCCAACAGGCCAGCAAGCGGCGAAAAGTAGGCCAAAGAAAGTGGCGACACCTTTACCGCCTTTGAAGCCCAGCCATACTGGATAGCAATGACCGACAAATGCGGCCAGCCCCGCCACCAGTCCTGCGAGTTCTCCGAAAAGAGCACCGGCAAGTAAGACAGCAATGCCCGCTTTTCCTGCATCAAGGATCAGGGTCAGAAAGGCGGCAAGTTTGTTTCCGGTGCGCAAAACATTCGTCGCACCAATGTTGCCGGACCCGATTGCCCGTAGATCACCAAGACCGAACACTTTGGCCATCACAATACCAAACGGAATTGCGCCAAAGAGATAGCCTGCAAGTGCGGCAAAAATGAGGGTCATGATTGTCATAGGGTGCCGTGGACCAGTTCACCGTCAACAAGTGTTGCGATGATCCGACCTTCCATGCGTTGTCCGTCGAACGGCGTGTTCTTGGATTTCGATTTCAGTTTGAAGCGGTCCATAATGAACGGTGCGCTGGGATCAAACACCACCAGATCGGCAGGGGCACCAACCTCAAGGCGACCTTGCGCAAGGCCTAGCCTGTTTGCAGGGTTTAGCGACAGGGCAGCCCAGAGCGTCGGTAGATCGATCATCCCAGAATTGACGACCCTAAGCGCTGCAGGAAACATGGTCTCAAGAGCAACCGCACCGCTTGCGGCTTCCTCAAATGGCAGGCGCTTGCTTTCCTCATCTTGAGGGGTGTGCATTGAATGGATGATGTCGATAGTTCCATCCGCAAGCGCCTCGATCATCGCTATGCGGTCATCTTCGCAACGCAGAGGAGGCTTAATCTTGAAGAACGTGCGGTAGTTGGCGACGTCCAGTTCGTTCAGCGTTAAGTGATGGATGCTGACACCTGCCGTCACATCCAGACCATTCGCCTTGGCGCGTTTTAGGGGCGGGATCGCACGGGCTGTTGTAATCTGATCCGCGTGGTATTTCGCACCGGTCATTTCTACCAGCGCGATATCACGATCAAGGCCCATACGCTCGGCCATAGGTGAGACAGCCGGAAGCCCCCGCAACGAGGCGAATTTGCCGCTTGTCGCACAGGCGCCTTTGCTCAGGGTTGGCTCTTGCACGTGGCCGATGACCAGTGCGCCAAGTGATCGCGCGTAGGTCAATGCGCGTTGATAGACTTTGGTGTTGGTGATGACGTGATCGCAATCTGTGAACGCTACTGCGCCTGCGTCTTGCAAAAAGCCTATCTCAACCATTTCGCTGCCTGCGCGTCCCTTTGTTAGGGCTGCCATGGGGTGCACTTTGACAGGGCTGTCTTTTTCTGCACGCTTTGCGATGAACTCTAACACTTCGGGTGTATCAATGGCAGGGTCTGTGTCTGGGCGCGTTACAATTGTGGTGACCCCACCTGCGGCTGCCGCAGCCCCCGCAGAAGCATAACTCTCTTTGTGGCGCTCTCCTGGCTCACAAATTTTTACGCCAATATCAACGATACCTGGTGCAAGGCATGCCCCGTCCAGATCGACAATAGTCCCAACCTGCGGGCCATCGATCGCTGTGATCTGTCCGTTGGCTACCGTGAGGCTGCCGAGAGCATCGGTACGCGTTGCGGGGTTGATCAGGCGGGCGTTGATATAGGTCGTGGTCATTTCGTCTTTATCCTGCGATCCAGATCATAAGGCCAACAAGGGCAAACATCGTCAGCAATGCATAGGTGGCGATCATGCCGCTCATCGCCGCGTCACTTTTCTTCTTTTTCGGTTTACCCTCGAGGCTGGTGTCATCCACCTCTGGCGGGGTGACAGCCGCATCGCTTTCTAAGGTGATGGTAGGCGTTTGCGCGCTTGCTTCTTTGAAAGCACCAATTGGTCGCAGCGGGTGTTTGTGGACGAGTGATGTCATCTGTCCCGCGAATGCCTTGGACAGAACCACGACGACATAGCCGTCTACATCCACAATTCGTTCTGCGTAGGGGTCGATATCACGCGATGCGATGCCAAGGCCGGTTTCTATGTAGCCGCGCAGGCCGATTTCTTCGAGGTCATTGACGCTAAAGATTTCGACAGAGTCTGTATCTAGTTCAGGTGCGTTAAGGGCCTGCTGCACGTCATATGCCGTTAGGGCTTTCGCTTCAGGCGCAGGGAGAGCGACCTCATAAAGCCGCACGATGCCGGCTTCGTCGGCGTCAACGTGTTTGAGCCAGCTCATGTTGCAACCTCTTGGGCTGTTTCGCGGCTGGCTTGGACAAGCAATTCCATAGCGGCCATGCGCACAGCGACGCCCATTTCGACTTGCTCCTGGATGACCGAACGGTTGATGTCATCGGCAAGTTCGCCGTCGATCTCAACACCTCGGTTCATTGGGCCCGGGTGCATGACAATTGCGTCGCTTGCCGCGTTGTCTAGTTTTGCCTGATCCAGACCATAGCGGTGATAATACTCACGTTCCGACGGGATAAAGCCACCGTCCATCCGCTCGCGCTGAAGGCGCAGCATCATCACAACATCAACGTCTTTAAGGCCTTCCTCCATGTTGTCGAACACCTCGACGCCGAAGTGGTCAATCTCTGCGGGCATCAACGTGGGCGGCGCGATAAGGCGAATGCGGTTTTCCATCTTGCCCAGCAACATGATGTTTGAGCGCGCAACGCGGCTGTGAGCGATATCGCCACAAATTGCGATGTTGAGACGATGAAGCCGCCCCTTGCGCCGCCGAATGGTCAAGGCATCCAGAAGCGCCTGCGTGGGGTGTTCATGGCGCCCATCGCCCGCGTTCAGCACCGCGCAATTTACTTTTTGCGCCAACAGATCAACCGCGCCCGAATGAGGGTGGCGCACCACCAGCAAATCGGGATGCATTGCGTTCAGGGTCATCGCCGTATCAATCAGGGTTTCGCCCTTTTTGATCGAGCTGGCCTGCATCGCCATGTTCATCACATCCGCGCCGAGACGTTTGCCCGCCAACTCAAAGCTGGCTTGGGTCCGTGTCGAATTCTCGAAGAACATATTGATCTGCGTCAGACCCGCCAACACATCGGAATGCTTATGAGGCTGGCGGTTCAGCGCAACATATTTGTCCGCCAGATCAAGAAGGGTCGTAATCTCATCAGGGGCGAGTTGTTCGATTCCAAGCAGATGTTTGGCGCGCCATCCCATGTCTTAAGTCCCCTCAACATGATGTTCAGAGCCTTATATGAGCCCATCCAAAGCGCGGCAAGGTGTTTACCATCTCAAGGGCTGCGCATAAGTTTAGCCGCATGGAATCATTGGATTGGCACAGCGGCCTTGCCGCGCTGGAGTGGCAGGTGGAGCTGGGTGCTGATGAATGCATCAGCGACGCGCCGATCAACCGCTATGACGTGCCTGCAGAAGCGCCCAAAGTAACTGCAAAAGCGGTTAAGCCCGCAGCACCTGTCATTACCCCGAAATTAGATGTCGTCGCCGAGGCGCAAAAAGCTGCACAGGCCGCGTCTAATCTGGATGAGTTGAAAGCTGCAATGGCGGGCTTTGAGCATTGTGATTTGAAAAAAGGCGCGCAAAATTTGGTATTCAGTGACGGCATTGTTGGCGCGCCGTTGATGGTTGTGGGCGAAGCACCGGGCCGCGAAGAGGACATTGCAGGCAAGCCTTTCATTGGTGCTGCTGGTGCCATGCTTGACAGGATGTTGGGCGCGATTGAAGTTTCGCGCACAAAAGACGTCTACATCACAAACGTTATCCCGTGGCGGCCTCCGTCTAACCGCGATCCAAAGTCGCTTGAGATTGCGATGATGCAGCCCTTCCTTATGCGTCATATCGCGCTGGCGGCTCCGAAAGTTTTGATCGCGATGGGCAACATCAGTTGTCAGGCCCTGCTTGATCGCAAAGGCGTGACCCGCCTGCGCGGTACATGGGCCGCGGCAGCAGGATTGCCGGTGATGCCGATGTTCCATCCAGCATATTTGCTTCGTAACCCCGTCGTAAAGCGCGAGGCGTGGGCTGACCTGCTTGATGTGCGCGCGCGCCTGAAGGAAAGTGGCTCATGAGTTCAGCCAGCCGAATTGATGAAACGCGCGAATTCATAGCGGTGCGCATTGCCGTGCTCACGGTCAGTGATACCCGCACGTCTGACGATGACCGTTCCGGCGATACGCTTGTCGCGCGCCTTGAAGCGGCAGGTCACCAATTGGCTGCACGTAGCATCGTGAAAGATGAGCGGACGGAGATCGCGAATATCCTGCGCGCTTGGTGTGACGATGAGGCCGTTGACGTGATAATATCAACGGGGGGCACGGGCCTGACTGGGCGGGATGTCACCGTTGAGGCACACAGGGACGTTTATGAAAAAGAGATCGATGCGTTCGGCACAATTTTCACCCATGTGAGCATGGCGAAGATCGGCACCAGCGCGGTGCAATCCCGGGCGACCGGAGGCGTTGCGAACGGGACGTATTTGTTCGCACTTCCGGGCAGCACCGGCGCGTGCAAAGACGCGTGGGATGAGATTTTGGTCAAGCAACTCGATTACCGCCACCGTCCGTGTAATTTTGTGGAAATCATGCCGCGCCTTGATGAACACAAACGCCGCAAGTGAAGTTTTTGTGCAGATGATCGACGGAAACGCGGCTCTGGTTCGTTAAAGATTTGGCAAAGCGCCAAAAGCCTAAATCTATCCGTAGACAATTAGGATAATGCGATGCGATTCTTGATGCGTAGCCTCATGGGCGTGGTGATGTTGGCGTTGACGGCAGGCTTGGTAAGCTTTGCGGGCTACTCGGTGGTGAGCGCTGTGCGCGAAAAAGCGGCACAAACACCGTTCGCCAGACCAGCACGCGAGCGGACATTTACAGTAAATGTCATTCCCTTTGAGCCGACAACAGTTGTGCCAGAAATGACAGTGTTTGGTCAGATCGAAAGCCGCCGCACCCTTGATTTGCGCGCCGCCGTCGCAGGTCCAGTTATTGAAGTTTCACCTAACTTTACGGAAGGCGGTCGTGTTTCTGAGGGTGAGTTGTTGGTACGCATCGACCCGTTTGAAGCGCAAACTGCGTTGGCGCGCGTCAAAGCGGACGTATCTGATGCGCTTGCCGAACAGCGCGAGGCAACAGCGGCTTTGGTCTTGGCAAAAGATGATCTGGCTGGCGTTACTGCACAGCGCGATTTGCGCAGCCGCGCGCTGGTACGGCAGCAGGACCTAAAGGATCGTGGTGTCGGCACGGACGCTGCTGTTGAGGCCGCTGAATTAGCGGTAGCTGCCGCCGATCAAGCTATCTTGACCCGCAGACAAGCAGTGCAGCAGGCGCAGGCACGTGTGGACCGGGCCGATGCGCAAATTGAGCGGCTGGATATTTCGCGCATGGAGGCAGAGCGACGCCTCGCAGACACGCAGATCCGCGCAAAATTTGATGGCACCTTGGCGGACGTNACTGTGGTGGAAGGTACGCGTGCCNCACAAGGGGCAGCGCTTGCGCAGCTTGTTGATCCTGCACAACTGGAGGTGGCATTTCGTCTATCTACAACNCAGTACGCACGGCTTTTGGATGATGCTGGCGCTTTGACGCAAGCGCCGGTCACCGTCACGCTTGATGTTTTGGGCACCGATATGAAAAGCAGCGGTGTGATTGCCCGCGAAGGTGCAAGCGTTGGTGAGGGGCAAACCGGCCGATTGGTGTTTGCGCGCCTCAATGACCCAAGGGGGATGCGCCCCGGTGATTTCGTCAGCGTTAGTATTGCAGAGCCCGCGTTGAACTGGGTTGTCAGACTGCCCGCTGCGGCGGTGAATGCCAGTGGTGAGTTGCTTGTGCTGGGTGAGGATGAGCGCTTGGAAGTAGTGCAGGCTCAGGTTCTCCGTCGTCAGGGCGATTTCGTGTTGGTGCGCGCACGTAATATGGAAGGCCGTGAGGTCGTGACTGCGCGCTCTCCGGTTCTGGGCGCTGGTATCAAAGTCCGTCCACTACGCGCCGATGCCGTTGTGGAAGAGCCGCAAACCGTTGCGCTGACGCCGGAACGGCGCGCCAAGCTGGTTGCATTTATCACTGCCAATACGCGCATGCCCAAAGCAGCAAAAGACAGAGTTCTGGCCCAACTCAATCAGGACGTGGTTCCTACCCGCGTGGTTGAGCGGATTGAAGCACGGATGGGCAGCTGATGCGCGATATCGGTGCATCCACAGGCGGGGTCCTGTCGTATTTTACGCGGCACAAGACAGCCGCAAATTTGTTGTTGGTCATTATGCTTGTGTTGGGTGCGGCGTCGCTACCCAAAATGCGCGCGCAATTTTTCCCTGACGTTGTTGTTGACAACGTCACTGTTTCAGTAGGCTGGCAGGGTGCTGGCGCTGAAGATGTCGACGCGGCAATCGTACAGGTGGTTGAGCCTGCGTTGTTGGGCGTTGAGGGTGTGCAAAGTTCACGGGCAGTCTCTCGCGAAGGTAGTGCGTCCGTCACATTGGATTTTGAGCCCGGCTGGGACATGTCGGGTGCGGCGGATGATGTGCAGGGTGTTGTTGATGCGATCAGCACGTTGCCCGAAGACGCCGATGATCCGCGTGTGCGGCGCGGTACTTGGCGCGACCGCGTTACGGATGTTGTAATCACTGGACCTATTGGTGTTGAGCAGCTTGGGCTGTTGGCTGATGAATTCGTGAACCGCCTNTTTGCTAAAGGGGTAACGCGCGCCACCATTCGTGGTGTTGCGGCTCCCAACACGGTTGTTGANGTGAACCAAACGGATTTGATCCGTTTCGACGTGACCATGGCCGACATCGCCCAAGCCATTGGTGCTGAGGTCACAGCTGACCCTGCAGGTGATGTGGGCGCTACGGCGCGTGTGCGAACGGGTGTCGCTAAACGTGATGCGCGCGCGATTGCGGCGATTGTTTTGCGTTCTGATGTGGGGGGCACTGCGCTGACGATTGGTGATGTAGCGCAGGTCCGCGTTGAGGGCATTGATCGCGAGCGTGCCTACTTCGTGGGTGATGCACCTGCGCTTTCCATTCGTGTGGATCGCTCGGATCAAGGGGATGCGATTAACATCCAAGAACAGGTCCAAAGCGTGGCTGATGAGATGTCGCTCAACCTACCTGCGGGAGTTAGCGTTGAGTTGATCCGTACCCGCGCCGAGGCCATCAGTGGCCGCCTTAATATCCTGATTGAAAATGGCCTGACGGGGTTGGGCCTTGTGGTGTTGCTGCTGTTTTTGTTCCTGAACGCCCGTACTGCGTTTTGGGTCGCTGCAGGCATTCCAGTGGCCATGCTGTCGGCGATTGCCATCATGTATGCCGCCGGTTTGACGATTAACATGATCAGCCTGTTCGCGCTTATCATTACGCTTGGTATCGTCGTTGATGATGCGATCGTTGTAGGTGAGCACGCTGATTTCAGAGCGCGACGGCTTGGCGAGGCCCCGATCGTTGCGGCCGAAAATGCAGCCCGCCGAATGGCGTCTCCTGTGTTCAGCGCCACTGTGACGACTGTCATCGCATTCTTTGGCCTTGTGGCGATTGGCGGCCGATTTGGTGATTTGATCAGCGATATTCCCTTTACAGTGATTGCTGTTTTGATCGCTTCTTTGGTTGAGTGCTTCTTGATTTTGCCGCACCACATGGCGGGTGCGCTGGCGCATGGGGACAAATTGCGTTGGTACGATTTGCCAAGCCGGACTGTGAACCGTGGGTTTGATTGGTTCCGCGAGACCCTGTTCCGCCCGTTCATTGCGGGTGTGATAAAAGCACGTTACCCAGTTTTCGCAGGCGCGCTTGTAATGCTTGCGTTGTCCTCTGTTTTGTTCATCAAGGGCGATGTGCAGTGGCGTTTCTTCAACGCGCCTGAACGTGGTTCGGTCACGGGTAATTTCGCGATGGTGGATAGTGCTGTGCGGGCCGATACGCTGGCGCAAATGCGGTTGATGCAACAGGCGATTGATGAGTTGGGTGCCGAAGTTGAAGCCCGTATCGGGGCAAATCCTGTTGATTACGTTTTGGGCGAAATTGGCGGAAACGCAGGGCGGGCCATTTCAGGTTCTGAGACAAAAGAGAAAGATCAATTAGGTGGCGTGAGTATCGAGCTTATCGATGCTGACCTGCGGGTTGGCTATTCAAGCCGCGATTTTGTGTCTGATTTGCAGGACCGCGTTGCGCGCCACCCGCAGCTTGAAGCGATTAGCTTTCGCAGTTGGGGCAGTGGCCCCGGTAGTGGCGATGCGATTGACGTTCAGTTTTATGGGGCTGATGCGCAGACACTGAAAGACGCCAGCGACGCCCTCAAAGAACAGCTTGTTCAGTTCCCCGAAGTAAGCGCTGTCGAAGATGATCTGCCTTACGACAAAGAAGAGCTGATCCTTGAGTTGACGGCAAAAGGGCAGGCTTTGGGCTTTACCATTGACGGGCTTGGCCGTGATCTGCGCGCTCGGCTAAACGGGATAGAGGCGGCTACTTATCCGGTTGGTGCGCGCAGTGCGACGATCCGTGTGGAGTTGCCCGAAGCAGCTTTGACCCAAGACTTTCTGAGCCAGATGTTGGTTCGCTCGGCTACGGGTCAATACGTACCGCTTGCTGATATCGTTGAGGTTGAGCGGCGCACGGGATT
>JGI26088J50261_1000967_pt1 | contig 16077 bp, 13 predicted proteins | sample SaaInl1SG_22_DNA_FD_50261 | JGI IMG/M metagenome (IMG submission 50261)
TTGAAACACGCCCATACCGCATTAGGAGTGGGAGATGATGCCGCACTTATAGACGTAGGTACGCACTACCAGGCGGTTTCTACCGATCTTCTCGTGGAAGGAGTTCACTTTGATTTGAGCTACATGCCGTTAAAACATTTGGGCTATAAAAGTGTGATTGTCAATCTCAGCGACATTTACGCGATGAATGGAACGCCGGAACACATCACTGTTGGTTTGGCTGTTTCAAACCGATTTCCTGTTGAAGCGTTGGAAGAAATTTACGAGGGCATTCATTTGGCTTGTGAACGGTACAATGTGGATTTAGTCGGTGGTGATACTACGGCATCGCAATCGGGATTGATGATTTCGGTAACGGCAGTGGGTCGGGTCGAAAAGGACCGAGTTGCGAAACGCAGCGGCGCAAAAAATAATGACCTCATTGTTGTAAGCGGTGATTTAGGAGGTGCCTACATGGGACTTCAAATTTTAGAACGCGAGAAGCAGGTCTACTTAGAGAATCCTGATATGCAGCCGGAATTGGGTGGACACGAATATATTTTGGAACGCCAATTAAAACCTGAAGCGCGCAAAGACATCATTGAAATCCTGAAAGCATTGGACATTCAGCCGACCTCAATGATTGATATTTCCGATGGACTCAGTTCGGAAACCATCCATTTGGCCAACGCAAGTGCGATGCAATACAACCTTTACGAGAGTAAAATTCCAATCGATCCTTCCATCTACGCACTTTGTGAAGAGTTTAATTTGAATACCACAACAGTAGCATTGAACGGCGGTGAGGATTATGAATTGCTCTTTACAGTGCCAATCGAAGATCACGATAAGGTTAAGACAAACCCGAACCTTACTGTAGTTGGTTTTGTTAAGGAAGGAACGGGCGCAAATCTTATCACTCGCGACGATAAAGTCATTGCTTTNAAGGCGCAGGGATTCAATCACCACCAAGAATAGTCGTNGTNTTTTAGTAAATGGCGCGCTAAATATCGCTCTTGACGGCCAAAACTTGAGTAGTCTGTGTCGATTGGTACTTTCTTAGTAACCGTTTGATTATCAAAGGCAAAAAAAGGTAACTTACTAGTCCAAACCAACCTAGTTACCTTATCATGGAAGAAAAAATCTTCAACAACCTGTTGCACGGGTACCCCTTCTATTTTCCATTTTGGAGGGAGCCTTTAGACGAGCAGTGCACCTTTACAGAAGCACTTGCCGCTAAAAATCTTCAAAAATTACCTGGATTTCAGTATTGTACTGAAGAACAAGGGGAGGTCATTTATAAAAGAGTGAAACACCTTTTTGCTGTTTATGCAGCTGGTGATCGTTCCCACGTGCAGTGGGACGAATCCAAACAAGTGGTGCGTGCTTTTCCTAATTCTTACAGAGAAATCATGGGACTTACTAAGCCTCAGCGCAGCTGGTTGCCTAAACTTATTTAGTGCGCGTTNATTGGAAATACGCGGTCCCACTGATCGGATGAAAACCACGCTTGACGACCGTCACTGAGGCCTATATAAAACCAATCCTCTGTCGCCCGCACTAGGCGGCCGGCGCTTCCTTCGCTCAACAGTAAAATCCTTGTGCCATTGGCATCAGGTGCACTGTAGCCGTAACTGTTATTGCTGACCACAATAACCTTATCGCTCTGGGGCATGCTGGTTTGTGCGGTGAGTACGAGCACCAGCCCTATGCTGCTTAGGGCAAGGGGCGCACGCCAACTCCATGCCGGAGTTTTAAACTTCCGGAGCACNAGCAGGAGGAGAGCGGCTATTAAGAAAAGTCCAGCAAGCAAGCCCCAATGTTCAGGTGNAAGAANTTCTCTGAATTGTGATCCAATCCAGTGAAGCAATGGATCGTTCGGTGCGGGTAAGGCATCGGTAAGTCGCGTGTTGAGCCATTGAAGGTTATGAATGGTTTCCTCATTTCCAGGTTCAAACAAAAGAGACCGTTCAAACCACAANCGTGCCTCTCCGAACTCACCAAGTCTTGTGTAGCAATTCCCAATGTTGTAGTACAATGCCGGGTCGGAATGACCTTGTTCGGCTAAGGATTCAAAAAGTGTGCGTGCCGACTCAAATTGGCCGTCGGCATACAATGTGCTGGCACTATCACTTAACGTGTTTACAGTTGCTCCCATAGTGCATTAAATTCGTTCAACCATTCGTCATTCGAGACCATCGTGTTCGGCGCATAAAGTGCCAATTGTAACTGTTCAACTAGTGCATTTATCCTACCGCCTGAGGCAGTACCAAAGGCTTCGTTTAAAACGGTCAAACTGATGTTTTCTTTGGCAATTCCTTTGCGGACCAGCGCTTCTTCGAGGGCGTTTAACATTTTACCGACCGCCTCGGGGTCGTTCGTTTTCCATGCCGTATTGATTGCTTTTTTCATCGCAGCATGCATCGCTTCTGGAGATGCGCTCCTTGACTTTATAGAAACGAGCTGAAGCAACCATCCCAATAGCACTCCGCCCAGTAACACCCAAATCCAAAGCAGTGATTTTCCGTGTTCTGTATTGCTCTCATCCACTTCTTGTAGGTACCGGATGTCGTTATCTATAGTATTGACTTCCCGTTGAATTTTTGGCGAGGTACCGTCATTGTTAGGATCGGCCTCTACTAATGCATCGCCAGTTACGGTAAGAGTGGTTTCTTCGAGCGTAATGGTTTCGTAAGCCTCTTTTTTCGTGTTAAAAAAGGTCCATTCCATCTGAGGCAGGATGAATTGACCTTTAAACTGAGGCACCAACAAATATTCAAATTCCTTAAACCCACGAACTCCCCGTTCGCTGTAGCGAATCTTTTCATTGAATTTTGGATCATAAAGGTCGAAGCCCTGCGGCGGAATCAACTCAGGGACACTGATTGTATTGAAATTCCCTGCGCCCTCAATGCGCAGTTTTAGCGTAATGGATTCGTCTCCGTTGACCGAAGTCCGGCTTACTTCACGAACCAATTTCAATTCACCCACAGCCCCCGAAAATCCGCTGGGTTGTGGGGTAGGAAGTGGTTTGATTTTTACTGCTGGAATTTTGGCGGTGGCAACTTCTTGTTCCCAGCGCATAAGCGGCATATTAAAGAAATCACGTTGGCCGGTTGGCTTCTGAACGGTGCCCGTGATCTTGAGCTCTTGACCGCCTAATGTTCCTGGTTTGTTGGGTATGATTAATCGTTTNTCAAAGTCTAAAACAGTTGCAATTTTACCTCCTATGCGTTCTCTTCTAGACTGCTGTTCAAACTCTAATTGTTGTTGCAATACGTTTTCAAAATTGGGCGCTTGAAGCATATTTAAATCCCGGACTTGCTCAAAGAGTGTAGCGGAAAACAATAAAACGATGGGTTCACCAACATAGACGGCCTTTTTTGAACTCAATATNTCAACTTCAAAGCCTGCGGATTTTGGGACCGATTGTGAGCGTTCCTTTCTCACACCTGCCTTAACCTCAATAGTTAACCTATTGCTCTGAAATTCCTTGCCTTTTATTTTGAGCGTGGCCGGGTCAATGGTAAAGGTTCCTTCTTCTTGNGCAACCAACTGGTAGGTAAGCTCCCGTGAGAAACTCATGGACCCATTGATGATTTGTGTCTGTTGCGAACTGTACGGGCCGCTGACCACGATAAAGTGCTCAAAACTGGGTGGAATGAGGTCGCCGCCGCGTGCGTTGCAACTGAAGGTAACCCGAAACGGTTCGTCCAGGCCGACCGAAGTCCTAGAACTCCGCGCGGTCAGCTGTACTTCTTGGGCGACGAGGCTCGTTGCCAGAAATATAAAGGCCCAAAGCCAATGGTATTTACCAATCTTTTTCTCCACTCTTTTTCTTTCCTTTCGCTTTTTTAGCGGTCATTTTTTCTGCCGTTTTCTCTTCCGCACGTTGTACCGCTTCCAGCAAACCTTTGATCTGCTCTGGGGTCATCNTAGCCTTAGCTTCACCACCCTCTTTCGGCTCATTTTTTTCACTACCACCGTCTTCATCCTTCGGTTCGCCTTGGTCGTTTTGTTGCTCGTCTTGCGGGTCACCCTGATCGCTCTCGCCTTGTTGGTCGTCTTGTGGTTCGTCCTTTTTACTTTCGTCGTCCTCAGGGTTCTCTTCCTGCTTTTGGTCTTGATCGTTTTTAGGATCTTCTTTATCCTCTTTCTCTTCTTGNTCNTGGTCTTGCTCCTCCTCCTGCTCNTCCTGGTTTTCCTGCTNCTGTTGCTGTTGTTTTAGTTTTTCCAAAGCGCGATTGAGGTTATACATTGCATCGTTTTGCAATGGATTTTTACGCAAGCTTTCTGCATAGGCACCCACAGCTTCTTGGTATTTTTCAGCAGCCATGAAGGCGTTACCAGCATTGTACAACGCATTACTTTTCGTCCCAGGGTCTTCGGTATTTTGGGCCGATTTTATCAATACACTTGCCGCCTGCTCTGCTTCGCCCGCAGCCATTAAAGTACTGCCTAAATTGTACAATGGCTCGAAGGCATCTGGTTCAGCGGTAGCGGCTTCTGCAAAGGCTTGCGCAGCACCACTGAGATCACCTGCTTCAAATTTCTCATTTCCCTCTCGTATACGCTTCCCGTAATCGTGTTTAGTCCAATCTTCTGTATTTTCCACCACCAAGCTATCTGCCTCCTGCGCATGCATTGCGGGACTATATACCAGAACGAACACAACCAACAAGCTTGCTTTCACGCGCCTTCCCGTGTGCGCGGGCAGCAAAAGATAGAGTGCAAGAAAGAATAGCGCAGGGAAGAGGAACCATTGGAATTGGCTCTCGTAATTTAATGCGACCTCCTCATTGATATCAGCCTTATCTCCACCCGCAATAAAATCCTGGATGGCCTTTAAAGTTGATTCAGTGTTGTTTCCATCTATGACTGTTGCATCCAACGAACTTCCAATACTGCTGAGTTTTTCTATATCGCGTTTGGTGATGACGACCTCCCCGTTTTTATCCTTCTTGAAAGTTGTGCCGCGGGAAGTGCGGCTTATGGGGATGGGGCCACCAGAGGTGGTGCCGAGGGCAACGAGCATGGTTTGAACAGGCAGTGCGGGGTCCGCACTTCCCGCGGTCAAATCTTCATGATCTTCTCCGTCCGTNAGTACGATAACGAACCGTCCGGCAGGAGAGGCNGGATTGAAATAATCGGTGGCATACGCTAATGCGGCTGCGAGGTTCGTTCCTTGCGACGGCACGGCATCTGGACTTGCGGCACGTAAGGCCATTTTCGCGGCGGCATAATCCGTAGTAATAGGAAGGGCGGGGTAGGCGCTGCCGGCATAGGCGATGATGCCCACGCGGTCGCCNCCTAATTGGTCCACAGTTCTGGAAATAAGGAGCTTGGCTTTTTCTAAACGCGAAGGNGTAAGGTCTTCTGCGAGCATGGAGCGGCTAACATCGAGCGCAAATACTACATCGGCACCTTGGCGCTTTACTTGCGTCGTCTGTCCGCTCATTTGCAGGTTCGCCAAACTGATGCATAGGAAGGCCACTGCCACTGCCAAGAAGGTATAACGGGTNTAAAAACGCGCTTTACTCAAAGCTGCTGANGCGTGTTGTGAACGGTCACTTAAACCTAATATGCGCCAGACTTTGTGACGCCAGCGCTGGAAGAATACGGCTGAAATTATCACCACTAGAAGCAGGAGCGGTGCGGCATAGAGCCATTCAGTATGTTGCCATTTAAACTCCATTAGAAGGCGGTTTTTAAAAGCACAAAATTCAACAATAACTCAAGCGCAATACAGGCTAAGGCNAAATAGAGAAATATGGAGAAGTGTTCGGTGTAGCGGTAAAATTCAAAGCCTTCAATCTCGCTTTTTTCCAACTGATCAATGCTGTTGTAAATCTGCGCCAAGCGCTCGTTATCGGTGGCACGGAAGTATTGTCCTCCAGTGATATCAGCAATACGCTTGAGTAAGTCCTCGTCAATAGTTACGGGTCTGGGTTCATAAATTAAATTCCCTCGCGGGTCTTTCATAACAGGTGTTGAAGCCATTCCATTGGTTCCCAGCCCTATGGTGTAGACTTTGATGTTTAGACTGGCGGCTAATTCAGCGGCTTGCACCGGATCTACCAATCCGCCGTTGTTCTCACCATCGGTGAGTAGGATAATGACCTTGCTCTTTGCGGTGCTCTCCACCAATCGGTTTACTGCGGTACTTAATCCCATACCAATAGCTGTACCTCCTTCAAGCATTTCATGATGAAGAGTGCTTATTTGTTGGCTGAGCAAACTTTGATCCGTTGTTAATGGTACAGGGCTGTACGCTTCTCCTGCATAAATGACAAGACCAAGGCGGTCCATAGCACGTTGCGCCACAAAATCTGTCGCAACCGTTTTAAGGGCCTCTAAACGATTGGGCTTAAGATCGCGCGCCAGCATGGAGGCACTTATATCCAGCGCCATCATTAGGTCAATTCCCAGGTTTTGGCTAGGCTGCTGAAACATTTGACTGCTTTGTGGNCGTGCTAATGCGGTGAAAACAAAGGCCAATGCCAACCAACTGAGTCCGCTGCTTGCTGCGCGAACGGTGCCCAGAGAACTGGCCGGNAGCTGCTGGTTAGAGCTGAAGGTGTAGGCATTGAAGCGGCTTCTGCGCCTGAGGTAGAGTCCTATCCAACCCAGCGGGAGGACAAGCAGACCCAAGAGCCATAGCGGTTGTGCAAAATCCCAATTAAACATCTTGCACTGGTTTAAAATCCATAATGAGCGCGGTTGCTTTGTCTAGACAATCGCGGTGTACCGCAACGTCCCAGCTTCCCTTCGCGAATTTCACATAGTCCGCTCGTGTTAGGATAAACTGGTAGGATTCAATCTGCGCCGCAGTCCATTTTTGATCGAGCATAAGCACGCTTTCCGAAGTTGTTTGCTCCGCCAAAGGCAGGCCTGTACGGTGGGTTAAATAAGTGCGGACCACGTCGCCTAATGCCACATAAAATCCTTTCATATCACGTTCCCACAAGGCATCAGCGCGAAGGGCTTTGATAGCCTGCATCGCCTCTTGGTAATAATCTCGTTCCGGTTCCGGCGCCGCCACTGGCTGTTCTTGAGGTTTTTTAGCATAGCGCCAAACAAGGTAACCGATCAATAAAAGTGCAACACCCGCCGCGATCCAGTACCAATACGCTTCGAGCCACCAAACAAAATTAAAGGGGACTGCCGCTAATGGACGTGCCACCTCCTTTTCTAGGCCTTCTTCTTGGGGTAAGAATCGGGCTTGTACTGTATCGGGTGGAACCGTATAGACGCCATTAGGACTTACAGCGGAAAGCGCCGGTAGCACCAATGCGCCCGTATCCATAATGAGGTAGGTCAGGGTTGCCGTTCGGACAAAATCCGTGGAGTCGAACGTTGTCGAAACCAATAGAAAAGCACTGGTGCTGTCCGGAGGCAAAAGTTCCCAGCCATTTTCAGTGGGCCATTCTACTTTTTGTACGATTAAACCGCCCACGATTTGTGCGTTGGTATCCAATCGTGCATTCAGTATGGTGGGATCGGACTTTACGTTTTCTTGCGCGAATGCATTACTCAAACAAAGGAAACTGAGAAGTATTAGCAACAGTTGTCTCATCGCGCTTTGTTCTTTAAGAATTGAAGCAATGGCGGAACGAAATCTTGACGATCGTCCAGCGAGATGTAACCGGCTCCTGCGCTACGCGAGAAATTTTTAAGGAATTGGTTGTATTGTTCGTGTCTTTGAGCAAGTGCCTCCCGGAATTTNTGCCCGCCTGAACGAACCCANTGTACCGCGCCAGTTTCAGAATCGGCTNAGGGTACGAGACCAATTTTAGGTAATGCCACTTCTTTATGGTTATAGGTATTCACNGCACACAAATCAAAACGCTTCGCTGCGATTTTAAAGTTGCGGTCCGGTGCACTGTCGAGGTAATCACTCAACACAAACACAATACTGTGTCGTTTTTGCACCTTTAGCAAATGCGCCAAAGCCATTTCTACATCTGTGCCTGCCGCAGTAGCTTCTGTTTCAAGAATGCTTTTGATGATGCGCATAACGTGGAGCTTCCCTTTTTTAGGAGGGATGACTTTCTCAACTTTTCCACTGAATAAAATGAGTCCAATTTTATCGTTGTTGCCCATCGCACTAAAGGCCAAAGTCGCAGCGATTTCAGTAATCATGTCGCGTTTGGAGCGCTCGTCCGTACCGAAATTGGTTGAACCACTGATGTCAATCACCAAGAAGAGCGTCAATTCGCGTTCCTCTTCAAAGACTTTGATGTACGGACTCCGTTTGCGAGCAGTAACGTTCCAATCAATGCTGCGCACATCGTCGCCACTTTGGTACGGACGCACTTCTGCGAAGCTCATACCGCGTCCCTTAAATGAACTTTGGTATTCGCCAGAAAAGAGCTGGTCGCTCAAACGGCGTGTCTTGATTTCAATACGCCGAACTTTCTGCAAGAGTGCTACAGCATCCACGTTTTTACGGTACCATTAAGGTGTTTAGAATTTCAGTAACGATGTTCTCTGTGCTCAATTCTTCCGCTTCCGCCTCATAAGTAAGGCCAATTCTATGGCGTAACACCGCAGGCGCAACTGCACGTACATCATCCGGCGTNACAAAGCCCCTGTGACGCAAGAAGGCGTGACATTTAGCTGCTTTTGCCAATGCGATAGAGCCGCGNGGTGAAGCACCAAAGCTGATCTTGTTGCGCAAGGCGCCTAGTTGATAATTTTGAGGTTCGCGAGTGGCGAAAACGATATCGAGAATGTAGTTTTCTATTTTTTCGTCCATGTAAATGCGCTCAATAAAACCTCGTGCACGAACGATTTGCTCTAAACTAACAACGGCACTGAGCTTTTCCATGGCACCGCTCATTTGCTTGCGCATAATGTCGAGCTCATCTTCTTTAGTGGGGTAGCCCAACGTNACTTTCAANAGGAATCGGTCCATTTGTGCTTCAGGAAGTGGATAGGTTCCTTCTTGCTCCACCGGATTTTGTGTAGCCATAACCAGGAACGGCTTTGGCAGCGGGTAACTTTCTTCTCCAATGGTCACCTGGCGTTCTTGCATCGCTTCGAGCAGCGCACTTTGAACCTTTGCCGGCGCCCGATTAATTTCATCCGCCAAGACGAAATTGCTAAAGATGGGTCCCTGTTTGGTGTCGAACGCGTGTTCTTTCATGTTGTAAATCTGCGTGCCTATGACATCCGACGGCAACAAATCGGGCGTAAACTGCACTCTAGAAAAACTTCCGCCCAAGGTTTTACTCAAACTATTTATGGCAAGCGTTTTTGCAAGTCCAGGTACCCCTTCAAGAAGGATGTGTCCGTTGGCGAGCAGCCCAATCAATAGGCCTTCTACCATGCCGTTCTGTCCTACAATGACCTTGCGTAATTCACTTTGAATGAGATCGATAATCGCGCTCTCATTTTTAATTTCTTCGTTTAATGCGACAATATCTGGTGCACCTTCCATAGGTTGTGTTTTTTAATGCGGTTCAAAAGAATAAAAAGCTGCTAAATACAGCCGTTAAAAGAGGGTTAAAATCGAGCGGCATTAGACTATTCGCTCAATTTCAATAATGTGTCATCAACAATCCCGTAATACGTTCCGGCTACTTTGAGCGCATGCTGTCCTGTAAAGGTTCCAAAAGCAGGTAAAACACAGATCCAGTCGTTCAAATAGAACGCCTTAATGCGCACGCGCGAACGACCTTTTCCGCGCAGAGCAACGCCGGGGTGTAGGTGGCCGCAAATGAGAAAAACCTCTTGTGCGAGTGCTGGAAAGTCGCGTTGTGCCGTGGTTTGTGAGAATGGCGTATTGGTATCAAAGTTAGCTCCCGGAGGCTCGTGCAAGAAATGTAGTTTTTCTAAGGTCCATTCCTGTACTATGGCGAGTTGTTGCCATTCGGGCAAGTCAAAATCGTGGTTGCCTTTGACCAGAATGAAAGTATGGCCGTCGTAGGCATCTAAGAGGGTTTTCAGTGATTGGGTTTCTTTGTTTTGAAGGCCGTGAAAAACGTCGCCTAAGAATACTACCGTAGCTTGTGGATGCGCTTCAAAGGCACGGGCCAATTGCTTCAAGTTTTGTTCATGTAGCCCTTGTGGAGTGGCAATCCCAGCTTTTCTAAACACGCCGGATTTCCCCAGATGTACATCTGCAATAAGTAAGGTATTGTGTTCAGGTAAAAATGCAGAACCGTCGCTGTTCAAGCGAAGGAGTGAGCCACCGAAGTGTACCTCTGTTGTTTGCATCCTTACTTAAAAACGCTGCGTTGGAAAACAAATAGCAATCCCACCCCGGTGGAAATAGAGACATCTGCGATGTTGAAGATGGGACGGAAAAAAGTGAAGAATTGGCCGCCCCAGATAGGGAACCATTGCGGCAGTTCACCGGCATACAAGGGGAAGTATAGCATATCTACAACACGACCCTGAAGTATTGGAGCATACCCGCCGGATTCCGGAAGAAATGTAGCTACTTTTCCTAGAGAATCGGAGAAGATCGCACCATAATAAAGAGAGTCTAATACGTTGCCTATGGCGCCAGCAAGGATCAGGCTGATGCCCCAAGTCGCCACATTTGTCGCGCCACTTTTAAGGGTATTTCGCAACCACCAAATGATTCCACCTATAGCGATAATTCTGAAAATAGTCAGTGCTAGTTTTCCAGCAACACCGCCCCATTCAAGCCCAAAGGCCATGCCTGGGTTTTCTGTAAAATGAATATAAAACCAGGAGGTGATTTCGTGACTTTGCCCCAAGTACATGGTGGACTTCACCCACAATTTGGTCGCTTGATCAACAAAGAGCACCCCTAAGACTATGAGTAATGCTTTTCTCAACGCTGGTTAAGTTTCGCTTCCATGCTTAGGGTGGCATGCGGAACCAACTTTAGTCGTTCTGCATCTATCAGCTTACCCGTAACACGACAAATGCCGTAGGTTTTGTTTTCGATACGAACCAACGCGTTTTTTAAGTCGCGAATGAATTTTTCTTGACGCGTAGCGAGCTGTGAATTGCGCTCATTACTCATTACAGAAGAACCTTCCTCAAACGATTTGAATTGTGGCGAAGTGTCGTCTGTGCCGTTGTTTTTATCGTTAGCAAATTGCTCACGCAGAAGNTCTAAATCTTGCTCAGCCTTCTCGATTTTTTTTANAATGATTGCTTTAAACTCGGCGAGTTCTGCATCACTGTATTTTGTTTTATTTTCTTCAGCCATAGTTTCTTACGTTTAAAATGTTAGGCCTTCNGNTTTAAGAGGNATCGAAAATAAACTATTTCTTGAAAATAGAAATATTAATTTTTTCACCTTCAATTTCAACNCTTTCACCGGCATTACTGCCAAAGGTGACGTTATCCGCAAGTACCTCGTCTTTAATATACATCATAAATGGTTCAATGCCTAAACGAAGGGAATCGGATCCTTCAATACGNACCTCAATTCTATCGGTCACCTCTAGTCCGCTAGATTTTCTCAAATTCTGTAGGCGATTCACCATTTCACGTGCCAANCCTTCGTTCCGCAATTCNTCCGTGAGTGCGGCATCGAGAGCAACGGTCAATCCATCACCAGTCGCAACCAACATGCCGGGTATGTCTTCGGTAACTACTTCGGCATCAATCAAATCAACGCGCACTGTTTGGCCTTGATCTTCGAATTCCACAAAACCTTGGGTTTCAAACGCATCAACCGCGGATGGGTCCATCGCTTGAAAATACGTCTTCACGGCCTTCATGTGCCGTCCCACNTTTGGGCCTAGCGCTTTAAAATTAGGCTTCACCTTTTTTACAAATACACCNGCATCCGGGGTGATGACTTCAAGCGCTTTTACATTCACCTCTGCGAGCAGGATGGATTGAATGCTTTCGAGCAAGTCTTTATCGCCATCATTAAGTGCCGGTACCAANACGCGAGCAAGCGGCTGNCGTACTTTAATNTTCTCCTTCTTACGAATAGAGAGGACCATGGAAGTTAATTGGCGGGCAAGATTAATTTTCTTCTCTAATGGTGCATTAATGGTTGGTGCGTCTACAGTAGGGAAGTTGGTGAGGTGAACGCTAGTTTCTCCTGATTTTGCCACTCCTGCATAGAGGTCAGTATACAATTGGTCCGCATAGAAAGGTGCCAGCGGCGCCATTAATCTACTTAACGTTTCCAAACAGGTCCAAAGCGTCTGATAGGCACTAATCTTATCCGACTCATAAGCCCCTTTCCAGAAACGGCGACGGCCTAAACGAACGTACCAATTCGAGAGTTTCTCCGTAGTAAATTCTTGTATAGGACGGAACGCACGAGTCGGTTCAAAAGCCTCCATACCGTCTTCCACTTTTGCAATGAGGCTGTGGAGTTCTGATAAAATCCATTGGTCCATTTCTGGACGCTCTTTCAGTGGAATTTCGGCTTCTTCGTAGCGGAAACTATCCACATTCGCATAAAGCGCGAAGAATGCATACGTATTGTGCAAGGTGCCAAAGAACTTTCTGCGTACTTCCTGCAGGCCTTCCATATCGAAGCGGAGGTTGTCCCAAGGCGCAGCATTCGTCAATAAGTACCAGCGCAACGCATCTGCACCATATTCATCCATTGTGGTGAATGGATCTACCGCATTGCCCAAACGCTTAGACATCTTCATTCCGTTCTTGTCCAAGACAAGCCCGTTGGAGATGACATTCTTAAAGGCAACGCTTTCAAAGACCATGGATGAAATGGCATGTAGGGTAAAGAACCAGCCCCGGGTTTGGTCAACCCCTTCTGCGATGAAATTTGCAGGGAAGGCTCCACCGCCCTCCACTTTATCTTTATTCTCAAAAGGATAATGCCATTGTGCATACGGCATCGAGCCACTATCAAACCAAACGTCAATAAGATCACTTTCGCGCTTCATGGCCTTACCTGAAGGACTCACCAAAACAACGGTATCCATGATGTGACGGTGCAAATCGATTTTTGCGTAGTTCTCGTCGCTCATATCTGCGGGATCAAAATCGCCCATTGGATTTGTGCGCATGAAACCAGCGGTAACGGCTTTTTCAATTTCAGCGTGCAATTCCGCAGCGCTTTCAATACAAATATGCTCGTCGCCTTCTTCTGTGCTCCAGATGGGTAATGGAATTCCCCAAAAACGCGAACGGCTAAGATTCCAATCGTTAAGGTTTTCCAACCAATTCCCAAAGCGCCCTGTTCCNGTCGAAGCCGGTTTCCAATTGATCGTCTTATTTAACGCAATCATTTGGTCCTTTTTCTCCGTCGACTTAATGAACCAGCTGTCTAGCGGATAATACAACACGGGTTTGTCCGTACGCCAACAATGTGGATAGCTGTGTTCGTACTTTTCAATTTTGAACGCCTTGTTCTCTAGTTTTAATTTCAGAGCGATGCGCTCATCCACGCTGAGGTAGGCTTTTAATTCAGGAATGATCGGTTTCAACAGCATCTGCTGCTTCGCCAGTTCTGCCTCTTTTTCCTCGTCGGTAAGGTATTCCGCTTTGATGTATTCTTCACCGAATCCAAACATAGGGTCGGCCAATTCTGGGCGGAATTTCCCTCTTAAATCTACCAACGGAACTAGATTGCCTTGCTCGTCTTTTACCAACAAAGGAGGTACGCCGGCATCGGCTGCAACTTTTGCATCGTCCGCACCGAAAGTAGGCGCTGTGTGTACGATTCCTGTTCCATCTTCAGTAGTTACAAAATCACCAGGAATGACGCGGAAGGCTTCTTCGGGGCGCTCGTCTGGTAAAGCATAAGGCAATAGTTGCTCGTATTTCAATCCGACCAAATCCGTTCCTAAAACGGTTTTTTCGATGTGGTAAGGAATTTTCTTTGCACCTGCTTCGTAGGTCGAAATATCTCCTTCTACGAACTTTTTGCCAAAGAGTTTTCCCAAAAGTGGCGTGGCCGCAATGATGCTTACCGGCTCGTAGGTGTATTGGTTAAACGTATGAACCAAGCTGTATTCGATTTTAGGCCCTACGGTTAAAGCTGTATTTGACGGCAANGTCCACGGTGTGGTCGTCCAGGCAAGNAAGTGTACTGTGGNAGCACCAAAGAGCGCNTCACTTTGCCCGTTATTTATCATTTTGAATTGAGCGACGACCGTATTGTCTTTGACATTCTGGTAACAACCCGGTTGGTTCAGCTCGTGCGAACTCAATCCCGTGCCCGCTTTCGGTGAATACGGCTGAATGGTATATCCCTTGTAGATCAACCCTTTTTTATAGAGTTGAGCAAGNAGCCACCACACACTTTCCATGTACTTTGGCTCATAGGTAACATAGGGTTTATCCATATCTACCCAATAGCCCATTTGGTCAGTCAAGTCCTTCCAAATACCGGTATAACGCATGACCGCGGTGCGGCACGCATCGTTGTATTCTTCAATAGTGATCGACTTTCCAATATCTTCTTTAGTAATGCCCAATTCTTTCTCAACACCTAATTCCACGGGTAAACCGTGCGTGTCCCAGCCCGCCTTGCGGTCTACGAGGAAGCCTTTTTGCGTTTTGTAGCGACAAAACACATCTTTTAAAGAGCGTCCCATCACGTGGTGTATGCCCGGGAGACCGTTTGCGCTAGGAGGGCCTTCAAAGAATATCCAAGGTTCGGCATCCTTGCGCGCAACAAGCGTCTGTTCAAATAAATGCGATTGCTTCCATTTGGCTAAAACAGCTTTATGGATGCCCGCAAGGTCTAGGTTCGCGTATTCTGGAAATGTGCTCATGAGGTTATTCTACAGTAGCTATACACTTGAGTTCAATGGCGATGGGTGTCGGTAAACTATTGATTTCTAAGGTTGTTCGGCAGGGTTGGTTCTCTTTAAAGTACTCTGCATAGATCCGATTAAACGTATGAAAGTCGCGTTTCATGTCCACAAGAAAGACCTGAACGTCGACCAATTCCCCCCAAGAAGAACCGCTCGCCTCTAAAATTGCTTTCACGTTTGCAAAAACGCTGTGGACCTGTGCTTCGAAATCAAAAGCTTTGAAATTCCCGTTGTGATCCAGTTCCAATCCTGGAATTCCGCTATCATTTGCATCGCTGCCTGCAGTTCTAGGGCCTACTCCTGAAAGGAACAATAGGTTACCAACTTTTCTTGCGTGTGGATACAAACCCACTGGTTTTGGGGCGGTTGACGTAGAAATCTTGTTTGAATCGGCCATATCACTTTCGTATTAAGTCTGCAAAAATAGGGAATGCGCATGGGAAGCCCTTCATGAAATGGCACGAGGTTCAAATAAAACTTAGTGTTGTTTGTACACTTACTACAATTTGTTATATATTTGCCCTGTATGTGAAGATTGGTGGTTCTTTCTTTTCATGCTTCTGTGATAGGTTCTAGGGGCTATTTGGCAGAGTTTTCAAGGTGTTACTGAGCCGATTTTTAACACCCGAGAATCCTTCCAAATTCCCCTTTTTTTTTGCCCTAAACTTTCGTTTAGCACGATTTTCTTCTCTGCCAATGTGTCTATTTTCGGAGGAAAGTTTCGAATTGGCCCTTTTTTAGCAGTCATAAAAGTCTACCCTTCGGGTACAACCTATTATTTTTGTAGACTATTTATAAGAACTTGACAGCCTCATGCTGAAACTCATATCCAAACTCGTGGGATCCAAAAGTGTCCGCGATCTCAAAAAATTACAGCCTTACGTTGAATCCGTAAATGCTTTCGAAGCCGCGCTCACGGGCATGAGCAATGATCAGTTGCGCGAGCGGACAGCTTCGTTCAAAGCAAGTATTGCGGAAGCGACTGCGGAAACAAAAGCGTCCAAAGACGCGCTTTATGCTCAAATAGAAAACACACCGGATTACGATGCTCGCGAACCTTTGTATGAGCAGATCGAGGAATTGGATGCGCAAGAGCTTGAGTTAATAGAAGATGTTTTACGTACTATTCACCCAGAAGCATTTGGTGTTATGCGCGAAACAGCGCGTCGTTTTAATGCCGGTGATGTTCGTGCGACTGCAACAGCCCTAGACCATGAGCTGGCAAAGAAGCACGCACACATTACCATAGAAGGTGATGCGGTCATTTATGCCAATTCTTGGAAGGCAGCCGGCGGCGATATCACTTGGAACATGGTGCATTATGATGTGCAATTGATTGGGGGTACGGTGTTGCATCAAGAAA
>JGI26088J50261_1000970_pt1 | contig 16074 bp, 14 predicted proteins | sample SaaInl1SG_22_DNA_FD_50261 | JGI IMG/M metagenome (IMG submission 50261)
CCCGGGCCGGGGTCGAACCGGCACGGACATTACTGTCCACAGGATTTTAAGTCCGGCGTGTCTACCAATTCCACCACCGGGGCTCCAACAAAAAACCCTCCGCTTGAAGGAGGGTCTTTGAGCGAAAGACGGGATTCGAACCCGCGACCCCGACCTTGGCAAGGTCGTGCTCTACCAGCTGAGCTACTTTCGCGTTTGGGTGGGCAAATATACAGCCCTTTTGATTTATTGCAACCTCACAAGCTATTTTTTTGAAAGTTTTTCCTTGAAGGTATTCAAGAGCATCAAGGCCTCTATAGGCTTGAGCTGGTTAACATCCACATTTTCAATTTCATCCGCCAATTCTTCCAATTCAGGTCGATCGAGTGAAAAGAAATTTAATTGCCCCGGAGCACCAGAAATTTGTGATGAATCGCCTTTCGATTTCGTCTGTTCGAGCTCTTTTAAAACCGATTCTGCCCTATTTAGCACATATCCAGGTATACCTGCAAGTTTGGCCACATGTAAACCGAAACTGTGCGCTGTGCCGCCAGATTTTAATTGGCGTGTAAAAACAATCTCCCCCTTATGCTCCTCTGCAGCCACATGATAATTGCGCACCTTCTTGAAAGTCGCTGCCATTTCGTTGAGTTCATGGTAGTGCGTGGCAAAAAGCACGAGCGGTGAAGATGGGTGCTGGTGCAAAAATTCCGCAATCCCCCACGCAATACTCACACCATCAAATGTAGAAGTACCGCGACCAATCTCATCAAGTATGACCAGTGATCGCTCCGAGATATTGTTCAAAATGGTGGCTGTCTCATTCATCTCCACCATAAAGGTAGACTCTCCCTTACTTAAGTTATCAGAGGCACCTACGCGAACAAACAAACGATCGATAATAGGCAATTCTGCTTCTGTTGCAGGAACAAAACTTCCTATCTGTGCTAAAATTTGAATCAATGCTACCTGGCGCAATAGAGCACTCTTACCACTCATATTGGGGCCAGTAATCATGGCAATGGAAGCATCTTCATTGTTTAAAGCAATCCCATTGGCTATGTACGGCTGCTCCTCAGGAAGCATTTTTTCGATAACGGGGTGTCGACCCTTCTCTATGGCAATTGCCGCCTTATCTATAAAGGTGGGTCTACAATAATTATTGCGCTTAGCAACCTCAGCNAAACTGGTTAAAACATCCGTTGCAGCAATCCATCGCGCCAATATTAGCAAAGGATTCAAATAGCTCTTCGCCTGCTCTACTACAGCAGCAAATAAGCGAGTTTCTATAGCCTTAATCTGCTCTTCAGCACCTAGAACCTCAGCTTCAAATTTCTTGAGCTCATCGGTAATGTAGCGCTCAGCATTGACCAAAGTTTGCTTTCTGTGCCACTCTTCTGGAACCTTATCCTTGTGCGAATTGCGTACTTCTAAATAGTAGCCAAAAACGTTATTAAAGGCCAACTTTAGCGACTGAATCCCCGTGGCCTCCGCCTCTCTTTCCCTGATAGCCTCCAACGTTCCCGTGGCATCATTAAGCAATCCTCTCAGGCGGCCGAGCTCTGTATCATATTCGCTTTGCAAAGCCTCTCCTTTACCAATGATGGCAGTCGGATCTTCCACCAAAGCTTTTTGAAGCTCGGTATAAAGGTCATTCAAGACATCAGGTTGCTTTTCAGGGTGGTTCCAAGATCTTTCCTGGACCAATTCTACGAGCGCCGCCCCTCTTTTCAGTGCCTCTCTCAGCCGCGCCATTTCCTTAGGACTGATCCTTCCCGTAGCCACACGACTACAAAGGCGCTCGATGTCCGGCATACCCTCTAAAGCTTCTTTGAGTGCATCCATCAATTCTGGCTCCTCAAGCAATTCCGCTACGGCATCATGCCTTTTGCTAATCACAGTCTTATCAAGGAGAGGAAGTGCTAAAAAGGTTCTAAGCAAACGACCGCCCATAGGACTTGTCGTTTTATCAATAATATCTAAAGTGGATGTACCTCCTGGAGAATTGGTTGCGAACAACTCTAGATTAGACACGGTAAAACCGTCCAACCACATAAAATCGTCCAATGAGATCCGAGAAATACTTCCAATGTGATCTAGAGAGCTATACTCGCTGCGCTTCAAATGGTGCAATACAGCTCCGGCGGCTATGGCTCCTGCGCTTCCTTTTTCAAGACCAAATCCGCTCAGACTATTGGTCTGAAAATGAGTGGTCAACTGCTCAAAAGTATACGCCTCTTCCCAAGCCCAAGGATCAACACCAAACAGGTAAAATTCCTCCTCGAGCTGCTTTCGCAACTCGCGCTCCATATCTCTTGGATGGATTATTTCTTTAGGACTGTAAGAATTTAGCGCACTTAATATCTCAGATTTCCCGTGCTCTGCGTAATAAAAAGAACCGGTTGAGACTTCGATAATAGCTAGACCCCACGCACCTTTTTTTGCTGGGTATAGTGAGGCCAAATAATTGTGTTCTTTACCGCTGAGCAACTCCGAGTTAAGATTAATTCCCGGAGTGATCATATCAGTCACACCACGCTTGACCAATCCTTTCACTGTTTTTGGGTCCTCTAACTGCTCCACGATAGCTACGCGGTGCCCTGCCTTTACAAGCTTAGGTAAGTAGGTTTGTAAGGCGTGATGAGGAAAACCTGCAAGGGCAATTTCTGATGCGGAACCGTTAGACCTCTTGGTCAAGATGATTTCTAAGGTTTTTGAGGCCTTTTCAGCATCACTACCAAAAGTTTCATAGAAGTCGCCAACGCGAAATAGCAGCATGGCTTCGGGATGCTTCGCTTTGATCTCGTCAAATTGACGCATCATAGGCGTCTGCTTCTTTCCCGATTTTTTGGCCATTTATCTATTTCTTTGTGGAACGCTAATGTAATTAGAGTCTATCGGATGAGAAAACTTAGAAATAACGAATTGGGAAGATTAACTCCAGAGGAATTTGCGAAAGCTGGCAAAACCCCAATGGTTCTTGTTTTAGATAACATCCGCAGCATGCACAACGTAGGCTCTATGTTTCGGACAGCGGATTGTTTTCTAGCCAGCCATCTCTATCTATGCGGCCTCACGCCTGAACCCGGGCACCATGAAATAGAAAAAACCGCGCTCGGTGCAACTGGGACTGTGAGCTGGTCAAAGGTGGAAAGCACTCTAGAGTGTATTAAAGAATTGAAAGTGCAAGGTTATCGAATAGCTGCCCTTGAACAAGCGGAAAACAGCATCGACCTTCGTCAATACAAAGCGCTGGGCCCAACCGCACTAATTGTAGGCCATGAGGTAATGGGTGTGCAGCAAGAAGTCATTGATGAGTGTGACGATGTGATTGAAATCAAGCAGTTCGGCACAAAACACAGCCTCAACGTTAGCGTTAGTGCCGGCATGGCCATTTTCGAAATACACAAAGGGCTTACAACATAAAAAAAGCCCGACTCGCAATGAATCGGGCTTTCTCAACAACACAGCGTTCTTTATTTGAACGCGAAATCTACACGTCTATTGATTTTATAGTCGTCACTTAGATTATCCTTTTCACCAACTGCCTCAGTGTGTAAACGGTCGCCTTTAATCTTGAACACTTCGTTCAATGCTTTTTTAACGGCTTTCGCTCTACGCATGGCAAGCGCTTGGTTGTATTCGTCTGAACCTACTGGATCACTATATCCTTTGATTACAAGGCTTACCCCTTGATTATCGTTTAAATAGCGAGCAACTGTCGTCAAGCTTTCGTAAGAAGAGGTCGACAATGAAGAACTGTTGAACTTGAAGTAAATGCTTGGCAACAATGCAGAAGAACCGCCCATACCATTGGCAACACCAACAGTTTGACCTTTAAAGTTCACCATAGCACCCATAGCGGTATTGTCTTCCATATCAATTCCATCTGGAACACCGTCCATATCAGAATCAACTGGCATACCTTTAGAGTCTACACGTACACCTTTAGGAGTAAACACGTCCTCATCCATGTAATTTGCAATACCATCACCATCAGAATCTAAGGCAGCACCATTACCTGCTACAGCCACACCTTCAGGAGTGTTATTGTCTACATCATACAAATCTGCAACACCATCACCATCGGTATCGCCCCCCATTGCGTTCACTTTTTCTTGAAGATCAGCAACATCCATTTGCAACATTTTGATCTCTGTACAAGAACTCATTACTGCTGCTCCAATGGCAAAGAATAGAAGTTTTTTCACGGTTTGAAATTTTAGTCGTTTTCAGTGGTACTAAAGTACTATCTCAAATGAATCGACCAAACCGTTTTGCACAAATACCGGTACTTAATACCTATTTGTGATACTTTTTCTCTGGAGTCACAGGATCAGAACATTCTTTTAGCATCGATTTCACATTCATTTCAAGTAATGGATGCTCCCACTCTGGCCATAAGTCTTGAAGGGGCAGTAAGGCGAATTTTCGCAGATGCAGTCTGGGATGCGGAACAATTAATCGATCGTCCTTGCTCGTAAAATTCTCCACAGCTATGATGTCAATATCAATGGTCCTGTCGGCATACCCTTCCGATACTCTAGTACGTCCCATTTTTTTTTCAACATCAAGACAAAAGCGTAAAAAATCCAGCGGGCTTTTCTCAAATCGACACTCAAGAGCTTGATTGAAATAGGTTTCTGCACTCTCATATCCCCAAGCCGGAGTCTCATAAATGGCACTTTCGTTAAGGACTTCACAATCCATCTCAAGTTCCAATCGGGCACGATCTAGATTCCTATATTTATCACCTAAATTCGTACCAAGTAAGACTATACCACTATACATGAAATCATTTTTTACCACCTTCTTAGCCGTTATTGCAGCATTAGTTTCCTTAACTATTATTGGACTCCTTTTACTTGTTGGAATCGCTGCCTCATCCGATGAAGGGAGCCCAAAGATAAAAGAGAACAGCTTGCTGAAAATCAATCTAAGCGGCGAACTAGTTGAAAGAACGGTTGACGATCCATTCGAAGCGCTCAATGCAGAGCTTTTAGGTCAAGACATTAGTGCTATTGGCTTAAACGAACTTCGCCTTGGTCTTGAGAAGGCTGCCACCGACGATAATATTAAAGGGATTTTCTTTGAACACGGCGCATTCGCCTCAGGATATGGAATGCTTGAAGAACTAGGTGAGTATCTGTTGGAATTCAAAAAGAGTGGAAAACCAGTATACTCTTATGGCGCCTACTATACACAAAAAGGTGCATATCTAAGTGCATTAAGTGATACTGCCATTTTGCACCCAGGGGGTATCATGGATATAAGAGGTGTGGGCATCTCAAGTACTTACTATAAAGACTTCTTCGATAAGTTTGGTATTGAACCATTGGTAGTAAGAGGTACTGGCAATAAATTTAAGAGTGCCGTAGAACCTTATATAACCTCTGAAATGAGCGCCGAGAACGAGCTGCAACTTTCAAATCTCACCAACCAATTCTGGGATTTCCTAAGCCAAGGCTTCAGTAACTATAAAGGTATTTCTAAAGACGTGTTGGATGCTTGTGCCAACAATTGGACCGGTATGGACGCAGCAGCAGCTGAGGATGCGGGGCTAGTAGAAAAGCTCGCTTACCGAGAAGATGTCATAGAAGATCTCGAGGATCGATTCAACCTAGTTTCATGGAACGACTACAAAAGCACACTTTCAAAAGGCACCTCAACGGATCGTGTAGCAGTTATTTACGCTAATGGAACAATTGGAAACGGGGCTGGCGACGAAAACAGCATTGGCACAAAGAACATTATCAAGGCTCTTGAAAAAGCATCCAATAATAAGAGGGTTAAAGCCATTGTGCTTCGTGTAAACAGCCCGGGAGGTAGCGCACTTACTTCAGATATGATTCATCATGCCATAGAAAAAGTGGAAAAACCACTTATTGTGAGTCAAGCAAATTATGCCGCATCAGGCGGCTATTACATTAGCTGTAACGCAGATGCTATTTTCACAAATAGCACCACAGTCACAGGGAGTATAGGCATCTTTATGAGCCTCTTCACAGCAGAACAATTGATGAGCGAGACTCTAGGACTGAATGTGGAAGAAGTTCAAACACATCCGTTGGCAAATTTCCCGAATCTCTACAAACATCCATCGCAGGAGCAATACACCATTCTACAGAATATGATTGATAAAGGTTATGCTGACTTTACAGGTAAAGTAGCGGCCGGGCGCAATATGGAAATGGATTATTTACTACCACTTTGCGGAGGCCGTGTTTGGACCGGAAGTGATGCCATTGACAACGCGCTAGCAGATTACGAAGGCAACCTTAGTAATGCCATAGCTTTCGCTGCTGGGGAGGCAGGGCTCGAAGAATACCGCATTTATGAACTTCCAGCTCAAAAAACAGGTTTAGAAAGGTACATAGACTCCTTTAGTAGTACGATGAGCAAAGTGGTGGGGACTTCAAATCCTTTTATGGAAAAGCTAGCCAATGACCCTATGATTAGTGATCTCATTGAGCTAGGTGAGAACCCGGGACTTCAAGCGAAATTGGACCCCGCCTTTAGAAACTTATAATGGCCAAAAAACGACAAACCGCGGAGCGACTATACTATATCCTTGGCGCACTATTCATTGCAGCACTTATTACTTGTAACCTCATCGCTAATAAATTCATCAGCCTTGATTTTGGTTTTAAAACCTTCATCATTAGTGCTGGTGTTCTGCCCTACCCGGTGACTTTTTTGATTACCGATGTACTAAGCGAGTTGTATGGTCAAAAACGAACTACCCACGTTGTACTGGCAGGCTTAGCGGCAAGCATCTTCGTCCTATTTATTTTATGGCTTGGAGCTCAATTTCCAGCGATAGATGGCTCCCCGGTGAATGATGAAATGTTCAATACGGTTTTTCAAAACGCCTGGCGCGTCATTGCCGCCTCGATGTTTGCATACCTCTTTGCGCAATTAATAGATGTTCGACTCTTCCATTTTTGGAAAAAAGTGACCAATGGCAAAAAACTCTGGGTGCGAAATAATTTCTCGACCATCCTTTCTCAAGGTGTAGACACGACCCTAGTAGTAGTGGTCTTGTTTATTGGCGTAGAAAGCTGGTCTACTATGGGCGGATATATTTTGGACGGATGGCTTTTTAAAGTTTGTTGCGCAGCCTTGGACACCTTCATTTTTTACGGCATCATGTATTGGGCAAGGCGCTACTTCAAATTAAAAGTTGGCGAAGAAATTCAACTTTAAAGCACCTCCAATTCAACCATGTGTCCTGTATGTGATCGCACATTAAACACACCCGAACTAGTAATGAGGTATTGCCCCCGAATCCCCCAGAGTTCGCCTTCTAAAACATCTCCTTCTGTCTTAAAGCTGATGCTTTTCACTTTGTCTATTTGATGTTGGATCGGGTAGTTAAAGCGCCACTCTTTAGGTTCTTGATAGATGTACTGTTTTAAATTATCCGGAAGCAAGTCGGCTGCTCGTTGTATGGCCTCCATAAGGTCCTCATCTGTAGGAAGGTCCTTGAGCATGGCTTGCCAAGAGGTCTTGTCCACAAAATGGTCTTTTAACGCTACCTCAGCCTCACCCGCTAAATATCGGTTGGGAACCTCAAGCAAAATAGCGGCACTTTTGGCACCTTGGTCCATCCACCTGTAAGGCATTTGTGTGTTTCTGGTAACCCCTACCTTGATGCGGTCCGTTTTTGCCAGATACACATAATGAGGCTGCAACTGTAGACGCTTTTCAAATTCTAGATCACGTTCTTCAATACCCAAATGCGCCTTACTGAGCTCCGGCTTCATGATGGTTGGCGAAGCTTCAGGTTTGGTAAAGAAACAGTCTCGGCAAAAGTTTTGGCGGTAGACTTCAGGGACCAATTCGCCACAAAAACAAGTGTGATTTCCCTTAAAGCTCATGCGGATTTGAGAACCTATGAGCTGGTTCATAAAGAGCAAATCTTCACCTATTCTTAAACTATAACGGATATTTTCACCGTAAATAGTAGACATCTTGCGCAATGGTCCTTCAAATCGCATTTTCAGCTATTTTAGTATTGAAACGTGAAATTAATTCGATAAAATCAAAGCCACCAATAAACCTTGTTTTATTCGCTCGTAAATAAAGTTCTGCAAAGCACCCTGCGCAAATACGTAGAGGAGCTTTTTGAGGTGAATGAGAAACCCATTCAAGCCCAAGAGCGCATTTTATTAGACTTTGTGTTAAAAGCTCGAAAAACCAGTTTTGGAAAAGCACATCGCTTTGACGAGATCAAAAACCATCAAGACTTTATTTCAAGGGTCCCGCTTTATGAATACGGAGACTTAAAGCCTTACATCGAACGAATGCGCCAAGGTGAAAAAGATATCCTTTGGCCAGGAAAGGTAGAGTGGTACGCCAAAAGTAGTGGAACCTCGAGCGGAGTATCCAAATACATTCCTGTACCTAAGGAAAGTCTCGAAGGGAGCCACATGAATGGTGGAAGAATTGAGTTGGCTCTGTATTTGAATCACAACCCAGAATCCAAGCTTTTTGAAGGACTCGGACTACGTTTAGGGGGATCTACTTCCCTTGAGTCTCATGGTAAAAGTCAAGCGGGCGATCTCAGTGCCATCTTGATTCAAAATATGCCCATGTGGGCAGAATTCCGAAGCGCACCGAGCAATGAAACTGCGCTTATGAGTAATTGGGAGGAGAAAATTGACGCCATCCTAGACGAGGTCATTAGCCAAAATATCACATCGTTTTGGGGAGTGAGCAGTTGGTTCTTAGTGCTCTTTAATAAAGTAATCGAACGCACCGGGACCAATAACCTCCTTGAGGTTTGGCCAAATCTAGAGCTCTTCGCACATGGGGGTGTGAACTTCGCTCCTTACGAGAGTCAATTCCGAGCACTAATGCCCGGAGACCAGGTGACCTTTATGGAAAACTACAACGCCTCGGAAGGATTTTTTGCCGTCCAAGACGATCCGAACATTGATGGATTAATGCTTTTGACTTGCTGCGGCACCTATTACGAATTCATCCCAATGGATCAGTTCAAAGGCAAGGATAGCAAGACCATCACCCTCGGCGAAGTTCAACTCGATAAAGAATATGCTGTGGTAATCACAACCAACGGCGGACTTTGGAGATACATCTTAGGAGATACAGTCCGATTTGTCACCTTGAAGCCCCACCGCATCAAAGTCAGTGGACGAACGGCACACTTTATCAATGCCTTCGGTGAAGAAGTCATCGTTACAAATGCCGAAGAAGCACTGACTATAGCATGCTCAAGGCATAAATGCAGCGTTCGAGATTTTCATGCGGCGCCTATCTTTATGGAGAATAAAGAAGGTGGAGCTCACCAATGGGTCATAGAGTTTGAGGTTGAACCTGAAGACCTAAATGCCTTTAGTCAAACCCTAGATCAAGCATTGCAAGAGGTGAATTCCGATTATGCCGCGAAACGCAAAGGCAACATTGTGCTGCGACAACTTGAATTGATCCAAGCGGAAAATGGTCTGTTCCACTATTGGCTTAAAAGCAAAGACAAGCTCGGCGGACAGAATAAAATTCCACGCCTGAGCAATGAACGCAAATTGATTACAGCGTTTCTTGAGCTAAACGAATCGCTTCGTAACGCTTAATCACCGAGGTCCACAGGTTGATTCTTGCACGTAGTGCCTTCTCAGAGCTATCCAAAGCTTTAACCCAAAGGTCTTTATCCTCGCCACAAAGTTCTGTTACCATACGCTCGGCCAAGGCGCCATGAACATCGCCATCAACTTCAATATGACGCTCCAAATAATAAGTAAAGAGGCCAAGCTCAGTTGGGAATTTCTCCTTCAAATTACGAACGATCTCTATAAACATGTCGGGTATGAGGTCTTCACGGCCAAAAGTGAATACTGCGGCCATTTCAGAAGCATCAGCACGTTCCACTACCTCAAGGGTCGATAGGACGAACTTCTTGGCACCCTCAGGGGCGTTACTTTGACGCAGCGCTAGTTTTGGATCAACACCGTTCTTCAAATCGTCGATGAATGTCAAGATGGGATCTGTATTGGCTCCAGCTTCTCCCATTGCTTGAACGTATAGCTCAAAGTGGCTAACCGCTTTGTCATTCTGATCTACGTCACTTTCTTCTCCAAAAACGATTTCATTGATCAAGCGACGCACCTCTGGATTACCTGTTGGCACCCAGTACGTATCTACACAAGTTAACTGACGCTGAAGACCTTTGAGTAGGACCATAAAATCCCAGACGGCCCAAACGTGGCTTTCCATGAAAACACGCGCCTTTTCAAGGTTATCTACCCACGTGAATGCATCGTGATCAATAAGTTCTTGGCGGACGGTTTGAATTTGCGATTTTACGAAGTCAATTTTCATCGTTCCTTGCTTCAGTTTTTATTACTTTGCGACTACAAAAATACAACCCATGCACTTAGCAATCGCAGGAAATATTGGTTCAGGAAAAACAACGCTAACAGGCTTGTTGGCAAAGCACTATAATTATGAAGCTCAGTACGAGGATGTGGATGACAACCCATACCTCGACGACTTCTATGAAGAAATGCAACGTTGGAGCTTCAACCTTCAGATTTATTTTTTGAGATCTCGCTTTGAGCAAGTACAAAAAGTACGCGAAGAAGGCTTGAACGTTATCCAAGACAGGACCATCTACGAGGATGCCCACATCTTTGCGCCCAACTTGCATGCAATGGGACTCATGACTGCCCGTGATTACAACAGCTACAAAGGCTTGTTTGAAATTATGGAGAAGAACCTTCAAGCACCAGACCTTCTCATATACTTGCGCGCTTCAGTACCTACCTTGGTAGATCACATTCAAAAGCGTGGACGTGATTACGAAAACAGTATTCGCATTGATTACCTCAGAAGGCTAAATGAGCGTTACGAAGCTTGGATTAACACTTATGACAAAGGCAAGGTGCTAATCATTAATGTTGATAAGAACAATTTCCCTGAGAACCCTGAAGATCTAGGAGAAATCATTCAACAGATCGACTCAGAGTTGAACGGCCTGTTCTAAAACTTTCAGAATTTTTTGAGAAGCTCCTTTTTGGCCCAGCAACCATTTCTGCGCCTTATTACCTTGTGCAATAAACTTTGTAGTTCCAATGCGCTCAAGGTATTGACTGTATTGGTCTGTGGATTGTATCGGAAATAGATAGCCCCTTTTCACGAGTTCATGATTCTCTGCAATCTTTTGCCAATTCGGCCCGCTTGCAGCAATTTTTCCTTGCGCAGTAGCTTCAAGAACATTGTGCGTTGCTTTTGCGTAACCCCCACCGATTATTACGCCATCGGCCAAACTGTAGAGCCCAGTCAGCACACCAAATTCTGGCACCATTAATAACGATGTCTCTTTTGGATCATCAGTCATTGAGTTGGCTGAGTCAAAGGTTTTAAACTGCGTCATGGCACCCTTTAGCACATCGGACTGATCGATCTCGTGTGGCACAATCCAAATTGAAAATTTTTTCAAATCCAAGTCGTTCAATGCTCGGCAATCTTCTAGATGGGCGCTGCCAACTAGAAGGATTGGTTTGTTCTGAGCCTTTTTCCAATCGATATACTTCTGCGATGGAGTTTTACCCACTAATGAAGCTGCGTAATCATATTTTGGATTGCCTAATACTTCGGAATGTATGCCCGCCAAACTCATGATGGCTGCATCCTGCTCTGCAATCACGCCCCAACTATGGACACCCTCTTTATACACCTTTCGAATAAAGGGTAACAATCGGTGTAAATACCAAGGTGTTTTGGAGGCACTCATAGCTATCACTACAGTTGGTACACCTCTTTTTCTAAGGGCATTCAAGTGGTTCGGCCAGAGATCGTAGCGCACAAATACGGCTAACGAAGGATTGGCATAATCTAACCATTTGCTCGCTTGAGAAGGGGTATCTAGCGGCAGATAATGCACTTTGGCTCTAGCATAACTTTTTCTTGGCTCGTAACCTGAAGGGCTAAAAAAAGTCACAACTGCGTTCCAGTCGGGGTGTTTATCTAGAAATAGTTCCAAAACGGGACGCCCCATTTCAAATTCGCCCAAGGAAGCCGCATGCATCCAAATGACTTTTCCTTCTAAAGACCCGGATGATTTCCAGGAGGAATCGGACCCCACTTTAGAAATCCAGCTATTCTTACCTGCGACGAGTTGCCAGGCGGAGAAAACGAGATTAGAAATAAGCGGATAAAGAATCATCAGTCAACAAGGTAGAAACTCTCTTGCTTGGCATAGACGGGAATGAACCAAGTCAGCGATCCACCAATAAACGCATCAAATTTAACCCTAGTATCGGTTTGTGCTAGGTCAACGACATAACCGCGAATATTCTGACTTGCACCAAGATTAAGATGGAGATTTGCTGACCAGTTTACGCGTTCATTATTGTCTAAATGTAGGTAGCGAAGTGATGTATTCGAATACACTCCTATATGCAGGCGATCGTACCCTTCTAAGAATGGGCTTTGGAGCTGTGGAAGTGTACCGCGTTGATCCCGTAGGCCTATTTTGTGTTGCCCCAGACCTATGCCTTGCATGAGCACCCAACCTGAATTTGGGTTGTAGGCACTCTGAACAAGTTTACCGTACTGATACATGAGCTGGCCGCCGCTAAGCCCAGCCTGAATAGTTGCAAATTCACCGTTTACCCCTAGAAAATTCCCCTCGTCGTCCGTTAGGTTTGAGAAAATTGCCGCAGGATTTTTCACCACATTACCATACAGTGCTTTGAAGGAAACCCCTTGAAAAACACCCTCTTTATTCTTTACCAAATATTCGACCTCCGCCGAGGCGAATGCACTGTAATTCGTAGACATGTCGAATGCGGGCTGATAAGCACCTGCGCTAAGACCCCATAATTGTACCGTGCGGGTACTGTCCTTGGTAGTCAGCTGTCCGTAAACTTTAGAAAAGCTCAGTAGGGCCAACAGTAATAAAGTCTTATTAGAAAAAATGCGCATTGGAATCATTCTGAGTGCAAGTTACACCATAGACATCATCTGCAATAATGTATTTTAGCCCTACCGAACAATTAGGAGCAACCCTTACATTATGAAAATCACAGTAATTGGCACAGGCTACGTAGGTCTAGTAACAGGCGCATGTCTTTCGGACGTGGGTATTGACGTGACTTGTGTAGACATCGACCAAAACAAGATTGACGGCCTGAAAAACGGCATTTTACCTATTTACGAGCCGGGTCTCGAAGAGATTGTAAAGCGCAACTATAAGAAGGGTCGCTTGAATTTCTCTACAGATTTAGGCGATGCCATTCGCGGTTCGCAGGCAGCCTTCATTGCTGTGGGCACGCCTCCAGGAGAGGACGGCTCTGCAGATTTGAAGTATGTACTTACCGTGGCCGATCAGATCGGGAAGACCATGACCGACTATTTGGTGGTGATTACTAAATCTACAGTGCCAGTAGGTACTGCGGAAAAGGTACGTCATGCTGTAGCTGATTCGCTGGATTTACGCGATGTAGATTTCGGTTTTGACGTGGCTTCCAACCCTGAGTTCTTGAAAGAAGGTGCAGCCATTGACGACTTCATGAAGCCCGACCGCATTGTCGTGGGTGTGGATAGCGACGAGGCACAGAAAATCATGGACAAACTCTACCGTCCGTTTACCTTGAACGGTCATCCGGTGATCTTCATGGACATCCCATCGGCGGAGATGACCAAATATGCCGCAAACGCGATGTTGGCGACGAAGATTTCATTCATGAACGACATCGCCAACCTGTGTGAGAAGATGGGTGCTGATGTAAACTGGGTACGTAAGGGTATTGGTTCAGACCCAAGAATTGGCAACAAGTTCATCTACCCAGGTATCGGGTACGGCGGTTCTTGTTTCCCAAAAGATGTAAAAGCATTGGCTCGTACGGGCCGTGAAAACGGACACACTATGCGTATCCTCGAAGCTGTTGAGGCAGTAAATGACGATCAAAAGAGTGTGCTGTTCAATAAAATTAACGCCTACTTCGGCGGCGAACTTCAAGGCAAGACTGTCGCCTTCTGGGGACTTTCATTTAAACCAAATACAGACGACATGCGTGAGGCACCGTCTGTGGTATTGGCCAACCTTCTCTTGAAAGCAGGCGCTAATGTTCGCGCGTACGATCCAGTAGCTATGGAAGAAGCCAAGCACGATTTGGGCGATACCATTACTTACTGCGAGAGCGATATGGAAGCGGTTCAAGGTGCAGATGCATTGGCACTGATCACTGAATGGACCGAATTCCGCGTACCAAACTGGGACAAGGTAGGCGCTGCTATGAAGACACGTGTGGTGTTCGACGGTCGTAACCTCTACCGCAGAGAGATCGTAGGCGAAGCAGGATTTGATTATTACGGAATAGGAATGGGCGAGAAGATCGCTGAAAAAGCATAAGACATGCCAAGAGTACTCATTACAGGAGCAGCGGGGTTCTTAGGATCACACCTTTGTGACCGATTCATCGCTGAAGGCATGGAAGTGCTGGGAATGGACAACCTCATTACGGGGAACATGGAGAATTTGGAGCACCTGATGGGCAACCCAAACTTCACCTTTTACAACAACGACGTGAGCAACTTTGTACATGTCCCTGGGGAATTGGACTACATTCTTCACTTTGCCTCGCCGGCCTCTCCTATTGATTACTTGAAGATTCCTATCCAAACCTTGAAAGTGAGTTCTTTGGGTACCCACAATTTATTGGGATTGGCTTTGAATAAAGGAGCTCGCATCCTTGTGGCTTCGACCTCTGAGGTCTACGGTGATCCATTGGTGCACCCGCAAACTGAAGAGTATTGGGGCAATGTAAATCCAGTAGGGCCACGTGGGGTGTACGACGAAGCCAAGCGCTTTATGGAAGCCATGACTATGGCCTACCACACCTACCACGGCTTGGAGACACGCATCATTCGCATCTTCAACACCTACGGTCCAAGAATGCGATTGAACGACGGTCGTGTTTTACCAGCCTTTATTGGTCAGGCTTTACGTGGTGAAGACCTTACCGTCTTTGGTGACGGTTCTCAAACGCGTTCGTTCTGTTACGTGGACGACCTAGTCGAAGGCATCTACCGCTTGCTCATGAGCGATCACGCAGAACCAGTAAACATTGGCAACCCACACGAGATAACCATCTCAGACTTTGCCGAAGAAATTATCAAACTGACCGGCACTTCACAGAAAGTCATTTATAAACCTTTACCTGTGAATGACCCAATGCAACGCAAGCCAGATATCAGCAAGGCGAAAGAAATTTTAGATTGGGAACCGAAAGTCATGCGTGACAAAGGTTTGAAACGCACTTACGAGTGGTTCCAAAGTTTGCCGGACGAAAGGCTCTACAGAAAGGAGCATAGAGACTTTGCTGATTACAGCAGAAAGTAGACCTTTAAGGCACCAAAAAATAAACCTATAATGTCACAGATTCTTGTTACCGGTGGATTAGGCTATATCGGCTCACACACCGTAGTGGAACTCATTAATGCTGGATACGAACCTATCGTAATTGACAATCTGAGCGAGAGCCCAATTGAAGTTAAAGACCGTATAGAGAAGATCACAGGGAAGGAATTAATCTTCCGCCAGGTGGAGCTTTGCAACCGCGCAGAGATCGATGCTGTTTTTGAGGAATTTCCTGCGATTCAAGGAACCATTCACTTCGCAGCATTTTTGCTCGTAAATGAAAGCGTACACGAGCCGTTGAAGTACTATTACAATAACCTATTGAGCACCATCAACCTCCTGGAAAGTATGGCAGCTCATGGTAAGCGTTCCATCGTGTTCTCGAGCTCATGTACAGTGTATGGCACGCCAGAGAATCCGCATGTGGATGAAAATGCACCGGTTCAACCTGCAGAGAGTCCTTATGGAAACACCAAGAAGATGGGTGAAGAGATTCTAAGGGATTTCGCAGCAACGGGTAAGATGGACGTGATGAGTTTGCGTTATTTCAACCCGATTGGTGCACATCCGACCAGTATTATTGGTGAATTCCAAGACGGAGAGCCGCATCATTTGGTTCCCTACATCACAGAAACCGCCATTGGAAAGCGCAAGGAACTTCGTGTCTTTGGGTCAGATTACGATACACGTGACGGCTCCTGTGTTCGCGATTA